>Ga0207646_10007621_pt1 | contig 10962 bp, 6 predicted proteins | sample KBSK5502metaG_FD_184343 | JGI IMG/M metagenome (GOLD analysis project Ga0207646, IMG submission 184343) | Corn, switchgrass and miscanthus rhizosphere microbial communities from Kellogg Biological Station, Michigan, USA - KBS K5-50-2 metaG... | ecosystem: Host-associated > Plants > Roots >...
GTTCGAGCGCGAGGAGGACTGCTTCGCCGCGATCACCGGCGGCAGGGTCGGCAAGGGCGACGTCGTGGTGATCAGGAACGAGGGCCCGAAGGGCGGGCCAGGCATGCGCGAGATGCTCGCGGTGACGGCCGCGATCAAGGGGGCCGGGCTTGGCAAGGATGTGGTCCTCGTCACGGACGGCCGGTTCTCCGGCGCGACGTTCGGCGCCTGCATCGCGCACACCGCGCCAGAGGCGTTCGACGGCGGACCGATCGCGCTCGTCGCCGAGGGCGACCTGATCGCGGTTGACGTGCCGCAGCGTCGCCTGGATCTGCTCGTCGGCGACGCGGAGCTTGACCGGCGGCGGGCAGGCTGGAAGCGCCCGGCGGCGAATTACACGACCGGAGCGCTCGCGAAGTACGCGGCGCTGGTCTCCGGTGCTGACCGAGGGGCCGTCTGCCTGCCGCCAGCGCAGTAGGAGCATCCGGGTCAAGGGTCAGGGCGGACGTCGGTCAACCCATCGTGCCGATCGGCTAGGATGACCGTTCGTCCGCCCTCCGCCTCGAGTTATACGACACAATGAACGAACCCCCAGATGGCTGTGGTGCGAACAATCCCCGACCCCCGGAGGTTCGGCCCATGACTGAGGATCTGACCCGCAGGCGCCTGTTTGGCCTGGCAGGCGCATCAGCCGCGGGCGCTGCGGGACTCACAGCGAGCGGGTGCTCCGCGACCGGTTCCGGTACGTCAACGCCGACGACGGCCACGGAGGCAGCGGTATCATCCTCGGGGCCGCCCTTCAAGTCCCGCCCCGATCTCACCCCTCCGCATATCACCGTGCGGCGAACCGGCTTCAAGGCCGACTCCCGGTACATCTTCCTCAATGCGCCCTACTCGGGGCCTGGGCACGGCGGGTCGTACATCATCGACCCCCACGGCCACTTCGTCTGGTTCGGCCCGAACACCGCGGCGCACCATCGGATGAACTTCAGCGTCCAGAGCTACAAGGGCGAGCCTGTTCTCACCTGGTTCCAGGGCCTTGTCGTCGAGGGCTTCGGCCAGGGTGAGCTCGTGATCGCCGACTCCTCCTACAAGATCCGCCACATCATCCGGGCAGTCGGCGGCCAGCTGGCTGATTTCCACGAGTTCGTCGTGACCCCGCAGAACACCGCGCTCATCTCCATCTACCGCAAGCATGCGAACGTCGATCTTCGTCCGGTCGGCGGCCCGGCCGGCGGTCACCTAGTCTCCGGGGTCGCCCAGGAAATCGATATCGCCACCGGCAACAGGCTGTGGGAGTGGGACAGCTGGGCGCAGTCCAATCCGCACGTGCCCCTGACCGAGACCTACCAGAAGCTTGGCGTCGGCGACGGCGGCAACGGCACCTCGGCCAGGCCGTTCAATTACTTCCACATCAACTCGATCGCCGAGGTCGGAGACGGTACGGGAGACCTGCTGATCTCAGGAAGGAATACCTTCACGGTCTACCGGGTCAGCAGGAAGACCGGGCAAATCGTCTGGCGGCTGAACGGCAAGAGGTCGGACTTCACGATGGGGCCGCGGAGCAAGTTCTTCTGGCAGCATCACGTGCGCCCGGAGCCCAACGGCAGGATGACGGTCTTCGACAACGGCGTTCCCATCGAGCAGCACTCACGGGCACTCCTGCTCGCGGTCGACACCGCGAAGATGCACGTGTCGCTGCAGAAGGCCTATTTCCATCCGGGAACGCAGTACCGGTCGGGCGCGATGGGCAGCGCTCAGCTCCTCCCCGACGGCCGGATGTTCGTCGGCTGGGGCACTGAGCCGCACTTCTCGGAGTTCTCGGCGGACGGCAGGCTCCTGCTCGACGGCGACATCACCAAGGGCGACCCTTCATACCGCGCCTTCTCGCAGCACTGGACCGGCCATCCGGCCGGCCGGCCAGCGGCCGCAGCTCGGTACCGGACCGGCGGCGCCACCCTTTATGCGAGCTGGAACGGCGCGACCGAGGTCCGGTCCTGGGCAGTCTTCGCTGGCCGGACCGCGGGTGCCTTGCACCAGATCGCCACGGCGCGCAAGAGCGGATTCGAGACCGCCATCCAGGTGTCGAACCGGGGACCGTACTTCGCAGCTCAGGCACACGACGCCAAGGGCCACGCGCTGGCTAAATCACCTACAGTTAGGATCCACTGAGGCAACTGGGGTATAACCGGTCACGTACCGTCTACCTGACCGGCCAGTTCAGTCGGCGCGGCATTGTCGGTTGTCGGCTGCCTCCGGGCGTTCGTGACCGGAAATCGCGTGTTCTGGCCTAGAATCGCTGCTGCCCTTGGGATAACTGCACATGGTCGAAGAACTCGTTGACGAGGAACCGGATGAACGACAGCTTGACCCGGCGGCAGCTGCTGAAGCGGTCCGGCACGGCCGCCGCGGCGGCCGCGGGACTCGGCCTCGTGGGGTGCGGGACGGGCAACGCCAACGAGCGTTCCGGCCAGGGCGAGGACAAGGAACTTCAGCACTTTGTGTCACGGCCCGACCTGACCCCACCGAAGGTCACTCTGCGTCACGTCGCTCCTGAACACAAACTGCAGTACCTCTTCCTGGGGATCGCCAACTCCGGTCCTGGCCAGGGCGGCGCGATGATCATGGACACGACCGGCGAGCTGGTCTGGTTCGCGGCCGACACCGGTCGGTATCAGAGCAAGATGGATTTCCAGCGCCAGATCTACCAGGGCAAGCCGGTGCTGACCTGGTTCGAGGGGCGGGTCGTCGCTGGCGGGTACGGGGAGGGCGTCGCGAAGATCGCCGATGACACCTACGAGATCACCCACACGATCCACGCCCATAACGGGCTGCAGGTGGACGAGCACGAGTTCAACATCAGCCCGCGTGGCACCGCGCTCGTCTCGGCCTTCAATAAGCAGCCGTACGACCTGTCCAGGCTTGGCGGGCCGAAGACCGGCTGGCTGCTTTCCGGCGTGGCCCAGGAGATCGACATCGAAACGGGCAAGCTGCTGTTCGAGTGGGACAGCCTGGACCACGTGGGCTTCGACGAGACGTACCTGCCGGTCGAGGGCGGCCACGGGTCCAAGATGAAGCCGTACGACTACTTCCACATCAACACGATCGCCGAGGCCGGGGACGGCGACCTGCTGATCGGCGCGAGGAACACCTGGTGCGTGTACAAGGTCAGCAGGAAAACCGGCGAGATCACCTGGCGGCTGAACGGCAAGAAGTCGGACTTCACGATGGGACCGCGGAGCGAGTTCTACTGGCAGCACGACACGCGGCTGCACGGCCCCAACACGCTGACGGTCTTCGACGATGGGTACGACGGTGTCTTGCCCAAAAACGAGAACGAGTCGCGGGCGCTGATACTCAATGTCGACTACGACAAGATGCTCGTCACGCTGGTCAAGCAGTTCACCCATCCGCATGAGCTTGTGCTTTCAAAGGCCATGGGCAATGCGCAGCTGCTGCCGGATGGCGGCATGTTCGTCGGCTGGGGCACCAACCCCTATCTCTCGGAGTTCTCCCCCGACGGGAAGCTGATCATGGACGGTCAGCTGGTCAAGGGGGATCCCACCTACCGCTCATTCATCGGCGACTGGTCGGGTCAACCGACCGAACTTCCGGCCGTGGCGGCACGGCGCCGGCCTGGCGGCGCGACGGTCTATGCGAGCTGGAACGGTGCGACCGATGTGGCTTCCTGGAGCGTGCTGGCCGGGCGCGCGCCAACCAGCCTGGCCAGGGTCGGGGCGGCGCGCAAATCGGGGTTCGAGACCGCTATCGCTGTGCCCAGCAAGGGCCCGTATTTCGGCGTCGAAGCCGGCGACGCGAAGAGCCGGGTGCTGTCCAGGTCCCGGCCAGTCAGGGTCGTCTGACGATCGGCGGCGCCTGTCAGGTCCGCTCTGAAATTAGGCGCCGGTCCGGCGCGCCCCACGAGCCGAAACGGCTTTGACTTCAAGCGCGCCTGAGCTCTTAAGCTACCGGGGGCGACACTCTGCGCACGAAGGTCGAGGCGATGGCGGACGGACTCTGGGCGGCGGAACGGCGGGCTCTGACGGCAGGCCTGGCGGCCACGATTACCTTCGTCGCCGCCGAGGCGCTCGCGGTCATCACGGTGATGCCGCTGGTCGCGAAGGATCTGAACGGGCTCAGCCTGTACGGCTTCGTGTTCAGCGCGTTCCTGCTCGGGACCATGGTCGGCATCGTGGCGGCCGGCCGGGCGGCTGACCGGCGCGGGCCAGCCGCTCCGTACCTGGCCGGGATCGCGGTCTTCAGCATCGGGCTGACCATCGCGGGGCTGGCTCCGTCGATGCCCATCCTCATCGCCGGCCGGGCGCTGCAGGGACTCGGCGCCGGCGCGGTCCCGGCAGTGGCCTACGTGGCGATCGGCCGCAGCCTGCCTGACCACCTCAGGGCGCGGATGATGGCCGTGCTGTCGACGGCCTGGGTGGCGCCAGGCCTTGCCGGGCCGGCCCTCAGCGCAGAGGTGGCGGGGCTTTTCGGCTGGCGGTGGGTCTTCCTCGGCCTGCTGCCGTTCGTCGCGCTGACGGGACCGGTCGCCATCCCTGCGCTCGTGCGGCTGGGGCGCGCGCCCGCAGCGGATAGCCGGGCGGGCGGGCCCGCTGCGGATGCAGAAGACGCCGGGCACCGGCTGATCGACGGGGTCGGCGTAGCAGTCTCCGCCGGGCTCGTGCTCACCGGACTGACGCTGGCGGTCGGGTCGGCGATGAGTCAGGCCCCCGGAGGCGCGGGTGCGTCCGGCGCGGGCGGCGTGCCTGGTCCGGTAAGCGTCGCCGCAGGCTGCGCGCTCTTCGCTGCAGGCTGCGCGCTCGGCGTCCCCGTGCTCCGCCGCCTGATGCCCTCAGGTACGTTGTCGGCCAGGTACGGCCTGCCGGCCACGACGCTCAGCCGCGCGCTGCTGACCTTCTGCTTCTTCGGTGCCGACGCGTTCGTCACGCTCACGATCACGATCCTCCGGCACCGCAGTCCCGTGCTGGCTGGCCTGGCGGTGACCGGTCCGACGCTGACATGGACGGCGGGTTCCTGGATTCAAGCCAGGCTGAATGCCCGGTCGTCGGGCAGGCGCCTGGTCAGGATCGGGCTGGTGATCATCCTGGCGGGAATCGCGGGGCTCACCACCATGCTGCGCGCTGATGTGCCGGTCTCCGTGGGGATCGTCGCGTGGACGGTCGCCGGCCTCGGGATGGGCCTGTCCTACTCGCCGATCACGCTGATGATGCTCGCCGAAGCTCCGGCGGGCAGGGAGGGCTGGGCGTCGGCGTCCCTGAACCTGGCCGACGTGCTCGGCAGCGCGCTGGGAATCGGCATCGGCGGGGCCGCGATCAGCGCCGCGGTGCGGTTCGGCTGGTCGCTGGCGGCCGGGCTGGCGATCGCGTTCGCTATTACCGCCGCAGGCGCCGTGCTGGCGCTGGCTATCAGTCGGCGCCTGCCGGCCAGGATCGCGGCTGGCTCAGCCACGGGCGGTTCCGCTGGCTCGTCCCAGCGGGCCAGCTCAGCTGCCGCCTCCGCTGCCCCCGCCCCCGGCGCCCCCGCTGCCCCCTGCGCCACCGGCGCCACCGCCGCCCCCAGCGCCACCGGCGCCCCAGGTGCCCCCGGTGCCCCGGAAGTCCTGGCGATGGGAGCCACGGCCGCGCTGGTCACGCGGATCAGGTCGGCGGGCGCTAGCCGCAGTTGCAGACCGCGCTGCCCGGCGCTGCAATAGACCGCCGGCCAATCAAGCGCTGTCGAGTCGATGACCACCGGTAGCCGCTTGCGCAGCCCGATCGGGGAGATCCCGCCTGTGACATAGCCGGTCACCCGCTCGGCCGCCGCCGGCTTCGCCATGTCGGCTCGCTTGCCGCCGGCCGCATGCGCCAGTGCCTTGAGATTCAGCTGACTGGCCACCGGCACGACCGCGACCGTCATGCTGCCGTCCACGATGGCGATCAGCGTCTTGAACACCTGCGCGGGCGGCAGGCCGAGCGCTACCGCGGCCTCGATGCCGTACGAGCCGCCGCGTGAGCTATCAGGGTCCTGGTGATGGTAGGCGTGCACGGAGTGTGCGATCCCCAGCCTGGTCAGTTCCTGCGTCGCTCGGGTGCCGCGGGCAGCCACATGCTGAAGACTAGCGCCGCCACTGTCTTTACCACGAAGGCGTCCTGGCTAAGGACGGCCGCTAGCTGATGTTGAAGATGGGAGCCTGATCCATGCCGGTCAGCCATGGCTCAGGCGCCATGGACAGGGCACGCCGGTACACGTCCTCGTAGCCCTCTGCCATCACCTCGACGGTGAAGCCCGACTCGACGTGCTTGCGGCAAACGGCGGGCTCGAGTTCCCGTGCCTGCAGGATGCCCGCGGGAAGATCATCGGGATCGTCGACGATAATGCCGGTCTGGCCATGCACGATCAGCTCAGGCACCGAACCCCTGCCGAGCGCGACGACCGGCGTACCGCAGACCATGGCCTCGATCACGACCATCCCGAACGGCTCTTCCCAGCAGATCGGGAACACCATGCAGGCCGCGCGGGAGAGCAGTCGCCGCTTGGCGGCGGCATCCGCGATGCCGTAGATCGTCACGTCGCTGCCGATCCGCGGCTCGATCTCGCGCGAGAAGTAGGCGCGCTCGACCGGCTCAGCGCACTTGCCTGCCAGCACGATGGGCAGCCCGGCTGCCCTGGCCGCGTCGATCGCGAGGTGCGGCGCCTTCTCCGGATGGAACCGGCCGAGAAATACCGCATAGTCGTCTTTCTCCGCGCGGAACGGGAACGTGTCCGCGCGGATCGCGTTGTGCACCGTGGCTGACCAGGCCAGGTCGGGCGCGCTCGATCGCTGCGCCTCGGAGATCGCCACGAGATGGACGGTGTCCTCGAGCGCCCGGTAGAACTCGCGGAAATCGCCGCTGACGGGGCCGTGCGCCGTCACGACGGTTGGCGTGAGCCGTCCCCGCGCCATCAGCGGTCCGGCCATCGTGTGGTCGTGGATCACGTCAACATCCAGCGCTTCGAGAACGGACGCGGCCCTGGCCGCGTGGATGATCTCAGGCATCCTCTCGCCAAGCTGGTCAGCCGCCACGACGTCGCAGGTGGGGTGGAATCGCTGCGCCCTGGTCCCGTGATTACCCGCGCCGATAAGCGTCACCTTGTGGCCCCTGGCGACCAGTGCGTCGACCAGATCGGCGACCACGATCTCGATTCCGCCGTATGCGGCGGGCGGAACATTGAAGTAGGGCGGTGCCACCATCGCTATGTGAATCTGCTGGGCTCCTACCGGAGCCTGCTGAGTTCGGGTAAGGGTAGAGCCTGTGGTGCTCACAGCCAACGCCTCCTCGCCTGACGGGATCACGGCGCGGGTCGGGGCACCGGTCGGGCCCCCCCAGTCCGGCCGAAAATGATCATGCCCGTCGACCCTGGCGCCAATGCTGCAAATGCATTAATAAAAAGCCAATGGCTCGGTAAAGAGTTTCCCTTTACCGGCCCGGCAACGCGGCGGGAAGTGCTGACAGGCCTGCGATTATGCCGCGCGACGTGCCCATTCTGAACTGGCCTCGCGACCCCTCAGCTGTGCGTTCAGCTACCGGTAACCGCGAAATTGTACGGAGATTGTCGCTTATTGTCTTAGTAAGAGGGTGATCGGGTCCCAGTGCCCGTTCGGAGTCGGCGATTGTTCGCTCGAACATCCTGATCGCGTCGCTGAGCCGACGCGCCATGTAGTAGGCGTGCGCCAGATTCCCGCGGGACGTGAGCGTGTCGGGGTGGTCGGATCCGAGCACGCGCTCGAAGTCCGCGACGGCCTGCTCATAGACCGGCAGCGCGTCGGCCAGCCGGCCGGCCGAGTGGTAGGCGCCGGCCAGGTTGGCCCTGGCGGTGAGGGTGTCCCGGTGATCAGGGCCCTGGACCCGCTCCCGGTCGGCGACCAGGCGCTCGTACAACGGGATGGCGTCCTTCATCCGGTGCGCGGAGTGATAGCACGACGCCAGGTTGCCGAGCGCCGTCAGCGTGTCGGGATGATCGGCGCCGAGCACAGACTCGCGGCTCGCCAGCACCTGGCGGTACAGCGAGATCGCCTCCTTGAGCCGCCCGGCGGTCTTGTACGCGAACGCGAGCTGCCCGGCCGCGACAACGGTATCCGGATGATCCTGGCCGAGGCCGCTTTCCCTGATCTTCCTGACCCGGCTGAAGATGGCGATCGCCTCGTCGAGCCGGCCGGCCACCTGGAATGCGCGGCCGAGGTTCATGTACTCGGTGAGCACGTCATGGTGCTCGGGCCCGAGCGCCTGCTCCCAGTCGGCCAGGTTGCGCTGGTACAAGGCGATCGCCTGATCGGCCTGGCCAGCCATCAGGTAGGTGCTGGCCAGCTGGCTCCTGGCGCCGAGGGTATCCGCGTGATCGCGCCCCAGCACCCATTCGCGGTCAGCGACAGCGCGCGCGTACGTGTCGATCGCGGCGTCGAACTTGCCGGCCGCCCGGTAGATCCTGGCCAGGGCCGTGCGAGTAGCGAGCGTATCGGGGTGCTCGGGACCCTGCACCTGCTCCCGCTCGGCCAGGCTCATCAAGGTCAGCTCCCTGGCCTCGTCGAGCCGTCCGGCCGTCTCGCACGCGCCCGCCAGCAGGTCGCGGATCTCGAGCGTCCTTGGGTGCTCGGGGCCGAGCGCCCGGCTGCTCGCAGCCAGCATGGACTTCCAGTACGCGACCGCGGCTCCGGCCAAGCCCGCGCCATTCAGGCTTTGCCCCGCCTTGATCAGCACGGGATGCGGCTCGGGCAGCCACAGCAGATCGCCGGCGATCCCGCCGAGCCAGCCGGCGCAGCCGCGCAGCGCCTGATCCAGCAAGGGATCAGCCTCCAGCTGCGGCCAGACTTCACAGAGCGCATCAGCGGCGGACCGCGCAGCATCGTCGAGCACGCTTGGGGGCACCAGCCTGCGCACCGTCTCCTGGACGACCGGATGGACCGCGATCATCCCGGCGCTGGCCGACCGGTCGATCATGACCAGCCCGGACCGCGCTAGATTGCCGAGGGCGGCCATGACCTCCTTGGCCTCGACCGGCATGCCGCGACCATGCCGCGATAGGTAGGCGCAGCTCGCCCGGCTAGCCGTGACCTGAACCGGTACTCCCGCCGGGTCGAGCAGCCCCGCGAGGGCGAGCAGCGGCCTGGCCAGGCCAGCCGGCGGATACTGGTCCGCCCGGTCGACAGCGAGCGACCAGGCCACCTCGGCCGGGGACACCTGGCCGCCGGCCGCCCGCCCGAGCAGCTCCTGCCTGCGGCTTGCGAACCTGATCCGGTACTGGCGGCAGTCAAGCGCGGTACTGGCGATCGTGGTCGTCGCGAGCGCCAGCGCCAGCGGCATGTACGCGAGATCGGCGGCGAGATCGACCGCCTCGACCCGCTTGCCTGCCTCGTCGTAGAGCCGCGCCGTCAGGTAGCCAAGGGCCTCGCGCGGGCTGAACTCGCCGATCCGGCAGATCCTGGGCCCGAGGTCGGTGACCTCGGACATGTCGGCCGACGGATGACAGGTGACGATGGTCTGGCCGCTGATGCCGGCCGGCCAGAGCCCGCGTAGCCCGCCGGAGTCCGTCACGTTGTCGAGCACGACCAGCCACCGCTTGTCGGTGCGGCCGAGCCAGTCAAGGAAACGCGCTGCCGCGGCGTCGGGCAGCACGCCCCGATCGGTGAGGCCGATATCCTCGGCGGCCCTGGCGTAACCCATCACGACGGCGGACGGGCTTGATGCGTTCACCCACACCTGCAGATCGGTCCTGCCCAGGCGCGTTGCGGCGCGCAGCACAGCGGCTGCCAGGTGCGTCTTGCCGTACCCGCTCGGACCGACCAGGACGGTCAGCGCCTGCTGCTCGCCCGGTGATCGCTGCACGATGTCGCCAAGGCCAGCGTCGAGGCCATAGCCGGTTTCCGGCCGGGGGCTGAAGAAATCAGTGATCGCAGGCGGCGACCCGGACCAGACTGGCCAGCTGACAGCAGGCAAGGATCCTGAGCCAGCCCGCCGCCTAGCGCTCTGATTGCTCATTGACCGCCTGATTGATGAACGTGTGGCAGCCCATCGCTGCTAGTCGTACTCGGCACCCCAACAGTACGACGATTCGCCGTCCAATAGGCAGGTAACAACACAGACTCAGCACAATCAGACAGGCCGTTACCGGCGCATTCGGCGCCAGAACGGCCTGGGCACCAGCCGGATCACCATGGCCGCCGCGGCGAGGCCGCGCGGGACCCACACAAGCGACGCCTTGCCGTCAAGCGCCGCCGCCACGGCGCTGCCGACCTGGGCGGGCACCGATGACATCGGCGCCGGCGGCAGGCCGACGGTCATCCGGCCGGTGACGAAGCCCGGGCGCACCAGCAGCACCCGGACGCCGGTGCCAGCCAAGGCATCGGTCAGGCCGCGGGCAAAGGCGTCCAGGCCGGCTTTAGCCGCACCATAGACGTAGTTCGCCTTCCTCGGGCGGATCGCTGCCACCGACGACAGCACCACGATGGTCCCGTATCGCTGTGAGCGCATCCGGTCGGCCACCGCGAGCAGCGTGGTGACGTGGCTGGTGAAGTTCACGTCGATCATTTCGGCCGCGAGCGCCGGGTCACGGTCGACCTCGTCCTGAGCAGTCAGCACGCCAGTCGCAGCAATGACCAGGTCTACCGGGCCGCCGGCGAATACCCCGGAAATGACCGCCTGATGGCTGGCGGGCTTGAGCGCATCGAACGCGATCGTCGTGGTTCGGAACGGCAGTTCCTTGCCGGCCGCAGCCATCCGCTGCTCGTCCCGGCCAGCCAGCAGCACCTCGGTCTCCGCAGGCGCCCTGAGCGCGGCGAGGATCGCCAGGCCGATCTCGCTGGTGCCGCCGAGCAGCAGCACCCGTGGCACGCGCCCAGGCCTGCCAAGATTGTCGGGCATCTCCGTCGCTCCTTGGCTCCTTAGCCGAATGCCTGGCCCCTGGCCTCCTGGCCCCCTGGCCCCCTGGCCCCCTGGCCGGGGGCCCCGGTAC
>Ga0207646_10007623_pt1 | contig 10956 bp, 11 predicted proteins | sample KBSK5502metaG_FD_184343 | JGI IMG/M metagenome (GOLD analysis project Ga0207646, IMG submission 184343) | Corn, switchgrass and miscanthus rhizosphere microbial communities from Kellogg Biological Station, Michigan, USA - KBS K5-50-2 metaG... | ecosystem: Host-associated > Plants > Roots >...
CTGAGCCCGCGATCACGGCGTGCAGGTGCGCGCCGTCGCCGAAGGTGTAGGCGCCCACGGGAGCCAACGCGACCCACTGGCTCGATCAGGTGCGCGCCGTACCCACTGTTGCACGCGTGGTCGCACCCTATACGCCCGCCTGCTGAATCGCTCCGACAAGCCAAGTTCAAGGGCACGGTCGCGCCAGCGCCACCCATGCGCCGACACCTTCAGTGCCGCGTGTGCAGATCGTAGGCCGCTGGCGCCCACGCGACGCGTGCGTCGATCAGCCGCGCCATGCGGTACACGACCGGGCGGAATCCCTGGCGTGGCCAGAGCCTCGAGGAGGGCAGGTTGGCGGTGCGCCAATCGGTCACGCAGTGCGTGAAGCCCGCGGCGCGTGCCTCCGCCAGTCCGCGGGCAGTGAGGGTGCGCGCAATTCCCCGCCCCCAGGCCTGCGGGCGGGTCACGGCAAGATCGAGCGCGCGGCAACGCTCCGGCAGGTGAAGGGTGCCGTCGCTCGGTCGCGCCATGGTGAACAAGACAGCGCCGAGCACATTGCCATCCCGCACCGCAAGCCAGGCACTCGTGTCGGGATTCGCCAGGGCCTCAGCCATGTCTGTGTGCCACAGGCGGTGCATCTCCGGCGGTATGAAGGAATACACCGGTGCGCGCATGAGATGGGTGGCGAGCACGTCTTGCATCGCCATCATTGCGTCCAGATCGTCCGGACCGGCGCGGCGGACCTCGATTGTTGGATCGAGATCGGAGAGTGGCGGCGCTGGCTCGGCCAGGGTGCGCAGGGCATACGCCTGCTGCTGCCCGAAGCCGAGGGCGAACCACACGTCCAGCATGGCACGGTCCCAGGCAGGGATCACGGCGAAATGCGCAAAGCAGCCCAGCGCCGTCCACGCGGGTGCGAGCGCGGCGTAGAGGTCCCGGTAGAGGTCGGCATCCTCGTCCACGGCAATGGCGTGCCCACCCAGCCGCACCCAGGACGACCGCCCCCAGATCTCGGCGGTCTCGGGCGCGCCGATTAGGTAGCCAACGACGCGGCCTCCGCGGAGGGCCACGACACCACGCGCATCCGCCTCTTTCCTGGCCGCCCACACCGCTGCCCGGGCGCCCTCCAGACTCGCGAAGCGCGGCGACAGGCCCGGCTCGTGGGCACGGTCGCGCTGGTGGCGCGCGGCGAGCAGTGCCGCCGCGTCGTCGAGATGCGCGTCACTGAAAGGAATCAAGTCGAAGGCCGGCACCACGACACCTCCCTCACCACGCGTGCCATAGTCTAATAGTCTATTGGAGCAAGAGTTCGCCGGCATCGTCGGCGCGCCGCAGGCACGATACGCTGCGCAGCGCGTCGTGCGCAAGCCCCGCAGCCGGAGGAGCAGGCACACGCTGCCAACCTGGTACCTTGGTCCCTGCACGCGGCGTCCACCGTTGACAGGCCAACGCCGCCTCGCTACAGTGGAGAATATGGACGCGCTACGATGGCGCGTGTGCGCACCTAGGAAATCGTGCTGGAGCCGCCAGCCGTGTGGTGAGAGGAAGTGGATGCGATGGGTCGGGGCAGATCTCCGCGCGCCAGCGGTGGCAATGAACGCTACGACGCGCGCGACGGCTTTGGCGACGATGCTGGCCACAACGACGGCCCGGGGTATGAAAGCCGTGAAGGCGCAGCCGTCGTCCCGATCAATGAAGGCGCCAACCTCCCCGCGGTGGCGGATAACAGCACGAAGGCACCCGTCATCATTCGTGGCAGCGGCGTCTCGATGGGCACGCCGTTCATCAAGCGCCGCGAGCGCCCCTTGACCCTGCGCATCGCCGTCCTGACGCTGATGGTCTGCATCCTCGTTACGGGACTCTTCGCCGTCACCCCGCTAGGTACCAGCGCCAATGGCGGAGGCAGCTCCTTCCAGGCGCTGGCCGGGGCCGTCGTCTGGCACTCCGAGCCCACCTTTCACTGGTACACCGCCGCCTTCGGTGACACCGTCGAAGGCATCGCCAACAAATTCCACGTCGAGGTCGGCGGTATCTATCAGATGAACGGGCTGCTGGCCGGGCAGGAGATCGCGGTCGGCAAGCAATATAAGATCCCCGACGATCCCTACTACGGCAAAGACTTCCGGCCGGCCACATATATCGTCAGTAGCGGCAATGGCGCGACCACTTATGGCGACAGCCCCTGGACCTCGATGGCTGGCACGCCGCCGACCGACGCGACGTGCGGCCCCAACGGCAACGGCGACCCCGCCGCCTACCACCTCGGCGGACCGAACAAGGGCTCGTACTGGGTGCGCGGCTTCACCTGGTTCCACAACGGCGTTGACCTCTCGGCGCCCGAGGGCAATCCAATCACTGCGGCGCAGGCCGGCGAAGTGATCTGGGCGGGTTGGGACGTTGGTGGCCTGGGCTGGTCGGTCAAGATCAACCATTGCAATGGCATCTCCACCGTCTACGGCCACATGGACAAGCTGCTTGTCCACCTGCATCAGCTGGTAGACGTCGGCGATCAGGTCGGCCTCGAAGGCTCGACCGGCTGGTCGACCGGCCCGCACCTGCACTTCATGGTAGAGTGGAATAACAATCCGGTCGACCCGCTGGGCTATTACGGCTGGAACACCTACACCATCACCCACTAGCTTCGCGCCCCTGCCTCTGGGACCGGCATCCACGCGGATGCCGGTCCCGTCGTGTTTTGGCCCGCCTGGTGGTATACTGTGGGAAGAGGCGAAATCCTCGAAAAGGAGTGAATCCATGCGCGCTCATGCCGGCACAGCGAGTCACGCCGGGCATGCGCATGTGCTTGCCCGCGACACGCTGCGCCTGGGCTTCCTGCTCACGCTGCTGATCCTGGGCGTCGAGGCGGCCGGTGGCTTCGCCGCGCATTCGTTGGCGCTGTTGTCGGATGCCGGACACATGCTGACCGACGTAGGCGCCTTGGGGTTGGCGTGGTTCGCCGCCGTTCAGGCCGAGCGCCCTGCCAATGAGCGGCGCACCTTCGGCTACCACCGGGTCGGCATTCTGACGGCGCTGGTCAACGGCCTGACGCTCGTCGCGATCTCCGGCGGCATCGTCTACGGAGCGCTGCAGCGCTTCTCCCACCCGGAGCCGGTCAGCCCGGCCATCATGATCGCCACCGCCGGCTTCGCGATCGCCGTCAACCTCTACATTGGCATCGGCCTCAGCCGCGAGGGTCACGGCAACCTCAATATGCGCGCCGCCGCGCTGCATGTCTTCGGCGACGTTGCCGCATCGGCCGGCGTCATCCTCGCCGCGCTCGTCATCGCGCTCACCGGCGCGGCCTGGGTCGATCCACTGGTCAGCTTGTTGATCGCGGCGCTGATCGTCGCCGGCTCCATCCGGCTGATCGGCGAGGCGAGCAGCATCCTGCTCGAATCCGCGCCACGCGGCCTCTCGCTGCCATCTCTCATTCGCGATATGCTGCGTGTGCCTGGCGTGCATGACGTGCACGACCTCCACGTCTGGACCATCACCAGCGGGGTGCTGGCGCTCTCCTGCCATGCCGTGATAGACGACGTGCCGCCAAGCGACAGCGCGCCAATCCTGGACCGCATCACGGCGATGCTGCGCGCCGCCTATGGCATCGGCCACGCGACCATCCAATTCGAGAGCACCGCCCACAGCAGCCACGAGGGCTATTGCGCCTGCCCACCAGATTGCGGAGACCGGCTCTACTGCGAGCTGCGCCAGCCCGAGCATTCCCGCCAGCAGGAGGAGCACGCGCACTAAGGGTTAAGTGTATCACTGCGTGGGCAACACAACGGGGAGGGCGCGGCGCCGCGCCCTCCCCGCTTTCCCCACGAGATTGGGGATCAGTGGCTAGCAACCCGTTGGGCAGCCGCAGGGGCCGTCCCCAGGACCACAGTCACAGTCGCAGTCGCAGTCACAGCCACACGCGTAGCTAGCCAACCTGACACTGCTCATCACATTCCTCCTCGCCGACCGGCTCTCCGGGCAGCGCGATACACTGCATGTCGAGGCATGCGCTGAATGGCATGCGCTCGTCCGCGGCGCACGATGCCAGCGTCCGCTGGTACGCCTCCACCGACGCGCGCAAAGTTTGCAACTCGGCGATTTCACGGTCGAGGGCCGCCACCCGTTCGTCAACGAGCGCCAGCAGCTCGCGCTGGACCTCGGCGCAACGCGCGTCCGCGCTGCCCGCGAGCAGCGACTTCGCCGAGGAGAGAGGCACGCCGAGCAGCCGGATACGCCGCAGCACGTGCAGGCGGTTCGCATCCGCCTTACCGTACCGTCGGTAGCCGTTAGCGCCGCGCGGGGGCGGCGGCAGCAGCCCGATCTCCTCGTAGTAGCGGACGGTCTTCGCACGCACCCCGGTCAGACGCGCGAGCTGGCCGATGGTGAGGCCGTCAGCAATATGAGTTGAGTAGCGGTCGTTGGTGTGCATCCGCCCACCTCCCTCCACGAGCCAGCGTACACCTTCCCGCCGCTGGAAGGTCAAGCCTCGCCGTCGGCATCGTTGGTGGGGGCTGGAGTCTCTTGCCGCGGTGGCGGCGTTGGGGAGGTGCCGGCCATGGGCAGCGGCCGGCGCGCCTTCTTCTCCGGCGTGCCGCTGCCGGCGCCAGTCGAGGGGCCAGGCGACGTTGCGCCGCCGGCGCCGGCCATCGGCAGGGGAGCACGCACCTTGCGCTGCGGCGCGTCGCTGGCTGGCGGAGCGGAGAGCGTGGACGGCGGCGCCAGATGCTTCCACGTCGCGGCCTGCTCGTCCATCAGCGCGATCATGCGCTGTAGCTTCTTGATGACCCGCTCGATATTCCCGCGCTGGCGCGCATAGCCTTCCGCCGTCATCTCGCGCGCCCAGGCGCGCAGATCCTCGTCCTCGAGGTCGTACCACTTCAGGTCCGCCTGCAAGCGCACATGAACCTTGTAGGCAGGATCGAAGACCTTGCGCGTGCTCGCCTGACCGGGCTCGCCCTCCGCCGCTGCTTGCGCCTCCAGCCGCTCGCCATACAGCTCCACATACAGGTCGTCCAGATCCTGCGTGCGGAAGAAGCTGCCAGCGCCGAAGCCGCGATAGGCGCGCAGGCGCCCCTCGCGCACCAGCGCCAGCAACGTATCGCGGTCCACGCCAAGCCGCCGGAGCGCCTCTCCCTCGTCCTGAAACGCAAACTTAGAGGGTGTGTTCATCATCGCCGGATCCCTTCGCGGCGGAGGCGCTGCCCTCCGCCGCCACGTGCTCGTAGAAGAGCAGCAGCGTGCTCCCATATTTGCGCTCGTCGCGGCGCACGAGCCGCCCCTTCGTCAGCGCATCCAGCTCGCCGCGCTCGCGGGGATGGATCTGGATGATCACGAGGCTGCCCGGCTCCGTTAGCGGCGCCGCATCGAGCTGCGCCAGCGCGTGTGCCGCCATCCCCTGATATTGAGGCGGCGCGACATAGATGATGTCAAACCAGCGGCCGGCCGTGTGTGCGCTCGCCAGAAACTTGAAGGCGTCGGCGCGGATGGTCTCGGCTCGCTTCGCCAGCCCGGTGATTTCCAGGTTCTCACGGATCAGCTTGTAGACGTCTGGACTCAGCTCGACGAAGGTCACCCCTGCCGCGCCCCGGCTCAACGCTTCGATGCCGATGCCGCCAGTCCCGGCGAACAGATCGAGAAAACGGGTGCCGACGATGCGCGGCGCGAGGACATCGAACAGTGCCGTCTTCACGCGGTCCATCACCGGTCGAGTGCCAGGAGTGTTCGGGCCCTTCAGTCGCCGGCCCTTCGCCGAGCCGGAGACGACGCGCATCATGACCCTCCCGCGCGGTTGGCGGGACGTGCGCCGCCGCGTGACCGGGGCGCGGGCGTCGCGCCATTCGGTCGCGGTGCGCCTGGCTCCTCGTTGGCCTGCGCGCGGTCGCGTTCGGCGCGCAGCTCCGCCAGCACCAACGCCACCTCATCGCCAAACGTATCGTGCTTCCCCCAGCTCAAGAGCTCGGCCATCTGCTCTGGGCCGATGCGTTCCGGCGGCACGCGCCAGACGCCTCTAACGAGCGCCGCCGCCTTCGCCTCGCCCAGCTCGCGCACGATGATGTTCCCATACGCTGTGCGCTGCTGGCCACTCGCTGCGCCGCCACCCGTTGCTTCGCGCAGGCGCGCCAGAATCGCCGCCCCCGTCTCATCACCGGACGGCACAGCAGGCACGCGCGCAGCGGAGTCTGCCGTGTCGCGCCGCGCGACCGGCTTTGCCGCGGCGCGAGCGGCTGGCGCGGGCGCCGCGCGGCTGGATGGCGGCGCGAAGTCTGGCACGTCGTCCAGGTCGAGCTCGTCCAGCTCGTCCTCACTCAGGTCGTCCTCTACGGAGGGCGATCCGTCGCCGGCCAACGCGAAGTCGTCAGCTTCCCGCGGCGGCGTGCCGTCCACCATGAAGGTGATCTCCGGCTCGTCCTCCTCCTCGAAGTAGCGTGGGGGCACGGCCGGCTGGCTCGCCCTGGCCGCGGGCGGCGCTGGAGCGGCGGCGGCCGGCTCCGGCTCGTCTCCACGCAGGTTTTGGCGGCGCAGCGCTTCGAGCGCCTCCCGCAGATTCAGCCCTTCGAGGGAGCGCACGCCCAGCTGCTGCATTGCCTGGCGTGCATCCATCCCCAGGTCGCGAATAGCGGCCAGGAACTCCGGACGCGAGATCTCGGCGGCGGGGGGAGCTGCGCTCAACGGCGCGGCGGACCGCTCGCGCGGGGCAACGGGCGGCGGCGCGGCGGCACGCGACGGCGCGGGGCGAGCGGGTGTCTCCGCCTGCGGCGCGCGCACAGGCGGCGCTGTGGCGGGTGTAGCCGCTGGCGGTGCGACGGGTGCGGCGGGTGCGGCGGGTGCGGCGGGTGCGGGGACGCGGGCAGCCGGTGGCGCACTGGGCAGAGGCACCTCGGGCGCAGGGGCGCGCAGCTCCTGTTCGCTCGTTGCCGGTGAGCTATCGCCCTGGGGCGCTGCTGGCCCAGCCGCAAGCGCGGGTGTGGTGGCAGGAGCGGGAGCAGGTGCGGGTGTGGTTGGCGTCGCGCCAGCCGTCCCTAGCGCCGAGGCGATCCGCGCATCCAGGTGCCGCGCGAGCCGCTCCATGCCGGCATCCGCCTCGCTCAGCAGCACCTCCACCTCATCCGCGGTCGCGCCAGGGCGTAGCGGAATCGCGATCTCGACGGTCCGCGTCTGCCCGTTGGTTGTAAATGTTACCGACTGGCGCAACCAAATGTGCTCGCCGTCGTTCTCCCCGTGCCGCACGAACACCCTCCTCTACCCGCTCCCGCGTGTCGCATCGTTCTCGCGTCTGGCCTTCCCTCCATTATACTCCACCAACGAATGGCAACCCGCACGCTGGCCCGCGTCACGCGCGTGATAGAATGCGGCGGTTGGCAAGAGGCCGGCATGGGGCCGGCGAGGGAAGAGAGTGCTATGGATTTCACCCGTTTCGATGCGCGCAATTATCCCACCGTCTCCGTTCAGGACGGCTATGGCGAGTGGGCAGCCACATATGAAGACATCGTGCTGGACGCCATGGACCTGCGCCTCCTCGCGCGCATTCGCACGGTAGACTGGGCCCAAGTACACGAGGTAGCGGACCTGGCGTGCGGCACGGGGCGCACGGGAGCCTGGCTCAGCCAGCAAGGCGTCAGCACAATCGACGGTGTCGATCTCACGCCAGCGATGCTGGAGAAGGCAGCCGCCAAAGGCATCTATCGGCGTTTGCTCGTCGGGGATCTGCGGGAGACGCCGTTGCCGGCGGGAGGGTACGACCTGGCGACCGTCGTGCTGGCGGATGAGCACCTCCCGGACGTCCGCCCGCTGTACGAGGAGACGGCACGCATTACCCAGATGCATGGATACCTCATCCTGGTAGGCTTCCATCCCTTTTTCCTACTGAGCGGCGTGCCCACCCATTTCACCCGCCCGTCTGGCAAATCCGCCACCATCGAGTGTTTCGTGCACTTGCTGAGCGACCACGTGCAAGCAGCCCTCGCGTCAGGCTGGTCCTTGCTGGAGATGCACGAAGGGCTGGTGGACGACGAATGGCTCGCGCGCAAACCCAAGTGGGCCCCCTATCAACATCGGCCGGTCAGCTTCGCGATGGTGTGGCAGAAGGGCGCGTAGTTGGATCGCGTGTATTGACGGCGGGCGGCAGCCAGGGTATGCTCTTTCTGTTCGTTGAGTGAGTGTTCAGTGAACGGGATCTTTGGCGGCATGACCAGCCCTACCCGGCGCGAGCTACAGGCGCAGGAGCGCCGCAATCAGCTCATCGACGCGGCGCTCGCGCTCTTCGCGGAAAAAGGGCTGGACAACACGACCATCAAAGACCTGGCCGCCAGGGTCGGTGTGGCCCAGGGTCTCATCTACCACTATTTCGCCAGTAAAGAGGATCTGCTGGTCGCCGTCATCGAGCGACACAACTTCATAGGCGAGATGGCCGAGGTCTTCCTGGCGGCGGGCGGGCGCCCAGTCCGCGAGGTGCTGCACCACGCCATGCTGCACGCGCTCGGACTGATCGGCAGCCACCAGGAGCTGGTGCGCATCTTGTTCCGCGAGGCGCTGACGCATCCAGAGCTGCAAGGCCACGTACGCATGTATCAGCAGAGCGGCATCGGCATACTCACTGGATTCCTGGACGCGCGCATCGCCGCTGGCGAGCTGCGGCCGCAGGATACACAGACGACCGCGCGTATGATTGCCGGCTTCGTCTTTGCCGTGTACGCCACGGCCGCGCCGGCGGAGCCATACATCACGCACATGCTCGACAATCTGCTCGGCGGCATCAGCGCCAGCTAGCGACGCATCGTCTCGCCGTATTTGACCTTGCGGTTGACTGGGCACTCAGCCAGCGCAGCTGAGCGGTGTGGAGCTGCGCGCTCGCTGATCGAAGCGCTCGCGTCCGTGGAGAGGAATAGCAACACATGGCACACGACAGCGCTGGGGGCGACACCCCAATCGCGATCACAGCCGTCACGAAGACCTTCGGCAACGTCCGCGCCCTGGACGGCGTGAGCTTGACGGTCGGCCGCGGCGAGACCTTCGGGCTGATTGGCCCGAATGGCTCCGGCAAGACCACGCTGATTCGTTTGCTCCTCGGGCTTGGCCGTCCATCGGGCGGGACGGTTCGCGTGCTCGGGCGCATCATGCCAAACCGCAGCGTGGCGCCGCAGATCGGCTACATGACCCAATCCAGCGCGCTCTACAACGAGCTCAGCGCACGCGACAACCTGGCCTTCTTCGCCACGCTCTATGGTCTCCACGGCAAAGCGCTGGCCCGCCGGCTCGACGAAACCCTGACGCTGGTGGACCTGCAGGAGCGCGCGGACGCGCCCGTGGCTACCTATAGCGGCGGCATGCGCCAGCGCGTCTCACTCGCGGCGGCCCTGGTCCACGAGCCGCAGCTGCTCTTCCTGGATGAGCCGACCGTTGGCATCGATCCCGAGCTGCGCCAGATCTTCTGGGACTACTTTGCGCAGCTCAACACGCGCGGCGTCACCATCGTCGTCTCGACCCACATCCTGGACGAAGCGGCGCGCTGCCACCGGCTCGCGCTGCTGCGCTTCGGCAAGCTGCTCGCGGTGGACTCGCCAGACGGCTTGCGGCGCGAGTCCGGCGAAGAGAACTTCGATCGCGCCTTCCGCTATTTCGCGCAGCGCACTGCCCCGGCCGGGGCAGCAGGGTAGCGCTTTCGGTTGGCGGCTCCGCGCGTCTTGGTCCTGACCTCTGCGCTTCTCTGTGTGAACGGCCCGTACTCGCCCATTGGGGAGGTGGCGACGATGGCGATACGACGAGTGTCGGCTCTGGCCTTGCGCATCGTGCGGCAGTTCGCCCACGACCGGCGCACCTTGGGATTAGTGTTTGTCGTGCCACTGCTGGTCATGACGATTTTGAACTTCGTGCTCAATAGCAGCACGAGCGGCTTGACGCTCGGCATCGTGCCGCCAGACGGCCCTGTCGGCGATGCGCTGGTGAGCCAGATCAAGGCGGAGCTCGTCGGGCAGGGCAGCCTCACCGTCCGCACGGTGGCGCGCAGCGACGTGGATGCCGCGCTCAAGGACGGCGCCGACGGCGTGCTGGTGTTGCCGCCGCAGATCGGCGCGGGCGCGACGGTCGCGCTGCGCCTGGAGGGATCGAATCCCGCGGCGGCGCAGCAGCTCAAAGGCCTCGTCGCGCAGCTCGTCGCCGGCCTCCCACAGCAGAGCGGCGCTGGCGGCAATGCCGTGCCCGCACCGCCGAGCGGCGCCGCCGCGCTGAATGTCAGCTATCTCTATGGCGGGCCCGAATACACGCAGACCGACGCGCTGGCGCCGCTTTTCATCGGCCTGTTCGCCTTCTTCTTCGTCTTTCTGCTGACCTCCGTCTCATTCCTGCGCGAGCGCTCCCAGGGCACCATCGAGCGGCTGATGGTCTCACCGCTCAGCAAGTCGGAGCTGGTGCTGGGCTATGTCTTCGGCTTCACCCTCTTCGCCCTGGTGCAATCGCTGCTGATTCTGCTCTTCGTGGTGTATGTGCTGCGCGTGCACTACGCCGGCAACCTCGGCCTGATCTTCCTGGTGACGTTGGCGCTCACTATCGGCGGGGTGAACCTGGGCATCTTCATCTCGGCGTTCGCGCGCAACGAGCTGCAAGTGGTCCAGTTCATCCCGCTGCTGCTCGTGCCGCAGGCGCTGCTGGCCGGCCTGTTCTTTCCGGTACAGACGCTGCCCGTCGTGCTCAAGCAGGTTGCCTACATCATGCCGCTTACCTACGCCAACTTCGCCCTCAAAGACGTCATGCTCAAGGGCTTCGGACTAGACCAGATCTGGCCGTACCTGGCAGTGCTGGTTGGCTTCGCGGCGCTGATGATCGTTGCCGCGGCCGTCTCGCTCCGCCAGGAGCGCGTGTAAGCCGCGCAGCGCGCAGCTAGCAGCTAGCAGCTAGCAGCTAATCGTAGGCTACCTCGCCATGCAGCGCGCGGTCGAGGCCCGCCAGCTCGACCTCTTTGGTGACACGCACCGGCTGGAGGCG
>Ga0207646_10007624_pt1 | contig 10956 bp, 10 predicted proteins | sample KBSK5502metaG_FD_184343 | JGI IMG/M metagenome (GOLD analysis project Ga0207646, IMG submission 184343) | Corn, switchgrass and miscanthus rhizosphere microbial communities from Kellogg Biological Station, Michigan, USA - KBS K5-50-2 metaG... | ecosystem: Host-associated > Plants > Roots >...
GCAGATCGTCGTCGATTAAGAGCCCGCCGCGCGAAACATTGACCACGTACGCCCCCTGCGGCAACCGCGACAGGCGCTCCCTGTCGAGCAGACCCTGTGTCTGGCTCGTCAGCGGCAGCAGGCAGACCAATAGACGCACGCCGGCAAGGAAGTCTTCGAGCTCGGACATGCCCGTCGATGTCGCAACGCCCGAAAGCAGCTTGTGCGTGCGGCTCCACGCGCGAAGCGGGAATCCGAACGGCGCGAGCACCGTCGCGACTGCGGTCCCCAACACACCCAACCCGAGAATCCCGACGGTGAACTCGCTCTTGGGAAGCCGCGGTCGTTGCCTCCACTCGGAAAGCCGTTGCTGTTCCGCATACGCATCGAATTCGCGATAGCGGTGCAGCACCGCATGGCACACATACTCGGCCATCTGCTCCGCCATCCCGGCATCTTCGAGCCGAACGAGACGAACCTCCCGCGGCAGCGCGGACAGATCCGGAATCGAGTCGACGCCAGCGCCCAGATTGAAGATCGCCTTGACGTGTCCGAGAGCGCGCAGCAGCTTCACCGGCGGCTTCCATACCAGCGCATAGTCCGCCTCGCCGGCGAGCGCCGAGGGCCAGCCATCGATGCGCGCCTCCGGAAGCACGCGCCGCAACGCCTCGAGCCACGACTCAGCGTTGCATCCCGAGGTGTAGAAAAGAAGCCTCAAGCGACGCGCTCAGGCGCCGGAGTGCGCGTCGAGGTCGATCAGATCCGCGCCTTCTGCCACCTGATCGCCGGCGCGGTAGTTGACGGCGCTGACCGTCCCGGCTGCCGGTGCCGTAATCGTGTGCTCCATTTTCATCGCCTCGAGTATCAGGAGTGCCGCGCCTTTAGATACCGTCTCGCCGGGCTTGACCAGCACGGCAACGACGGTGCCCGACATCGGCGCCATCAGGTGCCCGGGGTGCGGTTCCTCCTCGCCCGCATGCGCCAACGGGTCGACGAGCCGCATCCGGTACGATTCGCCCGCGCAGAATACGTAACGGTCCTCTCCCCGCGCCACGACGTCGGCCGCGATTTCGATGCCGTCGAGCTGTACGCGCAGCCCATCGCCGGCGCGCGCGACGCTTGCCACGCAATCACGCTCGCCGATCGTGAGCGAGACCGCATCGCTTCGCATGCGGACGCGCACCGAGTGTTCGCCGCCACCTGCCTCGAAGCAAAGCGCGAGTGCGTGCTCGTCGCTGTTGGGCCACCAGGTGTCGAGCAGCTGCCATGGCGACCACGGGTCGGCGGAGGCGCGCGCCCATGCCGTGGCGTCTTCGCGCATACGCACGAGCTCGCCCAACGCGGCGAGCGCGAGCACGCGCCCGGAAGGAGGAGACGGCGGCGGGAAAAGCGCCGCGCGATGGCGGTCGATCAGGCCGGTATCGAGTCGGGCGCCGGCAAATGCATCGTGGGCGACGACCCGCTGCAGGAATGCAACGTTGGTGGCTACACCGACGACCCGATAGTCGGCGAGCGCCGACTTGAGGCGGCGCAGCGCCGAGGGCCGATCCTCGCCCCAGGCGATAAGCTTCGCGATCATCGGATCGTAGAACCGGCTGATCGCGTCACCCTCGCGTACGCCGGTATCGATGCGGACTGCGGCGGAGGTCTGTGGCGTGCGCAGGTACGCGATGGTTCCGATCGAAGGCAGGAAGTCGCGTTCCGGGTCCTCGGCATAGATGCGAGCCTCGATCGCGTGGCCGCGCATGGAGACATCTTCCTGCGCAAGCGGCAGCGGTTCGCCGGCGGCGACGCGAAGCTGCCATTCGACCAGGTCGAGGCCGGTGATCATTTCCGTCACCGGATGCTCGACCTGCAGCCGGGTGTTCATTTCCATGAAGTAGAACGTCCCGTCCTGAGTGACGATGAACTCCACGGTGCCGGCACCGACGTAGCCGATCGCCTTGGCGGCCGCGACCGCGGCCGCTCCCATCCGGCCGCGGCGCTCGGAGGTCATTCCCGGGGCCGGCGCTTCTTCGAGGACTTTCTGGTGCCGGCGCTGCACCGAGCAGTCGCGCTCGAACAAATGCACGCAGTCGCCGTGCATGTCCGCGAAGACCTGGATCTCGATGTGCCGTGGTTCTTGCACATACTTCTCGAGCAGAACGGTATCGTCGCCGAAGCTCGCCTTTGCTTCGCGCCGCGCGGAGGCCAACGCGGCGGCGAACGCGTCGTGCCGCTCGACGATGCGCATACCCTTGCCGCCGCCGCCGGCGGAAGCCTTGACGAGCACCGGATACCCGATCGCGTCGGCCTGAGCGAGCAGCAGCGCGTCGTCCTGGCTCTTGCCGTGATACCCCGGAATCAGGGGCACGCCGGCCTTGCCCATGATCGTCTTGGCCTCCGCCTTCGATCCCATGGCGCGGATCGCGGCAGGCGGCGGACCGATGAAGCGCAATCCGGCGGCGGCGACTGCCGTCGCGAATTCCTCGTTCTCCGACAGGAAGCCGTAGCCCGGGTGAATGGCCTGCGCGCCGGACGATTGGGCGATCGCGATGATCGCCTGGGCGTTGAGGTAGCTCTCGCGCGGTGGCGCCGGCCCCAGCCGATGCGCTTCGTCGCAGGCGGCGACGTGCATCGCGTCGGCGTCGGCGTCCGAGTACACCGCCACGGTGCGGATCGCCATGCGCCGCGCGGTCCGCGCGACTCGGCAGGCGATCTCGCCGCGATTGGCAATCAGGATCTTGTCAAACATCGCCTGGTCTCTGCGACTCGGGCTCGTTGGGCGAAGCCGGGCGCCCGAACCATCGCAGCAGCCTTTCGACGAAGCCGCGCAAGAAGCGCCACAGCTTCGGCAGCAACCACACCGTCAGCGCGAGCAGCAATCCAAGGACGCCCAGGAACACGATCGGGTGCGCCAGCGCGAGGTAGATGAGCACGCCGACCAGCAGGTCTTCGCCGAAGGAAGCCGCCCAGTTGGAGAACGGCTCGGGCGAGGTGTTGAGCGCCATCCTCGCGCCGGCCTTGGTGAAGTGGCTGCCGGCCGCGAGCGTTCCACCGACGATCGCCGCCGCGAGGGTCCACGCCGGCGGCGAATCGCCGAACACGCTTGCCGCGAGCGCCGCCCCCGCGGGAATTCGCACCAGCGTATGCGCGAGGTCCCACAGCGTGTCCACGCCGGGGATCTTGTCGACGAAGAATTCCACGAACAGCATGAAGCCGGATGCGGCGAGCACGAGCGGGTGCGAGAGCACGCGCAGGTGGGCAGGCAGGTCGAACCAATCGAGGTAGCCCAGCGCGCCGACGATGAAAAGCACCGCATAGAGTCGAATTCCGCTCGCCCAGCCCAGTGCGGCGGCGAGAGCGATCAACTGCCAGGTGTCGAGATGTTCCATGCCCGCCGCGGAATCGTCTACTCGCCGCGCGGTACCCACGCCGCCTTGCGCTTGGCGAGGAATGCAGCGATGCCCTCCCTGCCTTCCGGCGAGCTGCGAACGCGCGCAATGCGCTGCGCGGTGTCGGCGATCAGCCGGGCGTCGACCGGGCGGTTCGCAATCGCGCGCAGCAACAGCTTGCATTCTGCCTGCGCGCGCGGGCCGGCGGTCAGCAGTGTGCCCAGAAGCTCGTTGACGCGCGCATCGAGCTCTTCGGGCAACGCAAGATCGTGGAGCAGCCCGAGGCGATAGGCTTCGGCGGCGGTGAATCGCTCGGCGGTCAGGAAATAGCGCCGCGCCGCGCGCGCGCCGATCGCCTCGATCACGTACGGGCTGATCGTCGCCGGAATCAGGCCGAGTCTCGCCTCGGAAAACGAAAACACCGCATCTTGCGTTCCGATCGCGATATCGCAACAGGCGACCAAGCCCACGCCGCCTCCGAAGATTGCGCCGTGTACGCGGGCGATCGTCGGCTTCGACAGCGTGTCGAGCGTCGCAAGCATCGCCGCGAGCGAGCGCGCATCGGCGAGATTCTGCGCCCGGTTGAAAGCAGCCATCTTTTGCATCCAGTTGAGATCGGCACCGACGCAGAAACTCTCGCCGGCTCCAGCCAGCACGACCGCCCGCACCCCCGGGTCGCTGTCCATAGCGCGCAGTGCCGCGGTGAGCTCGGCGATCAGCGTTTCGTTGAACGCGTTGTGCACATCGGGCCGGTTGAGGACGACGATCGCGACTGCGTTGCGCACGGCGACGTCGATCGTCTCGTAGCTCATGCTCGCCCGATTCGCGGACGCGCCGCGCTTGCCGCTCGCGGCCTTGTTCTTGCCTGTGCTGGCCTTGGCCATGGTTTCCCTACATCCGGAACACGCCGAACCGCGTGGGCTCGATGGGGTGGTTGAGCGCGGCGGAAATCGCCAGCCCCAGCACCCGGCGGGTATCGGCGGGATCGATCACGCCGTCGTCCCACAGGCGCGCGCTGGCGTAATACGGATGCCCTTCGCGCTCGTATTGCGCTCGCAGCGGCGCTTTGAACGCGGCTTCCTCGTCGGCGCTCCACGCGCCTCCCTTCGCTTCGATCGCGTCGCGCCGGATCGTCGCCAGCACGGTCGCGGCCTGCTCGCCGCCCATCACCGAGATGCGCGCATTCGGCCACATCCACAGGAAGCGCGGGCCGAAGGCGCGTCCGCACATCCCGTAGTTGCCGGCGCCGTACGACCCGCCGATGATCACGGTGAACTTCGGCACTTTGGCGCAGGAAACCGCGGTGACCATCTTGGCGCCGTCCTTGGCGATGCCGCCGGCCTCGTATTTCTGGCCGACCATGAACCCGGTGATGTTCTGCAGGAACACGAGCGGCAGCCCGCGCTGGGTGCAGAGCTCGATGAAGTGAGCGGCCTTCTGCGCCGATTCCGAATATAAAACCCCGTTGTTCGCAATGATGCCTATCGGATAGCCCCAGAGACGTGCGAACCCGGTCACCAGCGTCGCGCCGTAGCGCGCCTTGAATTCGTCGAGCTCGCTGCCGTCGACGATGCGTGCGATCACCTCGCGTACGTCGTAGGGCTTCCGGATGTCGGCGTTGATGACCCCGTAGATCTCTCCCGCCGCGTACAGCGGATCGCGCGGCTCCGCCACCTCGAGCGCCACGCGTTTTGGACGATTGAGATTGGCGACGATCCGCCGGGCGATCGCGAGCGCGTGATGATCATCGAGCGCGTAATGATCGGCCACGCCCGAAATGCGCGTGTGCACGTCCGCGCCACCCAGCTCCTCGGCGCTGACGATCTCTCCGGTCGCCGCCTTCACCAGCGGCGGCCCGGCCAAAAAGATCGTTCCCTGCTCCTTGACGATGATCGACTCGTCCGCCATTGCCGGCACGTAGGCGCCGCCCGCGGTACACGAGCCCATCACGACGGCGATCTGCGGAATACCCTCGGCGGACATCGTCGCCTGGTTGTAGAAGATGCGTCCGAAGTGATCGCGGTCGGGAAATACTTCGGTCTGATTGGGAAGGTTCGCGCCGCCCGAGTCGACCAGGTATATGCACGGCAGGTTGTTTTCCCGCGCGATGTCCTGTGCGCGCAAGTGCTTCTTGACCGTCATCGGATAGTACGTGCCGCCCTTGACCGTCGCATCGTTGCACACGATCACGCACTCGCGCTTAGCGACCCGGCCGATGCCAGTGATGATGCCCGCCGCGGCGATGTTGTCGTCGTACATGCCGTAGGCCGCGAGCTGGGACAGCTCGAGAAACGGCGTTCCCGGATCGAGCAGCACACGTACGCGCTCGCGCGGCAGCAGCTTGCCGCGTCCCGCATGCCGCGTGCGCGCCGCTTCGCCGCCTCCCTGCTCGATCTCGGCAACCCTCGCCTTGAGATCGGCCACGAGTGCTGCAAGCGCATCGCGGTTCCTGGCGAAAATTGCGTCGCGGCTGTCGAGGCGGGTTTCGATGACGGGCATGAAGCTCGGCTTTAGCTCGCGCCGGGCAAGGGATGACCCGGCATCAGTTCGTAGGGATGAACCCAGCGCGGCTCCGCACGGATGCGGTCGAGCCAGTCGCGAACGGCAGGATAAGCAGTCCAGTCGACGCCGATCTCGTCGGAAAAGAACAGATAGCCGCACAGCGAGAGGTCGGCAATGGTCAGGCGGTCGCCGATGACGTAGCGGCGTCCCGAGAGGTGCGCGTTGAGCACCCCCCAGGCGGTCTCGGCGCGGCCGCGCAGGAATTTCATCACGCCTTCATCCGGGCCGTTCACGAACGTGCGCATGAAACGATACGTGGCCGTATAGCTCGTGAGCTTGTGGTTGTCCCACAGGAGCCAGCGCAGTATCTCGCGGCGCTCGCCTGCATCATCCGGCCCGAAACGTCCTAGCACCTCGGCGAGATATTCGAGGATCACGCCCGATTGCGTCAATCGGACTCCGCGATGTTCCAGCACCGGGGCTTCGCCCATTGTGTTGATCTCACGGTACGCCGGCGTGCTCGTTTCACCTTTGAAGTAATCGACGAACCGCGGCGTCCAGGCCGCATCCGCAAGCTGCAGCGCCAGCGCGGGCTTGTAGCAGTTGCCGGATTGCGCAAAGCAATAAAGTGTGAATGCTGAATCGGCCATGTCACCACCCACCGGTTGCAAGCCAGCGGTCGACCTGGTCGAGCCGGTCCACGCCCCAGAACGGCTCGCCGTCGACGATCGTGAAGGGCGAGCCGAACACGCCCGCAGCGATCGCCCGTTCGTTCTCGCGCTTGAGCGCGTCCTTGATCGCCGGGTCGTCGATGGCAGCCCGCGCCGCCGCGCCGTCGACCCCGAACTGAACCGCGACCGCAACCGCGTTGTCGGGCTTCGAAATGTCCACGTCGTCGCCGAAGAACGCGCGGTACAGCCCGTGGAGCGTCGCGACCGCCAGCGCCGCATCGCGCTCTTTCAGCCACAGCACGATCCTGGCTGGGCCCTGCGTGGCGATCGGAAATGTAGAGGGCAGGCGAAAGCGTTCGACACCGTGGAACTTGGCGCTGCGGGCGAAATCGCGTCTGGAGTACGGTCCCTTGAGCGGGACCTCGGTCAGCGGCGAGGCGCCGGTTTCTCTGAACACGACGCCGAGCAGGATCGGGTGCCAGTCTATCGTGCGGCTATGCCTCGCCGCCAGAGCCTCGATCTTCTCCGAAGCGAGGTAGCCATATGGCGAGGAAAAGTCGAAATAGAAGTCGATCGGCGATTTCACGTCGGTCACCCAATTCTCGTCATTCCGCCAGAGCGCGGGCGATCACCAGCCGCTGAATGTCGCTCGTGCCCTCGTAGATCTGGCAGACGCGTACGTCGCGATAGATGCGTTCGACCGGAAAATCGGCGACGTAGCCGTAGCCGCCGTGAACCTGGATCGCCGCCGAGCACACGCGCTCGGCCATCTCGGACGCGAAAAGCTTCGCCATCGACGCCTCCTTGAGGCAAGGCTCGCCCGCGTCGCGCAAGCTCGCGGCATGCCAGACCATCTGCCGCGCGACCTCGATTTCCGTCGCCATGTCGGCCAACCGGAAGGCGATCGCCTGATGCTCGACGAGCGGCTTGCCAAAGGAACGGCGCTCGCCCGCGTAGGCGAGCGCGGCCTCGAATGCGGAGCGCGCCATGCCGACGCTTTGCGCCGCGATGCCGATGCGTCCCGCTTCGAGATTCGCGAGCGCGATGCGATAGCCCTCGCCCTCGCGGCCGAGCAGGTTGGCGGTGGGCACGCGGCAGTTCTCGAACACGATCTGCGCCGTGTCCGATGCGCGCTGCCCCAGCTTCTCCTCGATCCGCGCGACAACGTAGCCGGGCGCGTCGGTGTCGACGATGAACGCGGAAATGCCTTTCTTGCCGGCCGTCCGGTCAGTGACCGCGAAAACCACCGCAACATCGGCATGCTTCCCCGACGTGATGAACTGCTTGACGCCGTTGAGCACATAGCTGTCGCCGCCTTTGACACGCTCGGCGCGGGTCGTGATCGCGGCGGCGTCGGAGCCTACATGCGGCTCGGTTAGACAGAAGCAGCCGAGCCTGGCGCCGCCGGCGAGCGGTTTCAGGTAGCGCTCCTTCTGCGCGTCGCTGCCGAAGGCGAGGATCGGTCCGCACACGACCGAATTCTGCACGCTCAGGATGGTCGAAGTCGCGCCGTCGCCGGCGGCGATCTCCTCGAGCGCGACCGCCAGCGATACGTAATCAAGGCCGGCGCCGCCGTAACGCTCCGGAACCACGATACCGTACGCCCCAAGGCGGCCGAGATCGACGAGCGCCTGGCGCGGGAAGGCATGGCTGCGATCCCACTCCGCGGCAAATGGCGCGAGCCGCTCGCGGGCGAAGCTGCGCATCGTGTCGCGAATCAGCCGTTGCGACTCGGAGAGTAGCATCTGTCATCCACCCGCGATTGCGCTAGCGCCAGCTTCAGGCCGCGTAGCCCAGTTCGCGGACCAGCGGGCCCGCGGCATCTTCGAGGACGCTGCGTTCCGCCGCAGTCATCTCGCGCCGCCACACGTCGAGCCGGGTCGCATCGGGCGCGCGGGTGAGGTTGGCGTGAATCCGAGTTCGCTCTTCGCGAGGGATCATTGGACCGCGTGCATGCAGGCGTCCCTGCAGGCGCTCGACGCGCGCCGCGCCCTGCGGGCCGTAGTCGAGCATGACCGGATCCCAGGGCAACGAAAGGTATTCGCACAGGCGCTTGAGCTCGCGCTCCGGATGGAGCACCAGTTCCTCGAACCGGACTTCGACATAGCGTCGCACAAGATTCGCCGCACGGCGACCGGTTTCCACATTGTTTCTCCACACTTCGCCGAGCACGCGCAAGTCCTGGCTGGGAGCGAACCAGGTCTTGCGCCAGGAGAGCACGGTGTCGCCCGGATCGCGGATCAAATGAATGAAGTGTGCCTCCGGCAGGAGGGCTGCGATCTGCGGCATCATGAACACGTAACCGGGAGTTTTCTCGCCGTAACGCGGCTTGCCTTCGCCCTCGGCGTACATGGCGTAAAAGGCGCGCAGCCCGGCGGTGACGGTAAACGGATCGATCGCCTCGAGCCGGCGCCACAACAGATCCTTGTCGAGTCCGAAATCCGACCAGTTGGAAATCGGGATACGGTCTGCGGTGACCGCGTCGAAGAAGCTTTGCCGGACGGCTTCGTTCGAGCCCCGCAGCGTCGCGACCGCGCCGATGAACGCGGTCTCGGGAGGAACCGCCACCTCCGGGTGGCTATCGAGCATCACCGCCAGGAGCGAGGTCCCCGACCGCGGGCAGCCGACGACGACCGGCAGCGGGCTTCTGCGCGCCCGCTCTTGCGCGGGGTTGGTCGAAGCGCGCGGGTCTGCGCGTGCGCCGCTAGCTAAGACGAACCTCTGCGATTCGAAGACGATCTTGCCGGCCATCACGCCGAATCAGACCAGCTCGATGGCCATGGCGGTAGCTTCGCCGCCGCCTATGCAAAGGCTCGCGATTCCCCGCCTCTTGCCGAGCTTGCGCAGCGCGCCGAGCAGCGTGACCACGATTCGTGCGCCGGAGGCGCCGATCGGATGACCGAGTGCGCAGGCGCCGCCATGCACGTTGACCGTTTCGGGCGACAGCCCGTGTTCGGCCATCGCCGCCATGACCACGACGGCGAACGCCTCGTTGATCTCGTAGAGGTCGACCTCGCCGGGTTTCCAGCCGACTTTGGCGTAGAGCTTCTGCATCGCTCCGACTGGCGCCGTGGCGAACCAGCTCGGCTCCTGGGCATGGGTTGCGTGATCGAGGATCAGCGCCAACGGCCGCAATCCCTTTTGCTCCGCCGTCGAGCGGCGCATCAATACCAGCGCCGCGGCGCCGTCGGAGATCGAGCTGGAATTCGCGGCGGTTACCGTTCCGTCTTTCCGGAACGCCGGCTTGAGGGTCGGTATTTTTTCCGGGCTCGCCCTAGCCGGCTGCTCGTCGGCGTCGATCACGACCGCGCCTTTCTTACCCGCAACGGTCACCGGCGCGATCTCCCAGTGAAACGAGCCGTCTTCGGTCGCGCCGCGTGCGCGCGATAGCGAGCGCAGCGCGAATTCGTCCTGTTGTTCACGGGTGAATCGATACTTGTCGGCGCATGCTTCCGCAAACGCCCCCATCAATTTGCCCTTGTCATAGGCGTCCTCGAGGCCGTCGAGAAACATGTGGTCGTAGACGGTACCGTGGCCCATGCGCATTCCGCCGCGAGCCTTGGGCAGCAGGTACGGGGCATTGGTCATGCTCTCCATGCCGCCGGCGACGATGATGTCTGCGCTGCCTGCGATGAGCGCATCGTGCGCCAGCATCGCCGCCTCCATCGCCGAGCCGCACATTTTGTTGACTGTCGTGCAGCCCGTGGCAAACGGCAAGCCCGCCTTCAGCGAAGCTTGCCGCGCCGGCGCCTGGCCCTGCCCAGCCGGCAGGACACATCCCATGATGACTTCGTCGACGGCGTCCGCCGCGATGCCGGCACGCTCGACAGCAGCCTTGATCGCAACGCTGCCCAGATCGTTGGCGGACAACGTCGCAAAGTCGCCTTGCAGGCCGCCGATCGGCGTCCGCGCTGCACTGACGATCGCGATAGGGTCGTTATGCATCTTCGCTCATCTCGCTCTTGGCTCGCTGCTGGCCGGCGTGCCAGCCGCCGAAAGTGGCATTGCTATGCACCTGGCTTCGAAGCCGCGCCTGCCGGCTTGCGCGGGCGCCGCGGCCGGCGCACCAACTCGCCGCCGCAGTTGGGGCAGATGCCGTTCAGAGCATTGGCGCAAGTCGCGCAGAACGTGCACTCGAAGCTGCAGATGTATGCAGTGTCGTCCTCAGGGGCGAGCGGCCACGCGCAGCGCTCGCAGCGTTCGCGCATTTCCAGAGCCATGATCGTTCCCCGTTACTTCGTCTCGTTGAACAGCTCGCGGCCGATCAACATCCGCCGTATCTCGCTCGTACCTTGGGCGATCTGGCCTCGGCCGCCGCTAAAGCGACTTAACATTCGCTGCGCTCATGTTAGCCTCGTCCGATCGGCCCAAGGTCCTATTTCGTCTCGTTGAACAACTCGCGGCCGATCAACATCCGCCGTATCTCCGAC
>Ga0207646_10007625_pt1 | contig 10956 bp, 10 predicted proteins | sample KBSK5502metaG_FD_184343 | JGI IMG/M metagenome (GOLD analysis project Ga0207646, IMG submission 184343) | Corn, switchgrass and miscanthus rhizosphere microbial communities from Kellogg Biological Station, Michigan, USA - KBS K5-50-2 metaG... | ecosystem: Host-associated > Plants > Roots >...
CCGACGCCGACGAGGACGACGACCTGCTGCCGGGCGCCCGCCCGGTCGCCGCGACCGACACGACCACGCCGGCTCCGGCCGAGGCCAGCCCCGAGGAGATCGCCGCCGAGCTCGCGCGCGAGGCGGCCGAGAAGGAAGAGCCGGCGACGCCGGTCTGAGCCCATGCCGCCGACGGCCACGGAGGCCGATCGGCGGCAGGGCTCGCCGGTCCGGCCACCCAGCCACCAGCACCGAACCCCCAGCGGGCTCCTGCCCGCAGCCCGATACAGGAGCGAACGCACCAGATGGCAACGATCACCGCCGACGCGGTCAAGGAGCTCCGGGAGCGCACCGGAGCCGGCTTCATGGACTGCAAGAACGCGCTCGTCGAGGCCGACGGCGACCTCGACCGGGCCGTCGCGATCCTCCGCGAGCGCGGTCTCGCGGCCGCTGCGAAGAAGGCCAGCCGCGATGCCCGCGAAGGGCTGGTCTCGAGCTACATCCACACCGGCGGCCGGGTCGGCGTCCTGATCGAGGTCAACTGCGAGACCGACTTCGTCGCCCGCACCGACGAGTTCCAGAAGCTCGTCCGCGACCTCGCGGTCCAGGTCGCCGGGATGGCGCCGCTCTACGTCGACCCCGACGGGATCCCCGCCGACGTCCTCGAGGCGAAGAAGGCGGAGCTCCTTGCGGACGAGTCGGTGCAGAAGAAGCCCGAGGCGATCCGACCGCAGATCGTGGAGGGCCAGATGAAGAAGTGGTACTCCCAGGTCTGCCTCCTCGACCAGCCGTTCCGCGACGAGGAGCGGACCGTCCGCGAGCTCGTGACCGACAAGATCGCGACGATCGGCGAGAACATCCGGGTCCGGCGGTTCACCCGCTACGCCCTCGGGGAAGAGCTGTGAGCGACGCCCCAAGCGCGACCGCCGCGCAGGCCGCGCCCCCGCCGGAACGCGTCCGGTACGAGCGGATCCTCCTGAAGCTGTCCGGCGAGGCGCTCCTCGGGAGTCGCTCGTACGGCGTCGACCCGGCGTTCTGCGCGTTCATCGCCAGCCAGATCGCCGAGGTCCACCGGCTGGGCGTCCAGGTCGGCATCGTCGTCGGCGGCGGGAACATCTTCCGCGGCCTGGCGGCCGCCGCGAGCGGCATGGACCGCGCGACCGGCGACTACATCGGGATGCTGGCGACCGTGATGAACGGCCTCGCCCTCCAGGATGCCCTCGAGCGGCAGGGGATCCCGACCCGCGTGATGAGCGCCATCGCCATGAACGAGGTCGCCGAGCCCTACATCCGGCGGCGGGCCGTCCGTCACCTGGAGAAGGGCCGCGTCGCGATCTTCGTGGCCGGGACGGGCAACCCGTACTTCACGACGGATACGGCGGCGGCCCTCCGCGCGGTCGAGATCGGCGCCGAGGTCCTCCTCAAGGCGACCAAGGTCGATGGCGTCTACGATGCCGATCCGCTGACCCATCCCGACGCCCACCGCTACGCCGAGCTCGAGTACGCGGACCTGCTCCGTGACCAGCTCAAGGTCCTCGATGCCGCGGCTGTCTCGCTGTGCATGGAGAACGACCTGCCGATCGTCGTCTTCGATCTCAACCAGCCCGACAACATCATGAAGGTCGCCGCCGGCGAGCCCGTCGGCACCCGGATCTCCGGCGCCCCGAGCGCCCGCGGAGGAAGCCGATGAGCAGCGAGACCATCACCTCCGCGGATCACAAGATGAACCGCGCCGTCGACGCGATGGAGCGCGACTTCGGCGCGTTCCGGACCGGCCGTGCTTCGACCGCGCTGGTGGAGCGGCTGACCGTCGACTACTACGGCACGCAGACGCCGCTCAACCAGCTGGCCGGGATCAGCGTCCCGGAATCGCACCAGATCGTGATCCAGCCCTGGGACCGTGGCGTCCTCGGCGCGATCGAGAAGGCGATCCAGAAGAGCGACCTCGGGCTGGTCCCGAACGTCGACGGCACCGTCGTCCGGCTGAACATCCCGCCGCTCACCGAGGAGCGTCGCAGGGACCTCGTGAAGAGCGTCCACAAGCGGATGGAGGAGGCCCGGGTGGAGATCCGGAACCTTCGGCGCGACGCGGGCGACGAGCTCAAGAAGGAGGAGCGCGACGGGACCGTCGGCACCGACGAGGCCCATCGCCAGCACGACGCCCTCCAGAAGACGACCGACCGCTGGATCGGCGAGGTCGACCGCCTCGGGACGGCGAAGGAGCAGGAGGTCATGGAGGTCTAGGTGTCCCGGACGCCCCTCGCCCGGCCGACCGACGCGCCCCCGACGGCGCAGCCGGTCGCCGACGAGGCTGTCACGACCGCCGAACCGGCCCTGGCACCGGATGCCGAGCCGCTGCTGCCGGCCCGCGATCTCCCGCGCCACGTCGCGATCATCATGGACGGCAACCGGCGCTGGGCCCGCCAGCGCGGCCTGGCCGAGGTCGAGGGCCACGCGGCGGGCGTCGAGGCGATCCGGACGCTCCTCCGCCACGCCGTGCGTCGCGGGGTCCCGGTCGTCACCGTCTACGCGTTCAGCCGGGAGAACTGGGCCCGCTCCGACGACGAGGTCCGCGGGCTCTTCGCCCTCCTGGAGCAGGCCATCCGGAGCGAGACCGCGGAGCTCAAGGCCCAGGGCGTCCGGATCCGGCTCCTCGGCCGGCTCGACGAGCTCCCGGACGACACCCGCGCGTCCATCAACGACGCCCTGGCGGAGACCGCCGGCGGCGACCGTCTCCTGCTCAACGTCGCCTTCAACTACGCCGGCCGGACCGAGCTCGTGGACGCGTTCCGACGGCTCGCCGCGAGCGGCGCGGACCCCGCGACGATCGACGAGACCGCGATCGCGGGTGCGCTCTACACCGCCGGCCTGCCCGACCCCGACCTCGTGATCCGGACCGGCGGCGAGCAGCGCCTCTCGAACTTCCTCATCTGGCAGGCGGCCTACGCCGAGCTCTACACGACCGAGGTTCTCTGGCCCGATTTCGGGGCCGACGCGTTCGACGCCGCCCTCCTGGAGTTCGCCAACCGGACGCGGCGGTTCGGGCGCTGAGCGACACCGGTCCCCTCGCGCCGGGCGCGCTCCGCCAGCGGACGGTGAGTGCCGCCGTCCTCGTCCCGCCGCTGGTCATCGCGCTGCTCCTCGGCGGGCCGTGGATCGTCGCCGTCGTCGCGATCGTGACGGCCCTCGCGGCGTGGGAGGTCTTCGAGCTCCTGGCCTCGGCCGGCTACCCGTCGCTGTCGTGGCTCGGCGTCGTCTTCGCCGTCGCGCTCGTGCTCGATCCCGCGATCGGCCGTGAGGTCGATCCGACCGGGACGACCCTCCTGGCGACCGGCACGGTCCTCGCCGCGGTCGGGGCGTTCACCCGGACCGATCCGCGGGAGGGCCTCCCGACGTGGTTCGCGACCGTGTTCGGTGCCCTGTACGCCTCGTTCCTCGGCTTCATCATCCGGCTCGCGCACGAAGCGCCGGCCGTCCCGGCCGGCGCGCCGCTGGCCTCCATCGACGCGGGCCGCGGCTGGATCGTCCTGCTCGTGGCCGGCGTCTGGGCCTACGACACCGGCGCCTATTTCGTCGGCAAGCGGTACGGCCGGCGGCGGTTCCTGACGCACCTCTCCCCGTCGAAGACCTACGCGGGTCTGATCGGCGGGATCGTCGCCGCGACGATCGTCGTCGGCATCGCCCTCGCGGCGCTCGGTCAGCCGCCGGTCGCGGCGATCGTCCTCGGCCCGTTGTTGTCGCTCGCGGCCCAGGCGGGCGATCTCGCTGAATCGATGCTGAAGCGGGCGGCGGGCGTCAAGGATTCGGGTCGCAAGATCCCGGGCCACGGCGGGATCCTCGATCGGGTCGACTCGTTCCTCTTCGCCGCACCGGTCGTCACGCTCTATGTCATCGCCGCGTACCGCTGACCCTGGCCCGCCGCGGCGCGTCGCGGTCCTCGGCTCGACCGGGTCCATCGGCCGCCAGGCGCTCGACGTCCTGGCGTCGCACCCGGACCAGTTCCGGGTCGTTGCCCTTGCCGCGGGCACGAAGGCCGATCTCCTCGCCGAGCAGGCCCACCGCTTCCGCGTCGGCGCCACCGCGGTCGGCGCGAGCGGCGAGGGCCTCGCGCAGATGGCGGCTCGCGATGACGTCGACCTCGTCGTCGTCGCGACGGGCGGGATCATCAGCCTCCGGCCGGTTCTCGCGGCCCTCGAGGCGGGCAAGGTTGTCGCGACCGCCAACAAGGAGACGCTCGTCGCCGGCGGCCACCTCGTCATGCCCCTCGCCCGGGCCCTGGCCGACCAGCGTGCGAAGGACGCGCCGGACGATGCCTACGCGAGCCCGCTCGCCTGGCTTCGCCCGATCGACTCCGAGCACTCGGCGATCTGGCAATGCCTCGTCGGCGAGCCGTTGGACCGGGTCGCTTCGCTGATCCTGACCGCCTCGGGTGGACCGTTCCTCGACGGACCGGCCGACCTCTCGACCGTGACCCGGGAGCAGGCCCTCCGGCACCCGACCTGGTCGATGGGGGCGAAGATCACGATCGACTCGGCGACGCTCGCCAACAAGGGCCTGGAGGTCATCGAGGCACGCTGGCTGTACGATGTCGAGGACGGCGCGATCGAGGTCGTCGTCCATCCGCAGAGCGTCGTCCACTCAGCGGTCCGCTTCGTGGACGGTTCGCTCAAGGCCCAGCTGGGCACCCCGGATATGCGCACCCCGATCCAGTACGCCCTCACCTATCCCGATCGTCGCCCGTCGCCGTCCGTCCCGGTCGACCTGGTGGCGGCTGCCCGGCTCGACTTCCGCGCCCCGGACCTCGATCGCTTCCCGGCGCTCCGGATCGCCCGGGAGGCGGGACGCGTCGGGCAGCGCGCGACCACGGCGCTGATCGCCGCCGACGAGGTTGCCGTTGGGCGGTTCCTCGACGGGTCGCTCGGCTTCGCGGACATCCCGCGCCTGCTTGCCGCCGCCGTCGAGCGGTTCGGTGACGGACCCGACCAGGCGCCGGATCTCGCGACGCTTGTGGCCCTCGACGCGGAGGTTCGCGCCGCCTATGCGAGTGGCCCCCTCCGCGGCTCGGCGGGCCGGCCCTCATGAGTGACCTGATCCACCTCGTCGTCACGATCGTCCTGTTCTTCGGGATCCTGGGTGGGCTCGTCCTCGTCCACGAGCTCGGCCACTTCATCACGGCCCGTCTGGCCGGCATCCGCGTCCTGGAGTTCGGCATCGGCTTCCCGCCTCGAGCGAAGGTCCTGCGGGCGAAGGGCGAGACGCTCTACACGCTGAACTGGCTGCCGATCGGGGGCTTCGTCAAGCTCGAGGGCGAGGATGGCGACGCTGCCGACGATCCCCGCTCGTTCGCCAGGGCGGCGCTGCCGAAGAAGCTGACGATCCTGATCGCCGGCGTCGCGATGAATCTCGCGATCGCGTTCCTGATCTTCACCGCCATCGCCGCTCTCGCGGCCCCGATCGTCGGGATCAAGGTCCCGGTCGTCGACGAGGGTTCGCCGGCGGCCGCTGCCGGCCTGAAGGCAGGTGACGCGATCGTCTCGGTGAACGGGATCCGCCACGATCTCTTCAGCCTGTCCCAGGGCGACGTCATCTCGGACCTCCGCGACCGTCCCGGGCAGACCGTGACGCTGCAGATCGTCCACTCGGACGGGCAGAAGGCGGATCTCCAGGTCACGCTGCGCACCGCCGAGGAGATGAAGGATCCCGACGGCGCCGGTCCTGAGGAGGGGAAGGGAGCGCTCGGGATCCGGCGGTTGCCGACCGACGTCGGCTTCCCGGGCTACTTCTCGGGCGAGACGATCCAGCACGACCTGCCGACCGCGATCGCGGCCGGGGCCAACGAGACGCAGCGCTGGTTCGGCCTGATCCTCTCGGCCCTCGGCGACCTCGTGCACCAGGTCGCAACGAACCCGACGGCGCCGCCGCCGGTCCAGGGCCCGATCGGGATCGCCACCCAGATCGGTGACGTGTTCTTCGGGGTCGGGCCCGTCATGACGCTGTACGTGGCCGGGATCCTGTCGGCGAACCTGGCTCTCGTGAACATCCTGCCCTTCCCGCCGCTCGACGGCGGGAGGATGCTGATGATCACGCTCAAGAGCCTGTTCGGGCGGCGGATCAGCCTGCGGGCCGAGCAGCTCACCTATGTGGTCGGGTTCGCGGTCCTGTTCGCGTTCCTGATCTGGGTATCGGGCTTCGACATCGTCCGGATCCTGTCCGGGGGCTCGTGACGGACGGCATTCCCAGCCGCCCAGCGGTCACCGGGACCGACGCGCTGAGACCGCGCCGACGGCCGACCGTCAGCGTCGACGTGGGCGGCGTCCTCGTGGGGTCGGCTCATCCCGTCGTCGTGCAGTCGATGACGAACACGGACACGGCCGACGCCGATGCGACGGCGATCCAGGTCGCCCGGCTGGCTCACGCCGGCTCGCAGCTCGTCCGGGTGACGGTGAACACGGAGCAGGCCGCCGCGGCCGTGCCCGAGATGATGCGCAAGCTCCGTGACAACCTCGGCGTCGACGTCCCGGTGATCGGCGACTTCCACTACAACGGCCACAAGCTCCTGGTCGAGTACCCGGAGATGGCCAGGCTGCTCGCGAAGTACCGGATCAACCCGGGCAACGTCGGGGCGAAGCGCCACGACGAGCACTTCGCGACGATCGTCCGGGTCGCGATCGAGAACGGCAAGACCGTGCGCATCGGCGTCAACTGGGGGTCGCTCGACCAGCAGCTCCTGACCGAGCTGATGAACGCGAACGCGGCATCGGCCGAGCCCCGGGACGCCCGCGACGTGATGATCGAGGCGATGATCGAATCGGCGATGCGCTCCGCCGAGCTCGCCGAGGAGACGGGGCTCGGCCACGATCGGATCATCATCAGCGCCAAGGTCAGCGGCGTCCGCGACCTCGTCGACGTCTATCGCCTGCTCGCGGCCAAGAGCGACTACCCGCTCCACCTTGGGCTGACCGAGGCCGGGATGGGCGACAAGGGGATCGTCGCCTCGACGGCGGGCCTCGCGATCCTGCTGAACGAGGGGATCGGGGACACCATTCGCGTCTCGCTCACACCCGAGCCCGGCGCAGGCCGGGAGCGCGAGGTCGAGATCGCCCAGCAGGTCCTCCAGTCGATGGGCCTCCGCTCGTTCCTCCCCCAGGTCAGCGCGTGTCCGGGCTGCGGCCGGACGACCTCGACCTTCTTCCAGGAGATGGCCCAGCAGATCCAGCAGTACCTGAAGGACCGGATGCCCGCGTGGAAGGAGACACGCCCCGGGGTCGAGGAGATGCGGGTCGCGGTGATGGGCTGCGTGGTCAACGGCCCGGGCGAGAGCAAGCACGCCGACATCGGCATCTCCCTGCCGGGCACGTTCGAGGACCCGGTGGCGCCCGTCTTCGTGGATGGGAAGCTGGACCGGACCTTGAGGGGCGAGGGCCTCGTCGACGAGTTCATCGCCCTCCTCGAGGCGTACGTGGAGCGCCGCTACCCGACGACCGCGGCGCCAGCTCGGGCCTGATCGCTCGCCGCCTCACGCGGGGTTCTCGCCCCACGAGCACATGCGACCCGTCGACGCCGGTTCGGACTTCAATCTGCACGAACTTCTCGCCGTAAGAGCACGAATCGACAGAAACGGGCCGGATCCGGTTGGTTGGCTCGCCTCGACATCCCGATCGTGCCGGATGGGCTCGCCCGGCGAGAATCGGGGGCCGCAGCGAGGGCGTTGGCCCCGCCTCCGTTTCCGCCGTCCACGCATCCGCGTGTATACTTCCCGAGGAATTTAACGGCCGCTCCGTGCGTGGGTGACCCCCACGCTTCTTTTTTGTCGGTCAAGAGTGCAGCAGCGAGGAGGCGTCGTGAGTCGCGATTTCGTCGGTGCCCTCCTCCAGCTCAATGCCGAGAAGCAGGTCTCTCGGGAGCAGCTGATCCATGCGGTGGAGGACGGCATCCAGTCCGCCTACCGTCGCGTCGCCGGTGACGAGGACATCCACGTCCGGATCGACGCCGAGACGGGCAAGATCCGGGTCTTCCGCGCCCGCCTCGCGGTCGACGAGGTCGAGGACCCGCTCATCGAATTCACGATCGAGGAGGCGCGGACCCACAAGGCCGACGCCAAGGCCGGCGAGCTCGTCGAGACCGAAGAGCTCAAGGACGACGTCTTCGGCCGGATCGGCGCCCAGACGGCAAAGCAGATCGTCCTCCAGCGGATCCGCGAGGTCGAGCGCGACCAGGTCTTCGACAAGTTCGCCAACCGCGAGGGCGAGATGATCACCGGGCTCGTGAACCGGGTCGAGCCGCGGGCGATCATCCTCGACGTGGGCAACAACGTCGAGGCGATCCTCGCCACGTCCGAGCAGTCGGCGGTCGAGCACTACCGGATCGGCCAGAACGTCAAGGCCTACGTCCTCGAGGTCCGCCGCTCGAGCCGCGGCCCACAGATCCTCGTCAGCCGGACGCACAAGGGCTTCCTCAAGCGCCTGTTCGAGCTCGAGGTCCCAGAGGTCCACAGCGGCACGGTCGAGATCAAGGCGATCGCCCGCGAGGCCGGCTCGCGCTCGAAGGTCGCGGTCTCGTCGCGCCAGGAAGGCCTCGATCCGGTCGGCGCGACCGTCGGCCAGCGCGGGGCGCGGGTCCAGGCGGTGGTCGCCGAGCTCGGCGGCGAGAAGATCGACATCATCCCGTGGAACGACGACGCCGGCGTCTTCGTCGCGAACGCCCTGTCGCCAGCACAGGTGATCAGCGTCGACATCGACGAGGAGAAGCGGATCGCCAACGTGACGGTCCCGGAGCGGATGCTCTCGCTCGCGATCGGGCGCGAGGGCCAGAACGCGCGTCTCGCCGCTCGCCTGACCGGCTGGCGGATCGATATCCGGAGCGACGTCTCGGTCGCCGAGGCGAAGGCCGACGAGGCCCGTGCGGCCGCTGCGGCCGCGGCCCCGGTGCAGGCGCCGACCGCGACCACCGAGACGCCCGACATCGCGGCCGTCGCCGAGCCCGCCACGGCCGCCACGGCCGCCACGGCTGAGGTGACGACCGTCGGCGCGTCGGGCCCGGCAGCGGCGGCAGAGTCGGCCGCCGGAACGGCAGGGGAGGCTGCCGCGGAGCCCGCGCCGGCGAAGGCGGCTCGCGCAAAGAAGCCGGCCGCCGCCGCGACGACCGCCGAAACAGCAGCCACGGCCGAGTCCGCGCCCGCAAAGACGGCACGCGCAGCGAAGGCGACGTCGGGGCCGACGGCGGCCGAGGCCGCGGCGGCCCCGAAGACCCGGAAGACGGCGAAGACGGCCGCCCAGGCGGACGCCGGGAATGGATCGGAAGGCCCTGCGACGGACGCGACGGCACCGTCGTCGGTGACGAAGAAGCGAAACACGAAGACGGCCGCGAAGGCATCTCCCGAGGAGGTGTCGTCGTAGGCGCGGCCCGGGCACGATCGGCAGGCCAGGGTTCCACGCGGCGCGTTCCGACGCGCTCGTGCGTGGCCTGCCGGACGTCTCGCGAGAAGCGGGACCTGGTGCGGGTCGTCCGGACGCCGGACGGCCAGATGAAGATCGACGAGACCGGCCGGCTGGCCGGCAGGGGAGCGTACCTCTGCCGTGACGCCGGCTGCTGGACCCTCGCCGCCACGCGTGGCGCCCTCGGGCGTGCGCTGGAGGCGCCGGTCCCGGCAGAGCTCCGCGAGGCGCTCGCGGCGGGACCGATGATGATGATTGACGAAGGAGGAGCCCGTGGCCAGGAGTAGGAGCGGCACCCGCGGTCGTCGCGGGCCGCGCAAGCCGCCGCGTCGTGACGGAAGTGGCGTCCCGTCGCAGGTCCAGGTCCTGGACCCGCGTGAGCGTGGCGCCATCGAGCTGCCGACGACGATCACCGTCAAGGAGCTCGCGGAGCTGCTCGCCGTCAACCCCGCGGACGTGATCCGCGAGCTGATCAAGAGCGGCATCTTCGCCACGATCAACCAGCTGATCGATCGCGACACCGCGTCCCTCGTGGCGGGCGAGCTCGGCTACGAGGTCGCGGAGACGATCGCCCCGACCGCCGGCGGCATCGTCGAGGGCGAGGAGGCCTCGGCGCCGGCGCCGGCTGCCAAGGAGGCCCTCTTCGAGGCGGACGATCCGGCCGACCTGCAGCCGCGCGCCCCGATCGTGACCGTCATGGGCCACGTCGACCACGGCAAGACGAGCCTGCTCGACGCCATTCGCACGACCGAGGTCGCGGCCGGCGAGCGTGGCGGGATCACCCAGCACATCGGCGCGTCCGAGGTCGTCCACGACGGCAAGCGTGTCGTCTTCCTCGACACGCCGGGTCACGAGGCGTTCACCGCCATGCGCGCCCGCGGCGCGAAAGTGACCGACATCGCCGTCGTGGTCGTCGCGGCGGACGACGGCGTCATGCCCCAGACGCTCGAGGCGATCAGCCACGCCAAGGCGGCCAAGGTCCCGATCATCATCGCCCTCAACAAGATCGACAAGGCCGACGCCAACCCGGACCGGGTGAAGACCGAGCTGTCCGAGGCCGGGGTCATCGTCGAGGAGTACGGCGGCGACACGCCGCTCGTGCCCGTTTCGGCGCGGACCCGCGTCGGGCTCGACGAGCTGATCGAGATGATCCTCCTCGTCTCCGACCTCCAGGAGCTGAAGGCGAACCCGAAGCGCCCGGCCGTCGGCACGATCGTCGAGGCCCAGCTCGACAAGAACCGCGGAGCGGTCGCGACCGCGATCGTCCAGACCGGCACGCTCCGGGTCGGCGACGTGATCGTCGTCGGCGAGACGTTCGGCAAGGTCCGCGCGCTCGAGAACGGCGAGGGCAAGCGCGTCACGAAGGCCGGCCCGTCGTCGGCTGTCGTCGTGCTCGGCCTGTCGGCCGTTCCCGAAGCGGGCGACATCCTGCGGGTCGTCGCGGACGAGAAGGCGGCCCGGGCCATGGTCGAGGCGCGGCAGGCCGAGGCGGCCGCCAAGGGCGGCGACGGCAGCGGCCGGGCGACGCTCGAGGACCTCTATC
>Ga0207646_10007627_pt1 | contig 10955 bp, 8 predicted proteins | sample KBSK5502metaG_FD_184343 | JGI IMG/M metagenome (GOLD analysis project Ga0207646, IMG submission 184343) | Corn, switchgrass and miscanthus rhizosphere microbial communities from Kellogg Biological Station, Michigan, USA - KBS K5-50-2 metaG... | ecosystem: Host-associated > Plants > Roots >...
TAGGCACAAATGCTGCACCATCCAGGAGCACACCCCATCCTCTGGCCTGAGCTGCTTCGATCCACTCCAGGGGATGCTGCACCCCGGTGAAATTGGACTGCGCTGGAAAGGCAAATAAGTGATGAGCACCATTGCTGCCATGCTCCAGGAACGAGTGGAGCAGAGCCTCCTCCACACGCAGCTCGGGAGCCATGACGGGCAGATAGGTAAACGAGGCCCCTTTGGCACGCGCAAATTCGCGGATGCCATTGACGGAGTTGTGGTTATCGAAGAGCAGGAGGAACTGCCCGCCGGGTTGGAAGGGATAGGCCTCACCGACCAGCTTCAAGGCCTGGCTGGCATTGGAGGCGAAGATGACCGCGTATTCGTCAGGGGAAGCATGAAAAAAGTTCAGCACACTGGCACGCGCCCGTTCGACCAGTTCAGTCATAGCCCGCGAGGTGGGATTGAGCGAGTGAGGATTGCCAAAGACGTTGCGGCGCAGCAGTTCAAAGTGCTCGCGCACCTGGCTCTCGGCATAGAGTCCACCCCCCGTATAATCAAGATAGATCTGTCCCAGATCGTCCAGGCGTGCGTACTCTCTTGCCCGTAATGCATCAAGAGCGAACGTGCTCTCAAATGCCGGGTAGGCCTGCCGGAACGCTTGCTCCGCCTCACGCATTTCCACTGAGTTGAAGTGAAAGGCACTACTTGTGCCATCTGTTGCTCCGCTCATCGTCGCTGGCTCCTTTCCTGAAAGGTTGTGCTACTATGCTTCAGTGTAGCATATTCCTTACCCATCGTTTTTCCCGAGAAAATTGTTGATGAAAAACAGATTTTGTTGCTGCCTATCTGGTACGCTCATCATTGAGGTAGTACTGATGGCACATTTGTTTCAGATGCTGTTTTTGTAACGGACCTCGTCCGTATTACTGAATGTGCATTACTAGATCAGTACTAAATAAATAGCACAAGAAATTGATTTAAAAGGTGGCGATATGGATAAAGAGCATTCTATACAACTGCCGCGAGGGGGGAAGTCAACCAGCACGAAGAAGGCGTTAAGGACGGTGCTGCTGGCAATACTCTTTCATACCTACTGGCCGAAACGCCTCTCACGCGACGAGATCATCGATCATCTTGCGTATTTTTATGGCAGAACTCCTATCCCTGCACTGTACCGGGACCTTGAAACTCTCACCGGGATACAAGTGGAGTCTCTGCCCGAACCTGCTGATCCTCAACTTGACGAGTGGTGCGAGCAGCAGAGGCAGTTCAGGCGGCTCGCCATTACCTATGAACGGCATACAGGTACATTTGGACTTGCTCAATCTTTTTTTACCATCGACATCAGCGAGGACGAGGCGCGCGCTTTCGTAGCGCTGCAAGAGGGGTTTACGCCAGGAACGCCTTATGCTGACGCGGTGCAGCACCTTTTGAGGCGCTGGGAGTGGCTCTTCACTGAACAGAGTCATCGACTGCTCTTGCGTAAGCGGCAAAGACGGGCGCGGCCTGTTTTAATACCGCTTTCGCCGGTTGTCGATTACAGGCAGCATGAAGCTACTATTCTCGTGCTTGACCAGGCTCTCGAGGAGGGAGTCTATATTTCGTTTGCCTATACGCCGCTGACGCAGAATTGGGATGCTAAGCCAGTCTGGCATGAGTATGTCGAGCCGTTTGAACTGGAGTATCGAGATGGACACTGGTATTTCACCGCGTTTGTCTTCGAGTTAAACCTCTTCCTGGATTATCGCGTTGATCGTATTCATCCTGGGACTGTGCGCAGAGCCAGTGACCATTTTTCTCCCGGGGTACGCAAAGGGCCGGGTGTGAAAATCAGCTACTGGGTTTCGCCTATGCTGGCCCGTCATGGCAGCTTGAGTACGCGCCTGCGCGAGCAGCAGGTTACCATGCTAGAAGACGATCAGGGAGCTATCGTAGAGGGCTATGCGAAGTCGATCTGGTGGGCTCACCGCCTGCTGCTGGGATACGGAGAGCAGGTGAAGGCCCTGGCCCCGCAGAAGCTGGTGGATGCTATGCGGGAAAGTGTGAGGGCGATGGAGAGGCTGTATGAGGAAGAAAAATAATCCTTTTTGTCATGTAACAAGCAAGGGAGCGAGATCATGCAGGATAGAAAACTGGTAGGTATACTCACTTGGCTCTGTAAGCCTTGGAGCAGAAAAGCAGAAATGGAGGTGTTGCTTGATACAAATAGAACAGGTTGGAGAACCCCTTGCTGATCGCATGTCCCTGCAACTTGGGCCACTCGCTGCGTGCTGGCTTGCCGCGCACGACCCGTGCCTCCCCTCTGCAACTGCCACTCCTCTTCTCTTCGACGTGATGGCTCATAGAGAAGAGAGAGAGTTGATTGACACTTGGAGGCGGCTCAATGCCCTGCAAACACTGCGTACGTTTTCCCGCCGGAAGAAGGATTTTGAGGGAAGCATCGCGACCCGATCGCTCGTGCCAATCAAGCTGCAAAGGAACGAAGTATGGTGGAAGGATGTGCGCCTTGGATGGTTCGAAACTCTCTTTCAGCGTGCAATACCACAGGAGGCACAGACCCGCGTGGCCTACGAGACATTTCTCTATCGCTTTCGTTGTTGGCTGGAAGAGCATTGCCGCATTCTTTCACTGGGTACATTTGATGCCATCACTCTCCTTTTTATTCCGGATCTTCTACCCTCACCCGATGTTACAGCAGAATGGCAGGCGTTTGTCCGACATGCCTTTTCCATTCAAGAACTGCAACATACCTTTGTCCTCTTGCTCAACTCGATCCAGCTTACAGATAACGGATTTAGCGTTCCCGATCTTCCCATTGTGACACAAGACCAAGCCGACATACTCCTTGCGCTCCTGGTTGAGACGCTTCAAACCAGTGCTCGGCGGATCCAGTCCCTTGAGCTAGAAAAGAACCGGCATCTGTCCTTGCTGGCTGATCTTGAACAAACTCATGCAGAGACGCCTGCCCAGGCACTGGAGAAACAACGACTGAATGCCCATGCGGCGCTCGCCAAGCTCGATACCGATCTTAACGACCTCCACGCCAGGTACGATCAATCCCTGGCTCGCCTGAAAGCACTCCTTGCGCAACTCCGCATCACGAATCCTGCCCGTGCTCATCGCATCCATCTCCTGGCCCGCGGTTATACCGCTCAGGCAACGAGGCAGTTAAAGGTTACTGGAAGTATCATCGAGCTCATCGTTGAACGAATTAAAGAGCTCTTAGCACTTTCTCCTGATGACCTGTTCATGCCAGCGCCTCTCCTTTCGCGTGAACTCCCCATTGAGGATATGAGGGTGGCCAGTGACGCTGCCAGAGGGGTATGCTATGCCTGCGGAGAGGGTATTCCTCTCACACACAAGAGGTATAAGAAGAAATACACCGCGAGCAGGCTCATCTTTCAGGATCCATCGCAAACCCTTCAATCGCGTCCACCAGAGGGGAAACTTCGACAGGTGCAACCGGAGGTCTGTGGCAGGTGTGCTGTCCTTGCTATGGTTTGCCCGGTGAAGATGGTCGACGCAGGTCTGGTTATCAGCCTTCGTGAAAAGGGTATCCCTGAGACTGCCGGTCACCTCTATGAGCATCGACTGCGTGGACTCACTGTTGGAGAACAGCTGACCGCGGCAGGGCGGTATCTGATGATTCCTTGTAAGGAGCGTGCCCTGGACAACAAGCCTCTGATCAAGCGGCTCGGTCGAAAGGAATACGCCCTCCTCAAAGTCGCTGCTCTCTTCCCAGCAGACGTGCTTTCGCGCTTCCAGGTCGAGGCGTTCTTTGGCACTGATCCCATTTTGCTTAAGTCGCGGCACCTCGTGACTCTGCGCTTTTTACTCGACGTTTTCAGCATTCACTTTTCTTCCTTCCGAACGAAGGAGGATCGTCCACGCTATATGGCGCTTGTCGACGCCATCCGCTACCTGGAGCGCGATCACCTGGTCTTTGCGCTCTACCGGCTCATGTTAGGTTTCCAACAACAGAACACCTATTCCACGACTCAACGTACACAGCTCGAAGATGGGCTCAAGATGTATCAGGAGAGATTAGAGATGGACGGAGAAACAACCATCGCACAACGCTTTCGTGATGTCGTCGGTCTAACAGGAATCCTCTATGCCTTTATCTCGCGGGCAAAGAAGACCCTGCAGGATACACCAAATTCACGGCAACGAGATCCTAACCGAGAACTAAAAAAACTCATTGAACAGGTGGATCACCCATTGCACTTTACGTACGAGGCAGCGGGTACCTTGCGTGGGCAGATGGCCCAGATCTGGCGGTCGCCGCAAACATACTTCATCTACGATGAAGCCAAGCGCCTCCTGCATGAAGTTGCGCAGATCTCGATCGATGAACGGGAGACCATGCCATCAAATGAGGACCCCGTCCTTAAACTCTATTACGAGGATATCTGCAAAATTTATACAGGTCTCTTCGAGTGTCGTTATCCTACGGAAAAGGAGCAGCGTGATTTCACATACGAACTCAAGCTGAGCCTGTACACCCATTTTCCCGAGCTACGACCAGGCAATCAGAAAGACTAGTCGGCCAGCGAACCTTTGGAGTAACGCCTGCCGGTGGGAAAGCGAACATGCTCTACAGCTAGATGAGAGAAGAAAGGAAAATTATTATGGCAAGATCTACCACCCCCGCACCTGCCAAAACCGGTCTGCTTCCCAGCAAGACACAGCGCTATCACTTTGATATCTATGCTATTCTCGAGGGAACGCAAGAGCTTTACTTTGGGGAGGATGTCGCAGTGAATGTGAACCTGGTTGAGACCGTGAAGGTTCCTCGAACCCTTCCGCCAAGACAAGAGACACGGGAGGGGAATGCTCAGCAAATGCCGCCAGCCACTACCCTTGAAAAATGTTACATCTCACCAACCAAACGGCGGGGAGTCGAACGGCGCATCTTGATCTGGGCACCTACAGTAAATGGTGTGTTACTCGGCGACCAATACGAGTGCGGAATCCCACAGACCTGTGCAAAACAAGACTGTCCCATCTGTTGCGCGTTCGGTGCCCTCCAGCCCGAGCAGGATATCTCCTTCGTCGGAAGGCTTACTCACGGGGGAGGAGTTGCCATCCAACCGCTTCTGCCCGAAGTCAAACAGCGGGCGAGGCATCCCTCTGTTATGAGCAGGCAAGAAGGAGTTGACCCGATGCCATACAAGAGAGAGTACAACGAACCGGCCCTGCTCTACCCCGTTTATAACCACTGCTTGAGCATGACGGAGCCAGAATTTACTTCAGTTGCTTATGCTTTCCTCAACGCATTAAGTCGCTTGGGAGCGGGGAATCCCAAGGGCGTACGGCTCGCAGAGGGTCAGCTCCTGGCTGAGGAAGAACCCTTGCTCGTGCTGGACCGCTACCTCGCTCCTCTGGGCAAACGTCCCGTTCTCTCGCCGCAGGAAACCGATCCGAATACGGCATTGCAGCACTTCCGCGAGGCCACTTTCTTTGTATTTGGGAAACGCGAGGAACAGGAGATCATTGAGCATCGCATCGGGGAGCATCCGGTATTCACACGTTGGGTTGGAAACCGGGCCATGCAAGAATTGCAGCGCTACAGCCTTGAGTTTACGGAGCATGTGCTCCTTCATGTAGAGGAGGGGAGATAGAGATGTTCGGCCTGCGTGTCATACTTCGTCCAACGGCACCGCTTACCTTTCGGCGTATTCCGTTTTCAACACTGGAGATGCTGACCTATCCTTTTCTTCCGCCGACAACACTCTCCGGTTTTCTGGATCGCACACTGCGGCTTGCGCGTGGTCAAGCGCTCCCGGACTTCAGCAACGCGGGGAAGACAACTTTCTACGCACTGCCGCAAAGTTACCATGTGCTCGGAGCCCTTGCTGATCCCGGTCCCACGATTGTCCCTACGACACGACACGGCGTTCGGGACCTTGGGCACGTGGCCTTCTCACGACTGCATCAACCCCAGCAAAAAACGAGCAAAGAAAATTACCAGTTGTACCGCTGGGAATACCTCTTCACTGATGCGCTTGTCGGGTATGTCCTGCACGAAGACGAGGAATCGCTTGAGCCATTGTTCGAGATCCTCAATTTTGGATGCAAGCTTGGTAAGGAAGGGTGGGCTTACGTCGAGCACATCGACGGGCCATTTGCCCTGGAAGTGCAGCGGGAGAAAGCACGCCCATCCTGTCTTGTTCCCGCCATTGAGGCGTTTGGTGGCTCTACACACATGTATCCCTTATACCGCTATGCATGGCGAGAGGCTGGGGCCACTGCCCACGTGCTTGGCGGCGGCCCAGCCCCCATTGATGGATTTGTCCCTTTTCTTGCCGCCGTTGTGGATTCCCCGCTGGAGCTAGACTACTACCGGGGGAACGGTGCAACTATCCCCGTCTCTCTGCTGGCTTACTTCTAATTCGAGAGGAGGAAAGGTATATGAGTGTTGCGCAGAAAGGCGAGCTGCTTGAAACACAAGAAGACACACATCGCGCGGTGGCGCGCGTCTTCTTTACATACGATGGTGATCGGGTGACGGAGATACGTGGACTCCCTCTGCACAATCACTTGAGCAATGTCGCAACGCTGGCACGCCACTGGGACTTTGAAGCGGCCTTTGGATCACACCAATGCCCACCGGAATTATCACGCACACGATCTTGGCTCATTGAAGCGGCACGCCGCCATGATGAGGGAAAAACCCGTCAATTTTCTCTTCGTCAAGATGAGCAGGGCCGCTTTACGTATTCCTTTCGGGGCCATCGTTTTATGGTCAGTGATGATCGGCCCTACGTTCACTGGCTCATCCGCCCCCATCATGGTTTCAGCGTTCATGACGTGACAGAAGCCCAGGCGCTCCTGAAATATTCTGATGATGCAACGTTTCGAGCAGTAGCCCATTGCTTCCCACTCGATCTCTATGCACTGGAAATGTGTGACCAGATCGAGGCGGAGGCTGCTAGCAGGGCCTTTGGGCAACCAGATGCGCACCGGGTCTTCATGGAGTTTGAAGCCATCAATTTCCCGTCCAGGGAACCCACTATGGTACGCATGGGGCTCTTTCCGTATCCATTCGCTGAACCCGAGGTTCGCATTGTCCTCGAATCGTTTGTGGTCGCTGTCCCAGAAGAGGTTGTACAGGATGGGACCTCCTTGAAGCACTGGCTTCTCAGTGGAGGAACTGTCGTACGGGAAGAAGCTAAGGAGATTCACCTATGCAAGATGGAGTAAACCACCGGGCGGTGAGCGCGTACCAGGAGTGCGGTCTGCGCTACATACCTAATCCAATGCAGGGGGAGATGTATGATATCGTCACGGAGGAGGATTGTACCGTTTTGTTAAAGGCGCCTACTGGCTCGGGGAAAATGGAGGCGATCGTCGTTCCCGCCTTGCAAGTACAGCGGCGATTGGTTCTGATTTACCCTGCCTTGAGTCTCATCGAAGATCAGGAAATGCGCTTGGCGAAGCTCCTGCAGTATCGCTCATCCATGAACGCTACCCGCACCCATGCCTTGATCGTCGATACGGGAGCAGGGATGTACCGCCGCGCCTGGGTGGGTGGGCAAGAGCAGGGCAAGAAACGGCGCCATCTCTACCACGGTGACGTGATTCTGACGACGCTTGACAAGTTCCTCTACCGCTTTTTTGGCTTTGGGGAACCCAAGAAGAGTTATATCTACCCCCTTCGCCTTCGCTATGGTCGTCAGCCTCTGTTTTGTTTCGACGAAGCACATAGCTATGACGACGTGGCATATACCAACTTTGTGGACTTGATCCGGGCCATTGCCTTCAATACCGACGCTCCACGCGATGTCGTTGTGATGACTGCTACCATGCCGGATGTGTATGAGCAGGATCTCCTGCCACTGCTTACACCCCTTGACTATACCAGGGGTGAGAAGGCAGAAAGGCTCGCTGCATATTATACATACACAGCTTCACGTCAATTTCCAGATAAAGCACTGACCTTTACGCCAACCACTGTCAGCGATGTATCGGTATTCTGCCAGCACATCGTCTCGCTCGCTCATCGAGCAACGCACGATCATCACTGTTGAGATGGTTGAAACGGCTGTGGCCCTGTATGAAATATTGATCAGAAGTGGCAACCCCAATGTCCTCCTCTATCATGGTCGCCAACCTCATGCGATACGACAACGAGTCTATGCGTCGCTCAAAGACCGGGAGGAGCAAGGGCAAGGATACCTCCTGGTGACCACCAGTGCCATTGAAGTAGGATGTGACTTGAACGCCCATCTCCTTATCACGCAGCTGTGCAATCCTGAGCAACTCGTGCAGCGAGCGGGACGCTGCAACCGGCAAGGGAATATGCCCGACGCTCGTATTATCGTCGTTGGTGATCGCATTCCGCCTTTTCTCTGCACGCTTGCAACGCACGTTGATATCGAGATCTACTACTCTACCCTTCAAGGGATGGCCCGCCAGGGCACGTTTGATCCGATAGCGCTCATTGGGATCCGGCGGAAATATCCAATGGCTGATTATCGTGTCCAGACGATGTTCACAATGCTGTATGAATATGTCTATCAAGCAGAGCGTGAGAATAAGCCCCTCCACGAGAAAGGACTGGTGATCACACGCAGTTGGGACCCCGTTGTGACCCTCACAACGGGGTGGGATTCGCACTGGACGCTAGAGAATGAATTACAGCTATCCATGCTGCGCTGTAGCACCGCATCGGAAGCTCAACTCGACAACCAGTGCCAGGTTCTAGTCCGATACTTTGATGAGCACGAGGAGTGCTACAAGTTTGAGCAGCCAAAGGCTGGCGGCTGCGCCTATCACCACGATATTGTCATACGTGTTCCAGAAACGTATATGGATCCCATCGCTGGCTATGTGCGGGTTCCAAAGGTCTTCCTGCGTGGGAGGCGCCAGCAGGGATACCAGCGCTGGCTCCGTGCTCGTTTTGAAAAACGGGAGAAGCCAGGGAAGATGCCGCAATCCCAAGCTCTCCCCGGACGTTCCTCAAAGGCTGCTTCACGGCGTTCATCGACGAGCAGCACGACAATGGATATCTGGTGGTGGTATCTGGATAAACTTCCATCCGCTGGCGAAGATCAGGATACGACCGCGCCTGACGAAGGCCAGGGGGAGTACATAGGCGATGAATAGAGCAGAAGATACAATGCAGACCTCGGAAATGACAAGGGGGCAGAGCTTCAAGGGAGAACATCTCTACGCCTTGATGCTCAAATTGCGTGCACAAGTAGGAGGTGAATTGCTCCCTTATGCTGGCCAGCTCACGCATGCCGCCTTTCTGCGCTGGTTTGCCCAGGCCGATTCTGCCTGCGCTGTTGAGCTTCACGAACCACATACGCGCCGTCCCTTTACCTGTTCAACGCTCTGGTTTCCCAATGTGGATGCACTGCGCTCAGCTCAGCAGGAGAATCGGCATCTCCCTGTAGTGGCGCACCAAATTTACTGGATTCGTTTCACCCTCTTAACCGAAAAACTTTTTCGCACCTTTGTAGCGCGCTACTTTCAGGATGTATCCCCGGCTGCTGGAGAAACACACGACGGAGTAGTGCTCCCGCAGCTTCGGCTGGGAAGCGTGTTGTTTGATGTTGTAGAAGTGACGACATCTACTCCACCTCAGCATCCAGAGCACACCATCCAGTGGATGGGGCACACAACCTACGCCGAATTGGTGGAAAGCGCTCGAGCTTGTAATCCTACTGCATCGACCACGAGGAATATCAGCCTGGAGTTTCGTTCACCAACGGCGTTAAGTAATGGGCAAAGAGCTTGGGGCAAGCAGATGTACCTGTTCCCCGACCCCGAACGTGTCTTCAGCGGCCTGGCACGCGCCTGGAATTATTGGGCGCCTGTTCAGTATGCGTTAGATCTTCAGGCGCTTCAAGGCTATATTCGTGAATGGGTGACCGTGACGCATTACGAATTACGCACCCAAACGGTTCATTTCGATTGTGCTACGCAAGAGGGTTTCACAGGGAAATGTACCTATGCCTTCATGGATGCTCCGCGCGAATCAACCTATCGTTATGCACAGGCGAAGGTGGTGGGGGCCGGTTTAACTTCTGGACAAGTACTGCACCTGTTAAGCAGCTTCGCTTTCTACGCCGGTGTGGGATATAAAACGACAATGGGAATGGGACAAGTGCGTCCTCTCGCCTAACTCCATCTTCGTATCTGCGAGAGGCAAGTGCTGTGGGCATGCTCAGCACAGCCTCTCGTGATTGAAGCACCTCCCTTGAGAAGCGGAACGAGACACAATGGATAATAGAAGCGGAGCCGCAAAGGGACAAAAAAGTGCCCTAATAATAGGAGCACTCGCAAACGCTTCCTTCGCGCAGCTTGCCATGCTCTGCTATATTAAAGAGTGTTGAAAAGGCAGACATCCCGAGCAGGGGATTTAAATATATTGAGCGTCGTCGCTCCGAGTGCATTCGCACCTGTTGAAAAGGCAGACATCCCGAGCAGGGGATTTAAATAACGGCAACCTGGTGGACCTGGAACTTAAAGGCGCCGTTGACCAGGCAGACATCCCGAGCAGGGGATTTAAATTACATCTTCCGCAACTACGTCGATGTCGATAAGTACATGTTGATCAGGCAGACATCCCGAGCAGGGGATTTAAATACTGAGGACGGCGTCAACTGGGACCCGCTGCAGGTAAGTTGACCAGGCAGACATCCCGAGCAGGGGATTTAAATCATTTTACCAGGCATCCACAGCGCGGCTTTGTTGGGTTGACCAGGCAGACATCCCGAGCAGGGGATTTAAATACGATATTGACGGTCGTTGCGCCGGTCGTTTGTCCCTGGTTGACCAGGCAGACATCCCGAGCAGGGGATTTAAATCTGCTCTCGAACCTGGCACGCATCATCAAGTACCATGTTGACAAGGCAGTCAACCCGAGCAGGGGATTTAAATTAGCCGTTGCCGCTGCTATCGCTGGCATTCGTGCCGCTCGTTGACAAGGCAGTCAACCCGAGCAGGGGATTTAAATG
>Ga0207646_10007628_pt1 | contig 10954 bp, 12 predicted proteins | sample KBSK5502metaG_FD_184343 | JGI IMG/M metagenome (GOLD analysis project Ga0207646, IMG submission 184343) | Corn, switchgrass and miscanthus rhizosphere microbial communities from Kellogg Biological Station, Michigan, USA - KBS K5-50-2 metaG... | ecosystem: Host-associated > Plants > Roots >...
TGCATCGGATCGTGGAGACGGCACAGGGAAATCCCCTGTTCATGCTCGAGCTCGGCCGGACGGTGGCCGATCGCGGCCTGCCAGAAATCGGTTCCGAGCTGCCGTTGCCGCCGGTCGTCGACGACCTGTTCGGCGCGCGGATCGCCACGACCTCACGGCCCGTGCGGCGGCTGCTACTCGCGATCGCGCTCGCCGGCGACCTCGTCCGTTCGGAACTTGCGGCGATCGCTGCTACGGGTGCGATCGACGACGCGGTCGACGCGGGACTACTGACGGTCGAAGGCGAACGCGTGCGTGCTGCCCATCCGCTGTTCGCGGCTGCGGCCGCCGCCGGCTCGACCACGCGGCAGCGGCGGAAGCTCCACGAAGAACTTGCGCGAGTAATCGGCAACGAAGCGCGCCGGGCACGCCATCTGGCGCTCGCGGCTGAGACTCCGAACGTAGAGCTCGCAGGGACGATTTCCGTGGCAGCCGAACATGCGAATACAAGAGGCGCTCTCGAGGATGCGGTCGAGCTCGCGGAGCACGCGCTGCGTCTCACGAAAGCGGGAGACCCTCAGCGCAGCGAGCGTTTGTTCGCGCTTGCGAGGTACCTTGACAGGGCGGGCGAGGTTCCGAGACTGAGGGAACTCCTCGCAACGATGCTTGCCGAGGTGCCAGCGGGGAGCGCCCGGGCCAGAGTCCTCCTCCTGTTCGCCGACAGCGCCGACTCGGCCGCCGAGTCAAACGATCACCTCGTGCGGGCATTGGCGGAAAGCGAGGATGACCCGGCGCTGCGTGCCGCGGTGCTGGCGAGAAGGGCGCTCGACTTGATGCACAGCGTGGCCGAGCCGATCCACGAGGCCGAGGCATGCGTCGAAGAGGCGCTGCGCACGATTCAGCGCACCGAATGTCAGGTCGAACCCTTGGTGGACTATGCGGCTGCCTGGACGCGCGTCCTGCGGGGCAGGCCGATCGACGATCTCTGCGATCGTCCGCAAACGGGACAGGGTCCGTCGGCCCTCTTCGAGTCGCTCGATCGCGTCGCGGCACTTCGGTCGTCGTTTCGCGGCGAGGTCGATGCGTCCCGGCAGATTCTGCGGCGGCTGCTGGTCCTCGCGGACGAACGCGGCGAGACCTGGTCCCACTTCGTCTTGCGCTGTCAACTCTGCGAGCTCGAGTTGCGGGCCGGGAATGCAGAAGTGGCTGCCCGGCTCCTCGATGAGTGGGACGTCTACTCCGAGGAGGACGTGATTCCTCAGCAGATGCGAGCACGGTACGAGGCGCTGCTTGCGGCGCTTCGCGGCGTCCCGGACGAGGCAGAGCGATGTGTAGTCAAAGCGATTGCCATCAGCGAGGCAACTGGAGTTCGCTGGGATTCGCTCGAGGCCTTGCGAGCACGCGGTATCGTCGCACTCCTCGCCGGTGAGCCTGAGCGGGCCGTCGAGAGTCTGCGCGCAGTGTGGGATCGCACGGAGCGCGAGGGAGTCGACGACCCAGGAGTGTTTCCCGTTGCGCCTGACCTCGTCGAGGCCCTCGCCGAACTCGGCGAGATCGAGCAGGCGCGTGCGGTAGCCGACCGTCTGCGGACGCTGTCCGAGCAACAGAAGCATCCCTGGGGCCTCATAAGCGCGACGCGCTCGGACGTCCTCGCGGACCTGGCCTCGAAGGGTGGGGCCGAAGTTCCGCCAGCGTCGATGGTCGAGGCGGTCCAGGCCTACGAAGAGCTCGGTCTGCGCTTCGATGCAGGGCGGTCGCTGCTCGCACTGGGCCGCTGGAAAAGGCGGTCGAAGAAGTGGGGTGCCGCGCGGGACGCGCTCGAGCAGGCCGCGCGGACGTTCGATGCGCTCGGCTGCACGGGCTGGGCCGAGGAGGCGCGATCCGAGGTCTCCCGTGTTGCTGCCCGGAGGCCGCGACGAACGGGCGAATTGACGCAGAGTGAGCAGCGTGTGGTCGAGCTTGCGGCCGCGGGGCGCTCGAACAAGGAAATCGCCCGCACGCTCTTCGTGAGCGTCTACACGGTGGAGGCGCACCTGAAACACGCATACGCGAAGCTCGGCGTGCGATCGCGCGCCCAACTCCACGGGCGGCTCTCAGCTCCGAGCTAACGGTCAAAGGATCCCAGGTTCCAGGCATTTCGCGCCGGCGCGACCCGGGCTAGCGTCGGGGCCGTGGCCGAATTCGTTTTGGAGTTCTACGTCCCGCGAACAGACACGGACGCCCTGGCGCGCGGCACGGCGAGCGCGCGCAAGGCTGCCGAGCAGCTGACCCAGAAGGGCAAACCGGTCGAGTACATGCGCTCGATCTTCATCCCCGAAGACGAGACGTGCTTCCACGTCTACGAAGCCGTTTCGGCGGACGCCGTGGGGGAGGCCGCCCGTCGCGCAGCGCTGACGTTCGATCGTGTCGCCGAGGCGGTTGTCGAAGCGGCAGAGACTCGATGAAGAGGAAAGAGAGGGCAAAATGAGCGCAATCGACGAACAGCGCGAGAGTTCCCGCTACAGCAGACGTGGGTTTCTGAAGCGGGCCGGGGCGGGTGCCGGAGCGCTCGCCGTGTCGGGTGGTTTGGGCGTTACGGGGGCGCCACGGGCGGTTGCGGCCCGGAGCGCGACGGTCTCGACGAGTCCGACGACGTTCGGCCGGATCTTCCCGAACTTGCCGCCGTTTGCGGCAGCAACCGACGCGGTCCGTGCTGCACTCGCGGATCTCGGGAAGCCAGGTGGACTGCTCGATGCGAACGACGACCTGAGCAAGGGCCCGGTCTTGCTGATCACCGACCTGAGTCTGAGCTCGAACAATCGGAACAATCCGACGCATACGGCGGGGACGACGTTCTTCGGTCAGTTCATCGATCACGACGTCACCTTCGACACGACCTCGCAGTTGGGGGTCACGACGGATCCGGCGGTGTCGCCTAACACGCGCACGCCGTCGCTGGATCTCGACTCGGTGTACGGGCAGGGGCCCGTCGCGAGCCCGCAGTTCTACGATCCGGCCGACCACGACAAGCTGCGGATCAGCTTCGGCGGTTTGTTCGAGGATTTGCCGCGCGTCGATGGGACGAACACGGCGATCATCCCCGATCCGCGCAACGACGAGAACCTGATGATCGCAGGGCTGCAGTGCGCGTTCATCCTGTTCCACAACAACGCGGTCGAATGGGCGCGGGCCCACGGCTACAAGGGCTCGTCGACGTTCCCAGCGGCCCGGCAGTTGACGACCTGGCATTACCACTGGCTGGTCGTCCATGAGTTCCTGCCGTTGATCGCCGGCCAGGCAATGGTCGACGACGTGCTGCGAAACGGCCGCCGCTTCTACAAGCCGCGGATGCGCGAAGGTTTCATCCCGGTCGAGTTCCAGACCGGCACGTACCGGATGGGGCACAGCATGGTGCGGCCCTCCTATCGGGCCAACCTGAAGGGGGACAACGGCAATCCGTTCTTTGGGATGGTCTTCGACCCCGCCGGCGACGGGCAGGCCGATCCGGTCGACCTGCGCGGCGGCGCCCGGGCGCCGAGGCGGTTCATCGGCTGGCAGACGTTCTTCGACTTCGGCGACGGGAACGTGAAGCCGAACAAGCGGATCGACACCAAGATCTCGACCGCGCTCTTCCACCTGCCGCTCGGGGCGATCGCGAGCCACGACCTGCCCCAGGCGTTGCCCCAGCGGAACCTCTTGCGGCAGCTGACCTGGAGCATTCCCTCCGGCCAGTCGATCGCGAGCGCGATGGGCGTGACCCCGCTGGCGGACACCGACTTCGCCGAGCTGCAGCCCTACGGCTTCCAGTCGATGACGCCGCTTTGGTACTACGCGCTCAAGGAAGCCGAATTGCTCGAGGACGGACTCCACCTCGGCCCGGTCGGCGGCCGGATCGTCGCCGAGGTGCTGATCGGTCTCCTTCAGAGCGATCCGGCGTCGTACCTCGTGCAGAAGCCGAAGTGGACCCCGACGCTGACGTCTGCCGGCTCGTCGTTCCGGATGAAGGACTTCCTGACCTTCGCCGGGGTCGACCCAGTCAGCCGAGGCCAGTGAGGATGCCCGGCTTCCTCGGCATCCAGGAGATCGTGCTCCTGCTGATCGTCGGACTGATCGTCTTCGGCGCCAAACGCCTGCCCGAGCTCGGCCGCTCGCTCGGCCGTGGAATGCGCGAGTTCAAACACGGACTCAGCGGTAAGTCGCACGGCTCACACGCAGGCGGCTCGTGATGCGGATCGACTTCTAGGACGTGGGCAGTAGACGTCGAACTTCTCGCAGGGCCGCCGAACCCGCCCGCTTCGGTCGCATTCGTTCCTCCCGCCGGACAAGCGCCGTTGGGGTTGGTACGTGCTGCCGATCGTTTTCCGGGACCGCTTCGTCGGCCGGACCGAGCCGCGGATCGACCGGGACCACGCTCGCGTGCAGGTGCTCGGTCTCTGGTGGGAGGACGGAGTCAACTGCGCGAGCCACGGACGGCCGGCGGTTGTAGCGCGGGCGCGGGATGGCGCTACTCTGCGGCCCGGGCCCCCGTAGCTCAGTGGATAGAGCAGCGGTTCTCGAAATCGAGTGTGAGCGGGGGCTGATGGCTCGAGCGCCGCTGTCTGGCTCCTTGCGGGAGTCCGGCCGGCTCGACCGCTCAGAGAGGCGGCTGGCTCCCAGACTGGAGACCGGTCACCCACGACTACGAGGAGGATCTCTGTGTTTCACGCGCACGCGCGAATACCACAACTTTCGAGGCCCCGCGTCAGTTACCCCGCGCGCGACGCACACCCTGCTGCCGGATGCGCGCCGCGATTTCAAGAACCGCTGCTCTATCCACTGAGCTACGGGGGCCCGGTGCCGCAGAGTAGCGCCATCCCGCGCCGGCGCTACAACGGGTCGGCCGTCCGTGACTCGCGCTGCTCTTCGGTGGTGTCAGCGGCCAACGCGAGGTCGTCGCGGTCACGCTCCAGCAGGAGACGCCCTAGATCGAGGACGTTCGACGACGGTTCCGCAGAGCATGCGCGAGACTCACGTTGCCCGCGCGTAGGAGCCGTCTGGCGGAGCCCGTTTCGCTCACGCTCCTTTGCGCGCGCGGACAGCCGTACCGTAGGCGCAGATCTCGGTCCAGTTGCTTCCCATCTCTGAGGTGTCGAATCGCATAGCGACGATTGCATCCGCGCCTTTGGTCTGGGCCTCCTCCACCATCCGGTCGATTACTTGCTGGCGACTGTCGGCGAGCGCCTTCGTCATCCCTTTGAGCTCGCCTCCAAGGATCGACTTCAGGCCTGCACCGAGTTGCGAGCCGATGTTACGCGAGCGAACCGTAAGCCCGAAAACCTCTCCCAAGGTCTCCGTCACCTCATAGCCGGGCAGGTCGTTGGCCGTCGTGATCAGCATTTCGTCTACCTCCTTCGAAGCCACATTCCACCGCGCGATTCGCGTCAGGGCACGTTATCGGCCGCGGCCCGAGTCAACCGCGCAGTCAGCCAGCCTCGGGCCATCCCCTCGAATCTACCGCGCGGAGTCTGCGCCGTCGATCCGATCGCTGGCGGGCCCTGCTGCGGCTGACGGCCCAACCGTGTCGCCGTTTGTTGGAAAGGCGACGACCGAGGCGCCTCGTGCCCCCTGCGGCAAAGAGATGGGTCTTCCCTCCGCGCGAAATGAGCCGGATGGCCCATGACGGGAATCGCCTCCCGGGTCGATCCTAGAAGCTGACATGGATCAGCCCGAGCAGATCCAGTTGCTGGCCGACCTTGACCAGTCGGAAGAGGCGCAACGAACCCGTGTCTGGCGACATGACCAGTTAGTCGGTCTTGGCTTCGACCTCGCCCGCGCCGCAATCATGGCCGACGACTCGCGAGTCGACCTAGCTCAAGCACGTAGGCTCGTCGCCTTGGGCTGCCCGCTCGAAACAGCATCACGCATCCTCCTCTAGACGGCGCATCCGCTCGAGGCCAGCAAGCTTCACGCCGGAAGGCCGCCTCAATAGATGCGCCACGTTCGCGTACAACGCTGTCGCGTTTCCAACAACGCGCCACAGCCGCGCGCAGGTCGAGCTTCCTACGCACGGTCGAACCTTTTTACCGCTTGACGCGCGCGCGAATATCACATGAGCTCCACCGACGTCAACCCTGCCATCGCAGAGCCTGTCTCGCCGACGGAACGAAGAGCGCGTGGAGAAGCGCCGCACGCGCCGCCACAGTCGAGCAGCGGGCGAAAGCGCCAGCAGGCGCAATGGCGACGTCGTGATCTGGCGGAAACGCGACACGTTCGATCAGCCGCTTTTCGCGATCTCGGTGTGTAGGACAAATAGCTGGTGCACTTCGGTGTGGGGAGAGCGTGGTCGCTCTCCCCGACCAGCTTTCATGCAGGGCGGCATGAAAGGTGGTAGATAACGGTGGCAATAACGCCGTTGTGACCGGGAGGGGAGAGCATGAATCGATTCGCAGCAGTCGTCGCTGCGGTCGGTGCTGCGCTCGCGGCCACGACGGCCGCCGCGGCCGCGCCGGCGCCGCCGCAGGGCACCCAGTCAGACGCCGCGTTTGCGACCAGTTATGCGGCGAAGGGTGTCGTCAACGTGCCCGCCACGACGCAGCGGGTTAGCTGCTACGCGCCTGAGGTGCCGTATCTGACCGCTCTGACGGCGGCGGATGGCTATCCGGGCGGCGGCGAGTCGCCCTGCCCGGGGGCCACGACCGGGGAGCAGACGAGTGGCTTCGCGACCCAGGACGTCTCGAACCAGCCGCTGCTCGTCAAGGACCATTCCGAGTCCGACATCCGCGTCGATCCCAACGACCCGCTGCATCTGATCGGGCAGAGCAAGTGGTTCGTCAGTGCGGAGGGGTACAACCACCTGCTCGGTTTCTACGAGTCGTGGAATGGCGGCGTGACCTGGCCGGTGCAGGGCCATGTCCCCGGCTACGAGGGCTGGACGGACAACACGGACCCCGTCGGCGCCTTCGACCCGTGGGGGAACTTCTACTCGCTGCTCCTGCCGTACGTGTTCGTCTACGCCAAGTCGGGCGGGCACGTCTTCAACAACGGCTCCAAGCAGGCCAACCCGGCGCAGCCGCCGGAGGCGATCTCGGTTGCCGTGCACCCGGCCAAGCCGGCCGACCGGCAGACGGCGACGGATTGGATCACCACCCACAACGGTCACCCGGACTTCGTCTTCACCGCCTCGAACGCCGACACGAACACGCCGGACAAGCAGTGGATCGCGATCGATACGAACCCGCTCAGCCCCCATTACGGGCGGGTCTACGCGATGTTCACGCAGTTCGTGCTCAACCCGTCGAGGATCCTCGTCTCCTACGCGGACGCCCGTCCGGACGGGACGCACACGGACTGGTCGCCGCCGCAGGTGCTGCCGACGATTCCGGGCCACCCGTTCGACACGTACCTGCTGCCGCACGTTGCCCCGGATGGGACCGTTTACACCAGCGTGACCAACAACCCGGTCTCGAAGGGCTTCCTGAACAACTCGATCTACCTGATCTCGTCGAAGGACGGCGGTGTTAGCTGGCAGGTGCCGACGCTCGTCGCCCCGAGCGTGCTGACGCCGACCTACCTGAACACGACCTTCAGCGAAGGAATCGTCAACTCGTTCGGCCTCGGCACGAAGCAGGTGAACGGCCACTGGCCGCTCTACGTCGCCTACGAGAACGAGGACCCGGACGGCCTCTCGCGCCTGTACGTGACCGGTTCGCTCGACGGCGGCTCCACCTGGAGCGCGCCGATCCGCGTCAACGACGGACCCGACGACGCCGAGGCGCTGCAGCCCCGGGTCGAGGTCGCGCACAGCGGGACCGTCGCGATCGCGTTTTACGACCGGCGGCTCGCCTGTCCGAGCGACCCGGCCTCCGGCGTGCAGTTCGACCCGCTCGCGCCGGCCGGGAAGCGGAACTTCTGCATCAACACTGCGATCCAGTTCTACAAGCCGGATCTCACCCCCATCGGCCAGAACATCCGGCTCTCGAAATTCACCTGGGATCCGCAGCAGAACGCCCCCAAGCGGTTTTGCGTCTGCGGCTCGACCACCTTCATCGGCGACTACTTCGGGCTCGACTTCGGCGGCGGCTACGCCTATACGACCTCGGTTTCGACCTACGACGACGGGCAGAACCCGAACAACTACCAACAGCAGATCGTCGCGAGAGTGCCGTTGCCGTAAGAGCAGGAGCCAACCTCAGTGGACAGCGTGTCGCGGTTCCGCCAGATCACGACATCGCTAGAGCACCTGTTGGGTTCATCCGCCCGCTGGTCGACCGTGCCGGCGTGACGCTCCTCCATGTGCTGCTTCGTTCCGTCGACGAGACCGGCTCTGCAATGGCAGGGTTGACGTCAGACGAGCTCACGTGATATTCGCGCGCGCCAAGCTGAAAGAGCTCGAACTGCGAAACGCCCGTCTGTCCGGCCGAAGAACGAAAATCTCGCTCTTTCCGAGCGCCACGAAATGGGGATCCGAAGTGCGGCTCGACGCGTTCGGTATGTTCCACTCGCCCCGCACGGGGCAGCGGAGTAGGTAGCCCGGGACGGAGGATTGACTCCCGAAAGGGGGTCGGGAACTCAGCCCCGAGAGAAACCTTCCGGACCGGCTGTAGGAAGGCAAGAGCCGAAAGTCGGTTCAGGTGGCGGATGAAACGCCAGCCGGTGCGGGGAACTCTTTTGCCGTTCGAGCCACCGCCGCGAGCAGCCGTCCCGGTCGACGCACCAGCGCCCGTAGATGTCCAGCTCGGCATCACACCGCGGGATCCCGCAGACGAGACAGCCGACGAGAGCATGCGACTCGATCCGGTGCATCTCCGATCCTTATAGGCGTGATCTCGGATGGCGCGGAGAGCTCGACAGCACTTTCTCGCTCGGGAATCGGTCTGCGCGCGGCCGCTGCTGTCCGCTTGCGGGATACCAACATTCGGTTCCACACCGCTGAGCAGACGGATTTACAGGCCGATCGAGTCTTTGTGCACCCTACGGTTCAGCGCCCTGACGCGGCTGCCCGCAGGCGGTAATGGGGAGCACCTACTATGCGCGTCGAGATCGACTAATCGGCAGCGGGCGAATCGCGATTCCCGCTTCGGGGCGACGATCGCCGGCAAGACAGCGTCGGGCGTTCTGAATGACCCCACGATTTGCGGGAGCAGCTTAGAGGCGGCCTTCGTCTTTCCGTTTCTGGCGATTCGCCTCCAGCCGCACCGCGACGTACTCCCTAGACGATTCTCCTTCCAGCTCCCTGGCGAGCAGCTTGGCCAGCATTTCGCCTGTGAGGCGAGTCTGGGCCTTGGTGTCTCGTATCCGGCTCACTTGAACTTCTCGTGGAACAGCGCCCACGGATTCCCTATCGCGAGCACTTCCCGAGGAGAGTCGGACAGGTCGAAGCTCTCCATCTTGGCGGTCTTGCGGATGACTGGCGGCCAGGTGTTGAAGAAATCTCGCGCATCGGCCTCGGCGAACGCCCCGCGAGAGGAATGTGCGAACGCGTTGCGGATCGAGTTGATCTTCCGAAAGATGGGGGCAACCTCCGGAGAGAGGATTCCCAGGGCCACCGCGAGGTCGATCTTCAGCGCTGCGGAGAGGGAGGACGCTTCCAACGTGTGCGGTGCGTTGAGCATTTCGACGACCCGAGATCAATGACGCGGAGTGCTTGATGGCCGTTGAGTAAAAGCGGAAGGTCGTTCGGGTCATTCGCGAGTTCCGTAAGCTCGTCGATCTACCACCCGACTTCTGCACGCTCGTCCATCCGTCGCCAGCCTAACTGTTGGACCGCCGATCCTAGCTTGGAGTCTCGGTGAGGTTCGTGCTGATGTCGGTCACACCCTCAGCGGAGAGCCTTTGCCGAACTGTCTCCGCAAAGCCACGCGCCTCCTGACTGACGATCTCCTCGAGCAACGCCTCGACCTCCGGATCTGCGTCCTCAACGTCGTAGTCGATGCTCATCGTGAGCTTCATCAGCTCTTCTCCTTCGGCTTCGGCTTGAGCTTGCCGAGCGCCTGAGAGCCCTGCGCGACAAGACCTGCGCCGACCCCTGCGCCAACACCGCCTGCGAAACCGCGCGCGACTTCACCGGCGACCCCCCGCTTCTCGATCCTCTCGGGCTTCCTGCCCTTGTCCTCAGCCATCTCTTCCGTTCTTGAATCAGAAGGCACTTCCGTACGCTTCACCATATTCGCGGCGTCGGACGGATCGATAGCCGGACAGGTCACTTTTGGCGTCTAGTGCGGGAGCCACGCTCGCAGTACGTTCGCTAGGGGCTGAGTGTGTGGGAAAGCGCTTGCGTTCGGCTCGCAGCTCAGCCCTTCTTGCGTTCCTGCTCCTCCATCATCTGACGCATCCGACGCTCAGTCTTCTGCTGACCCTTCCAGCGATGATGCCGGAGCGACATCCAAATGCCGATCGGTGTCAGCGGCGGCACCCACCAGATGATCCGCCAGAAGAACTTGGCGAAGCTCCAGCCGCTCGCAGTGCGAACTCCTCTAGCCATGCCCAGCTCCAAGCTACGGCGAGCAATACCTGGGGGTCAACTCGGCTGCTACCGTTTCTTTTGGCAAGCAGACATCCTGTTGAGAGGATTTCGGGGCCGGCCATCCGGCGAAGTCCATTCAACGGGAGCCTCTCCTCTACTGCGATCTAAGAGGGCGTCGAGCTAGCCCGAGCCACAGGTCGAGCTTCGCGGGGTTCGCTTGTTAGACGCGCGTAGAGAGCGAAACTAGTCGCGATCCGGACGGTTGAGCCAAGCGACGCAGGCGATCCGGATGTTGACGATCAAGTAGATCAGGACGATGAGGATGAGGGTAAGCACGTTGGCGCCTATCGGCAGCACTCGCGATCCGAGTCACGTCTCTAGCTTGCTAAGGGCTTCTTGGACCTCCGCCGCGTGCGGCTGCTAACCGATGTCTCGCAGCACGTCCCAACCGATACGGCGTCCATCTCGCGTTATGCACTCCGGTCCGGCGCGGTCGATGAACGCGGGCCGGTCGCCCCCGGCATCTTTCAAGTCGCGTGCGACCTCATCGGCGGA
>Ga0207646_10007629_pt1 | contig 10952 bp, 13 predicted proteins | sample KBSK5502metaG_FD_184343 | JGI IMG/M metagenome (GOLD analysis project Ga0207646, IMG submission 184343) | Corn, switchgrass and miscanthus rhizosphere microbial communities from Kellogg Biological Station, Michigan, USA - KBS K5-50-2 metaG... | ecosystem: Host-associated > Plants > Roots >...
CTCGACCTGACGATCCCGCTGGCGGCCGAGCGCGACATGGGCGTGATCGCCAAGCGGCCCATCGCCAACGCGGCGTGGATGGGAACCCGGCGACCGTCACGCGGCGCCTACGGCTACGAGTACTGGCGGCGGCTGCAGCGGCTCGACTACGATTTCATGAAGGGCCACGACGCGGTGGCGGTGGCCCTGCGCTTCACGCTGAGCGTGCCCGGCGTGCACACCGCCATCGTGGGCACGGCCCGCCCCGGACGCTTCGAGGACAACGCGCGCCACGTGGCGCGACTGCTGGCCCCGCCCGAGGTCGCCGCCATCCGTGCCCGCTGGGCCGCAGTGTCCGGACGGTCCTGGGTCGGCCAGACGTGACCACTCGCACACCATGAGAAGGAGAAGACTTCCAGATCGTGAGCGAGGAGACGCGCGTGTTCACCGACCTCGAGGCCGACATCGCGGGTCTCACCGGTCTGGGGGCGACGCTCCTGGAAGGGCCGATCCAGAATCCCAACGGACCGCGGATCGCCTTCCTGCGGGGGCCCGACGACACGCGTCTGGAGCTGGTGGAAGCACGGAAGATCGCCGGCGGCTCCGGCGGTTGTTGCTGAACGACCTCGCGAATCGCGGCGGGGGACGAGCCCCCGCCCTACGAGGACTCTGACCCGTAGGGCGGGGGCTCGTCCCCCGCCGTCCTATCACCCCTTCAAGCCGGGCATCGTGAACTTCCTGGTGTCGAGCTCGGTCACGAGCGCCTTGGCCTGCTCCGGCGTCAGCGCGACCAGCGGCGGGCGGACCGTGGCCCACGACGCCTCGCCGCCGTAATGCGCGATGGCGGCCTTTAGTGCCGGGATCATCGGAAACTTCGAGAACACGCCGCGGATCTCGTCGAGGCGGGCCTGCTGGGCCTCGGCGTCGGCCGCGCGCCACGTATCGTAGAGGCGCGCGATGGGGCCGGGGTGGACGTTGGCCGTCGCGCTGATGCAGCCGGCACCGCCGTTGCGCATGTTCTGGAGCAGAAACGTCTCGGAGCCGGCGAAGACGTCGAAGCCCGACTTCGCGAACGCGTCGTGGAAGGCCTGGGTGTTCTTCCAGTCCCCACCGCTGTCCTTCATGCCGGCGGTCTGGGTCGGATAGCTCTTGAGCAAGCGCTCGACGAGGCCGAGCGTGATCGGGACCTGGGAGACCGGCGGGATGTGGTAGACGTACACGCGTAGCCGGGCTTCCCCCACCCGCTCGATGACCTCCGCGAAGCTCCGGAAAAGACCGTCGTCGCTCACGCCCTTGTAGTAGAACGGCGGCAGCATCAGCACGCCGCCACAGCCGAGCTTCATCGCGTGCGCGGTGAGCCGGACCGAGTCGGGCAGCGCGCAGTGGCCCGTGCCCGGCATCATCCGCGCGGGATCGAGGCCCGCGCCGACGAGACGATCCAGCAGCTCGATCTTCTCCTCGACCGCGAGCGAGTTCGCCTCCGAGTTCGTGCCGAACACGGCCAGCCCCACGTTCTGCGAGAGGAGCCACCGGCACTGGCGCACGAAGCGCTCGGGGTCGGGCGAGAGATCGGGCTTGAACGGCGTCACGACGGGCGAGAGCACTCCGGCGATGCGCTGAGTGTCGTTCACGATGTCCTCTCCTCGGATCTCGGAAGTCGTCCAGTGCTTCCATTCTAGTCAATTTTCAATTTGATTAGATTCGATCGGTCGCCCCTGGGGACAGCGACGCTGAATTCCCCTCACGTCCACCGGAAAGCGCGTATGGTGCTGTCCAGTCGTCCCGTGACCGCTGCTCACCGCGCTCGTCCGCTCCGAGCATTCCCCACGATCCAGATCCTCACCGTAAGCGAGTGCGGCCGCGACGGCGGCGACAACCGCGCGGCCGTGGCATTACGAGGCGGAGTTCGCGCGCGATCCCTCGCTGCGGGCCACACCGGACAAGGTGGTGATCCTCGATCTGAAGCCGGCGGCCGAGGCGGGGAATCCAATCCGCCACGTCATTCCGTACCGCTTCGACGACACCGCACCGTTCACTTTTTGCATCCCGTCAGGGGATCCACACCTCCGGGAGATGCGGTTGCTGGTGGGGCGCGGGCGACGCGCGGTCGTGCGCGTCGGCCGACAGGAGCAATCCATCGGGCGTTCGTACGAGTGACTGCGGGCTGTTCTGGGGATTCGCGGGATCGCACCGGGTGGGAACGCCGCTGTCGGCCCCCGTGCGCGTGAAGTTCTTTCCCTGGCGCGGGACGTGGATGAAGGCTTTCTTGCCGCGCGCGTCGAGGCCCGTCCCGACGGCGACCAGCGCGCCGGTCCACCGCCTGAGCATCCACGCCGTCGCCGCGCAGAACGCCAGGATGCCCGTGCCCGGCGTGATCTTGGCCAGGCTCTGCGCCAGCCCGTACTGATCGAGCGTGAGCCACCCGAGCCGGTTCACGAGCTCGCGCTGCAGCGTGGCCGTGATGACGTGACCACCGCCGAACGTGAGGTTGCCGGCCCGGAGGAACAGCCCCGCGATCGCCCCGAGACTAGGAAACGAGGACGATCTTGCCGTGGTGACCGGCCTCCAGGACCGCCTCGTGGGCGCGCGGCGCCTGAGCGAGCGGCAGCTCCTGGGCGATGACCGGGCGCAGCGTCCCGTTGCGCAGGCCTTCCACGAGGGCCTGGTGAAGGCCGACCAACTGCGCGGGCGTCGTGTTGAAGAGCGCGACGCCGAGGATCGCGGCGTTCTTGTTCATGGCCGAGCGCGCGTTGATCTCCGTCGTGCCGCGGTTGCCGATGACGGCGACGCGCCCGCCCATGGCGATGACGCCGAGGTCCTTCTGCAGATTGACGTTCGCGAGCATCTCGAGCACCACGTTCACGCCCTGCCCGCCCGTGAGCTTCAGCACCTCGTCGAGATATCCCGCCGCGGTGTGATCGAGGGCGTGATGCGCGCCCTGCTCGGCGACCAGCCGCCGTCCGCGCTCGGTGCCCGCGGTGCCGATGACGGTCATCCCGCGAGCCCGCGCGAGCTGCACGGCCGCGATGCCCACGCCGCCGCTCGCCCCGTGGACGAGCACGCTCTCCCCCGCGTCACCGTGGGCGCGATGGAAGAGCGCGTGATAGGCGGTGGCATAGGGCACGTTGATCGCCGCGCCCTGGGCGAAGGTCACGTTGCCGGGCAGCGGATGGACCTGCGACTCGTTGCAGAGCGACAGCTCGGCGTAGGCGCCACTCACGGTGCCGCCGACATAGACACGATCACCGGGCTTCACGCTGGTGACGCCGGGGCCGACCGCCTGGACGACGCCGGCCGCATCGGATCCCGGCGTGTAGGGCAGCTTGGGACCACGGTTGTCGGTGTTCGAGCGCAGGTAGGTGTCGACGGGATTCACGCCCACGGCGTGATTGCGCACGAGCACCTGGTTGGGTCCGGGCGGCGGCGTGGGGACCTCTTCGAGCTTCAGGACGGAGGGACCACCGTACTCGGAAACGCGAATCGCCTTCATCGAGCTGGCTCCTTTGTCGAAATCTTCGGGGTCAGAGAATATCAGGGCGATCGACGCGCTGCGATGCGTCCTTCGGCTCCGGTCCACCCGGGGTCGAAGGCGAAGCCCGGCGCGTCGACGTCGATGACGAGGGGGGCATGGTCCGACGGTACGGGTTTCCCCTTGCGCGCCTCGCGATCGATCTCCGCGAACACCGTGCGCGCGGCGACCGGCGCGCTCACGAGCAGGTGATCGATCCGCATGCCGAAGTTCTTGTGAAAGTTCCCGGCGCGGTAGTCCCACCACGTGTAGCGTCCCGGCTCGCGGTGATGCAGCCGGTACGCGTCGACCAGTCCCCAGGCACAGAGCCGGCCGAAGGCCTCGCGCTCGGGCGGCGAGACGTGGGTGCCGCCGTGACAGGCCTCGGGATCCCAGACGTCCTCGTCGGTGGGGGCGACGTTGAAGTCGCCGCCGATGACGAGGGCGCTCGCCGGATCCGCGGCGGCGCCGAGCCAGCGCGCGAGCCGCTCGAACCACGTGAGCTTGGCCTGGTAGAAGGGCGAGCCCACCACCCGTCCGTTGGGCGCGTACACGGCCACCACGCGGACGCCGCCGCAGACCGCGGCCATCATTCGCGCCTCGGCCAGCGGCTCGTCGTCGCCGACGTCCGGCGTGCGGGCGGGCCGCAAGGGCTCGCCGAAGTTCGTGACCACCTCGGCGATGCCGCAGCGGCTGGCGATGGCCACGCCGTTCCAGCGTCCCTCGCCGTGGTGCGCGAGCTCGTAGCCGGCGTCGCGGAAGACGTCGGCCGGGGCGTCGGCGTCGGCCAGCTTCGTCTCCTGCATGAGGAGGACGTCGGGCTTCGCGCGCTCGAGCCACCACCGCACCTTGTCGAGCCGCGCCTTGAGGGAGTTGACGTTCCAGGTGGCGATCCGCATGGCGCTCAGTCCCGGCGCGGTCTCACGAGGGCGGCGAAGCGCTCCATGCGCTCGAGGCTCTCGTCGATCCGCTCGCGGCGGAAGTCGAACATCAGCTCGCTGACGCCGAGCTTGGCGTAGGTGTCGACGTCCTCGAGGATCTGCTCCGGCGTGCCGCTGAACGGACGGCGGCCCTCCGGGTCCTTCACCTCGCTGTCGTAGACGGGCGCCTTGTAGGAGATCGTCAATCGAGACGGATCGCGTCCCTCCTTCTCGGTGAGGCGATGGAGCTCGTCGAGGGAGGCGCGCATCTCGGCCGGGCGCAGCGGGACGGCGGCGGTTCCGCCGACGGGATGCCAGCCGTCGCCCAGACGGGCCACGCGGCGGAGTGCTGCCGGGCTGTGGCCGCCGATCCAGATCGGCGGATGCGGCTTCTGCACGGGCTGGGGCAAGAAGCGCAGCGGCTCGAACCGGTAGAAGCGGCCCTCGAAGGACGCGGGGTTCTCGGTCCAGAGGGTCTTGAAGATGCGGATGTACTCGTCGCTCACCGCGCCCCGATGATCGAAGTCGGCGGCGCCCAGCGCCTCGAACTCCTCGCGCAGCCAGCCGACGCCCACGCCGACGGTGACCCGGCCGCGCGAGAGGACGTCGATGGTCGCCAGCATCTTGGCGGTGAGCACCGGGTTCCGGTGCGGCAGGATCATGACGCTCGTGATGAGTCGGAGCGAGCGCGTGCGCCCGGCGACGAAGGCCATCAACGAGAGCTGATCGAGCGCGTCGCCGTCCCCGGGAAAGTCGCCGCTCACCGTGTAGGGATAGCGGGAGGCGATGCGCACGGGGAAGACGAGGTGATCGGCGATCACCACCGAGGTGAAGCCGAGCGCCTCGCCGCGCGCCACCAGCGTCTCGATGGCGTCGGGCGTGGCCGTCGCGCTCCGCGTGGGCAGGTAGAAGCCGTAACGCATGGTGGATCTCCTTCAGCTCTCTCGTATGGCCCCATGATACATTCGCCTCGACATGGCGACCGCGCGCTTGCCGGGCGATCTGCTGATGCACTACGAGGATGACGCGTTCACCGATCCCTGGTCGACGCCGGAGACCGTCATCCTGCATCACGGCAACGCCAAGAACGCGCGGCTATGGTACGCGTGGGTCCCGTTGCTGGCGCGCGAGTTCCGGGTGATCCGCCTCGACGCGCGGGGGTTCGGCCGGTCCACCGTGCCGGCGCCCGGCTATCCGTGGTCGCTCGAGGGGTTCGCCACGGACCTCGCCAACCTGATGGATCACCTGGGCATCGACAAGGCGCACCTGATCGGCGAGACCATCGGCGGCACCATCGCGCTGCAGTTCGCGTATCAGTTCCCCGAGCGCCTGCACACCGTGGCCGCGTGCACGTCGCCGTACAAGTTCCGCGGCGTTCAGGCCTACCTGGACTATCACGACCTGGTGAAGCAGCACGGGGTCGAGACCTGGGTGCGACAAACGGCCGACCGCCGGCTGGAGACCGCGTCAGACCCGCGACATCACGAGTGGTACATCCAGCAGATGAGCCAGACCACTCAGCACGTGGTCCTGGAAACGCTGGCCTACCTCGCGACCGTCGATCTCACCCCGGTCCTGCCCAAGATCACGACGCCGGCGCTCGTGCTGGTCGGCGAGCGCAGCGTCATGAACACGCCGGACCGCGCCCAGGGCATGGCCGCGCTCTTGCCGCATGGAAAGCTGGTTCAGGTCCCGGGCGCCAGCGGTTACGTTCAGCACTCGGCGCCCGCCGAGTGCGTAGTGATCTGGCGCGACTTCGTCAGGGGCTTGCGCCAGGGCCGCTGACGCGATACACAAAATGCGGCGTGATCTTTCGTAGGCGCGCCCAGGAGAGACGACGACATGACTGACAAGCTCTTGATGCAGAAGGACGGGCCCCTCGGCTGGATCATCTTCAACCAGCCCGAGAAGCGGAACGCCGTGAGCCTCGAGATGTGGGAAGCGATGCCGGAGTACGTCCGCGAGCTGACCGCGGACGATGCCATCCGCGTCGTGATCCTGCGCGGGGCCGGCGAGGAGGCCTTCATCTCCGGAGCCGACATCTCCCAGTTCAAGGAGCGGCGGCGGAACATGGCCGACCAGGAGGAATACTCACGGATCTCCGCGCGCGGCCAGGACTCGCTCCAGACGCTGCAGAAGCCGCTCCTCGCCATGATCCACGGTTACTGCATCGGCGGCGGCGTGGGCATCTCGCTCACCGCTGACATCCGCATCTCGGCCGACGACGCGCGCTTCGGGATTCCGGCGGCGCGGCTCGGGCTCGGCTATCACTACAAGGGCATGGACAAGCTGATGGCGCTCGTCGGCCCGGCCTACGTCAAGGAGATCTTCTTCACCGCCCGCACGGACTTCAGCGCGCAGGACGCGTGGCGCATGGGGCTCGTCAACCAGGTCGTGCCCAAGGCGGAGCTGGAGAGCTTCACCCGCGACTACGCCACGAAGATCGCGCGCAACGCCCCGCTCACCCAGCGCTCGGCCAAGGCCACGGTCGATCAGCTGCTGAAGCCCGCGGCCGAGCGCGATCTGGCGCTGCTCGACAAGCTGATCGCCGACTGCTTCAACAGCGAGGACTACCAGGAGGGCGTCAAGGCCTTCTCCGAGAAGCGCCGCCCCCAGTTCAAGGGCCGGTAGCCCCTCCGCTTCCCTCCCCTCGGAACCGGGCGCCGATGTCGATTTCGGCGCCCGGTCGGCGTCGTATGAGTGACGGACGCTCCGTCGATGGAGGCGCCCCCGAGTCGTTCACGAGGCTGTTGCTCGATTTCTTCACGGACGGACACTGAGAGGAGACTGACATGCGCTACCTGTTGTTGATCGGCCACGACGACAAGAATGCCCGTCCCCTGACGAAGGCCGAGGGCGAGTCCATGGTCCAGGGCCACATGCGCGCGAGCGAGGAGCTCCGGTCGAAGGGCAAGATGGTGGTCTCCGAGCGCCTGCGCCCGGACGCTGAGGGGGCTCGCGTGCGCTTCAAGGGCCAGGTGACCGACGGGCCCTTCGCGGAGACCAAGGAAGCGCTCGGCGGCTTCTACCTGATCGAGTGCGACACCCGGGAAGAGGCCATCGAGTGGGCAAAGAAGCTGCCGATCCGCGACGGCGGCTTCGTGGAGGTCCGTCCGATCTGGCCGATGTGACGGGGGTACCATCGGTCCCGGTGGACCTCCATGCGCGCGTCGTCGAGACCTTCCGTCTGGAGTACGCGCGCGTCGTCGCCTCGGTCGCCCGGATCGTGCGCGACCTCGATACCGCGGAAGAGGTCGTGCAGGACGCGTTCGCCCAGGCCCTCGCGCACTGGCCGGCCACCGGCGTCCCCGAGCGCCCGGGCGCGTGGCTGCTCACGACGGCGCGCCGGCGCGCGCTCGATCGTCTACGCCGCGCCCGGCGCGCTGACGCGCTCGCGTCCGCGGGCGACCTCGCGGAGATCGTCGGGAGCGGGGACGTGACCGAGCCCGAGGCGATCGTCGACGACCGTCTGAGGCTGATCTTCACGTGCTGCCACCCGGCGCTGACGCCGGACAGCCGCGTCGCGCTGACGCTCCGTCTCGTCGGCGGCCTCACCACCGCGGAGATCGCCCACGCGTTCCTCGTGCCGGAGCCCACGATCGCGCAGCGGCTCGTGCGCGCGAAGCGGACGATCCGCGAGCGCGAGATCGCCTACGAGGTCCCCGAGGGCGTTGAGCTCGCCGAGCGCCTGCCCGCCGTGCTCGCCGTCGTCTACCTGATCTTCAACGAGGGCTACGCCGCGTCGACCGGCGAGGCCCTGGTGCGCGACGAGCTGTGCGTCGAGGCCATCCGGCTCGGCGGCATGCTGGCCGAGCTGATGGCCGACGAGCCGGAGGTGCTGGCGCTGCTCGCGCTGATGGAGCTCCAGGCCTCGCGCCTCGCGACGCGCACCGACGCGGCCGGCGACCTCGTGCTGCTCGCCGATCAGGATCGGCGCCGCTGGGACAGCTCGCGCATCGCCCGCGGGCTCGCCTGTCTCGAGCGCGCCCGGACGATCGGGCCGGCGGGCCCCTATCAGATCCAGGCGGCGATCGCCGCCTGTCACGCCCAGGCGCTGTCGTGGGAAGCGACCGACTGGCCGCGCATCGTCCTGCTGTACGCCAGCCTCGCCGAGCTCGGGTCATCACCGGTGGTCGAGCTGAACCGCGCCGCGGCGATCGGGATGGCGGAAGGGCCGGAGGCCGGTCTCGCGGCGCTCGACCGGCTCGACCGGGGCGCGCTCGCGACGTATCACCACTTGCCGGCGGCGCGCGCCGAGTTCTTGCGCCGGCTCGGCCGGTGGCCGGAGGCCGCCGCGGAGTATCGTGCGGCGCTCGGGCTCGCCGGGAACGTCAGCGCGCGACGGTACCTCTCCGAGCGTCTCCGGCAGTGCGAGGCCGGCGGGACGCCGCCGGGCTAAGCCTGCTTCGCCTTCCAGGCGTCGAGCTTCTGCTGCAGGCGGGGCGCCCGCGCCTCGCGGTCGATGACGAAGCGCTCGTGCGTGCCCTCGCCGATCTTTTCCACCTCGTCGTGCACCTCGAACTTGAAGGCCAGGCGCCGGCGATCGACCTCCGTCAGCTCGACCGTGATCGTCGCCTTCATGCCCTCGGGCGTGGCGGCCAGATGCTTGATGTTGACCACGGTGCCCACGGTGGTCTGCCCCGGCTTGAGCAGCGGCTGGACGGCCTGGATGGCCGTCTGCTCGACGAGCCGCACCATGTCCGGCGTGGCCAGGACACGGATGGCGTCGCCGCGCAGGTGAGGCGGCGTCATCTCCTCGGTGACGGTCACGGATTGCGTGTGCTTGAGCCCCGGCGCCAGTTCCATGATTTCCTCCCGACTATTTGGAGCGCCTCTCCGCGAGACAGGTCTGCAGCGAGACCCCGACGGCCCCGCGCTGATCCCACAGGCGCGCGCGCGTGAGCCCGACGCCGTGCGCTTCGGCCACCGTGGCCGCCTCGAGGCACACCCACTCGCCTTCGGGCAGCCGGTGAACGGAGACCGTGAGGTCGGCGTTCACGAACGTGTGGTGCGCCGGCTCGAGGACGACGGCGACGCCGCTCGCCGAGTCGGCGACCGTCAGCAGCCGCTGGAGCGGTGACGTGACTTCGCCTTCCAGGAGCGGCACGCGCGGGCGCATCCACATCGCGACCGCGCCCTTGCCCCAGGTGCCGCGAGCGATCCGGGCCTCGACCGCGGTTTGATAGCCGACCGGATGGACGAAGAAGTGGAACTCGAACGGTGCGGCCATTGCCAGCGGTGGAGGCGCCGCGTCGTCGTCGCCGATCGAGGCGGGCAAGACGGCGGCGGTGCGAAGCGCGACGGCGGAGGCCTGCACCAGCGGCGTGCCGTCGGCGGTCGCGAGGACGGCCTGGAGTCGTCGGACCTTGGTGCCCGCGCGCACGATCTCAGCCCGTACACTCAGCGACGCGATCGGCACGGGGCGCAGGAAGTCGAACGTCATCCGGCTGACCAGCATGCCCTCGCCGGCCAGGTGCTCCAGCGCGCGCGTGAGGAGCGCCGCCGGCGGTCCGCCATGCTGGTGATCACGGCTCCACGGCCCGCGTGTCGATTCGGTGGCGACAAAGCGGTCGCCGTCGGAAATGAAGAACGGGGGCAGCGGCTCGGTCGCGGGCACCCTCCGAGGATACCGTATCTGTTCGTCGACGCTTGAACTGCATCGCGAAGCGGCGTAAAAACAGAAGCCTCGATGACGAACACCGAGTATCAGCAGCTCGTCCAATTTCTCACCGGGCAGTTCACCGCCTTCGACCAGCGGTTCGTGGCCCTCGAGCGTCGCGTCGAGGAAGGCTTCCGAGAAGCCAGCGGCCACTTCGACGCCGTCTATCAACGGTTCGAGCGGCTGGAGCAGGAGTACCACGCGATCGTTGAAGCTCTACGTCGGATCGAATCGATCCATCTGCCCCGGATCGAGGCGATCCTTACCGATGAGCACGGCCGGCGCGAGATCCTCGAACAGGGTCTGGCCGAGCTGAAGGAGCGCGTGGCGCTCCTTCAGGCGCGAATCGACGATCTGGAGCGCCGCCTCCGGGCCTGACGCTTCTGCGCCTCGCGGATGGCGCACCCTCGTCTCACACCAGCGGCCGACGTCAGTTACACGCGTCCTTTGCTGTGGCGATGCGGTGGCGACCGCCACTTGGAGAAATCAGATGGATACATTCCGCGAAATTGTCCCCATACCTCGTGGTCGAGGGCCCAGAACCGAACCTTCGTGACGTTTCCCCTAGCCCTGTATCGACGCGCCCCGGATGGCCATCTCGGATCACCAAGTCAGCCGGAAATGCGTACGTGTCCCCTCGCCGGCTCTGAAGTGTGTAACCGGCAGGGTCACGGGTGCCGCCTGGCGCGAACCGGGGATCAACGGTCGGTTCGACGACACCGCTCGTGGTCCCGTGCTCCTGGATCGGGTCCGCGTTGTCGTCGAAGTGAACCTGTGGCGCCCATGTCGTCGACTTTCTGGCCGGGGCGCCTTGTGAGCGAAACGGCGGCGCGAACTCCCACTCTAAGACGAACAGCGCTTATCCACCGTCGCCCACTAACGCGAA
>Ga0207646_10007631_pt1 | contig 10951 bp, 8 predicted proteins | sample KBSK5502metaG_FD_184343 | JGI IMG/M metagenome (GOLD analysis project Ga0207646, IMG submission 184343) | Corn, switchgrass and miscanthus rhizosphere microbial communities from Kellogg Biological Station, Michigan, USA - KBS K5-50-2 metaG... | ecosystem: Host-associated > Plants > Roots >...
CAGGAATACCCGCCGCCGCCCCCAGCGGTCGCTGAGCGAGCCGGCGAGCAGGATCAGCGAGGCCAGGGTCAGCGTGTAGCCCGTGACGGTCCATTGCAGGGCCTGGAAGCCGGCGTGCAGGTTCCGTCCGATCGCTGGCAGCGCGACCGCGACCACCGTGGAGTCGATCCCCGCCACCGACGACCCCAAGATCATCGCCGCGACCACCCGCCGGCCTTGCGCGGAGCGGTAGCGGAGCAGTTCGCGCGGGCCGGAGCCGTCAGCCGGGCTCAGCTCGCCCGGCTGAGGCCCCGCATCTGGTGTCACCAGCCGACCTCCACGCAGGTCCGGGCGGCATGTCCCGGGCGGCGGGCCTGGCGGCCGCCACATCCTGCCATGTCAGGGACGTGGATTTTCGACGTCGAGCGGGACAGATTCGGCGCTGATCACGCCGAACGACGTCGCTTCCGTGGGCGTTGTCGCGTTAAGGGCCCAGTCGGTCAGCACCCGCGTCCGGTTCCCCGTCATGGCGGCCAGGTGGTAGCCCTTGGTGACGACGTTGGCGGCCGGCCCGGACAGCGGGATGTGCAGCGGGTTGGCGGCGCCGGCCAGCCCGCCCAGGTCCACCAGGAAGCCCAGATCCCGGTGCTTGTACTCCTTACTCGTCCCGTGGCCGAGCGAGGCGGCCACGTTCCTGGCCACCAGCTTGCCCTGCCGCTCGGCGTGCTGGGCAGTCATGCCGCAGACCTGGCCGGGGCGGGTCACGTCGGGTACCGCGGCGCAGTCCCCGCAGGCCCAGATGTCCTGGGCACCGGGCACCTTCATGAACGGGTCGACGTCCAGCCGCCCCCGGTTGGTGCCGAGGTTGAGACCGTCCACCAGCGGGTCGGCGCGGACTCCCACGCACCAGATCAGCGACCGGGTAACGAACTTGTCCCCTGTAGTCAGCTGTATGTAGCCGTCGCCGGCCTCGGCGACCGACTCGCCGGTCAGTACCTCGACACCGCGCCGCCGCAGTACCCGCTCGGCGGTCCTGGACAGCCGCGGATCCAGCTCGGCCAGCACGCGGGGCGCCAGGTCCAGCAGCATCCACCGGATCTCCTGCCCCGCCAGGCCGGGCAGCGCCCGGGCCAGCCGGCTGGTCAGCCGCTGGCCGTACGCGGTGACCTCGGTGCCGGTGTAACCCGCGCCGACCACCACGAAGGTGCACCGCGCCGCCCGCTCGTGGGGATCGGTGGCCACCTCGGCCAGCTCGAGCTGGCGGGTGATGTGGTCGCGCAGGTAGATCGCTTCGGCGATGCTGCGGAACCCGTGCGCGTACGCGGCAACGCCCGGGATCGGCAGCAGCTTATTCACGCTGCCTGCGGTCAGGATCAGCCGGTCGTAGCCAACCTGCCCCGATGCACCCTCCGGGCCGGACCAGCTCACCACCTTCTGCCGGCTGTCCACGTGGTCCACCGTGCCAAGCACGAACCGGGCCTTGCGCAGCCGGCGCGGCAGCGACACGCAGATGTGCCGCGGCTCGACCATTCCGCCTGCCACCTGTGGCATCAGCGGCAGGTACAGGAAGTAATCCGTCGAGTTGATCACCACTACCTCGGTCGTGGCACCAACCAGCTGGACCAGCTCTCGCGCGGCATTGAAGCCCGCGAAACCCGCGCCGACGATTACCACCCGGTGCGTCTTTTCAGATTCCGCCATCTTGGGTCCTCTCCGGTGGGTCCGGGCGGCATGTCCTGCGCGGCCGGCCTGGCCGGCGGTGCGCCGCCCGCGCTAGTTGAGGGTAAGGATGATGCGCTGGTGGACGGTGCCGCTTTCCAGCTGGCGGTGGGCGTCGGCGGCCTGCTGCATGGGCATGGATTGGTGCGCGCGCAGGCGGAGCCGGCCGTCGGCCAGCAGGGCGATGGTCTCGTCCAGGGCACCGGGAGCACGGCCGGGCGCGGGCTCAGACAGCGTGACGCCGAAGTCGGCGGCGGCCGGGTCGGACAAGGTGATGACCCGCTCCGGTCCGCCGGCCAGGGCGATCGCGTCGGCCAGGACCCCCTTGCCGGCCGCGTCGAACACGGCGTCCACAGCGCCCAGCGCGCGGACCCGGCCGGCCAGGCCCGCGCCGTACCGCACCGGGGTGGCTCCCAGCTCGCGGGCGAGCGTCTCGTCGTGCTCGCCGACCGCGCTGATCACCATGACCCCGCGGGCGACCGCGAGCTGGGTGGCGATGATGCCGACGGATCCGCCGCCGCCGAACAGCAGCAGCGTCTCACCGCTGGTGACGTTCAGCTGCCGCAGGACACCGGCGGCCGCCTCGGCCGAGCTGGGCAGCGCGGCGGCGTCGATCCACGAGACGGTGTCGGGCTTGCGGGTCCAGGTCGAGGCCACCGCGTACTCGGCGTACCCGCCCAGGCTGAACAGCAGGGCCGTGACGGCGTCGTCGGCGGACGTGCCCGTGACACCGGGCCCGACCGCGTCGACGGTGCCGGCGGCCTCGAAGCCGAGCACGGCGTCAGGTGGCAGCGGGATGTCCTTCAGGTGCCCGGCCCGCAGGGCGAGATCGGTCGGGCTGATGCCGGCGGTCTTGACCTTGATCCTGATCTGTCCCTCGCCCGGTTCCGGCAGTGGGACCCTGGCCCATTTCAGCACCTCGGGCGGTCCGTACCCGGTCATCACAATCGCGTTGGGCATGGCAGTTCCTTTCTGGCAGCGGCCTCGGTATGGCCGCGGACGGCAGATTTCAGCGTGTTTGTTGGGCGTTTTTCCCTCCTCCATCGGTCGTGCCTGCCGGCGGTGCCGGCGCTTCCCGGCCCCGCGCGCGGGCCAGATCTGCCGAGCCTGCCGACGGAGCGCTGATGGCCGCGCCGGCCCGGCCCAGCAGGGCGAGTGACCCGGCGGCGGCGACGGCCGCAGCCAGCACGAGCGCGCCGCCCGGTCCGCTGGCGTCATAGATGACCCCGCCGGCCGCCGAGCCGGCGGCCAGCGAGCCTTGCAGCGCGGAGACGAACAGGGCCAGGCCTCCTTCGACGTTGGCCGGCATCGCCCGGGCCATCCAGCTCTGCGCCGCCACCGGCACCGCCCCGAAGCCCAGGCCCCAGACGGCCACCAGCGCGATGGTCAGCGGGCGCGCGCCGGTGACCGCCGCAAGCAGCAGCGCGCTGGCGGCGATCAGCAGGCCCGAGCCCATCAAGGTGGCCCGCAGGTGGCTGCGCACGGTGACGCCGGCGGTGAAGTTGCCGGCCGCGCCGGCCAGGCCGAACCCGAGCAGCACCAGCGTGATCGCGCCGGCGCCCAGGCCGGCCCGGGTGTGCAGCAGCGGGCCGATGTAGGTGTAGGCGGCGAAGTTGGCGAAGAAGATCGCGCCCGCCGCCACCAGGCCTATCCGCGAGACCGGCCGGGTGACGACCGTCAGCAGCGACCTGGGCCGGACCCGGCCGCCGGGGCCCAGCCGCGGCACCGCGGCGAGCTGGCCGGCCACGGCGAAGACGGCGAAGACGGCCGCGACCGCGAACGCGGCCCGCCACGTGGTCAGCGTGCCGATCAGCGACGCCGCCGGCAAGCTGGCCACGGTCGCGATGAAGATCCCCGAGCTGACCACCGCCATCGCGGTGCCCCGGGCCCGCTCGCTGACCAGGCTGATCGCGGCCCCGGCCCCGAACACCCAGAACCCGCCCACGCATACGCCCAGCACGGCGCGGGCGGCGAGCATCACCCCGATGCCCGGCGCGAGGCCGGCGATCACGTCGGAGACCACGACCAGCGCGCTCAGCCCGACCAGCACCCTGCGCCGCTCCAGCCGGGCCGAGCACAGGGTCAGCAGCGGCGCGGCGACCGCCGCCGCGACGGCCGGCACGACCACCATCAGCCCGCCGGCCCCGATCGAGACGCCCAGGTGCCCGCTGATGTCCGCGAGCAGCCCAACGGGGATCACCTCCGAGAACACCAGCGCGAACGACCCCAGCGCGATGGCGACCACCGCCGGCCAGGCGTCGCGCTCCCCGGCCCGCGCCCGGGCGCCGATGCGGCAGGCCAGGTGCGCCGGCACCACCCGGTGAACCACGGCGCCGCCGCGCGCGGGCGTCACCGGGCCCGCCGGCCCGGCGGCCTGGCCGCTCCCGGCGGTGACGGCGCCGGTCCCCCGCTTCGCCAGATCGCGGCCGCGCTTTGTCATGTCCAGGCTCCCGGTGGCCGGTGGTCGCGTGTCCCGGCCCCGGCGGGCCGGTCACCTCTTCCCCGGCAACATACGTGATATATCACGTAAATGTCAACATGACATGTCACGTAATTATCGGCCGGAAAGGCTGTCCGCGGGCCAGGTCGCCTGAGCAGGCTTTCAGGCTTCCCGGGACCCGACATGCGGGGGACAGGGCCCGCCTGCCGCCAGGCTGGGCTGCCCGCTGCAGAGGGCACCCGCGGGGCAGGCGCAGGTGCCTTATGCGCTAAGCGAGGACCATGCTTGCGCGAGACCTCGCCGCCAGCCTGGGCGATCTCGCCGGAGGGACTGCGCCGGCGGAATCCGGCTTGCAGCCGCCTGGCCCGGGGTCGCAGGCGTGAACGCCGCAGGGACGACCGGGACTGCGAGCCCGGCTCCGCAGGAGTACTGCCGGCTGGCGCGTCCCGTGCCGGGTTCAGGCGCGGCGGTTGCCTGCTGGCGCGGGACACATGCGGCCGGGCGGGGCCGCGTCAGTCCTCCGCCGGGTGCCAGTCGACCGGCGGCGGGAGCGAGCCTTGCTTGATGATGTTGGCGTACACGCATTCCAGCGCCTCGCCGAGCGGCCCCACCAGGGCGGCCGGCAGCCCCCCGAAGAACAGGCGCCGGACAAGGTCCACGTGCCCAGGCGCCGCTTCCTCCATAGCCTGCCGCCCCTGGCCGGTCAGGGTCACCTCGGTGACCCGCCTGTCGGCGGCCGACAAGGCGCAGGTCACCAGGCCCCTGGCGCTCATCCGCCGTACGTGGTGGGACACCCGGCTGCGCTCCCAGCCGATCTGGGCGGCCAGCACCGTGATCTGCATCCGGCCCCCGTCGGCGACGCTGAGTGCCGCCAGCACGTCATAATCGGGCAGCGACAGGCCGCTGTCGGCGAGGAGCTGGCGGTTCATCTCGTACGCCAGGCGCAGCTGGACCCGGATGTAGGCCAGCCACGCCCGCTGCTGGTCCCCCTCAAGCCATCCGCCAGCAGGCGCCGGGCCGGCCTCACCGTTACGTGACATGTCACATGAGCTTACAGCCCGCAGCCGCCGCGCGCATGGTTGCGACGCGAGCCACCCTCAGGAGCTCCTCCAGTATGGTGAACGGCTCGGGCCGGAAGCTGGTGCAGACCCGGCGCCGCGCGGCGGCGCCACTAATCTTCTATATCCGGGCAGATTCGGCGTGCAGCACCCTACGCGACCACAGAGCATCGACGCCACCTGTACTGCCCGCCGCGGTGAACGTCTTGGGCCACTCAGCGCCACGGGCGCAGAATCGCATAATCAGTGCACGCTCACGGCAGAGGTTGAATCGCCGAGCAAGCGCGCCGAGTTGGCGTTCCGTATCAGGCTCGGCGGGCCGAGCCCAGCGTCGTGTATGACACTCCGTGAACCCGAAGAGGTCCTGTGACAGGCGCTACGCCGCTGCGTCACCCGGAACCCGGCCAGGGGGAGATGGCGGGCCAGCCCGGCAGACGGTCCCGGGTCAGGCCCGTGGCGCGTACTCGACCGAGTCGAACGGCCAGTCGCGTTCCAGCCATTCGCGGACCGCGTGGTAGAGCACCGGGTCGAGCGCCGCCTGGTCCGCGCGCACCCAGGAACGGACGGCCGCGCCGCGGCGGCCTTGGTTCTCGCCGGGCGGCGGGTAGATGTAGACGCAGCCGATGACCTCACCGGTGGCGGTGCTGAGCACGGTGTAGGTGAATCCGCAGCGCCCCGCGAAGTCCTGCGCGTGGCGCTCGAGATCGCGCAGGTTCTCCGCCAGGCTCATCTCGTGCGGCCAGCCGGTCCCGGCGAATCCCGGGGTCGCCTGGATGTGGCCGGTGCTGGCCGTCCATGCGGCGTAGTCCGCGACGTTGTGCCGGGGCCCGAGCGGTTCCAGCCGCAATTCCCCGGCCGTGAGCCCGCGGGGAACGGCGAAATCGGCCGGGACGAACAACTGCTCACCCATCAGATGATGCTAGCCGCACCCGCCCGCTGCGGCAGAGCTCCGGCGCAGCTGCCCTCCCAGGCAACAGCGGCGTCCGGGCAGCCTCCAAGCCCGCCGGTGGCCGCCGTCATGTTCCGTGACACCTACGGCGTCGCGCGTTCCGCCGTTATGGTCGGCCGCCCGGCCGTCAGATAACCGCTTCCACTGCGTCCCGAACTGGTCGTTACGGTACCGAGTGGACAGGGTGCTCGCCCAGGTGCTGGCGTGCCTGGCGTACCGGGGCGCCTGCCCGGCTGGCGGCGGGGCGGATGTAGGTGACCGTCACCGACAGGGCGTACTGCCAGAAGTCGTCGATCGGGCACCAGGCGACCTCATCAAGCAGGTCCGGTCGGGTCCCGGCGTGGAGGGCTGCTGCGGCCAGCGCTGCGTACTGGAGCTTCGTGTTCTGTCGGCCGCAGAAGGTGACCTCGGGCAGGAACCCCTCGCGCAGTCCCTCCAGGGCGGCGGGTCGGCCCGGCTCTGGCCCCGCACCAGTGCAGCGCGCCGCGGAGGCGCCGGTACCTCCTGGCCGGACTGCTGATATGCGGTGGCTGCGGGCGGCGGATGGAATCGGCGTGGTCCAACGGCACGCCCGCCTACCGGTGCCGCCACGGCCACACCACCGCCAGCAGGCGCGGCCCGGGCCGCCCGAAGAACGCCTACATCCGCGAGGACCGGATCCTGCCGCACCTGCCCGCCCTGCACCTGCAGCTCGCCGAGCCTGCCGCACCACAGCGGAGACGGCGCACCCGCCGCGGCGCCGACGTCCGGTACCAGGCCAGTCCCGAGGATGTGATCGGATACCTGCGCGACCGCCAGATCACCCTCACCTATGATCCAGCCTCCGGCACCCCGGACGCAGGAACCGCCCAAGCCGCCCAGACCATCACCCTGACAGCAAGCTAATCCCGGCCTCAGCGGCCGAACTCCGGCAGGAGGGAGCACCGAAACCGCCAGTCGCTCGGCGCTGGCGGCAGCCTGCGCCCAGGTGACGTCCTGCCATGCCCGAAATAGGAGCATATGGGGAATTACTGTGTCCGAGGACCGACACAACCCATTGCCCCATGCGCCCGCCGAGGGCATCGGTGTCTCCTGATCCGCCCGGGTGGCCCGGCCCGGCCGGAGTTTCCGGGGACGGCGAGGCGGTCGCCGGGCTCGGCGGCAGTTGAGCCACCTTCAGGGCCGAGACGCCTGAACGCGCCTGGTCTCCTATGCGTGTTAGTAGTTATGGTCACATCGCCGGTGTGCCGTGGCGGTCCCCCCAGCTCGCGGGGACTTTCTCACAACGGTGAGGACACGAATGCTTGCGCACCTCGGCCCGACACCTGGCCATGAGCCGTTCATGCAGGCAACAGAAGGAGGACCGTCGAGATGACCGACGGACACCAGCGTCAACAGCGGCCACTGCCTGCAGCAGTGGGGAGCCAGGAGCGGGGGGTCGTGCCGGCCGGTGCGCTCTGGCGTACCGGCCGGCTGGCCATGCTGCCGCTGCGGCATGCTGCCCGCACCGCCGCGGCCGCCAGCCGGCTGTCCCGGGCCGCTACCGACCAGGTCGCCGCCCGCACCGCCGAGCAGGTGTTCGCCACCCTCGGCGAGCTCAAGGGCGGGGCAGCCAAGCTGGGTCAGGCGATGTCGGTGTTCGAGGCGGCGCTGCCGGAGGAGGTCGCGGCCCCATATCGGTCAGCGCTGCGGCGGCTCACGGATGCTGCGCCGGCCATGCCTGCCGAGGTCGCCCGCCGGGTGGTCGCCGCTGACCTCAGCGCTGCCTACGGGCCAGGCTGGCAGGAGCGGCTCGTGGCCTTCCACGACATCCCGGCCGCGGCGGCGTCGATCGGCCAGGTGCACCGCGGACAATGGCGGATAGACGGCGGCCAGGTCGTCGAGGTGGCAGTGAAAGTGCAGTACCCGGGGGTTGGCCAGGCGCTACGCTCAGACCTTCGCCAGGCCCGGCTGCTGGCGCGGGTGATGGCCCGGCTGACCAGGCTCAACGTGTCCGGACTGGCGGACGAACTCGCCGCGCGCATCGTCGAGGAGCTGGATTACGTACACGAGGCGCGGGTCCAGGCGGAGGTCGCGGCCGCGTTCACGCACCGCCTGCCGAAGGAACTCGCCGCCGCCCGCGCTGCCGGGGCGCACGAACCACCGGGACGGACCAGCGTCACGGTCCCGGCCGTGTACGCCGCGACACCCCGGGTGCTGATCACCCGCTGGCTGGAAGGGGCGAGCCTGTCCGCACTGCTTGACGGGCGCAGGGATCTGCTGCCCGAGGGCTGGCGGGAGCTCGACGGCCGCGACGCAGCGGACCTGGCCGCCCGGCTGCTCGGGCACGCCATCTACGCCCCCGCGGCGTGCATCGGCTGGATGCACGCCGACCTGCACCCCGGCAACTTCCTGCTGCTCCCGGGCGGCCGCCTCGGCATGCTGGACTTCGGCGCGGTCGCCGCCACACCCGGCGGCATCCCTGCGCCGTTCGGGCAGCTCGCCGCCGCAGTACTCGACGGAGACGGGCCGACGGCGATCCGGCTGGCCCGGCAGGCCGGGGCGCTCGCCCCGGGCGCCGAGGTCGATCCGCGGCTGATCATCGAGCTGCTTCGCCCGCTCGCGGCCACAGGGGCCGACGCCAGCTTCACGTACTCACGCGCGTGGCTGCGCGGGCTCATGGCCCATCTCACCGAGCCGCGCTTCGCCCCGGCGTTGCGCAACCTGACGCCGCCGCCGGAGTACGCCCTGGTCTGGCGGGCGACGCTATCGGCCGCCGGGCTCTTCGCGCAGCTGGGGGCGACAGTGCCCACCCGCGGGTTCCACTTGGCCTACTCGCCAGGGTTCCGCGGCAGCATTCCCCTGGCCGGAGTTCAGCGAACTGGCGGGACACTCCGCCATGCCAGCTGATAACAAACACTCCCGAACCTGCGCAGAGGCTGCCGCCACAGGCCCCGTCCGAGAGCGCGGCCAGGTGGCTTCAGCGGTTCTATTCGGGACCACTAGGACGGCTCGATGTGACCCGCCCCCACGTCTGTTTTATGAGGTCCGTCTATGTGGTCCCGGTAATGACTGTCGTGTCGGCCAGACCGTTTCGAGGCTGTGGAAGCGCGACCGAAATGGTGTGATCGCTGTCAGGTTCTTTGGCACCTTGGTCCTGGCGACCTTGACCGCGACTGGGTGCTCAGATCGAGCTGATGGCACCGCCGTCAACCGGGATCATCGCGCCCGTGATGTAGGACGCGGCGGGGGACAGCACGAACGCGGCGGCGCGGCCGAACTCCTCGGGCTCGCCGTACCGGCGCAGCGGGATGTGCTCAGACAGCCGGGCCCGCACCTCATCGGGATCGCCGCGCAGGGCATCAAGTTCACGGACCCGGTCGGTGGCGCCGCGCAATCCAAGATCCATCCGGCCATTGTGCCCCCGGTAGCGGCGGATCCGCCGCTGCCAGTCTCGTACCTACCGTTACGACGACAAACCGCACACAATGACGGGATGGAGCCATGTCGAGCCGTCCTGAAGGGACCCAATCGGGGCCGTGATAGCCAGCCAGGCCCGGACGGCCTTCAAGCACTTGCCCGGCTCCCAGGGTACGGCGGACTGGGAGCGGCGGATGGAGGGGAGGCATCCGCCGCTCCCGCGGATGTGCGCCTTCCTCAGCGTGCGTCGGCTGCCGCCGGCCTGAGGTGATGGAGCACGAAGTCCGCAACGTGGCGGCCCAGTTGCTGGCCGGCTACGAGGTCGATCATGGTGTGCTGTCCGGCGAAGATCCGGCTGAGGGTGGCTTCGCTGGCGGCTGCCTGGAAGCTGCCGAAGGTCCGGGTTACCCCGGGGTCTGCGGCTGAAGTGACGGTCAGCCGCTGGTGGTTGCCGTAGAAGGCGCTGAGCACGGTGGCCGCTGCCTGGCTGATGGTCGCATGGGCGCCGGGGTAGGAGGGGTCGGGCGCGGTGACCGCGAGCGGGTTCCAGGCGGGGTCGCCGGTGATGCCCGGGTTGCCGGCGGTGCTGCCCGCCCGGATCGCGGTGACCGGGCGCCACGCCAGGTAGTGGTACTTCGCGTCGTACATGCCGATGGCGGCGTCGGCCAGGGCGAGATCGAGGTTCGCGAACACGGTGACCGTCTGCTCCAGGCTGGCGTGCCGGGTCACGGCGAGCTTCCGGGCGATCTGGTTCCAGACGTTCCAGATCGGCGCGGCGCCCCAGAACTTGGCCAGCGTCGTCTCGCCGGCGGTGCGGGTGGTGCTGGAGTCCTGGCCCAGGCTCTTGACCTGGTTGAGCGCGCGGGCGTAGGCGCGGCTGGTGACCGGCGGCGGCGGGGCGGGACGGAACTGCCGCCCGCTGCCGAGCACGAACGGGGTGACCGAGCCCCAGTTGGGGAACACCGGCGCCGGGAAGGCCGGCGGAGTCGGCCGGTAGTCGCCCGGCCGGTTTCCGGCGGCAAACGGCGGCGATGTGGCCGCCGATCCGTCCGACGACCGGATCGTGATGAGCCGCTTGGCGACAACCTCTCCGACTCTGATGCCCTGCTGCTTGCCCCGGGTATCGGGGATGGCCGCGAGCTGATCGGCGAGCAGTTGGTCGGGTCCGGTCTTCAGTGCCGGGTAGAGGGCGGCCAGCACGTCATGCGCGGCCTGGTCGGCGGCGGCGTCCGGCCGGGCGCCGCGCGGCGCCGGCACCGAGAAAAGGTACGAAGGGGCCGCGTGCGTGATCGAGGTCACCGTATCGTATTCGGCCGCCTGCAGGAGCGCGAAGCTGCGGGTCGGATGGACGGTCGCGGGCTGAGCCCCCGGAGTGCCGAGGATGGTGATCAGCTCACGGTTCCAGTCGACAACCGACTGTCCCGACCC
>Ga0207646_10007633_pt1 | contig 10949 bp, 13 predicted proteins | sample KBSK5502metaG_FD_184343 | JGI IMG/M metagenome (GOLD analysis project Ga0207646, IMG submission 184343) | Corn, switchgrass and miscanthus rhizosphere microbial communities from Kellogg Biological Station, Michigan, USA - KBS K5-50-2 metaG... | ecosystem: Host-associated > Plants > Roots >...
TTGACCCGGTCAACGGCAGGCCGGCAGCTCCCGCAGATGCCGAACTCACCTCCACGAATCACCCGCTGAATGTCCCGTCCGCTCGCGATGTCGGCTGAAAACGGCCTTTCTTCAGCAACCTGCTAGCTCCGACTGGAGATGGCCGGCTCCGGCCTTGTGGTGTGAGGGTGAGCCGGATAGCAGGATGGTGAAGCCATGATCGGCTTGGCGGTGTACATCGTTGCCACGATCATCGTCCTGTGGGCGGCGCTCGTCGTGATCTACGTGGGCGGATGGATCCTGCCGATCGCCATCGCGCTCGTCGGCTCGGGCGTAGGGCGATTCGCCATCTGGTACGTGGGCCTGTTTGGGGCCGCGGTCGGGTTCGTGGTCCGAACGGTGAAGAAGTTGCCCCCATTGAGAAGCGCATCCCGACGCGATGGGCTCTCGGATGGGAGCCGGGTCAGACGAACATCCACGACCACCACCGCGCCGCGGACGACCTGGACGGCGGCCTTGGAGTCCTTGTTGGAACCACCCGGCGGACCAGCGGGTACGCGTGCGCACCTCACCGCAACGGAGCCGGGCGATCTCCAGCCGTTGCGCCCGGTCGAGGGCGAAGCCGAGGAAGAAACTCCAGCGCCGCGCGTGCGCAAGTCCCGCGAGATATGCCTCGATTGCGGCGCCACTGTTCCTGTTGGCGGAGTGTGCCTTGCATGCAGGGCGCCATGGGCGCAGCCAGCGTCTCTCAGGCGCGCGATCAAGGCGTGGGAGGAGCGGATGAAGAAGAAGGCAGAGCGCGAGGACGCTGGCGGCTGAGGCACATACCGCGCAACCGACGAAGTCCTTGTCGAATGGTGCGAAGAAGGTCCGGCGCCGAAGGGACACCTGAAGCGATGCGGTTAGTCCTGCTTCCCCCCGAACGCCGACCTCCACTCCCGCACGGCGTTCACGCCGGTCCAGAAGATCGTGGATACGATCTTCACCCATGCCCGCCACCCCGGGTTGGCAGCGATGTACTCCAGCGCGTCCCCGAGTTCCTCCCGTGCCAGTCGCTTCGGCAGCAGGGCTTCCACCATTCCGAACAGGGTCCGTGCAGCGCGGTGGCCCAGGGGCGTGTCGGAACGGACCACTTCCACGCTCACGGCGGACCTGGCTGTTGGCGCGAGTCCGTGGTGTGGAACAAGGACGAGCGTCGATGATGCGGCGGCCGTCCTCCCGTGGACGTAGGCGTCGAAGAGGGCGACCACGGTGGCAGAGACCAAGCCGACCTGCTCTGCGTACTGGCGGAGGAAACTCCGCCGAAGGATGCCCCCGGGAAGGAGGTCGAACCGGTCGTCCTCGATCGCGCGAAGGTACCTCGCGTGGATCCGGGTCTTTGCCGTGATGTCCGCCAGCGAAAGCCCGCGTTCCTCTCGTTCCCGCCTCAGCCAATCGCCCATGCTTGGGTCCGCAGTGGCGGTCCACACCCGCGCGCGGACCCAACGAGACGTGTTGTCCTCGTCGTCGGCGTGTACGTCTATCAGACGGAGCGCCAAGTTCATGAGGATCGTGAGCAACAACAGCAGGACGAACGGCGCGGCGACCTGCGCAAACAGTCCGAGTCCCGCTGCCCGCGCGGCGGCTATCGGTGCCACGACCAGAAGCGAAAGCGCGAGGCCCGACGCGCCTACTGCGGTGAGAAAGCGGACGAGGCCAGTGTGCCAGGGTGCCTTCCCGTAGTTCTCCCGCCGGTGGTTACGAAGGAAGCCCAGAGGGGCAGGCGCCTTCTCAGAGTTCTCCAAGTCGATCATCGCGCTGTCACCGGCCGGAGGAACCCGAGCAGCACCGCGCGTTGCCCTCGCGCAGTCCGGAGCCCTTCGGCCGTTAGTTCGTAGTACCGCCGCGGCCGACCCGCGCGGACCTCCTCCGGCGCGCCCTCCCACGACCGGACCAGGCCCTCCCGTTCGAGCGCGCGGAGCGCCGGATACGCGCTACCCTGGTGGAGCCGGATCTTCCCGCGCGTCCTGTCCGCTACCCGTTCGATGATCTCAAGGCCGAACGCGTGCCCCGAGACGAGCGCCTGGAGGATGGCGCCCTTGGCCGTGAGTGGTGTGTCCATGGTCCGAGAGTAAACCTCAAGTCTTGAGGAAAAGCAAGGGGAAAGAGCGGCGGGGACCGACGCTGTGGCCCTGGGCGGCCGGTCTAGTGGACGACGAGCGGGACGGCGGGCGGCTCGGGCTCTACTTCGGCTCCGGCCACAGCGGCGGCGCGGTCCGCGCGCTCACGGCAAGTGAAACGCGAGGGCCACGGTGACGAGGATGCCCACGACGCCGACGACGATACCGACGCCGACACCGACGACACCCACGACGATAGTGATCCACCAGCCAACCTGCGCAAGGCGCTCCGCGGACGCGTCCAGCGATCTGATCGCATCGATCAGGGAGTCGGTCAGTTTCCTGTAGAGGACGGCATTGATGGTATCGCGCAGTGCCTCGCGCTGCGCTCCGGTTGTGCCCGTCGAGAACAGCGTCGGGAGTATGGCCGTTAGGTCACGAGGGCTCATGCTCTCCAAGGCGCCGAGAATCTCCGTCGGATTCCCCTCCGCTCTGAGGAGCTTCTCGAGGTGGTGCTGAACAACCCGGTGCGGATCGGGCATGCCTGTCGCGTCGCTCATCGCCATTACGTAGCACGCTGCGGGTGCAGCCCGGGACCGGCCAACCTAGCAGGGTGGGCGTGGAATGGGCGGCGTGGGCAGTAGGCTCAGGGCGCGACCGGAGGGAAGAGGTCGTCTAGCAGACGCTGGCAGAAGTCTCTAGTCATGGGGTCGTACCTTTCCTGCATTACCTGTTCGACGTGAGCCCGATCAAGGGGATCGACGACCTCCACGAAGAACTTGAAAGCTGGCTCTCCCAGGGTCCTTGCCACAAGGCTCCTCTCAAGCACACCCTGTTCACTCAGGCTTCGGACTGCATTGAAGAAGCTGGACACCTGACGCCGTTTCGGGGGCAGATCCTCGGCGGTGGGGTCGTTCCGTCTAACGCGATCTGCGTACTCCCGAGCGAACTGGGCGCCGATGCCGTCTTTCCACTGTCGAAGCCGCGCCATCGCCTTGCCGAAGTCTGTCGCCGCGTAGTCCTTCACGACTGAGAGGAGCAGGTTCGCGCTCGCGGCCCGCTGGCTGGCTTCCACAGCCTTGCTGCTGTTGTTGGCATTCCACAGGGCACCGAGAGCTGCCAAGAGCGTGAAGATCGCTGCCACGGCGGGCACCCAACGGAGCAACCCATCGGGACCCGCGCAAACGATAGTGGTCGTGGTCGGCGTTGGTGAACTGGCAGACAAGGCAGATGGGGAAGCGGAGGGACTAGGTGTTGGTTGCGGACTTGGGGAGCGCGAAAGCTTCCCCGCCAACGGCTGCGCCGCCAGCAATGCCACTGTCGCAGCACTAACGGCGAGGGTGACTGAGATGCCCCCGGCGGTGCGAGTGACGAAAGCGTTCCTCATGGGGCGAACCTAGCACAGGGCGGGACTTGTCGGGACCGCTTTCTTGGGGCTTCCTGGTCGCCCCGCCGCCGCCGTTGAGGGAGTTACGCTACAGCGTCCACCTAGAAAGGGTGAGGCAGAGAGGGGAGCCCGATGGAGAACACTGTCGTGTGCATCGGCCTGAGCGCCGCGGTAGGCGCTGGAGTCTGAACATCACACCTGAGATCGTCAAGACGCGTGTGGCGGAGGCGATCACCGCCGAGCGTCGTCGTGGCCGCGCTGTGCGTACAAGCGCGCCGGTGGGCGCAGAGACCCGGCCCCTGCGCTTCGACGACGTCTTCGCCCTGAAGGAGGTGGGCGACCCGCGCCAGCCCCGACGGGGCCTGGGTCGCCTACACCGTGCGCACGATGGACGCGAAGGCCGACGAGGCCGACATCGACGTGTACGCGGCGCCGTCCGGCGGCGGCGACGCCCTCCGCGTCACCACGAGCAAGAAGCCGGAGACGAGCCCGCGCTTCAGCCCCGACGGCCGCTACCTCGCGTTCCTCTCCGGACGGGACGGCAAGAAGGGCCAGTTGTGGCTGCTCGAGGTCTACGGCCGCACCGGCCAGGCGCTGACCGTGCGCCGCGAGGCCGAGCGCTTGCGGCTGGAAGGCAAGGACGAGGAGGAGGTCCGCTCGCCGCCCATCGACCCGCCCGAGGACGACCCGCTGCGCTACCTGGCCGCGGTCGTGCGCGGCGAGGTCCGCCCGTCCGGCCTCTCGTCGCTGGAGAACAATCTCGTCGTCACCGAGATCCTGGACGCCGCGCGCAGTCGGCCCCGAGCGGATGGTCCATCCGGCTGCGCTGAGGCCGCAGCCGCCTGGGACAGCGGCAAGACCATCACAGGCGGCACGGCACACCCACGCCGTTGCCCGACCATGCCGCCGTCTGGAGGAGAGGGCATGCGGAAGGTGCTGCTGTTCGGTCTGGCCGGATGGCTCTGGCTGGGCGCGCCGTCCGACGCGCGGTGCGACGGCCTGGAACGGCGCCCGGAGGACGTGGGCTTCGCCTCCGTCGGCCTGGGCGCGGGCTCGCGCGCAATGGCGGGGGTGGCCTCCCTGAACTTCAGCCACCGCGATCTGCTCTACGGCCTGAGGGCGTCGACGGTTTCCGAGTTCAACATCTTCGGCCCCGCGCCGGACGAGTCCGACACGGACTACGCCCTGCTGGTGGGGAAGTGCTCGCACGGCCACCACCGCTTCGCCTCGGCCGCCACGGGCATCGGCCTGGTGCGCTCGGTCCGTCGGGGACGGCTCGTCCACCCGCCGGGATGGTTCTTCGGAGGAGAGTACGAGAGGCTCGACCGCACGACAGTGGGCCTGCCCCTCGACGTCAAGGCGAGCCTGAACGCGTCGGCCGTCGGCATCGGCCTGAACCTGTTCGGCAACCTGAACACCAGGGGCAACTTCGCGGGAGTGGCCCTGACGCTGCAGCTCGGGCGCTTCCCCTGAGTCAGGCCGCGCGGTCCTCTTCTTCCATCCCGATCCGAGCCACGCGGGGCGCCGCCATGCCCGCGCCGAAGTAGCACAGCGCTCCCACCACCTGACGGTGGCCGCGCTGGGAGCGCTCTACGCGTTCGGGCTGCCCCTGGCCGTGCCCGCGCTGCGGCCGCTGCCCCTGCCCGCGCGCGTCGCCACCGCTGGCATCATCAGATCCTGTTCCGCGGGCGCGTGCGCCTGCCGGTCCCAGTACTCCAGCCCGAGCCACTGCGCCGGGCTACGGCACAGCTCCACGCACAATCCTGTTGTCGATCGTCGCTGCGCACCTCGCAAGGCGCGGGACTCGTCGGGGATGCAGGTCGCACGTGGTCTGGAGGTACCCGGGGCTGCTGGAGCTCGGTCGCCCTTGGCCGCGGCCAGCAGGCGAGGGCGCCAGCGGCGAGGAGCACTGGCCGAGGGAGATTACGTCTCTACCGCAGGGTGCGGCGACGCCTAAGCGGGGAGGTCCGCTTGAGGCCGTACTTGCGCTTCAGCTCCTCGAGGGAGATGCCACCGGCGGCCTTGTACCCAGCCCACGAGCGGTTGATCAGGTCAATGAAGTCAGGGCTATGGCTCAAGGAGAAGGTCTCGAAGTCCAGACCGCGACGGATCGGCACCACGGCCGCCACGGGCTTCCCACGACGTGTGAGTACCCAAGTTTCCTTGGCGGTCTTCCGGCCGTACTCCGCGAGAGAGGCTTCCGTGATCTCCACTGTCTTCATGACTTGATGTCCTTCCCACCGATCGTGATCCGCTCCCGCACTTTGATCCCCACGGCCACGATGACCACCACGGGCTCAGGCTTTTCCGCTACGGCATAGTACACCCGCAGATCTCCCACCCTCAGCTCCCAGGCAGCAATGAGCATCCTCCTGTCCGGATCCATCCGCTTGCGGTTCCGTGTCTCCACGGTCGGTTGATGGGTGAGCTGGCGCCCGATCCTGTCGAGAAGAGTGGCTCTGTCTCGTGCCGCGAGCGAGGCGAGGTGCTCGCCCGCCGCGTCGGAGAATCGGATGTGATAGGCCACCCGAGAGGATCCTACCTGTCCTGTGCGTCGGTCCTGGTCCGCTTCACCTCGCGTCTCCTCCACATTCTTTCGCGCGCCGGGACGGGGGCGACCTGGTCTGCGGCGCTCCATGAGGACCTCAAACGCAAGCTGGCCGAGCGCGAGCGGCCCCACTGACGTGTTCCTGCCTTCAAATCTGAGAAGGTATCCAGGCGGTTTCTCGATCTTGAGAAACCAGCCGCCATGTTCCGGCCAACCGCTCGGCCGCAATCCCTTGCAGGGACTGGCGCGTGCCGGGCGCCCGGCCCGCCGGCGTGACGGCACACACCTTGCCCTCCTTCAGAGGCGACCAGCCGAAGCAGACAGCTTCGAGGAAGGAGGCCAGTGGCCAGACGTCGCATCCAGCCGAAGCCCTCGGTCGAGCTCGAGACCGTCACTCTTCGTCTTCCGGTTCACCTCGTCCGAGCGGTAGACCAGTACGCGAAGTACCTCGGCGGCAGCAGCGATCGCACGTACGTGATCACCCAGGCGATCGAGATCGCCATGGCCCAGGACAAGGACTTCCAGAAGACCGCCACCGGCAGAGCCGCCGGCGCGTTGCCGGCCGCCGTTCGCACAAACACGTAGCCATGGAAACCGACCTGCTGAACACCCTCAATCCCGGCGGGGCGCGGACCGCCCCGCCGGCCCCTTCCCGTAATACAAGCGTATTCACGGCCGCCCTCTCCGTAATCCACCTCCGACCCTCTTCAACCCTTCGCCCTTAGGAGATTCGCAATGGCTTACGGACCCAAAACGCCCGAAATCATCCGCGATTGCAAGTTAAAGCGGGTGTACCCCCGCCTTCCACTCCGTGTCCACTCCGCGGCGCCGAAAGGATTTGCGGGAAACGGCTCGGGTAACCCATTCCACTCCGAAGACTTTACGGAGGCGTTGTCTGCGCCACCGAACGACGCCTCGAGGAGGCCCCATGAGTCATATCAACGAGGTCGCATCAGCGTCGAACGCCGGCGAGAATCCGACCGCGACCGCTCCCTCACCAGTCCGACTCTTGCCCATCTCAGCGAAGATCGAAACGAGTCTGAGCCGTGAGATCGACGAGTACGCGAAGTCACACGGCATCACCCGATCGCGCGCCGCCGGTCAGTACCTCACGATCGCGCGCGAGACGTTGCGCGGTCGCGAAGGCGTCGCGGCAGGGAAGGCGGAAGAGATCCTGGAGGCACTCGAAGGCGTCCGAACGATCGTCGAGCTCCTAGGCCCGCCATCCCTTGGGGTGATGCGGCTGCTCGCGCATTGGGCGACGCAAAGCGGAGGTCTCAGGGTGTCCGAAGACGAGCTTCTGGCCGAGCTGCGATCGGTCGCGGCCGACGAGTGGGAGCAGGTGCTCTCCGAGGCGGAACGGGAGCTGCACGAGGCGATACGGAAGGCGAGAACTGAAGGGAGGGAGTGAGTGTTCTTCGTCGAAGCTCGGTACCACCGGAACCCGGACAAGCTGCCCCAGCAGATCCGCTACATCTCGCATCGCGAGGAGCGTCTGCAGGGTGGAGAACGGCGGGAGCTTGTCGGCATCGGCGACCGTTACAGGGTCCTCCGGGGCGACGAGAAGGCGATCGAGAAGGCGTTTGCGGAAGACACACGCGGGCTGCGAAGGCCGGCCTACTTCCGCTTCATCCTGACGGTCGACAACCACGCCGCGGAACGCTTCGCACGGCTGGACGGTACGTCCACGGAGTGGGCCATCCGTGACGCGATCCAGAAGACCTTCCGGGGCGCCGCCCGAGACGTGCAGGGCGTCTTCGCGATCCACCAACACGGCGGCCACGACCGGCCAGCGCACCCACATGTCCACGCGCTCCTGAGCCCGCGGCTGCAGAATGGAGCGCCGATCCACTTCTCGCCGCGAGCGATCGAGAGGGTCAAGCAGCGCTGGGAGCTGGAGGTCTTGCGCGGCCTGGCGCGCCAGGAGCGCCGCCTCGTCCGACGCCAGCCCCACCGCGAACTGGTGCCCCTGACTCCGTTGCGGCAACGCGGATTCAAGGCGAGACAGGCCGTGTTGCGCTTCGACTGGCGTCCTCATCGGCGTCGGCGCCTCGGACCCCTGACCCTCGCTCTTCTCCGGTCGCGGCCGTCGCGCCAGGCGGGGGTGCTGGCGGGGCGAAGCGCGGATGCCGCTCTCGGACTGCTCGATCGCGCGATGGAGATTGGCCGAGATCCCGAGCGAGTCGCTCGGCGAATCTCGCTGCGACTGCTGTCGCGGGCGCTGCCGGGCCCGATGCGGAACGCCCTCTGGCTGGCCCGCGGTGTCGCAAGCATCGGCGTCCGTCAGCGGTGGTGAAGGGAGCACTCATGGGATCGAAGGATGGGCGCTCTCGTATCGACGGGGGGGTTCGGGGTTCGTTGGTTCCACGCTAACCGCCGGCCGACCATTCAACCCCCGTGATCGGCCAACGGACGCCCGAGAGCGACCACCGGTGGGCGTCTCCTTGGATCTGCCCGCCGTTCGTGGGATAGGTCTCTCTCAGTTGCCCATCTCTAGGATTCTCTGCCGGGATCGATCGGCCAGGCCAACGCCCGACTGGGCGCGCCGGTTCGGAATGCGCCACACTAAGGCGGACGGAGGCATATGACACCCGAGCAGCTCGTCCAGATACTGCACGGTGTGGGCTTCCTCACCGGGGTGGCCCTCTATGCCATGTTGCTCAGCATGGCGCTGCGCTCGGTCCGAGATCCCTCTGACATGTCTATCGGAGGGGCGAACGGTCTGGCGGTCGTAACGGCCGGGCTCGGACTCATCTGGAACGTCGGTGCACTGACGCTGGTGACGGGGCTCCCGCTCCCGCCCGCGCTGATCGCCGTGGCCTACGCGGCCCTCGGGTTGTTGCCCGCCGTGTTCGTGCATGCCGCGGTGAGCTCCTGGGCGAGCGACCGGCCTCCGCGGCCCTTCGACCGGCTCATCTATCGCATCGCCTACGCACTGGGTGCCGGTGCGGCGCTGCTGCAGATCGTCGAGGCCACGGTCTCGGAGAACGCCCCGTCCAGTTCCGCGTTCCGGGTACTCGCGGTTGGGTTCGTCCTGCTGGTGCCCCTGATGGTGATCGCGGCGCCGCCCGAAGCCCGGCGACGGGGAAGCGGGGTGTGGGCGGTTGCGATCGTCATCTTTGCGATCTCCGCCTGGCACCTGGCTCAGCACCAAGCGGGCCATGAGGGCTGGTCCGTCGTGGTCCTCGGACACCACGCTTCGATACCGCTGGCGCTGGCGATCCTCTGGCTCGACTTCAGGTTCGCCCTCGCCGACATCTTCCTGAAACGGGCGCTGGCGCTCCTGGTGCTGGTCGCCGGCGTGGTCGGCATCTATTTGGGCTTGACCGGACCGCATCTGATGCGGCGAGAGCCGTCCACCGGTCCCGATCCGTCGTGGGTCGTGCTCGTCCTGGCCATGTGGGCGGGCACCGCGCTCGCGTACCCGATCATCCGGCGCCGGACGGCATGGTTCGTCGACTCGGTCCTGCTACGCCGGCCGGATGCGGCCGAACTGCGGGGCGAAATCGCGCGCCGGATCATGATCTGCGAGACCGCGCCCGAGGTCTTGGGGCTGGTCTGCCAGCTCGTCGGACCCGCGTTGAACGCCGGCCAGTCACATTGGGAAGAGGTTCCGGCGGGGCCCGTCGGAGCCGAGCTGGTCAGCAGTCAAATGAGGCCCGGGGAGGCCGTAGTAAGAGTGCTCGTGCCCACGGTCGAGCCACCGCACTACCAGCTCCGTTTCGAGTCATTCGGCGGCGGAAGAAGGGTACTCTCGGACGACGTCGCCCTGCTCGATGCGGTCGCCTTGATGACCGCGCGTCGCCTCGACGCGCTGCGATGGCTGCACGAGCGTCTCGAAAGAGACGTGCGTGAGGAAGAGATCGCGAAGCTCGCCACCGAAGCCGAGCTGCGCGCCCTGCAAGCACAGCTCAACCCGCATTTCCTCTTCAATGCTCTCAACACGCTCGGTTATCTGATGAAGGCGGCGCCGGACCGTGCGCGCGGCACGCTCCTCGACCTGACGAAGCTCCTGCGCGCCGTCCTGAAGCGGTCGGGAGGGAACGTGGTCACGCTCGGCCAAGAGCTCGATCTCGTGGAGTCGTACCTGTCCATCGAGCGGGTGCGGTTCGACGATCGCTTGCGCCTTCGGCTGGACGTCCCTCTCTCGCTCCGCGCGAACCTGGTGCCGCCGCTGATCGTGCAGCCGCTCGTCGAGAACGCGATCAAGCACGGGATCTCCCCGCGGAGGGAGGGCGGAGAGATCGCGATCTCCGCGCGGATCGAGCCGCCCGGAGGTGAGCTACTGCGTCCGGTACTCGTCATCGAGGTATCGGACACCGGGGTCGGGGCCAGCGAATCGGCGGTGCGCGCGGGCCGGGCGCGGGGCGTAGGGCTATCCAACATCGAGAAGCGGCTGCGGGCTCACTACGGCGACGACGCGTTCCTGTCTCTCACCAGCCAGGTTGGCCAGGGGACCCGGGTCACCGTCACGCTTTCGGCCGTCCTGCCCGCGAAGCGCTCGCGGACGCCGGCATTCGTGGCCGGTGGCCGGACGTGACGATACTCCTGCGCGTCGTCCTGGCGGATGACGAGCGTCCGGCGCGCGCCCTCCTCGCCGAGATGATCGCGTCGGGAGCCGAAGCCGAAGTGGTGGGGGAGGCGGTGACTGGTCCCGAGGCAGTGTCGGTCATCGAGCGCGTGTCCCCGGACGTCGCCCTGCTCGACCTCGAGATGCCGGAGATGGACGGCCTGGAGGTCGCGCGGACCGTCCGTGCCGAGAAGATGCCTCTCCTCGCCTTCGTTACTGCCTACGACGAGTACGCCGTCCGCGCGTTCGAGATCAACGCGGTCGACTACCTGCTCAAGCCGGTGGCTCCAGAGCGGCTCTCGGAGACCTTCCGGCGAGCGCGGGAACGGCTGGCGCGGCCCGGATGGCGCGACGACCAGATGGACC
>Ga0207646_10007635_pt1 | contig 10948 bp, 14 predicted proteins | sample KBSK5502metaG_FD_184343 | JGI IMG/M metagenome (GOLD analysis project Ga0207646, IMG submission 184343) | Corn, switchgrass and miscanthus rhizosphere microbial communities from Kellogg Biological Station, Michigan, USA - KBS K5-50-2 metaG... | ecosystem: Host-associated > Plants > Roots >...
GATTGGGTAAGGACACGGTGCGTTGCATCCCTTTCGGCATGTACGTTTCCGCATCCTCCCCGCCGAACCCGGCGTGCAAGTTGTCCCTGCACCGGGCTCTCCATCATCCTTAACCCGTTTCGCTTCATTTCTTGAACTTCACTTTGTTCTGATGGATGCGTTCTGCCCTATGTTCCTTTGTATGACATGCAAAACATATGGCTTCCAGCATCTCTGGTCGATTATCCGCTTGACTGAGCTTTCGTTTCCCTGTCTTGACCCTGTTTTTATGGTGTGTAAAGAGCTTCGTTGCTTTCCCACACCGTTCACAGCGCCCTCCTGCCCTTTTCAGTGCTTCCCTTCGGTTGGCATCATAAATAGGGGCTTCTCTGTTGCCGTGCCAGGTGTTTTTGAGCGTTGGGAGATCGAATTGCTCGACTTTCTTCTTCTCCAGATAGGGGTTAGGCCAATGTCGTTTCCACGAAGGGCGGTAATGGATCAGTTTGGTGCGCATTGCTCGTTTTCGCCACAGCCACCTTCCTTCCGCATCTTGGGCGGCGAATTCCGCATAGCCTCCTTCTGGCCCGTTGCGATGTCGCATGAACTGTTTCTTTACCTGGAACGAGCTTATCCGGTACTTCTTTTGCAACCAGCGCCTCAGTCGTATCCAGACATATCGGTCGAGCTTGTCAAAAATTCGACAAGGGTTGACCGCTCTGTAGTAGCTCGCCCATCCTCCTACCAGAGAGTTGATTGCCTCAAGCTTGTGCAAGTAATCATCATTGAGGGTCTTTTTGTCGGTCATTTCCTTAATCTTCTGCTTGATCCGCTTCAGGCCCTTCTCTGTCGGTTGCATGAATACTCCGATGATATTGCCGTCAGTAGTTCTGTTACAGCGGAAGATGTAGTATCCCAAGAAATCGAAGCCATCACTGATGTGCGTGATGACGGTCTTTTCTTCGCTTAGCTCAAGACCCATTTCTTCTTGAAGGAAGCGTTTGCATTCCTCTTTGATATCCTGCGCTTGGGCTTGTGTTCCGCGTACTGCGATGATCCAGTCATCGGCGTACCGAAACATCTGCGTTGCGGCTTTGTTCTTTCCTTTCCTTCTCGCGCGTTGCCAAACAGCTCGCTTAGCAGCATCCGTTTTTACATCAGGCATGCCGTAGTGGTCAGAGTACCATTGGTCAAACCGATGCAAATAGATGTTGGCGAGTAGAGGTGAAACTATGCCGCCCTGGGGCGTGCCTTCCTCGCTGGGTGCCAATTTCCCATGATCCATGATGCCACTTTTGAGAAAGCTTCTCATGAGTTTGAGAACGTGTGGATCGGCGATGCGCCGCGCCACCTCAGCGACTAACTTGTCGTGCGGGATGCGGTCGAAGCACGCTTTTATGTCTCCCTCAATCACCCATCGGTATCCGGTTGTGGTATTGCAAAGTGAGTACAAGGGTTGCACACAATCCATCGTACATCGTCCTGGCCGAAATCCATTTGAGAAGTAGAAGAAGTCTGCTTCCCATATGGGCTCCATAAGCATTTTCAGCAGAGTTTGAACGCAGCGATCTTTCACGGTGGGAATCCCTAGAGGTCGCTTCTTATTCGTCCCCGGCTTGGGTATCTCTACCCGTCTTACAGGCATCGGTTTGAACGTGCGGTTCTTGAGTTCCGCCTGTAGGGTATCAATGAATTGTTGCTTGAACTTCTCATGCTCGAAGTCCTTCTTGTCCACATCGTTGAAGGTTTTCCAACTGACTCCATCAACGCCTGCTGTTTGCGAGCCGTCGTTGTCGAGGACATGTTGTAGCGCTTCTTCAATCCACTCCCGCTTGCACAGGATGTGGTACAGATCTTCAAAGTGATGTGTTCGGTCTGTTTCCGCTTTCCGGGCTAAACCTTGTTGAGTTTTGATGATATCGGACATACCTATCCAGTCCTCTCGTACTCTTCTCGGTTTATGGGATAACTGCCACCCTTCCTCGCAGTCCAGGTATTAGCTGGCTTTCATATGAAGTAGGCGGTCGGCGAGGTACCGCTGCTTGTTCCGACTTGCCTGCTAAGGATACCCCTTGCAGGGAGTATCAGGAACGCGGCCCTTTTCCAGCCGCCCCTTCCCGAACCCGCCGGGCACCTTTCAATGCAACGGGCTCTCCAGAGAGGTGGCTCCACCGGTATCGGGCTTATCCCCTTACGGTTCGCGGCCTCCGCCGCACCCTTTGGGTTGTGTCCACCGTCCCCTGCACCCCTTCCCCTGCGGTACTATGGGTGCTCTGTCACCATGCCCCTCGCGGGGTTTAGGTGATCCCGAAGTTCACGCCTTCCCCTGGTCCGTACGTAGGTCCGTCATTGGGCGGTTAGCTCGGTCACTCCGAGTCCTCCTGGAGGGAGCGTTTGCAAGGGCGTACCCAATGTCCCCACAACTCCAGGCGCAGGTAATAGCACCATCATCCTGCGGTCGATCATCTACAACAAGTCGCCTGACGTTCGCCCCGTTCGGGCTGACCCTATACGGCCTAGCTTGCACAGCATCTTGGGAGCGGGTGCTTCCCTCACTGCGCTTTCAATCCATGCTATTGTTCCCTTCGACTTTCGTTTCCAGGTAAGGAAGTGCTTTACTCACCTTCGCTCCAGTGAGGTTGGACTCCTCCAACAAGGAGAAAGCATGCACATCGGCGCACGAGTACTATGGTGGCTCTGACTGCTTCTCTGCCCATCGAGTGCAAGCACCTCTAGCCCTTTCAGGCGAGCAAAGAAGCTCTCACAAGTTTACCAATTGACACGCTACGATCACCTGCGGGCCGCTCCTCTAGGCCGGATACAGATGCATCTCATCTGCCGTATCGGTAGGCTCGTTTCTACCCCTGTAACATCGCCATTCGCTCAACGTTGTGTAGCTTTCGGACGTAAACTTCATGTACGCCCTACCCGATACTCACGGTTTTTCCTTACGGATTGGCTATCATCAGGCCGTGTCCCACTTAACGACCCATCAGGCAGAGCTTCCTTTCGTAACCCTGGTGATCTTTGGCTAGCAGACCGCTTCAGAAGAGATAGCTTACCTCTGGCGTCCACATTGTTCGAGCAGCTCTTTCACCACCAGTTGCTTCCCTGGCAGCTACGCTCGTAGCCATCAGCCTTTAGGGAGAGGCTGAACCCTACCAATGAACCTCGTTGTTCATTGCTTCAGATAGTGTCAACGGGTAAGTGCTTGTCGCACTAAAGTTGTACTGGTCACCGTCGCGGGCTCCTGGCACCGGCGGGGTTGGTGGGCGGCCGCCTTGGCGACGCCCCGTCATGCGCTCCCGCTCCGCGCGCTGCGCCAGCTTGGCCTCATACTCAGCCTGCTCGGCTGCCGCCCGCTCCTGGGCGCGGGCTTCGAGTACCGCTTTGGCCTGCGCCAAACGCACCAGGCGGTCCTGCCGCAGTGCGATCTCCTTGCTCACCACCAGCCCATCGGCCACTTCTAGCTGTTCGCTTTGTTCGACCAGGGCAAACAACTCCTCGACCTCAGCTTGGAATTGGGTCTCCAACTCCCCCAATCGCTTGTAACTGACCGCTTTACGCTTGGAGGCATCGGCATGCACCTTGGTCCCGTCCAGGCTGATCGTGCCGAGCTTTAGTACTCCCGCCTCTTGGGCGAGCAAGAGCACCTGCACGAAGAGTTCCTTCTGTTCCGGCAGGAAGGTGCGCCGAAACACCGCAAGCGTATCGTGGTCGGGATGCAGATTGCCCGCGATGAAGCGAAAGGGCACGGCCTCATAGGTAGCACGCTCAATCTTGCGCGAACTGAACACCCCGGTGGCATAGCCATACAGCAGCAAGCCCAACAACACTTCGGGGGCATACGGTTCCTCACCGCGCGGCCCTGACTTCGCATACAGCGCTGAGAGGTCAAGCTGGGACACGCTGTCTACCACGAAGCGGGCCAAATGGTCGGAAGGTAAACAGTCGCCCAGCCGCACCGTCAGATCAAGTGCCTGGGCGTAGTCCACTGTTTTGAATCGTCTCTTCATGCCCGCAAGTATACCATTCCTGACAAGAGGCACCAGCTTCTCTCCGACAAGCTGCTAGTCTAGATTGGTAGTCTCCTCTTTGCCTAACATCCTGCTAATATCGCTGCTCGTCTACGGGCCGCAAGATCACCATTGGAATTTCCCGCGAGGCGTGCTTCTCATACCCCGCGTAGAATGGGGCGATTTCCAGGAGTCGTGCCCACAGTTCCCTTCTTTTGTCAGGTCCAGCTATCTCTGCCACTGCGCTCACCTGCTTGTCTTGTACCTGAATGGTGACCTGTGGGTTGCTGCGCACATTGAAAAGCCAGCCAGGATGGCGCTGGCTCCCCCCGTTCGAGGCGGTCACCACATAGGCTGAACCATCTCGGATATAGATCAGATGTACGGTGCGTTGTTTTCCAGATTTGCGCCCCGTTGTGATGAGTTTGAGGAAGCCTGCTGGGCTGTCTGTGCTGCCTCTGTAGGCACGTTCTCCCGTCAGATGGTACAACATGACGGAGAAATAGCTCAGTCTGGGGACTTTTTGTGGCATGGCTCTCTTCCTTTCGTCTCTTGTGAGGCCTCTGGGCTTCGCGTATCTCGATGCGTAGGGAGGGATAGTGGCCTGAGACCTTGCTCATGCTCTCAGTGTAGCATGTTCAGGTGTCCCAGTCTAGGTCAGTAAAAACAGAGGGGGCCTGAAACCCTGGTCACCGAATTTGGTTAAAAAGATGTTATCGACCTTGATGAGTGACAATTATGCAGATACCAAATCTAGGAGTTGGTATGTTATACTGACTCTTGACAGAAAAGTCTTGATGGAAGGGACCTTCTGTCAAGAGTCGAAGCAAGCGGTCGCTATTCTTTGAGCAGCGTAGGTATTCACACTCGGGTATCATGGGCAACAATGAGACCTCAAAACTCTTGACAGAAATTTTTCAGGGATCAAATGATGGATTACGGAGTTGTTGACACCTTTCTCTTTCATCAACAAGAACAGCGACGAATCTTGCGCTAACACGTCACCTGTCAACTCATAAGCAAGGGAGAACGATGCAAGGCAGCACCACAACCACATGACAAGCTTCTCCTCTTCGCACAGACCGCCACGAATCCATGGATCGAGGAATACGCTCACGCTGAACTCAACGGAAAAAACGAGGCCACAATTGATGCGTACCTGCGCATTCTCCGTCAACTTACCCAATGGGTGACACTCCTTCCGGGAAGTGAGGAAGAGTTTCATCCGAAGTTCCTGACGAAGACCGCCTTTGGTGCCTATCTGGAAGCGTTACAGGACCGGGAGTATAGTACCAGCCACCTTGAGCGCGTGAAAACTGTGGTGAACGGCTTTGCGAACTGGCTCATCGCGGAGGGCGCGCTCAGAACCAATCCTACTCGCGGCATCACCATTGCTCCCCAGGCCTTGCTGGCTCCACGTGAGTTGTCAAAAGAGCAGCGATTGGTCCTGCGCAATCTGATTGAGCGATCATCTGACCTGCGTGGCAAAGCGATGTTTGCGCTTGGCTACTGGGCAGGATGCCGTGTCAGTGATGTCTCCTATCTGTTGATAAAGCATACCCAGATTGGTCCCAAAGTGGGCAAACTCCGTGTGGCATAAAGGGGAGAAGTACCGAGATATTGTTCTGCTTAATCCAGCACGCGATCCACTCTATGACTATCTCCAACATGGCAAGCGGGCACGAGACAGCCAGTATGTCTTCACTTCACAACGCGAGACGCTTCCTGTCCCGCCAGGTGAACTCGATGGCTGGCGACTGGGCGAAGCGGCAATCCATGAGTGGTTGAAGCAGCCGAAAGCGACAGCGACCGCAGCAGAAGCAGCATTTATCCGTGAGGTGACCTTTCACGACCTCCGTCATGATTTTGCCACCCGTGCGAAGAAAGAAGCGGGCTTGGATGACGGGAAACTGGCAGTGTACTTGGGTCATATCACCAAGCATGGTACTCCTGCCATTCAAACGACGGCACGCTACTATGCAGCCAAGTATGGATCAGCTTCTCGCGAATCTGAAAGGGATGAAAGGGAGATAACGCTTCACGCCAGGAGTGAGCATGAATGTGGGCGTATTCCTTTAATCCATCCAAGAACGACGTTTGTTACCGGCTCGTGTAGGATCTCATAGTTACCTGGATTGTGATCATAGTTATTTGGATTCAGCGAGCTTAACTTGAGAACGGTAGAGTTTACTGATTTTCTTAAATTCAAAGTTATTTGGAAACCTCTCTCCTTATTTACAAAGTTATCTGGATTATCCCAAATTGACACGTTCTCTATTTGCAAAGTTATTTGGATTATACTACTTCAGAACCTCAGACACTTCGACCCTTTTTGTACGAGGGCGAATCTTTTTGTCGAGCCAAGGGCACGATTACGGTTCAGCCCCTTCGAGCAGTACCTCTGCTGTTCGCTCGGTGAGCGACCAGTAATCTGGTGGCGAAAAATTGATCGCAAGTGATAAGGCTCGTTCCTCCCAACCATCTTCGCTCTTCTTATTGACGACATTGTAGATTGCATGCATGCTGGGCACGATCCCCTCAGCAACTTTCTGTACAATGGTGTATTCTTGCATGGGTGTAATGCGCCGCTGCAGGAGTGGGCGTGCCTCCCACTCACCAGCATGAATGTCTTCGATGCCCGACTTGTTGCGCCAGTATGCGTTGATCAATCCGTTGGCAAGCCAGCGAGCAGGATTGGGCATGATTTCCGCCCGTTTCTGTTCGAGCCACCCTTCCCCGTTTTGTTCTTTGAGCATCGCAAAGAAGCCCTGGCGCGATTGGGCCGAGTTGATGAAGCTGATAGTCCGGTACAATTTATCGTTGGTTCTCTCATCGAGGAGCGGCGGAAGCATGGGAAGCGTCTGTGCCGCTTTGACCATTTTCCGAAAGTGGCTGTCATCTGCTCGCATCTGCTCGATCCATTGTGCTAGCGCCGCCGAGGCCTCGATATTAATCCGCGCCATTTCCTCATCGCCGATCATGCTGATCTCTTCTTGTCCCGTCTGCGGCCAGATCGGTTTGGTCCGATCGGCGAGAACTGCGAAATAGGTTCCCCAACGTAAGCAGACTGCGATGGTTGCCAGTGCTATCTCTCCAAAATTGAGTTGGGACTTAGGTGGAATCCTGGCCTCGTGAGAGATCGTTTCCAGATGGCGAAGCACTTGATCGTACATTGTTGGTTCAGGCGGGTGGATGAGACGACAAGGAAGAGGTTTTCCCAGGGCAGTCTCCTCCATCGTTTCTTCCCACCATCCCGCGTCGAGGATAAGGGTATCACTGACGTTGACAGTTAATTGGAAGCGTTGCATCGTTTTTCCCTCTGCTCCAGTGTTCGGTCCACACTATTATTGCCACGTGGGGGAAATGGAATCAATATTCTTCACTTGTTAACTGCAAAATTATGCCCTTTGCGCATTGATGGTATCCTACTGAGAGTGTCCCTTCTCTCCTCTCTGACCTTTTTCAGGGCTACTCGATGTAGAAATAGCCCTATCGGTTACTCAATGATGGCTTTCAATACAGTCAGATGACCAGGAGCCATTACCTGTGTGATACACTTGAAGCAAGTATTCCCGAGTAAGGAGAATATTGTAACGTTGGAAGAAAGATGGAAAGCAGAAATTGGACAAGAGGTGAGAGCGTCGTGGTCAAACCAGACGTCACCGATCCAGATACGGGCCGCTATATTGGTGGGTGGCAGGGGCGCATCAGTGCGATCTTTGCTGAGATGGGAACCCTGACCATCCAATGGGATAGCCACACACTGAAGAGCATGCCTCTCACTCATATTGCCTGGTGTGAAGAAGAGGGGATGTCCTGGTCAGAGATGAATCTGTCTAACCATGAAGTGGAACCTGCGACAGCACGCGATACCGAAGACGACGTGGCCAGGACCATCGCGGAGATTGAGTCCAAGTCTAGCTGGCTACATCTCGGAGGAGAACAAGGCAAACGGATTCAAGAGATCGTGAACCGGGTACAGGATCACAACGAGTTTGCGGTGTTTCGGACCTGGCATGCGTATCTAGAGGAGCATCTGGTCTTCCCTTTCGCGGCTACGGTAGTGGAATATCAGCGCGGGCCGGTTCGGGAGGCGCGCTCGGGTCAAGGTTCTGGACATCACCTTCCTGGATGAGACATATGGCACCATCGTGGCGGTGAAGCAGAAAGATGGGGTGTATGAATTTCCCCTGTGTGATCTGAAGGTCACAGATGCGGATGTCGAGATCCGGCAATTAGTGGAGGATTACGCTGTGTGGTTTGCCAATCGCTAAGGAGGCAGGCAATCATGGACAAGTTTGACACCTCTTCACCTCGACGGGCGCAGGTAGATGCCAAAGCTGTACGTCGGCAGGTACGATCTATTTTACACAGTTTGGACCGGATGCGTTCCTCTGAAGCCTACTGGCAAGTGGGTGCAGTCGCTAATGAGGTACGCCAGTTGCTTGAGCAGGGCTGGACATTGATCCAGGCTGACGATGGTCGCAGTGCTCTCGCCTTGCTTGAAGCCATTACTGAAGCATATGTGGCTGACTGGACCAATCTGGATGATTCAGATGGTGAGGCCAGTGGGTTCTTTCAAGATCTGGGTCCTATCTGGACAGAAGCCTTGCTCAGCGTGGACCTCTCGTCCAGGGAACGCAAGGTATGGGCAAGCAAGTTGGAGACCTGGCAACGGGAAATTGATGATTACGGAGTCGAGGAGGTCTTTGAGGCAGCACATGAAGCGGCCCTCCGAGGCTGGGACGATCCTCAACTCCAACATGTTTTGCAGGGAACTGACATCGAAAACGACTCCTGGGATGGAGAAGTATCTGAAGTAACGGTCGCCCGCCTTCATGTATTGGAGCGGCGTGGGCGCTTGCAAGAGTATCTTCATCTTGCCAGAGCGCAAGGACAGAACGAACCTTACGTCGCTATGTTGGTACGCCTGGGTCGCACGCAAGAAGCAGTAGCCTATGGGCGAGCACACCTGGAGACTGCAAATGAGGCTCTTACTCTGGCCAGGGGGTTGTATGACCGGGGCGAACGTGAGCAAGGCTTGCAAATCGCAGAGGAAGGTCTTCGTCTCCAGGGACCAAAGGTTTCACTCGCGAAGTGGCTCCGGGACGAAGCGGCGACGATGGGCGAAGAAACGCGAGCCCTTACAGCCGCCGAAGTGGCTTTTCGCGAGGAACTGAGCTTAGCCAACTATCTTCGCGTGGCAGAGATCGCCGGGGAACAATGGCCTGAGCGCCGTGCGAACCTGCTGGAGTACGTACGCCACACGAAGTCATACGTTCCACAAGGGCAAGTCGATGTGTTCCTGCATGAGGGACTCATTGATGATGCCATAGCAGCAGTAGAGCCCAAGGCAACGCATACCCTGGTAGAGCGAGTCGTGGACGCTGCTATGCAGTCACATCCCGCATGGGTGATCAAGGTCTGTCGGCAGCAGGCGGAGCCGTTCATGGATGAAGGCAAAGCACAGTACTACCGCACGGCAGCGAACTGGCTTGCAAAGGCACGTACGGCCTATCGAAACATGGGCCGTGAAGAGGAATGGCGGACGTACCTGTCTGAGTTGCTGGACCGTCATCAGCGCAAGTACAAATTAGTGCCGATGTTAGAGGCACTGCGTCGATAAAGATGAGGGCAGGAGCTTGCACTCTATTACTCAGCAACGTTTCTGAGAAATGTGCCTCTCTCTTCTTTTAGTAGCTCAAGTACATCCGTAACGGTCTGGGGAGAGACGCGCCCTGTTTCTCCCATCCACCGGAAGAACTTCTTGAACGACGCGAGATAGGATGTAACGTTGGTGATGGAAGCCCACAACGCTTTCCGAGGAAACCAGTCATCTAAAAACATCCACACGTCTCCGCTATTGGCCTCGTCGAGTTTCTTCAGCGGCTCATAATACACGAGATAATTCGTAAAAAAGTCGATATTGCTGACATGAATTTGGATGGTTTTCTCGCTCAATCCTGATTGCTCAAGCCAGACCTCAAAAGCATTCAGAATGGGCTGATTCGCAGCTTGAATGGCTTGTACTCGTACATCGTAATCGGATGTATCAGTCTCGCTCATACTCCACTCCTTCGCTTTTTTGTAGAAGGCTTCGCCTCATCTCTCATCCAACCTCCTGTCACCTTGAACGTGATGACTTCCTTGAAATCATGCAATGCTTCAAGTGTCTCCTGCAAGTTCAACGGTTGCTGCGTCCCGCGCTTCCACACTGCCCTATCCAGTGTCCCAATCACCAGGTAATCATTGCCAATGACTTCTGGCTTTTGCTCCATGAAGAAGGATGCCAGGAAATGTTCCACATCGTCCTGGTGAGCAATGAGCAGATCACAGTGCGGGCAGTAGCGGCACGTCTTGTTCAGAGAGAGCAGGTACATTGGATCGACATGGATCACCAGTGGCAACTTCCGCTGGTGCATCTTGTTCTCACATTGGGGGCACCTCGTCCACCGCATATCCTGATACGGATTGAGAAAGAAGCGGTAACACGGAGGCTGTTTGCCAAGCTGTGTCGTGGCTTTCTTTTTCCGATTAGCCATTGATAAATTGCTACTCCTTGATAAAAGTAATTGATTGGTTGAGCTTGCTGTTCTTAAACGGCTCATTCAGTTCAACCAGAGCCGGCGGACCTGTTCGCCGGGACGTACGGAGCACTACGAGATTGTTTTTTGCGATCGTGTATTTGGGGTCGATCTCAAGAGCGCGTTTCAACGCCGCCTCGGCCTCGTCGTAACGTTCCTGCATCATCAAGCAGATTCCCAGGTTCCCCCAGGGCTGTGGCAAGCAATCACCCATGGCAATCGATGCCTGAAATGCCTGCCCGGCTTCCTCCCTCTTCCCGGCCTCCATCAATACCAGGCCCTGCTGGAAAAAGTTTTCTTGCTTGACCAGTTGATCCAGCGTAAAGTCTGGCCCACGCAATTTGATCGACTCTTCCGCTAGTTGACGACTGA
>Ga0207646_10007636_pt1 | contig 10947 bp, 13 predicted proteins | sample KBSK5502metaG_FD_184343 | JGI IMG/M metagenome (GOLD analysis project Ga0207646, IMG submission 184343) | Corn, switchgrass and miscanthus rhizosphere microbial communities from Kellogg Biological Station, Michigan, USA - KBS K5-50-2 metaG... | ecosystem: Host-associated > Plants > Roots >...
CGAGAAGGAGCATCACTGCCAGCACGGTTGCTGCCCCCAGCACCACGACCACGACATCGCGTTGGACCTGGTTGACGCTCGCCAGCAGAGGGGCAGCGTCGCGCCACATGGCCATCACCGCAGCGGTGCGACCGTCCGCTCCAACCAGGGGCAGGTACTCCGCCACCACCGAGGAAGCCGCCAGTGGTTGACCCGCGACGTCACTGAGATCCCGTGCGGCGCTGATCGCGGCGGAAGGCGTGCCGGCCAACGCTCCCCGCATCCCCTGCGACTGAACGGGCCGATCCCCAACCGTGGAGGGTTCGCTGGCGAACAGGATCTCCCCGTTCGGCGCACGCACCTCGACGCGCAGGATCTGGTCGTTGCGGGTCAGCGACCCGAGCCTGCTGTTGAGATCGTTATGCCGTGCTGCGTTGTCCTGACCGGGGACCAGATCGTCCGCGCGCAGGTTGCCGTTTACAAAGAGCTCCACCAGCGAAGCGTCGCGCGAGATGGTGGCGTTCAGCGTCGCGGTCGCCAGATGGGCCGACGTGATCGCCACCAACGCGCTCGCCGTGATCCCGACCAGAACCAGGAAGATGGCAAACACGAGCGCCAGCAGCATCGGGCGGCGAGCGCTGCGGGTCGCCAGCTCGCGGTTGCGGGGGAGGGGCATCGTCGCGCGAGGGTAAGGACGTGGGGCTTCGCGGTCGATAGGACATTGGAAGGGTGCTCGCGCGACGCGTGCGCCGATGCAGCCTTCCAACCAGGCGAGGGCGGTCTGGTGCAGTACCGGGGACGTACCCAGGTCCCACTGCCACGCTCAGCGCGCCCGCGTGGCGAGTGCTTCGGCTCAGGCGGCGGGCGTTCGGGCCTTGTAGGCAGCCATCAGCCGCTCTGCGTCCGGCGCCGGCAGGTAGCGGATCGCTTCCCGCACGGTGACCCCGCTCGCGCGGCCCGTACGCGGCGCCAGCCACGCGGTGACTTCGGGTGCGCGCCGCTTACCGGTCTCGCGCAGGACCCAGCCTATGGCCTTGCGGATGAAGAATTCCCGCTCGTCGAGCATGGCATCCGCGTGCCGACCGAACCGATCGAAGGCGGTCCCAGACCGCAGCGGCTTCAGCTCGGCCAGGAGGGCCGCGCGTCGCACCCAGAAGTCCGGATCGGCCGCCCATCGATCGAGGATCGCACCGACGCTGCCGGCGTCGCGCTCTGCGATGGAGCCGGCGACATCCGCGGCGAGTCCATCAACCAGGGCCCAGGTACGCGAGTCGCGCAACAGCTCCTCGATGAGCGGCATATCCGCTACGCTGAGCTCCCCTTCGCGCAGCTCGAGTGCGGCAACCGCCGCCATCCGCCGCTCATGCATCGGCTCCCGCCAGAGCTCCCTCACGAGGGCAACCAGGCCATCGTGGCCGAGCGATTGGCCCTCGAGGGCAGACTTGACTGCCCGGCGGATCTCCCATACGGACGCTCCAAGGAACTCGAGATCGCTCTTGAGGTAGTGCTTCTCGCGCGCCGCTCGTTCGGGCGTTCCGGCCGACCGCAGGGCATCCTCGATCTGTCGTGCGAACGGGGTGACCCCAGTGACCATCGGGGCTATTGTGACCGTGACGCCACTGGCCGAGACTGCCGCTCGCTCGAGTGCAAAGGATGGCGCGTTTGGCTGCTTCGTCCATGGTCAGGTCCAAACATCTCATTGTCCTCAGGCAGGTCGTCGGCACGCTCCTGTTGCTGGTCGCCGGGCTCTGGGTGGCGGTGACCCCGGTCCTCGCGAAGAACGTGCTGAGTGGCGCGTCCGTTAGCCCCCGCTCCGGAACAACGGCCACGACGTTCGTCCTCTCGGTGGACTACGCCGGAAAGCCCGCGAGCAGCGTCCTGGCCCACGTCGGAACGCTGACCGTCGCACTGAGCCGAGTCGCCGGAACGGCCGCGAATGGGACGTGGCGTGGCTCGCGGCGCCTGCCGGTGGGGACCCGGAGCGTGACCTTTTCGGCCACCGCAATCGGCAACGTCGCAGACCTGCCCGCCGGCCAAGTGACGGTGAATGCGGCTCCAACGCCTACCCCTGCCGCGACCGCGAGGGCCACGCCGAAACCTCCCGTCGCCACGGCTCGCCCGGCGACACCACGTCCCACGGTCAAAGCGCCCTCCACCCCCAGTCGTTCGGCCAAGGCATCAGCCACTCCGGGAGCGAATCGGGCCACGCCACCAGCAACGCCGGTTGCCGTGGGCGGTGCGACCGAACCCTCACCTTCAGCCGGAGCCGGTAGCCCCGCACCGGATGACGCGGGCCGCATCCTGCCGGCCGTGCTGCTGGGCCTCTTCGTCATCCTGGGGGTTGGCGGCATCGCGCTCGTGACGGGACGCCGGCAGGCCGAGGAGCGGCCGATGCCGCCGCCGGACGGTTCCCCCAACGAGCCGCCCGATCCCGCGTTCGTCCGTCGGGCCGCTGCCGTCGGAGGGGCCGAGGGGACCCCGGACGCGGGGCGTCCGCGGCAGCGCGCGGCCTGGGAGGTGTATTCCCGCCTCGAAAACCAGCCGCTCGGCACAGTCGACGAAATGCTCCCGGAGGAATCGGCCGCTGGGGCCTTCGAGGCCGGCGCCGCATCTCCGACGAACTCGGAGCTCGAATCTGAAGCTGTCCCGGCCGCTGACGCTGGTGGCGATGCGAGCGACGGCGCTGCGGACGCAACCGCCAGCCCAGACGAGCCGCCGCAGCCCTAGGCGCTCCAAAGCTGCTGCCGCGCAGCACGGAAGGCTTCGCTAGACTCTGAGCATGCCCCCGGAGTCTCCGCTCGTTCCTGCTCCCCAGCGCGACTTTTCCGCGCTCGGCGAGCTGACCGTCGTGGGCCAAGCTGACTCCGCCGTGCACGGCCATGCTGCACCCTCCGAGGTGATGTATCCGGGCGGGCCGATGGTCGACGGCGGGCTCCTGGCCCCCGGTGATCCGGTGCCCGAGAACGCGGGGCCGGGCGGCCGCCGGCCCGATTGGCTCAAGGTCCGAATCGGCGCGGGCGCGACGTACGCGGGTCTGAAGCAGCTGATCCACGGAGAGGGCTTGCACACCGTCTGTGAGGAGGCTCGCTGCCCGAACATGGGCGAGTGCTGGACCCTGGGGACGGCGACCTTCATGATCCTTGGCTCGGTCTGCACCCGGAACTGTGGGTTCTGCGCCATCGAGACCGGCCGGCCGCCGGTCACCGACTGGGACGAGCCGCGTCGCGTCGCGGAGGCAACTTCCCGAATGGGCCTCAAGCACGTGGTTATCACGATGGTCGCGCGGGACGACTTGCCCGATGGCGGCGCCGGCATGGTAGCCGAGACGATTCGCCAGATCCGGCTTGCCAACCCGGGCACAAGTGTTGAGGTTCTCATCAGCGACCTGAACGGCCGCGAGGCGGAGATTCGCACCGTTGTCGAAGCGCAGCCGGAGATCCTCAACCACAACGTCGAGACGGTGCCCCGCCTCCAGCGTCCAGTGCGAAGACGGGCGCGCTGGGACCGCAGCGTCGGCGTGCTGATCACCGGTCGGCGCATCGCGACGGAGATCGGCCACGAGGCGATGGTGACCAAGACGGGGATGATGCTGGGCCTCGGCGAGACGTGGGACGAGGTCGTCGACGCGATGCGGCTGCTCCGCGAAGCCGACATCGAGGTCCTCACCCTCGGCCAGTACCTGCGCCCAAGCCGAGAGCATTTGCCGCTGCGCCGCTACTACACGCCGGCCGAGTTCATGAGCCTGCGGCGTATCGGTCTCGAGCTTGGCTTTCGCCACGTCCAATCAGGCCCTCTGGTGCGGTCGAGCTACCACGCGGCAGAACAGGTGCCCGGTGTCCCCGGGGAGGTCGCCGTCTGATGGCAGTGGGCACCATGCGCGACATCTCGTCGGGTCCGACCGCGGAGGCACCGCCGAGCCAGCCGCGCAGGCCGCGCCGCGACGAACCCTACGAGCCGGCGAGTAGCGTCAGGCCGCTACTCCTGGCGCATGGCGGCGCGCTGACCGTCGATCACCTGGGGACGGTGCCGTACGAGCCCACCTGGGAGCTCCAGGACGAGCTTGCCCAGCAGCGCCGAGAGCGGCGCATCGGCGACCGCCTGCTGTTGCTCGAGCACTTCCCGGTCTACACCATCGGCCGAGGCGGAGACGCCTCGAACCTGATCGCCAGCCCACAGCGGCTGCGCGAGCTGGGCGCAACCTTCCTGCGCGTCGATCGCGGCGGCGACATCACCTTCCACGGCCCCGGCCAGCTGGTCGCCTATCCCATTGTCGAGCTGCGCGACCCGCTCGACCTGCGCCGCTACGTCCGAACGCTCGAGGCGGCGATCATCGCGACCGCGTCGCGCTTCGGCGTCGAGGCGGAGCGGGTCGAGGGGCTCACCGGCGTCTGGATTGAAGGAGCTCGAAAGCTCGCCGCCATCGGCGTGCGCGTACGCCGCGGAGTGACGACACACGGCCTCGCCCTGAACGTCAACACGGATCTCCGTTGGTTCGGGGAGATGGTGCCGTGCGGCATTCGCGACAAGGACGTGACCAGCCTCGAGCGCGAGCTGGGCCATCGGCTCGAGATGGAAGCCGTCGAGGAGACGCTGGCCGGTGAGCTCGCCAGCCACCTTGGCGTGCGTCTCTCCAGCGGCATGCCCGGCGTGGTCGGCCCCGGCGGCGCCGCCGAGCAGTGAGGGCGTGAGCGAGCCGATCGTCGAGCGCAGCCCGGGACCGGCCGCCCACCGACCGCGCATCGAGACCGGCACCTTTGGCCCGTGGCAGACGAACGCCTACCTGGTGTGGGATGGGCGCTCGTCGGACGCCCTTGTCCTCGATCCGGGGATGGGCGCCGCTGCGGCCCTCGTGGAGCGGGCTGCGGCGAATGGGCTCCGCCTGCAGCTCATCGCCAACAGCCACGGCCACATCGATCACGTCTTCGACAACGCCTCGCTGCATCGGGCCTCGCAAGCTCCCATTGCCATCCACCCTGACGACGCCTATCGCCTTGAGGGCCACAACGCCTACGGCTTCGAGATGGAAGCCAGCACCTCGGAGCGCGACCTGCGCGAGGGCGATCAGCTCAGCGTTGGGGACCTTACCTTCGCCGTCCTACACACGCCGGGGCATACCGAAGGTTCGGTCTGCCTGTATGAGGAGCGGCACAGCCTCCTCCTGAGCGGCGACGTGCTCTTCGCTGGAAGCTACGGACGGACCGATCTGCCGGGCGGCGACGATCAGGCGATGGTTGCCAGCCTGCGACGCCTTGGCGAGCAACTGCCGCCGGCGGTCCGCGTGCTACCCGGACACGGCGCGGAGACGACCATTGAGCGCGAGCTGCCCTGGATGCGTCGCATCGCGCTGGCAGGCCGCCTGCTCATACCGGGCTAGGCGGCGAGCAACAGGAGGCGGAAGGCGGCCCGCCGACGCATCGGTCTAGGATGGTCTGCGGGACCAAGACGACGAAGAGGGACGATGAGCATGGGCACCCTGCGCATCACGAGGCTGGGCCACGGCGGAATCCTGTATCGCTCACCCGGCGACAAATGGCTATGGGTCGACCGATGGTCCGGTGCGCCGACGTACGCGGACGCGTACCGCGAGGCGGAGCGCGTCGACGTCGTGGCGCCGACGCATGGCCATTTCGATCACATCGGCAATGACGGTGCAGACGTGGTGGAGCTGGGCCAGTCGGGCGCGACCGTGGTGGGCAGCCATGAGCTCTCGGTGTACCTGGCGAGCCTTGGTGTGCAGGCGATCGGCATGAACAAGGGCGGAACCGTCGAGGCGGCGGGGATCAAGCTCACGATGTTCCATGCCGTGCACTCGGGGGGCATTACGATCACCGGCGACGGCCCGGAGACGACCCGCGAGGTTGGCTGCTGGGGCTGGCTGATCGAGTTCGAAGACGGCACTCGGGTCTACCACTCGGGCGACACGGACCTCTTCGGGGACATGGCCTTCGTGCGGGCGTGGGGTGCGACCATCGGGGTGCTTCCGATCGGCGGGCACTACACCATGGGACCAGCCGCCGCGGCTAGGGCCATCACCCTCACGGGGGTCCAAACTGTGATCCCGGTCCACTACGCGACATTTCCGATCCTGGCCGGAACTCCGGCCGAGCTGGCGAAGCTCACCGATGCCAAAGTAGTCGAGCTTGAGCCGGGGCAAACCTGGGAGGCATGAGATGGGACTGATCCTTTCGATCCTCGCCGCCTTGGGCGGCAGCGTGGCGGGTGCGGCGGTGCGCGCCGGCATCAACATGGCGGACCAACAGCTCCGTAGCCAGGGCAAGAAAGCCGGCAAGACGCCCGATCCATTGATGATCAACGGCTCGCTCGTCGGTGGGGTTGCCGCCGGGGTCTTGTCCGATGCGGTTGGCGGCGGCGTGGGCATGGGATTCTGGCTCGGAGCCGTCCTTGGTGCGGCGGGCGCCGACCGTCTCGACTGGTGGCTGCTCGAGCGGGTCGGGATCGATCGGGAGGCCCTGATCGGCAAGGCGCTCCAGGCGGCTGAGAGCGCTCAGCGGCAGGCCCGCAAGGCGATGCCCATCGACGAGGAGGCCGTCGAGGCCTGACCGAACCTCGCGGCCGTCAGGTTCCGAACACCAGCTCCGTTGCGTTGTGCCCCGCGAAGAAGGCGATCAGCAGCAGCGACAGCGTGACGGCCACCAGCGTCAGCCATCGTCCGCGGATCGCGAACGAGATCATCAGCTCGCTTCCTTCGCGATGGATGGAGAAGCGGAGGACCGGTAGGACCGCGATCACGAACGCCAGGACCGGCGCCGCCATCAAGCTCAGGTAGACGATCCTGCTGTCGCCCACCTGCCGCTGGATCGGCTCGATCGCGGCGGCCATGCCGGGGATGTTGAGGTTATAGGCCAGGCCACTGAGTGCGAGCACCAGGGTCGTGGGCAGGGCGACGAGGATCGCCAGCAGCGCGAAGGTGCGCGCGTGCCACCCACCGAAGTCGATCGTCACAGCTGGACCTCCCGAGGTGATCAAGGACTTGGCTGCGCCCCGGGCGCGGAGGGCGACCGCCGCGCCCACCGCGTCAGCGATTGCCGATGGCGTTGCCGGCACGTCTTCGAGCAGGGCCGCGTACTCGGCTCCATACCGGCGTCGCCATGCCGGCGGGTAGGCGCGGATCAGCAGCCGAGCCAGGAGCGGCTTCATCGGCCGGTCACCCGCGCCAGACCGATGCTGACAGCCTGGCCCATCTCTCCTAGCCGGGCGCGGAGCGCGGTGAGCCCGGCGGGGGTAAGGCGGTAGGGCTGTCGCCGGCCGTCCACCGCGAGCGGTTCCACCAGCCCACCCTCATCCAATCGAGTAAGGGCGCCATACAACGTCCCGGGGCCGAGGTGGACACCGGCGAACGACTCCACGTCGCGCATCATCGCGTGCCCGTGCTTGGGGCCCGACGCGAGGCTGATCATGATCAGCAAGCCCGGATCCTGCGTTGCGATACCCACGCCTTGTTGCTCCACTGCTACGTCTCGCGTACTACGTGGCGCGTAGTATTCGTCGGCGAGGCGCTCCGCGTCAAGGGGCGCGTGTGGCAAGCGTCGCCGTTAGAATCTCTGCTCCATGTCTGGATCTCCCGGTGACGTGCTGGTCCGCGCCCGAGCGCTGACGAAGCGATTCGGGAGATTCACCGCAGTCGACGGCATCGACTTCGACGTTCGGCCGGCTGAGGCGTTCGGGTTCCTGGGTCCGAACGGGGCTGGCAAGACCTCGACCATGCGCATGATCGCGTGTGCGTCACCGGTGACCGAGGGGGAGCTGTCGGTGATCGGCATGAACCCCGCGACCCAGGCGCGCGAGATCAAGGCCCGCCTCGGTGTTGTGCCGCAGACCGACAACCTCGACACCGAGCTGACGGTCCGCGAGAACCTCGAGATGTACGCCCGCTACTTCGACATTCCCGGCTCGGTGGCCCGCAGCCGGGCGGACGAGCTGCTCGAGTTCGTGCAGCTCAATGAGCGTGCCAACGACCAAGTCGAGCCGCTCTCCGGGGGCATGAAGCGGCGCCTCACCATCGCCCGCGCGCTCATCAACGAGCCGGAGCTGGTGATCTTCGACGAGCCGACGACCGGCCTCGATCCACAGGCCCGGCACCTGCTATGGGACCGCCTGTATCGGCTGAAGCAGCGGGGCGCGACGCTGATCATTACCACCCACTACATGGACGAGGCCGAGCAGCTCTGCGACCGGTTGGTCGTGATGGACAAGGCGCGCATCGTGGCGGAGGGATCGCCGCTGGAGCTGATCGAGCGCTACAGCACTCGTGAGGTGCTCGAGCTGCGCTTTGGGGATGCCGAGCGCGCCAGCCTCGACGGGCGGCTCGAGGGCCTTGCGGAGCGGGTCGAGGTGCTCCCCGACCGCACGCTGCTGTACACCGATGACGGGGAAAAGTCCCTCGACGAGGTCCATCGACGCAACATCGCGGTGCAGAGCGCCCTGGTGCGGCGTTCCTCCCTGGAGGACGTGTTCCTGAGCCTGACCGGACGGTCTCTGGTCGAGTGAGCGCGGCAACGGCTCCGCCGGCACAGGCCTCCTTCTCTGACAGCCTACGACCCGCAACCCACCTCTTCCACCGGAACTGGCTCGTCTACAAGCGGATCTGGTATCGGAGCCTCTTTTTTGGCTTCCTCCAGCCGTTCATGTTCCTGGCGGCGATGGGCCTGGGCGTCGGCGCACTGCTGGCCCACTCCAATCCCAACGCGTTCGGCCCGGTCGGGTACATCGGCTTCCTCGGCCCCGGCCTGCTCGGATCGACGGTGATGCAGACGGCCAGCTTCGAGTCCACCTACCCGATCATGAACAAGATCATGTGGGGCCGGAATTACGAGGCGATCCTCGCCAGCCCCCTGAGCACGCGGAACGTGGTGATTGGCGAGCTGGCCTGGATCGGTTTCCGGATCGCCAGCATCTCGACGATCTTCCTCGGCGTGCTCGCGATCTTCGGCATCGCGCGATCGCCACTGGCCCTGCTGGCGATCCCGGTGGCCGCGCTGACGGGGCTCGGCTTCTCGAGCTGGCTGATCGCGTTCGCTGCGACGCAGACCAACGACATCGGCTTCTCGTGGGTCTACCGCTTGGTGATCAATCCCCTTTTCCTCTTCAGCGGCACCTTCTTCCCGCTCACCCAGATGCCGCAGCCGATCCAGGTCATCGCCTGGCTGACTCCCCTCTTCCATGGCGTGGAGCTGATGCGCGGCTTGATCCTGGGCAGCCTCGACCTCGGCGCCGCGCCGTGGCACCTCGCCTACCTGCTCTCCTTCTTCACCATCGGTCTGATCCTGGCGGACCGATCGCTCGCGCGCCGGCTGGCTTCCTGACCAATGGCATCGCTGGCTGGCGTGACGACGCGGAGCGGACTTGGCCGCGCCTGGGAGGTTGTGTGGCGCGCCCGGCGCCTGGTGGAGCGCAACGTGATGGTCTACCGCCACCAGTGGATCGTGATCCTCTCCGGAGTCGCGGAGCCGATCTTCTACCTGGTCGGCATCGGCATGGGCCTCGGCGGCCTGGTCCGGACCGTTCCCCTGCCGGACGGTCACACGATCTCGTACACGGCGTACGTCGCGCCGGCCCTGTTGGCGACCGCGGCCATGAACGGCGCAGTCTTCGAGACGATCTTCAACGTCTTCTTCAAGCTGAACTTCCGAAAGACCTATGACGGCATCCTGGCGACCCCCATGGGCATCGGTGAGATCGCGGTAGGCGAGATGCTGTGGGCGCTGATGCGTGCCTCGCTGTACGCGGTGACCATGCTGCTGCTGATGGCGGTCCTGGGCCTCATCCTGTCGCCCTGGGCGGTCCTGACGCTACCGGTCACCCTCCTGGTGGCTGCCGCCTTCAGCGCCGCCGGTCTTGCCGGCACCGCGTTCCTGCGAACGGTCCAGGACTTCGACATCCCCATGGGCCTGATCGTGATGCCCATGTTCCTATTCAGCGGCAGCTTCTTCCCGACGACTGGCTTCCCGCCGCCGATCCAGATTTTTCTGCAGGCCACGCCACTCTTCCACTCGATCAGCCTCATCCGCGGGCTGACCACGGGTCTGCTCGGGCTGGAGCAGCTCTGGGACTTCGCCTACCTGGTTGGCTTTTTCGCGCTGATGATGGTGATCGCCATGCGCCGGATGGAGCGCAAGCTCATCAAGTAGGCGGGCGCTTGTCCGGGGTGGGAGGCGGTGCGCCCAGCAGCAACGGCAGCGACCCGCGCAGGTAGTCGACCGCCGAGACGATCGCCAATGCGGTCGCCGCCACCATCAACCAGAAGCCCGCGTTCGCCAGTGGGTTTGGGGAGCCTGAGCCTATGCCGGCCAGCGGCCCGCCCGTCTGCGCGTCGCGTGCCAGCAGAAGGACGAACACGCCCACCAGCGTGGCAAGCGTCTTGGCCTTGCCCAGCGCCCGGGCCGCGATCACCACGCTCTCCGAGGCAGCCAGCTGCCGGATGCCGCCGATGACCAGCTCGCGGCCGAGGATGGTCGCCGCGATCCAGGTCGGCAGCAGCCCAACCTCGACCATCGCGATCATTACCCCCGCCACCAGCACCTTGTCAGCGGTGAGGTCCATAAAGACCCCGAGCGATGTGACCTGGCCCCGTGCCCGAGCGATCCGGCCATCGAGGAAGTCGGTGATGGCGGCGATGGCGAAGACCACGGCGGCCAGCAGCCCGCCACCGGGGAAGGGCAGCAGGATCAGCGCCATGACTACTGGCGTGAGTGCAATGCGCGCGAGACCCAGCAGGTTGGGAAGCGTCGTGATCCGCGCCGCTCGCGCGGACCTCATCCGACCGCCTCGCGCTCCGGCGCGCGCATTGAATCGAAGATCGCGCGGACGTCCCTGGCGCTCTTTGCGTGAAGCGCGTGTTCCACGGCACCCCGCAGATCATTGAGGGAGACGCCTGCAAGCGCTCGCTTGACCGCACCGAAGGCTCCGGCGTCCATCGACAGCTCGTCGATACCGAGCCCAGTCAGCGCC
>Ga0207646_10007637_pt1 | contig 10947 bp, 12 predicted proteins | sample KBSK5502metaG_FD_184343 | JGI IMG/M metagenome (GOLD analysis project Ga0207646, IMG submission 184343) | Corn, switchgrass and miscanthus rhizosphere microbial communities from Kellogg Biological Station, Michigan, USA - KBS K5-50-2 metaG... | ecosystem: Host-associated > Plants > Roots >...
CTTCCGATCTCCGCATTCGATATCAATAGTCGGTCGCCCGCAATTCTTGGGTCGCGGGTGTCGGCGAGCCGGGTCGGGCTGTTCCGTATCCTCCGGAGCGGCGCCGGCCGGGTCGGCATCGTGCTCACGTGTGGGCTGGTTGCGGTCGCCTTGCTCGCCAGCCGAATCGCGCCGGCCGACCCCTTCGCCTCGGTCGGGCCGCCGTTGAGCTCTCCGACGCTGGCGCACCCGATGGGCACGGATGATCTCGGCCGCGATCTGCTCTCTGGGGTGGCGCACGGAACGCGAACGTCCCTCCTGCTCGCGCTCATCGTCAGCGTTCTCACCGGTTTCATCGGGGTGATCGTGGGCGCGCTGGCGGCATGGGAAGGCGGAAGGGTGGACGATGCGTTGATCCGAGTCACCGAATTCGTCCAGGTAGTTCCGCGATTCTTCCTTGCCGTCATCGTGATCGCGTTGCTCGGCCCGGGGCTCGATCGACTGGTGCTCCTGCTGGCCCTGACGTCGTGGCCATGGATCGCTCGGGTTGTGCGCGCCGAGGTGTTGTCGCTCAAGCAGCAGGAGTTCGTCGAAGCCGCTCGCTCACTGGGCGCGGGGCGGTCAAGGGTCCTGCTTCGCGAGGTATTGCCTAACGCGTTGCCGCCCGTGGTCGTGGTGGTGTCGCTCAACGCGGCTAGCGTGATCCTGATCGAGGCGGGGCTGTCTTTCCTGGGTCTCGGAGATCCTGACGTCGTGAGCCTGGGCTACCTGGCGAACAATGCGCAGCGGTTTCTGCGGGTGGCGTGGTGGATGGTGGCGTTCCCCGGCGCGACGATCGCCCTGGCTGTCCTCGGCCTGAATCTGCTGGGTGATGGGCTCAACGACGTGCTGAACCCGCGCGGCGCTTCCTGACGAGCGCCGGTTACGCGGCGGTCGTCAGAAGCTGGTCAGCGAGCCGACGGATGGCCGCCACGCTCGTAGCGTCAGGACGTTGGTCCATCACGGCGGTCCCACGCTCGTCCGCTTCGACCACCGCCGGATCGTAGGGAATCACCCCGGCAATCCCCACGGTGTGACGTCCCGCGAATTCACGCACGGTGTCCTCGTCCCGCGGCGAGCGGATCTTGTTGGCGACCATGTAGATCCGGCCGATCCCAAGGTCCTTTGCAAGGGCGAACGAGCGCTGCGCAGCTTCGAGGGACTTGAAGTACGGCTCAGCGATGAGAAGCAGGGTGTCGACGTGACGAGCCGTGCCACGGCTCAGATGTTCGAGCCCGGCTTCGAGATCTACCACGGTCATACGGGAGCTCGTCGAGACCAGACCGCGTAGCACGCCACGCACGGTGGCGTGCGCTCGACAAAGTCACCCCGAGCCCCCGTGACTGGGCTGGCCCATGACCAGGAGTGTCAGGTTGTGCCCTGCCGGCTGGCCAAACCTGTCGATGAAGTCCTCGACCGGCACCTTCAGCTCGAGGTGCGTACCGCCCTCGCCGTCGGACTTCTCCTCGAGCCAATCGCGCGGGATGGCGGGGAGGGAGGCGGCTTGGCCGTGGGGCAAGCCCAGGGTTACCGCGAGGTTGGGGTTGCTGTCGTCGTCAAGGGCGACGACCTGCTGACCTCGCTCCGCCAGGACACGCGCGAGCGTGCCTGCGACGGTGGTCTTGCCAGAGCCACCTTTTCCGCCGACAGCGATTTTCATAGGATTGACGGGCAGTAGCGTACCGCATTGCGCCCCCGGACGCTACAGGCCAGACGGGAGCAAGCAGCGCGAATCGTTGAGAGCGGATCGAAGCAAGTCCGCCTCGGCCTTGTCGGCAGCGACCCAACGTTCGAACCTAGCGCCGCATGGGCACCACGCCCAGACGCGGTAGCCGTGGTTCTTCAGCGGGTCCGCGTCGCCGGTCGGTCGGCCACACACACGGTGCTGGGCCACGAAGTCGCGGAGGTCGATATATACGCCGGGCATCAGGTCGCCGCGCCGTAGGACTGGGATGAGCCGCACCGAGCCGTTCGCTTGGGGCCATGGGATCGCCGCCTGCACGTGGCCGCACCAATTGACGTAGGTCGCGACGCGGCAAGGTGTCCACCCGACGTACGGGAGGTCGTCGACGTGTAGCGCCGTGCAGGCGCGCACGATGCTCCCGCACCGCGGGCAGGGATAGATCAGCCCGTCGGAGCGCGCCGGAACCACGACCTCTTCGCTCGGTGGCGCGGCCTCATCCGGCTCGACGGCGACGGTGTGAGCCGATGATTGCGAGAGGAGCCAGACGGACGTCATCGGCGAGAGCGGGCCCGAGGCTCAAAGCTCCCGGCGAAGGAGATGCCGGCAACCGCTGCGGCAAGGGATCGCGTGCATTGCGCACAGACGCGGCGGCCGGGTGACGAGCCCATTGACTGATGGTATGCCGCTGATTCCGGCCCCACCAAAGATTTTGTGGATCGCGGGCCCGCGCACCGCTAACAGCCTGTGTGACGCGACGCATTACGACGTCCTTCCGGGGCGACTACCTAGCCGCCTCATTGCTGTAACCACGCATATCGCCTATACTGCGCCGCACCACGCCCTCTGAGGAGAAGCAGGTGGGCTACTCGGGGGAATCGTGCGCCTAATGTTCAGCCCTCGGAGCAACACTCCTCGTTGGCGCTCCCGCTCTGATTGCCGTGGGTTCGGTCTTCTGATCGGCTCACCTGCGGTGGATGGTGTTGATGGCCTTGGCCTGGCCGAGGTGTCTATCTATGGCGTCCGGCCATCGTGAAAGAGGCTTACGCGGTAATGCAGCAGTTGAAGGACTGGATCACCGGGACAGAGCTAGACGCGCTGACGCTTTTGCTTTGGCTGGGAGCCGTCCTAATTGCAGCTACCCTCGGCATGGTGTTTGGGAGGCGGGCGCAGCGGCGGAGGGAGCGTCAGAGTGAAGTGCGCCATATCGTCCCGGAACGCCGACGAGGTCCCGATTGCCCGGTGGATCGAGGACGGTAAACAACTCTTCAACCTCTGGCAGGAAAGGGTTACGCAGGTGACCGAGCTACAGAGCCGCCTCGACGCGATGGCACAGGAGATCGATCAGCTCAGGGCTCAGGTCGGTCAGATTGACGATCTGCGGGCTGAGTGTCTCCGCCTCAGCCAGGCAGGTGAGGCTCTGTTGTTGGAGCGGGACCGACTGCGGTCTATCCTAGGTCGCATCAGCGAGTTGGCCCAACGGGCTAGCCAGATCCGCCCCGGGGCGACTAGAGAGACGGCTCCCGAGGTTGGGCCGTGACGGGAGGGGCGCGCAGAGAGTCACCATAACGAACCCCGCCAGCTCTCGCTCTGCGCCCTGACGGGTGGCGCGCTCCCCGCTTTCTGCCGAGAGATCAGCACTAATCCCAGACCGCGCATACCTAGTACTCGTCGGACCGCATGGCGTCGATGTAGGCCTCGATTTCTGCTTCGCGGTCAGCCTCTGCGAGTTGTTCTCGGACAGCATTGTATTCGGCCTCCAAGAGATCGGGGAGACTAGTCGAGCAGTGTGGCCATATTGCCTGCGCCCGATTGGCGAGCTCGACGAGCTTCTCCAGTCTGGTTGGGGGCACATTCCTGGGTCCGGATATTCGCGGCCCGTCACGGCCGAGGATGAGGCCCTCGATCCTGACGAAGAGATCGCGCAGTGCATCGGCCGTTTCTTGGTGGTCTACGGTCTTTGCAATGTCCGCGTGGGCTTGGAGCAGAGTCGCGCACGCGAGCACCATTGCGGCAAATACGAAGTACGCATGCCGTTCGTGCTCATAGTACGGATGGTCGTGGGCTTCGTGTGCTCCTTTGTGTCGAAGTTGGTACGCGAGCCTGAGGACAGCATCGTGGGTTGGCCGTGCTAGCCAGTAGGTCTTGTCTGATTTTCTGAGATCGCTTGTGGTGAGGTGCAGCCCTGCGATGAGCGGATCCAGTGCAGAGGGCCAAAGCAGCTTTGAGTTGGCGTCCTTGACCGCGAACAGGAATGACAGCTTTTTCAAGAAGGGTTCTAAGAGCGCGCTGATTTGTTCAACCACGCTGCCGGACGATTCCCGGGAGCTGGTGAGATACCGCAGAAAAACGCTCACGAATTTGTCTTCGAACCCTTTGAGTCGTGGCTCCTCCACCTTCTTGAACACGACATACATGAAGAGTCGGATTGCTCGTTGCAGGGCTGCCGGCAAGAGCGTCGCGGATTCTTTCTCGTTGAAAGGGTGCGGTATTCGCACACAACTCTTCGAGAGGAACCGCTCAATCTTAATTTGCGCGTATCCGATCCTATCGATCGGGTCGTAGCCGCTGTTGAGCATTTCGAGTCTAGTGATCTCAGCTGCAAGCGGGAGGGTAATCAAGAGCTCAGTCTCTAAGCGTGCAACAGTGTTTTTGAGCTGTGCCATCCCGTAGGTAGGAGGAGTGTATTGCGAGTGTTGCGCTATCGCTGTTTGTAGGTCTCTTACCGTCACATCCAGGTATTGCCGGAGGTCCTCTTTGAGAATCGTGTCGTCCCGTGTGCTGGGAACGGCCGAATTCTCGGAGCAAAGCTCCCAGAGCCTGTCCTCATACAACCGAACTTCCCGTTCCAGGAGCCGAGCGGCCCAGTCCTCAAGTCGTTCATGGACTTGCTGCTGGTTTCTCGGAACAATCAGTTCTTCGCCTGTCCCCTTTTTGATGTATCTCGCAGCCACTTCAAGGTCGGGATCGCGTTTCTTGATCTCGTCAATGGAAAACCAGTCAGCGGACTTCCGCGCTAGTCCTCGAATGTCAGCCAGCAGGGCTTCTGGAATGGGCACGCTATGAGCTTCTGTGTGGTGGCTAACTTACGTCAACCCCTTTGATTTATTATAAGTCGCAATATGCGATCTCGTTGGCGCCGAGGATCATCGTGTACGACTCCGCACGGTTCAGAACTCCCGCCATCTCACCCTCCTACTAGACAGCGTCGAGCCTGCCGCGAATCTACCACCGCGATCGTCCTCGGAATCGAAGATCTCTGCTTCAGGCGCAAAGGCCTGATCGGCCCCGTCCAATTCCTCGATCGCTTCGACCACCAACGCGTCGCCCACTTCGTCAACTAAGTTGGCTAGCCCATCTCGGTATGCCAGCAAAGGGACGAACGCCACACGGCGTTGTGCTAGCGCTGCGCGCACTCTGGGCCGATCGCCGTAGGTCTCACAAAACTGCGGACCAATCCTCCCACCTGAATCCCGGAGCCGACGAAGTCACCACTTCATCGGCCCGGGAACCCTGTCGGCGCTCTTGGACTCTCTCCGAGCCGTCGAACGGGTTGCGGAAACTGCTACGGCACCGCATTGTCGAACTCGAGTAGCCCTGGGTCATCGGTTAGCAAAACACGTTTTGAACTCGAAGGCTCACCGGCGAAGTCAAACCCGAACGTCGGAAGCGTGTTGTCGTGGAGCGTGATCGCCGCGATATCCCCTTGGTCATCCACGACAAACTGCAGGCACGAGAACGCAAAGGGCATGTCGACTGGGCCCTTAAACGTCAGTTCGAGCTCGTCTGCCGTTTCCACTGTTAGGCCCGCACGAGCCTGTCCCACGATATCTTGAATAGCTGGAACTGCCAGTTTGAAACCGCCGCTCTTTGTCTCCTCTACCCGGAGGATAAAGTCGCGGCTCGTGATGGTCGCGTCGATTACATAGAAGCCCAGCGCATTCTCCCCCAAAAAGTTGGCGACCAACTTGTTCTCCACACGCAGCCTCCGACCTCGCACAGCCTCAGATAGAACTGTAGGGGCGATAAACCAGCGAAAGACGTCGCTGAATCGAAAGGACACTCTAGTAGCACCGTCAAATTTGGTCTCTATCTCCGCCGATGACACACCCCAAGCCGCGAGGAAGCCGCCCAGCAGATTCAGGCCCACGTCAATGCCGACGGAACGCGATTTCTTCCGCAGCGAACTCGGCGCTCGCGCAGACGCCAGTTTAGCGGTTAGCGCCTTGTCTCCTGTAAGCAGGTGTTGAAGCGGCCCAAGAAAATCTGACCTGTGTCGATCGCTCGCCACCACGCACAAGGGCGCAACGTCTGAACGTGGCATGCGCAGAGGAATTGCATCGTAGGTTTGCCGGATCGCCAGTATCAAAGGGTCGTCGCACGCTTTGAACAGTCCCATCTTATTCCTCGCTCGCTCTCTCTAATGCTCAGTTCCAAATCGCCGCGGGTAGAAGCGTTTTACCGCTCGTGCGATACTTCCGGCATGGCGAAGCACCCTAGCGCCCATGCGAACCAGTTCGCCAACGTAGACATGTCGACGGGCGAGGTTCCGAACGACTCGCCAAGGCCAGGCACGGAGGACCCGGAAGCCCGCTGCGCTTGTCATGAACCTACTATGCGTTGACGACCTTGGACCAGCAGGGGAGGCATCCGCCGCCGCCGAAGCGCCTGCCCGCCGGCTTAACGTTTCGTGGTTTCGGGAACAATCGCCCCAGGGCCAAGCCAAGGTTACGTTCCGGGACCCGCTTACTAGCGAAGAGCGAGCCTGGCTGCGCTGGTACCTCGAGCAGTATCTAAGCTTCCCGTATGGGGCCGAACGGTGGAGAGCTGCACTGGCCCCAGGCAAGATGGCCAGTTGGGGCACGGACCTGTTCGCACAGCTATTCCCCAAACCCAGCCCCGCTTGGCAACTGTATCGCCTTGCCACTTCGGAATCACCGACCTCCTGCGAGCTGTGCATCGCTTCCGAAGATCCAGCCTTTTTGAGCGTACCATGGGAACTACTGCGTGATCCTGCGCGTAACGACCGCTCGATTGCGCTCACCTTGGGCGGTCTGTATCGCCAGCGCCGCTTAGCCCGGCCGATAACCTCACCCCTACGCAATCCAGCTGATCCGCTGCGCATTCTGCTGGTCATCGCGCGCCCCACGGACCAACCGCATATCGATCTGCGGACGGTCGCCGGGCCCGTTCTCGAGGCGCTGCGGATGAAGGGATCCGCTGTCCAAATGGATGTCCTGAGGCCCCCAACGTTCAGTCAGCTGCGCCAGGAGCTCACCGCACGGGTCGGGTTCTATGACGTGGTCCATTTCGATGGCCATGGTCAGTTTGCTGGCGGTGGAAGCACCAGGATCGGGCTTAAGCTCAACACGGGATACCTGATATTCGAAAAGCCAAACGGGCAAACCGATCCTATCAGCAGCGACCGGCTCGTGCAGGAGCTCGCCAACTGCGGTATCCGATTGGTCGTCCTCAATGCGTGCCAATCGGCGCAGGAGAGCAGCACTGACGCATTCTCTTCTGTCGCGGCGCAGCTGCTAGCGGCTGGCGCCAAGGGCGTCGTAGCGATGTCCTACTCGGTCTACCCCAGGACTGCCGCCCTCTTTATGGAGCAGTTCTATGGCCGCCTGGCTGCCGGTGTGTCCCTGTCCGAGGCCGTCGGCGCCGGCCGCCGCCTGCTTGAGCGCAACCTCTTGCGGCCATCGGTCGTGTCGCAGGACTTGGAGCTCCACGATTGGGTGGTCCCTGCGCTCTACCAGCAGGAACACGGGTACATGCCGTTCCCGGGCCAGCGATCAGTGCCAGCCACCCCAATGGCTTCGCCGGCGGCGACGATGGCCGAACAGGCTTGCCCGGAAGGGCCCTATGGTTTCGTCGGCCGAGATCCTTACCTGCTGGATATCGAGCGGGCGTTGGCCAACCCCAACACCCCATGGGCGCTCGTCACGGGAATCATCGGTAGCGGCAAGACGGAGCTAATACGCGGGTTTGCCCGCTGGTATGCCCAAACGAGTGGCTGCCCGGATGGCGTCTATGCCGTGTCGCTGGCAACGAGCGGACTTGACGATCTGCTCGAGGCTGTCTTTCGGCAGGCGAACGAGAAGGGCCAGGAGGAAGATCGGCTGAAGCAGGCGGTCCGTTATCTTCGGCGTGCGCGCTGCTTGCTGGTGGTGGATGATCTCGATCGAGCCACCCTGCCGGTCGTGAGTCGAGATCCGATGCCTGAGCACGATCGGCAGAAGCTGTCACGCTTTCTTTATCAGCTGCGAGGAGGAAGCAGCCGTGTGCTCTTGGCCAGCCGCCGTCCAGCCGAGCCTTGGCTTGGCGTAAGTTACGTTCGCGTGGAGCTTAGTGGAATCGGCCAGCCTGGCCGGATCGAGTTGGCGCGAAGCATTGCCGCTCGATCCGGGCAAGACGCTCGAAGTTGGGCAGCTGACGACGACTTTGAGATACTGCTCGACCTCCTTAAAGGCCATCCCGGGGCGATGGTCCTGGTGTTGCGGGAGATCAGGGCTCGCTCCGCCGAACAGGTGGTTGATGGGCTCCTGGGAGTACGCTCGTCCGCTGGGTCCATCGAAGACGCAGGGTTGGCCGAAGCCTTTGCCCACCTGAGCGCCAGTGCCCGCGAGGGGTTGCCGTTTGCAGGGATGTTTCACGGTTTTCTGGATCCAGCGGTTTTGGCCCAGGTAGTGATCCGCAGTGATAATGAGCAACGATCGCTCGCCCAGAAACTTGGCCAATCCGGTTACCTCCATCACCTGGAGGTTGCTCTACAGGAAGCGTCTGAGGTGGGGCTCATCACTCCCAGTCCATATTTCTTGCCACCCTTGCTGCCGAGGTTTCTCCGGCAGTGGCTGCCGGCGGAACTGCTCGCGCGGCTCAATGTCGCGTTCACGCGCAGCTTCGCCCGCCTCTGGGGGCAAACATATTTGCCTCAGCTTCAGGAGGGCGATGACCTTTCCAGGCGCGGCCTAGCCTGGGAGCAGCAGAACATCATACGCGCCTGGCGGCTCGCCGAGCAGACACGGGACTACCGCGCCATCTGGTACCTGCTGCGAGCCGAAGAGGCCTACTTTCAGCAAACGTTTCGCGTCGATCGTTGGGCGTCGATGTGCCGGCATACGCTGGACATCATTGGGGAGCCCGAGCCTGAGGACATCGACATGCCACTGCTGATACTGTGGACATACCTTGTCCAGGGTGCTGTGAAGTGGGGCTTCGATCCTAAGGCTCAGGAGAGGGTGAATCTTCGGGTCGTGAATGCGCTCGTCGGGCTCCAGCATCCCGACCCTGAGGGACAGGTCGCCCAGGCTGCGAGAGAGCTGCTGGCTGAGGCCTACCTCAACCTGGCTTATGCATGTAGCAACCAGGAGCGCGACCGGGATGCCGATGTGCATCAGTGGCTCGAAAGAGCGGTTGCACTCAAGGGCCGAGGCGCCACGGACAGCGTCCTTGCATCGGCCAAGCGGCTTCTGGCGAGGATGGCCGCACAGCAGGACCGGCGTGACGAAGCGGTCCGTCTTTACAACGAGGCGCTGGCGATGGACCCGCAACACGTCAATAAGGCAGGAGCCGTGGACGTTTACATGGGTTTGGGCGATCTGGCCCAGCAGGTCGAGCAGCGCAAGGAATTCTATGACCTTGCGTTGGCCTTGGCCGAGGAAGGCCGCGACTTTCGTGCGGTGGCGAACGCCCTCACCCGGCGAGGTGACATTGCCGCCGATGACGAGCGCCGTGGGAACCTGTACAAGCGCGCGCTCGCCATCGGCGAGCAATCCCGAAATCCAGCCGACATCGCGGCGGACTACGGCAAGATCGGTCTAGTTGCCCGGAAGAATCCGGCTCGGCTGGATGAGGCTAGGGAGTGGTTCAGCCGAGCACTGGCCATTTACGAACAGCTCCAGCGGACAAATCCGAAGTGGCTTACCATGATGTACGACCAGTTGCACAGCCTGGCACGGGAACGTGGCCAGCCGGACGAGGCGGAGGAGTGGGCACACAAAGCAGACGCGGCGCGCGCTCGCATCGCAAAGCGGTAACTCGTCCCTCAGATTACTCGCAGCGCGGCCGTGGAGGACCCTTCCGTGACATGCGAAGCAGCTCCGGAAAGTGCGGCATGGGTCCCCTCCGTCGAACAGAACGTGGCGCGATTCGACGATCCGATGATCCAGAGGTTCTCGCCGATTACTACCTAAGGACCATCGGCAACGTCCGGCGACGTTCGGCGACTCGCGACGATCCGTTCGAGGCGAGGTTTCGCTAGCGCTACGTAGTCGGTCGTGTTTAGAACCATCGAGCGATCCAAGCGCGCCGCGTTGAAATACAGCTCGTCGTTCTCTAGGAGTGATGGGTCGACAATCAATTCCAACTCCGGGTTGAAGGAGAAGGGCATGATCGTTCCCGCCACGCTGCCCGCAAGTCTTTCGGCGATGTCCGATGAGGCGAAGGAGACGTAGCTGCCCCTGAGGAGCGCCTTCACGGCATTCAAGTCCACTCGCGCATCGCCGGGGACGACTCCCAACACATACCGGGTGACCTTTTTGCCAATCTTCACCATCAAGACGATGCACTTTGCCGCCTGGGAGAGCGCGTTACCCCGCATCGGACTGACGGCTTCTGTTCGTCCTTCGGGTGGGTGATCGATCAGCCGATACAGTGCGCCTCGTTGATCGAGGAACGTGATGAGACGGGTATAGGTGGACGTCGAGGTCATGTCCGTCATGGCGGTCTCACCGCGCCACGATGTCGATCTCGACAGCGGCACCCAGGGGAAGGGACGCGACTGCGACGGTCGTTCGAGCCGGATACGGCGCCTCGAAGTGCCGTCCGTACACTGCGTTCATCGCGGCGAAGTCCCGCATATCAGTCAAGTACACGCTGGCCTTGATGACGTCGGCGAAGGTCTTTCTCGCCGCGGCGAGAACCGCTTCCACGTTCTTGAAGATCAGCTCTGTCTGCGCCGCCACATCCCCTTCTATGAGTCGACCGCTGGTGGGGTCCTGGGCGACCTGCCCGCTGAGATACACAAACTCTCCGGCGCGAACCGCCGGCGAGAATGGTCCCACTGGTGCGGCGATCTTGTCTGTCGTGACGCTTTCTCTCGCCATCTCTTTACTCCCGTGTCGCAGCGGTCGAAGGTGGCCCCGTGCCTACCAAGCGGCCCGAAATGCGCGTTTCACTTCTGCGATCCGCTTCTCGTCCCGCTTGTAGAAGGTCCACTGCTTGACTCGCTTGGCTCGGACGAGCCC
>Ga0207646_10007640_pt1 | contig 10944 bp, 9 predicted proteins | sample KBSK5502metaG_FD_184343 | JGI IMG/M metagenome (GOLD analysis project Ga0207646, IMG submission 184343) | Corn, switchgrass and miscanthus rhizosphere microbial communities from Kellogg Biological Station, Michigan, USA - KBS K5-50-2 metaG... | ecosystem: Host-associated > Plants > Roots >...
TAGGCGACGATCGCGCCGTCGTCACGGTGCGCGCGGACGACGAGAAGATCGGAATCATCGCCGACCCGCTCCGCACGGTTCAGCTGAAGCCGGGCGACCACATCCTGATGGATTCCAAATCGGGGTACCTCCTCGAGCGCCTGCCGAAGAGCGAGGCCGAAGAGCTGGGACTCGAAGAGGTGCCCGACATCGGGTATCGCGACGTCGGCGGTCTGAGCCTGCAGATCGAAGCGATCCAGGATGCGGTGGAGCTGCCGTACCTCTACCCCGCCCACTACAAGGAGCACAAGCTCCGCCCGTCCAAGGGCGTGCTGCTCTACGGTCCGCCCGGATGCGGCAAGACGATGATCGCCAAGGCGGTGGCCAACAGCCTCGCGGAGAAGGTCTCGAAGGAGCGCGGCGAGAAGGTCAGCGCGTACTTCCTCAACGTGAAGGGGCCGGAGCTGCTGAACAAGTATGTCGGCGAGACCGAGCGGAAGATCCGCGAGGTCTTTCAGAAGGCCAAGGAAAAGGCGGCCGACGACGTGCCCGTGGTGATCTTCTTCGACGAGATGGACGCGCTCTTCAGGACGCGCGGGACCGGCATCTCCTCGGACGTCGAGTCGACGATCGTCCCGCAGTTCCTCACCGAGGTCGACGGCGTTGAAGGGCTGCGCAACGTCGTGGTCATCGGCGCGTCGAACCGGCCGGACCTGATCGATCCCGCGATCCTGCGGGCCGGCCGCCTCGACCTGAAGATCAAGGTCGACCGACCCGATCGCGCGGCCGCCGGCGACATCTTCCAGAAGTACCTGACGCACGACCTACCCATCGCGGCGGCGGACACGCGACGGCATGGCGGCGTCGACGCGGCCGTCGACGCGATGATCGCGTCCGCGCTGGACGCGATGTTCGAGCGCGGCGAGACCACGCAGTTCCTCGAGGTTTCCTATGCCAACGGTGAGAAGGAAGTCCTCCACTTCGGCGACTTCGTCTCGGGCGCGATGATCGAGTCCGTGGTGCGGCGCGCGAAGAAACTTGCCCTCAAGCGCTGCATCGGCGGCGACGAGAAGGGTCTCGTCACCGACGACCTGGTGGCCGCGGTCCGCGAAGAGTTCAAGGAGAACGAGGACCTGCCGAACACGAGCAACCCGGACGACTGGGCGAAGATCGCCGGCCGGAAGGGCGAGCGCATCGTCGCCGTCAAGTCGCTGGTCGGCCACACTCGTCAACCGCAGCGGGACGTGGAGAAGGTGATCACCACTGGCCAGTACCTGTGACCGCTGCGCCACAGGGCCTAAGGCGAGCTCGAGCGATTCGCGGATGGCGCTCTCGACGGTCCCCAGCGCTGTCTGCATCGATTCCGACACCGGCGGCCGCGGTGGCGGAGCGCCCGCTCGCGACCGCCGCGAGCCGGTACCCGATACGAGCCGCGCGCCCGGCGACGGCGATAGCCGCCTGCGTATCCGCTCCGCTCGTGACTCCTTCTGCGCGCGCCTCGTCCGCGAGCCTCCGGGAGGAACCGGAGCAGCCCGCGGGCGACGTCTGCAAAGCGGGCGACGAGCTGGCGCCCCGCGTAGTCGAGCCCGACGAGGTGGAAGGCAAGGAACAGGGCAGCGATCCCGAGCAGCGTGCCATAGACACGCCACAGCGCCAGGTGGATGCCCGTGACGGGCTGGTCGGACAGCCCGACGATCGCAAACGCGACGACGATCTGCACGCCGACGTGAGCATGCTCGAGGCCCGGCACACGATGGCGCGTCCAGGCTCACGCAGGTATCGCGAGGCATGCGCGGCGGTGGCGGCGCGGCCGCGCCCGGATCTTTCTGCGGCCCTGAGCGCTCCTCCGAGCCGTCGACGCGGCGCGTTCCACCGAGCTGGCCGACTGGCCTCCTGCCGCGCACGGAGCGTTCGTGGCCGAGATCGAGCACCTGCGGCGAGTGATAGAGCTGCTGCCGTCGCTCGACGAGTATCTCGCGCGGATGATCCATCCAACGACGTGAAGAGACGCTCAGCGTATGCCCGGATGGCTGCCGACCAGGTGTTCGCCCTCGACCAGCGGCGCCGGGAGCGTCGTCCGGCCCGGAGGCGCGAGGCTTTCCACAGCGACCCAGACAGCCGCGACGAGGAACACGAGCGAGCCCGGCACCCACATGATCACGCCCGCCACCGACTGATCCTCGAGCGCGGCGATGGTTCCCAGCCGCACGGCGTAGGCGGGGTAGATCACGCGATCCGACAGCGTCAGGATCGCCGCCAGCACCGTGTTCTGGAGGTCAGCCAGGAGGAGGTACGGGATCATCGTCCACCGTGGCCACGGCGACCGCGCGGGCCAGGTGAGGGTCACGGGCCGCCAGAACATCATCGCGGTCGTGAACAGGCACGCATGCTCGACGTGATGCCACGCATCCGAGCGCAGTGCCAGCTCGTAGAACCAAGGCGTGTGCCAGACCCAGAATGCCACGGCGAAGGACGTCCAGCCGACGGCGGGATGCGCGATCAGCGACGTGATCCCCCGCAGGGAGGGGGCCGCGAGTCCCGCGGCCACCGCGCGTCGGATCCGGCGTGGAACCCCCAGCAGCATCGGGGCGACGGGCGCCCCCAGCCAGAGAAGGGGCGGAGCCACCATCATCAGCAGCATGTGCTGCGTCATGTGGGCCTGCAGGAGCCGACCGGCGAGGGCGTCCAGCGGCGAACCCACGGCGAGCACGATCGCCCCCAGGCCGCCCAGAAACGCCGCGAGACGGCGCGGGCCGAACCGCTGGGGCGTCCTTCGAGACAGCGCCCGCCAGCCCGCCACGTAGATCACTCCCGTGGCGAGCACCGTGCCGAGCACGGGGGCGACGTGCCCGCCCGCTTCCGCGCCGTGCGCCATCGAGTTATGCAGGCTAGCGCGTTGCCGGTCGCGCGGTGACCGGCGCGCGCGCAGGGGATTGATTCACCGGGCGGAGGGTCTCCAGAAACGCGACGAGCGCGTTCACTTCCGCCGGCGTGAGGTTCGTGCCATAGGCGGGCATGTTGCCCCCGCCCTGGATCACCTGGCGGATCAGCTGGTCGCGCGTGAGCCGCGTGGCCACACCGTCCAGCGCGGGCCCGCGGCTGCCGCCCTCGCCGCCGAGGCTGTGACAGTTGCGGCATTGCTTGTTCTGGACCACGAGGGCGCCCTGCAGCTGGAGCGGTGTCCGCCCCTGCACGTACGCCACCGGCGTGGCGAGCGCGGTGCCCGCGTCCATGATTGGGGACCATGGAGACCGCACCCCGAGGGTAGCGAGCGTCGTCACGACGAGGACGATCAGGACCACGCTCAGGACCGCGACCGGCCGCCGCCGCCAGCTCTTCTCGCCGGCGGGGGCGATCAACGGCACCGCGAGCAGCAGCACGATCGCCAGCGGCATGCCCACGAGCAGGATCGCCGTTTCGGTCCACGGCGGCAGCAGGGCCATCAGGGCGAAGAGAGAAAGGAAGTAAAAGTCGGGCCTCGGGGAAGCATCGGTGATCGTCGGGTCCGGCGCTCCGTTGGGCCCGTAAGGGCCGAAGAACGCCGCGCACGCCAGCACGGCGAGGATGACCACGCTCATCCCTACCATGTCCTTCCGCGCGGCGACGGGGAAGAACGGCACGCCGTCCTTGTGGACCTCTTCCTCGTACCGCTTCCGGTAGGTCTCCCGATCGACCACCCGACCCGGCATCGGCCACTCGTTGACGCCCAGCCTCAGAACCAGCCAGAGGTGGAGGCCGATGAGCCCGATCAGGATGCCGGGAACCAGGAAGACGTGGACCGCGAAGAACCGCGACAAGGTGCGGCCGGCGATGATCGGGCCGCCCAGGAGCGCGTGAACGATCGCCGATCCGATGACGGGGGCGCGCGCGGCGATCGACGCGCCGATCCCGAGCCCCCAGTAGGCGTCCTGGTCCCACCGGAGGATCTGGCCGGTGAAGGCCATCCCGAGCGTGCAGAGAAACAGGAAGACCCCGACGATCCACGTCAGCTCGCGCGGGTACTTGTACGCGCCCCAGAGGAAGACCTGGATCATGTGGAGTGTCATGACCAGCACCATCGCGTTGGAACCCCAGAAGTGGACGGCGCGGAGAAACCAGCCCAGGGCCGCCTGATCGTTCAGGTACCGAAGGCTCTGGTAAGCCTGGTCCGCCGACGGGACGTACACGAGGGCGAGGCAGATCCCGGTCGCGATCTGGAGCGCGAAGAGGGCGAGCGTCGCGCTGCCGAAGACGTACCACCAGCTGGCGGTCCTCCGCGGAACAGGATGGGCCATCACGGGCGCCAGAGCCTGGGTGACCCCCGTGCGCTCCTCGAACCACCTGGCGATCGACTCGAGCGCTCGCGTTCCGCGCGGCATTACACTGGCCCCGCCAGCGTCGGAAGCTGGCCGCCGCGCACCCAGAGCTGCCCGTCACGGACCTGATACTCGTACTCGAACAGTCCGCGAGGCGGCGGCCCCGACGCCCGCGAACCGTCCTCGTAATAGGCGCCGCCGTGGCAGGGGCACATGAAGAGCCGCGACTGCGGGAACCAGCGCACCGGGCAGCCGAGGTGCGCGCAGTTGACCGCGAACACCTGGAACTGCTCGCCGCCGACCCGCCGCACCCAGCACGCGATCTTCGCGGTGGGGCCGTCCCAGGCGACGCGGAACGGGTTCTCGTACGTCGCCAGGCGGGTCTGCCCCTCGGGGAAGCTCCCCACCACGCCGAGCTTGATCCACTCCTGGCCGGCGCTTCGGCGAACCGGCCCCAGGATGTACCCGATGGCCGGGATCCCCACCAGCGCGGCCGCGATCGCGTTCAGCGCAAGCCCGAGCTTGAAGAGGAATCCCCGGCGCGAGGTCGTCGTGGGCAGCGAATCGTGCTCGGTGCACATGGCGTCACACCTCTCCTTCCTTCAGTTCGTCGACCATCAGCGCGGATCGCTCTCGCTCGCAGTGAGGCGGCCGGGGACCGGCCTCCGCTGGGCGACCAGCCAGCCCACGACGGCCGAGATCTCCGCGGGCGCGAGCGGGCGGCCCGGGATGTAGCCCCGCCAGTCGGGCATCCCGACATCGGCACGTCCCGCGATCACGGTGGTCCGGAGGTACTGATCGCTGACGAGCGCGAGATACGACGGGTCCACGACGGAGCCCGCCTTCGGCCCGCCTCGACCGTCCGCGCCATGGCAGCCCGCGCACGCCGCGGCGTAGACCGCCTTGCCTCGATCCGGATCTCCGAGCGCCGCAGCGTACGGCGGCACCTGGGAGCTCTTCGTCGCCTCCGGCTGCGCCCAGGCTCGAACGAGCCCCTGAACCAGCGCGTCGATCTGCTCCTCGGTCAGTCCCTCTCCCGCACTCCTCGCGAAGGCCGGCTGGGCCGTGCCCGGCACACCCTCGGCGATGACGAGGCGGAGGCGCTCCGCGGGAACCAGGCCGAGATAGACGGGATCGTTGAGCGGGCGCGCCGCGCCGAGATGTCCCCCGTTCCCGTGGCAGCCTGCGCACTGTCTGGCGTAGAGCGCGTCGAAGGCCATGGCCGGCGGGGCCGCGGTCTCTTCGATGGCGCGCGCTCTCGGCTTGCCGGGCAGGATGTCGCACCCGGCCAGAGCCAAGGCGAACACCATCGCCACGCCCACGGAGCTCAGGCCGGCGGTCGAAGTCATCGATCCCGCTCCGAGCGCACCCGCGCCTTGACGCCGGCCCGCGCCGCCAGCGGCAAGCTCTGCATCGTCGGGAGTGGGTGCGCCCGCGCCACCACGAACCCCGCGGCGAGCCCGAAGGCGACCTGGGAGACGATGAACCACGGCCAGTCCACATGGGCCTCGAGCGTCGGATTGACGACGCCGAGCAGGGCCCAGACGAGGCCCGTCCACAGCAGCGGCGCGGTGAGGCCTCCCCAGAAGAGATGCCGGCCCGGCAACATCGGGAGAATGACGGCGTAGAGCAGGCCGACGAGTACGGAGACGGCGCCGTGGATGATGACGCCGAGCGCGAGGGCGGTAGCGTCGAAGGCTCGGAGCTCGGCGACAGTTGCGCGCGCCATGCCCGGCATGGCCGCGGCCGACAGCAGATTGATGGGGTACCAGAGGCTCCGCTGGACGATCACCCCGTACGCGAGGGCTACGACCGCCATCGCGATCCCGCCGACGATCCCGCCCGTGATCCCGGCCGAGTACGGCTGGATCTCGACGGGCAGGCGGGTGCGATGACCACCCTCGCCGATCCGGGGCTCCACCGCCGCTCGCGACGGCGGGGCGGCGGGGAGGCGCAGCTCCACCGGGCGAAGCGCGATGCGCTCCACTTGCTGCTCGGGAAGGACCTCGCGGTACCAGCCGATGCCGGCGATCAGGCCGAGCGCGATCCCGACGATGCTCACGGCCGGGTGGGTGATCAGGCCGGCGAAGACGAGCGTGATGCCCAGGGCGATCACCATGGGCCACGCGGTCGGCGCGGGAAGCTCGACGCTCTCCGGAGGGTATCCGTCGCGCTCGGGTGTCATGTCTTGTCGACCGCCAACAGGCAGAGAAGGAGCGGCAGATAGAGGAGCGAGGCGAACAACACCCGCCGCGCGGAGAGCACCGACGGCTGCCGCGCTTGCCCCACTCCGACCGCCACGAACGCGAGCCCCAGCACCAGGGCCCCTGTCAGGTAGACTGCGCCGGTCCAGCCCATGACCGGGGGCAGGAGGCTCACCGTGAGAAGCCCCACCGAGGCCAGGACGATCTGGCGCTCGGTGGTGGCGCCGTCCGGATCCACCACCGGCAGCACCCGCACGCCCGCCCGCGCGTAGTCCTCACGGTACAGGCGGGCGATCGCGAGCGTGTGAGGCAGCTGCCAGAGGAACAGGATGGCGAAGAGCACCCAGGCCCCGAGCGTGGCATCGTCCCGCGCGGCCACCCATCCCGTCACCGGGGGGAGGGCGCCCGGCACGGCGCCCACCAACGTGCAGAGGGCCGTGCGCAGCTTGAGCGGGGTGTACACGAACAGATACAGGATCGCCGTGGCCCCGGTGAGCAGGGCCACAACCGCGCCGACCAGGGCGGCGAGGTAGGCCACCCCCAGCAGCGTGAGCGCGGCGCCGAACAGCAGCGCCTCCAGCGGCTGGAGACGGCCGTCCGGCAGCGGCCGGTTGCGGGTGCGCTCCATCCGGGCATCGACGCGCCGCTCCCAGTACTGGTTGAGGGCCAGCGTCCCGCCGGCGGCCAGCAGGGTGCCGATCAGCAGATGGAGCATGCGGACGTAGTCGGGCGCCCCGCTCAGGCCGGCGTCGTAGCCCACGAGCGTCGTGACCACGACCATGATGACCACGCGCGGCTTCGTCAGGGCGACGAGATCCGACGCGACCTGGCGGCGGTCCCGGGCGACCGCGGTGACGAGGAGTCCGCGGGAGGCTTCGCTCATGTCAGCGTCCGATCACGTAGACGACGGTGAGCACGACGACCCAGACCCCGTCGACGAAGTGCCAGTACCAGGAGACGAGCTCCACGCGCTCGGCATGGACCGGCCGGAGGGCGCGCGACCAGGCGAACACGGTGATCAGCGCCAGCATCACGAGCCCGACCACGACGTGGGAGGCGTGGAGCCCGACCAACGCATAGTAGGTCGTGCCGAACAGGTTGGTGCTGACCGTCAGGCCTTCCCGCATGATGAGCCGGGACCACTCGGCCGCCGTGCCGGCGAGGAACACGGCGCCGAGGAGAACGGTCACGAGGAGCCAGGCGCCGCAGCGGCCCACGCCGCCGCGCGCGAGCGCCCGCGCGCCGACGGCGACCGTCACGCTGCTCGAGAGCAGGCAGACGGTGCCGAGCACCGGCACCGACAGCACATCGCTCGGGAACGGGCCGGTCAGGCTCTTCCCGAGATAGAAGAGATAGGCGACCACGAAGACGGCGAACAGCGAGGCCTCCGCGACGATGAGGCAGACCATGCCCACCCGCCCGCGTGAGCTCATTCGTGTGGCCCGTCCGGATCGGCGGGATACTTGAGGTCCCACAGGGGCCGACGGCTCCCGACGACGGGGACGGTCTCGAAGTTGTAGGGCGGCGGCGGCGAGGTCGTCGCCCACTCGAGCGTCCACGCGTCCCACGGGTCGTCGCCCGCGCGCGCGCCGCGCCGCAGCGCGATGACGACGTTGACGACAAAAACGAGGACGGCCGCCGCCTGGAACAGCACGCCGAGCGAGACCACGAGGTTCCAGAAGTCCCAGCCGCGATCGGCAGGATACGTATAGATCCGCCTGGGCATGCCGATCATTCCCAGCCAGTGCATGGGCAGGAAGGTCACGTTGAACCCGACGACGAAGAGCCAGAAGTGCCACCGGCCCAGCCGCTCGCTCAAGAGGCGGCCCGTGACCTTGGGAAACCAGTAGTAGATCGCGCCGAAGATCGTGAAGACGAGGCCGCCGACCAGCACGTAGTGGAAGTGCGCCACGACGAAGTAACTGTCCGTCACCTGCCAGTTGAACGGCACCACCGCCAGCATCACGCCGGTGAGGCCGGCGCACAGGAACTGGAACAGGAACGCGCAGGCGAACAGCATCGGCGTCGCGAACCGGATCCGCCCGCCGTACATCGTGGCGACCCAGTTGAAGATCTTGATCCCGGTTGGCACCGCGATGAGCATGGTGGAGGCGGCGAAGGCCGCGTTCAGGGGGGAGCCCATGCCGACCGCGAACATGTGATGGGCCCAGACGGTCATGGACAGGAAGCCGATCGCGAGCGACGCCGCGACCACCATCGGGTAGCCGAAGATCACCTTGCGCGAGAAGACGGGGATGATCTCGGAGACGAAGGCGAAGCCCGGGACCATGAGGATGTAGACCTCGGGGTGACCGAAGAACCAGAAGAAGTGCTGCCACATGATTGCCGACCCGCCCGCCTGCGTGTCGAAGAAGTGGGCGCCGAGGAAACGGTCCAGCAGCAGCATGACCTGGGCGGCCGACAGCGGCGGCAGGGCCATCACGGTCATGCCGGAGACGACGAGCATCATCCAGACGTAGAGCGGCATGCGCCCGAGGGTCATGCCGCGGCAGCGCATGGTGAGTGTCGTAGTAATGAGGTTGATGGCGGTCGCGACGGTTCCGAATCCCATGACGAGGATGGAGAGGTTCCAGTAGTCGGTGCTGTTGCCGGGAGAGAACGCTCGCGCGGTGAGCGGCGCATAGGCGAACCACCCGACCGAGGGAGCGGAGCCTGCGCCGTAGAGCCCGTCGCCACCGAGGAAGCTGAAGTAGAGCAGGAGGCCCCCGAACAGGAACGCCCAGAACCCGAAGGCGTTCAGCCGGGGAAAGGCGAGATCGCGAGCGCCCACCATGAGCGGCACCAGGTAGTTGGCAAACCCGAACACGATCGGGATGCCGACCAGGAACACCATGGTGGTCCCGTGCATGGTGAAGAGCCGGTTGAACACCTCCGGCGAGACCGTGGTCTTGCCGGCGGCCGCGAGCTGCCACCGCATGACGCTCGCTTCGATCCCTGCGATCAGGAAGAACGCGAGGCCCGCCACGACGTACATGACCCCGAGGCGCTTGTGGTCGACGGTGACCACCCACTCGTGGAGACGCGCCGGCCAGCCTGCTCCGGCGGCGGCCGCTTCCGGCGTCTCGATCGGCGGAACCAGAACGCTCATGACCGTCCTCAGCGAAGCGTCACGAGGTAGGCGACGAGCTGATCCAGCTTGTCATCGGATAGCTTCATGGCGGGCATAAGCGCGCCTGGCTTCAGCGAAGTGGGATCTTTGACCCAGGCACGCAGGTTCTCGGGCGTGTTGCGGGCCACCCCCGCCCCGATCGTGGCACGGCTCATCAGGTGCGTGAGGTCCGGCCCGAACACGCCGTTGGCCGGGGTGCCGCGAACGGTGTGGCAGTTGATGCACGCGACGGAGACGAACACCTCGCGTCCGGCCCTGGCCGCGGGCGCGTCGGCAGCCTGCGCCTGCTGGGCGGCGACCCATTGCGCGAACTCGTCCCTGGGGTGAACGGTCACGATCAGCAGCATGCCCGCGTGCTGCAGTCCACAGTACTCGGCGCACTGCCCGAGGAACGTCCCCGGGACCAAAGGCTCGATCCAGGTGCGATTCGTCTTCCCGGGGACCAGGTCCGTCTTGCCGTGGAGCTGGGGGAGCCAGAAGCTGTGGATCACGTCGGCGGACTGGAGCGTGATGAAGGTCTGGATCGGATTCGCCGGGTCGCTCACGGGCACGTGCAGCTCGTTGGCGGTCACGATCCCGAGCTTCGGATAGCGGATCTCCCACCACCACTGGTTGCCCACGATCGTCACCTCGAGCGCTTGCGCCGTCGGAGCGCGGCCCTCGATCGCGAAGATGTACCGGGCGGTGGTGAGGAACAGGATGATCACGATGAGAAACGGCACGACCGTCCAGGCCAGCTCGATCTGCGCGCTTCCGTACATCTGTGGCGGCTCGCGTCCGTCGTCGCCTGGGCGGCGGCGGTAGCGGATGATGGCGTAGACCGTCAATCCCGCCACGACGACGAAGATGAACGTGGCGATGGCGAGAACCAGGAAGGACACCTCACGGATCGCGAAGGCCGGGGTGGAGACCGGCGCGAACATGCTCGGCGTGCTAGCTCCCGTCACCGTGGGCCGCTCCTGGTTTGCTCAGCGCGAAGACAATCGCGTCCGACGTCGATGAGCGATAGACTCGAAAGGTCCACCCCGTTTCTCCTCTGGCGTTCTCGAGAGAGCAAACTGCAGGCCAAATGCAAACCGCTGGTTCTATTGAAGGCCAGGCGCGCGTTCGCAAATTTCTCACGACGCCCCGCGAAAAAGGATCCTGATGGATTCGAAATCGGGGTACCTCCTCGAGCGCCTGCCGAAGAAGCGCTGCATCGGCGGCGGGGAGAAGGGTCTCGTCACCGACGACCTGGTGGCCGCGGTCCGCGAAGAGTTCAAGGAGAACGAGGACCTGCCGAACACGAGCAACCCGGACGACTGGGCGAAGATCGCCGGCCGGAAGGGCGAGCGCA
>Ga0207646_10007642_pt1 | contig 10942 bp, 15 predicted proteins | sample KBSK5502metaG_FD_184343 | JGI IMG/M metagenome (GOLD analysis project Ga0207646, IMG submission 184343) | Corn, switchgrass and miscanthus rhizosphere microbial communities from Kellogg Biological Station, Michigan, USA - KBS K5-50-2 metaG... | ecosystem: Host-associated > Plants > Roots >...
GACCTGCATCGATCCGGGCGCGCGCGCTTGATCGAGTCGCGCGTCCGACGTGATCGAGCGCGGCATCGGCCGTGTTCATCCGAGATCCGGATCGCGGTGGATCTCGGAGCCCGAAGCGGCCCCGGGTCGAATCGGAACGGCCCCGTCGGGATGACGGGGGTTCTCGTGCTTGCGGTTGAGCCTAGCGGCGGCCGCCGGTGAGCCGGAGCAGGAACAGGAAGATGTTGATGAAGTTGATGTACAGGTGGACGGCGCCGAGGACCGACGCCTTCTCGACCGAGCCGAGAGCCGCCGCGTAATCGCCATACGAGATCCGCTGGACGTCGTACGCGGTGTACACGGTGAAGACGATCACGCCGATGAGGGCGATCGCCCAGCCGAGCGGGCTGCTGCCGAGGAACAGGTTCACGATCGAGGCCACGAACAGCCCGACCATCCCCATGAACAGGAATCCGCCGAGCGACGTCAGGCTCCGCTTCGTCGTCGCCCCGTAGATCGCCGCCGCGCCGAACATTGCCGATGCGCCAAGGAACGAGGTGATGACGGACTGGACCTGGTACAGGGACACGATCACGCCGACCGTCAGGCCCATCGTCGCGGCGAAGATGAAGAACAGCCCGAGGCCGAGGGTCGCCGACATCCGCGGCAACAGGGCCTGGATGCCGAGCCCCAGCCCGAGCTGGCCGAACACGAGGAGGAACCAGAACGGGCGGATGCCCTGCTGGAGCCCGGTCGAGGTGGCCACGACCGTGGCGATCCCGGCAGTCAGCAGGAGGCCGGCGAACATCCAGCCGAACGACTGGCTGAGGAACTGGGTCGACAGCTCCGAGGCCGGCCGGACCCCGAGCTGCGATGGAAGGGTGCGATTGTTCATGGCTTGCTCCTGCTGGCGGGTTGATGTCGGTCTGGTCGAGAGGGTGGTGCCGACCTGGACTCGGCCTGCTCGGCTGCCCGGGCGAGGACCCACAGGAGGTCGGCGAGACGGTTCAGGTACGGTAGCAAATGGGGTCCCGGAATCAATCCCTCCGAACCGAGCGTCACCGCTCTCCGCTCGGCCCGCCGGACGATCGTCCGGGCCAGCTCGAGGGCGGCGCTCGTCGGCGTCTCACCGGGGACGACGAACTCGGTGGGCATCACGATGTGCGCCTCGGCCTCCCGCAGGATCGTGTCGAGGCCCTCGACCATTGCCGCGGTGACCCGACTCACGCCGTCCCGCTGGCGATCCCACGCCGAGGGCTCCGTCGCGAGCTCAGCAGCCGCAACGAACAGCTCGCGCTGGAGACGAAGGATGATCTCGGGGAGATCGCCGAAGCCCGCCGCCAGGGTCCCGAGCCGATCCTTGACCCCGAGCTGGGCCCGTGCCAGGCCGAGGGCCGCGACGGCCTCGTCGATCGTGCCGTAGGCCTCGGTGCGGAGATCGTCCTTGGCGATGCGCGGTCCGCCGAAGAGGAGCCCGGTCGTGCCGTCGTCGCCGCGGCGGGTGGCCACGGCGGACGCGAAGGGGACGGAAGGGTCGGGATCGCTCACCGAAGGGTCGGCTCGGTCACCACATCAGGCCGGCGTCGCGCGGATCCCAGCGCTCGGCCAGCAGGGTCACCTTGACGTCGTGCTCGACGACCGACTCGGCCTGCTCCTTGACCTGCTGGATCATCGATCCGGCGTATGGGCAGAACGGCGTCGTGAGGATCATCTTGATCTCGGTCTCGTCGGTCCCGAGGATGATCTGCTTGATCAGCGCGAGCTCGACGACGTTCATCCCGATCTCCGGGTCGACCACCGCCCGCAGGGCGTCCAGGATCGCGAGCTCGGTCGCGCGCCGCTGGGGGTCGAAGGCGGGCGCGGCGAGCGGATCGGCGTCGGGCGCCGCGGCGGGAGGGGCGGCGGTCGCGGGATTCGGGTCGGTCTGCGTGTCGGTCATCGGTTCGATCCTATCACCGACCCTCGAATCGGCCAGCCGGACGATCGAGTTCCGGCGTTCCCTGAACGCTGGGCGTTCCTGCGAGCGGTCGAGTGGTCGCTGAACGCGGGTGCGGATGCCCTCCGGCGCCTGATCGATCGTCCAGCGTTCCGTTGGGCGAAGGAAGGCCCCTCCAGCCGGCGATCTGTACGCCCACCTGCCCGTACGAACGCTGCGCGTTCAAACTCGGAGTGCTAGGTCGCCGGTTCCGGTACGAGTGGCTTGATCACGACCCCCGCGAGCCGGTACTGCTCCGGCAGGCCGGCCGCCTCCGATTCGCTGTAGCCCGGGCCGGCGAGCGACCCGTCGGCCTCGAAGAAGTCGGCGTATCGATCGCGATGGTCGGCGGCGTAGGCGTAGGCGGCGGCGATCCCGACGCGCTTGAGCTCGGGATGGTCCTTGATCAGCCGGGTCAGGTCGAAGCCGTTGCTGCGCAGCTCCAGCAGCTGGCGGACCGTGAGGCGGGTGCCGTAGCAGAAGGGCTCCCCGTTCATCACCAGCGGATCGACCTTGACCCACTTGATCGTCACGCTCAGGCGCCTTTGTAGATCGCGGCGAGGAGGCGGTTGCGCTTGCGGGCGTCGCCGGCGATCCGGCGGTTCCAGCGGAAGCGCTCGATCATCGCGTCGACGGCGCCGTCGACCGGGCCCATGTCCGCGAGCGGCAGGATCGCGCCGATCGCCGCCCGGACGCCCTCCGCGAGGTTGACCAGGTCGTCCATCGGGACCTTCCGGCGGCGGTACATCGGCGGGACGGCCTCGGCAAAGACGCGGGCGCGCTCGGAGTCACCGTCGACGATCGCGTCGACGACGCGGTCGACGAGGACGGCGGTGTCGCGGAGGATCCGCCGGAGCCCGATCTCGTCGTAGCGGGCGCGCAGCGTCGGGTCGTGGTCCACGGCGATCTCGAGGGCTCGCGCGGCGAGCCGGTCACGGGCCGCCGTGACCCGGACGGCCGACGCGGGCAGCTCGGAGGTCTGGACGATCGGTGGCAGGCCGAGCGACGGGTGGCTCACGCGCCGCAGTCTAGCGTGCGGTCGGGGGCACCGCCACGACCGTCGAGGGCCGTCTGGCTGCCCGAGCCGATACGATGATCCCGAGATGACGACGCCACTCGAGCCGGGCGAGCGAGTCCCCGGCGACCGCTCGGGAGGCGAGCCGTCACCACCTGCGTCCGCGCGGACGATCCTCGACCGGCCGCCCGGCGATCGCTACGGACCGGCGACCGATCCGGCCGATCGATCCGGCGGAGCGCTGGAGCGGGCCGGGCCGCCGCTTGCGGTCGCGGCCGTCGGCGTCGCCCTCTTCGTGCTCCTCGGCGGGGTCCTCGCGGTCACCGCTGGCCTGCTCGTGGTCGCGGGCCTGGTGGGGTGGCTCACGGGGTTGTTCGTGCGGCCGCCCGCGCGGGCGGCGACCGTCGCCGTCGGGGTCGTCCTGCTCGGCCTGGCGGGGATCTGGCTGTTCGGTCGGTGGGAGGGCGGCGTCCTCGACCCGATCGAGTACTTCGCGGAGGTGCAGGGGATCCTCGTGCCGTTCGAGCTAGTCGTGGCCGCCGGTCTTGCAGCGGCGACCTCGCGATGAGCGATTCCGACAGCGGACTCACCGCGGCCGACGATGCGTCGGCGGACGTCCGGTTCCGACGCCCGACGGAGGCCGATCACGCCCGGATCGTCGGCCTCGTCGACGAGTGGTGGGGCGGTCGCCGGATGAGCGCGCTCCTGCCCCGGCTCTGGCTCCAGCACTTCACGGGCACCTCGTGGATCGCCGAGGACGCGGACGGCGAGCTCCTCGGCTTCCTCGTCGGGTTCGTCAGCCCCGACGACCCCGAGGTGGGCTACGTCCACATGATCGCGTCGAACCCGAACCGTCGGCGACACGGCCTCGGGGCGGCCCTGTACGCGCAGTTCTTCGCGGACGTCGGGCGACGCGGCGTTCGTCGCGTCAAGGCGATCACGTGGCCCGGCAACCGGACATCGGTCGGCTTCCATCGCTCGATCGGGTTCCGGCCCGACGACGGGCCCGGGACCCAGAACCTCTACGGATCGCCGGCATACGCCGACTACGACGGCGACGGCGAGGACCGGGTGGTGTTCGTCCGCGAGCTGGATGCGGATCGGTGAGCCGTCGCGGCGGGCAGATCGGCGCCGGGCGCCTCGCGTTCGCCCTCCTCGCCCTCCTCGTGGCGCTGATCGCCGCCGCCACGCTGGCGGGCTGCGATCGGGCGACGATCGAGGCGTCGGACCTGCGACTGGGCGACTGCTTCGACGTCCCAGACGGGACCCCGACCTTCACGACGATCCGCCGGACCTCGTGTGACACGCCCCACTCGGGGGAGGTGTTCCACATCTTCGACACGACCGCGGCGGCCGGCTCCCCCTACCCGACCGATCCGGACTGGGAGACCCTGATCTACCCGGTCTGCGACCCGGAGTTCGACGCGTGGACCGGGACCCCGATCGAGACGAACGTCGTGGTCCGGTACCGATTCCTGGTCCCGACGAAGGACGAATGGGATCGCGGCGGCCGGCGGGTCACCTGCTTCCTGAGCCGGCCCGACGGGGCGAAGCTCGAGGTTCCGCTGCACGTGACGCCGCGCCCGACAGGCTGACGACCGCCGAATGCGTCGGTCCGGGGGGTGACGATCGGCGGGCTCACGGCGGGCTTGACGGTTCCGTACCATGCGCCCAATCGACGGGTCTGCCCAAGTTTGCCCGTCGCTCGGAGGGAATGCTCATGCGTGGCTGGATCATCAGGATCGCGATCATCGCCGTGATCGCGGGAGGCGCCTACCTCTTCCGCGACCGCCTGTCGAGCAACGCCGGGGACCTGAAGGTTGGCGACTGCTTCGATCAGCCGACCAGCGCGACCGGGACGATCAAGGACGTTCAGCACCATCCCTGCAACGAGAGCCACAACTCCGAGGTGTTCTTCGTCGGCAACCATCCGGCGGCGAGCGGCACGCCGGCCCTGACCGACGACCAGATCCTGGTGTTCGTCGCGAACACGTGCGTGCCGGCGTATCAGTCGTATACCGGGACCTCGTTCGACCCGAAGGGCGCGATTGACGTCGGCTACTTCTATCCGCTCCCCGAGGACTGGGCGAAGGGCCGGCGCGACGTCACCTGCTACGCCTACCGCCTCGACAACACGATGATGACGACCTCGCTCAAGAAGTCGCCGTAGGGGGCTCCGTCACGGCTCGCGGTCGCCGGGGAGCGTCCCCATCCCCTGCCCGGGCGCCATCCCCCGCTCCTCGCCGACGAACGGCATCCCCTGCCGCTCGACGGCGTCGAGGCTCATCCGCAGCGCGGACGTCTTGGCCTCGGCGACCTCGCGGACGTAGGCCGTCTCCTCGTCGGGCGTGAGGGGCCGGCCGCGGACGATGCCCTTCGGCTTGCCGACCATCAGCCAGGCGAGGTGGTAGCGGTCCATCGAGCCCCACGCGGCGACGAGCAGGTCGTCGCTCAGCTGGAGCCACTGCTGGAGACCGCCGAGGCTCGGCTGCTGCTGCAGCCGGTCGCCCTCCTCGACGAGCTGTCGGGTCCGCGCGATGAGCTCGTCGCGGGTCATCGCCCCGCGTCCGCGCTCACGGGCGCGCCGCGCAGGAAGGCCTCGCGATCGGCCCGTGCCCGGAGGGTCCAGGCGCCGGGCCGGCCGTCCCCGATCGGCTCGTCGCCGAAGCGAGTGACGGGCAGGATCCCCGCGACGCTGCTCGAGAGGAACGCTTCCGCGGCCTCGGCGAGATCGCGGGTCGTCAACCAGCCCTCGACGGGGGTCAAGCCGACCGACGTCGCCCAGCGCAGGATCCAGTCGCGGGTCGTGCCGGGCAGAATCGCACAGGCCAGCGACGGGGTCGCGAGCTCCGCGCCCCGGACGAGGAAGAGGTTCGCCGACGTCGCCTCGGACAGGTAGCCGTCGATCGTGAGGAACAGCGCGTCGTCGGCGCCTGCCGTGCGGGCCTCGAGCCTTGCGAAGACGTAGTCGGCTCGAGACGTCGTCTTCAGCGCCGACAGCGGGTTCTCGGGATCGCGCCGGACGCGGCTGGCGACGAGGTGGAGGCCCGTTTCGAGGTGCGACGCTGGGGTCGGTGGGACCGGCCACGCCTGGACGACGATCGTCGGCGTCGGGTGCTCGTCGGGGGGCAGCAGGCCGCGGCCGAAGAACGTGCCCCGCGTGACGGTGATGCGGACGCTCGCATCGGCGGCCGGGCCTGCGAGGTCCTCCACCGAGAGCAGCGCTTCGATCGCGCCGGCGAGCGTGCGCTCGATGTCGTCGGGAAGTGGGATCGCCAACCCCGAAGCTGACCGACGCAGGCGGGCGGCGTGCTCGGACAGCTCGGCGGGCCGGCCGGCGCGGGCGCGGAGCGTCTCGAAGATCCCGTCGCCGAGCTGGAAGCCGCGGTCGAACGGCGAGAGGACCGTGTCCGTCGCTGCGACGATCGCCCCGTCGATCCAGATGTGGCCAGGTGCCCGCGGCCCGGTTCCGCGAACCGTCGGCCCGGTTCGGCGAGCCGCCGGTGCGTCGCCGGGTGCCACCAGCGGGTCGCCGGGCCTCGCCGGGTCGCCGGTCACTCGCTGCCGACCTCGCGGCCGCCGATCGCACCGAGCGGGCCGCGCGCCTTGGCGACCGTCTCGTCCCACTCGGCGGCGGGGTCGCTCCGCCAGGTGATCCCGCCGCCCACGTGGAGGGTCAGCCGCGTCCCGTCGGCGACCAACGTCCGGATGAGGATCGAGGTCGCCATCGCCCCGTCCGGCCCGATCCAGCCGAGGGCGCCGGTATAGGGCCCGCGTCGAGTCGGCTCGAGGTCGCGCAACGTCTCCATCGCCCGGATCTTCGGGGCGCCCGTGATCGAGCCGCCCGGGAACGCGGCGCGCAACAGGTCGAACGCGTCGCGGCCCGGCGCGAGGCGTCCCGTGACCGTCGAGACGAGATGCTGGACGGCGGCCGTCCGTTCGAGCCGACAGAGCCGGGGGACCCGGACGGTGCCGGGGATCGAGACACGGCCCAGGTCGTTGCGCAGGACGTCGACGATCATTACGTTCTCCGCCCGGTCCTTGTCCGACGCGAGGAGCTCCGCCGCGAGCGCTCGGTCCTCGTCGCGGGTCCGGCCGCGGGGGCGGGTGCCTTTGATCGGGTCGGTCGAGATGGCGCCGTCCCGCGTGACCGCGAGGAAGGGCTCGGGCGATGCCGACAGGATCGCTCGCGGCCGGGCCGGCGCGCTGCCGCCGACCGAGCCGTGCCCGGGCGCGCCGCCGCCGAGGTCCAGGTAGGCCGAGAACAGCGACGGATCGCCCGTGCGGAGGCGCCGGTAGAGCGGCCACGGGTCGCCGTCGAAGGCGGTCTCGAGACGTCGCGTCAGGTTCGCCTGGTAGATGTCGCCGCGCGCGATGCGGCCGCGGATCGTCTCGACGCCCGCCTCGTAGGCCGAACGGTCGAGGGTCGAACGGAACTGCAGATCGTCCGAAGCGGCGTCGACGGCTCGGGCGGGCCGGTCGGTTCGCCGCAGCCGCGCCCGGACGTCGGCCAGCCGCCGGTCGAGCCGTGGCCCGTCGCCATCGAGCGCCCGCCCGGCGAGCCACGCTCCGCCGGTCCGTCGGTCCCACGCGATCACCCAGTCATGGAGGGCCAGGCGGAGCAGCGGCAGGCCCTGGTCGTCGGGCGGTGGCGACGGCAGGCGCTCCAGCTCGTCGCCGAGCTCGTACGCGAGGTACCCGACGAGACCGCCGAGGAACGGGGGCACGTCCGCCGAATGGGTTGGCGGCGCGGGGACGGGCGCCGAACCGACTGCGCGCGTCCGGCCTGCGGGCGCCAAGGCATCTGCCACGGCCGTTCTGGGGACCGCCGCATCGGGCGCCAGCCGGGCGAGGAGCCGCCGCGCGACCGCGAACGGATCGCCGCCAGGCGCCGGCTCGGCGAGGATCGCCACGGGATCGGCCGTCAGGTAGGTCCACCGGGCATTCCGACCCGGCCGCGCGCTTTCGAGAAGCGCCAGGCCGGGCAGGTCACGGAACGACTCGGCCGTGTCGATCGGTCGTGCGGTCGCGACCTCGGGCAGCGGCTCGAGACGGACGACCGATGGGGCGGAACGGTCGGTCGCGGAATGGATCACCGGGCGATGATAGGGATCAACCGCCGAGATCGCGGCGGATGGGTCCGGGGTGTGGAGGAGGGACGGCATCCGTGCGAGCACGTGACCTCGGGATCGTCATCGGCCGCGGCCGACCGGGCCCGGCGAACGCGATCACCGACGTCGCGGGGGTGCAGGTCGGCCATGCCACGATCGTGCGCGGCGAGGGCGCGCTGGTCGTCGGCCAGGGGCCCGTCCGGACCGGCGTGACGGTCGTCGTGCCGCACGACGGCGACGTCTTCACCGAGCCGGTGTACGCCGGCAGCCACACGCTCAACGGCAACGGCGAGCTGACCGGCCTCGAGTGGATCCGGGAGGCGGGACTGCTGACCGGTCCCATCGGCATCACGAACACCCACTCCGTGGGCGCGGTCCGGGACGGGATCATCCGTCATGCGGTCCGCCAGATGCCCTTCGGGACGTCCTTCTGGGCGCTGCCGGTCGCGGGCGAGACCTGGGACGGGCTCCTCAACGACATCGACGGGTTCCACGTGACGGCCGACCACGTGGATCAGGCCCTCGCCGCCGCGAGCGACGGTCCCGTCGCGGAGGGCAATGTCGGCGGCGGAACGGGGATGGTCTGCCACGAGTTCAAGGGCGGGATCGGCACCGCATCGCGGGTCGTCGACCCGGCCTCGGGCGGGTTCACGGTCGGCGTCCTCGTCCAGGCCAACTACGGGCGCCGGGCGTGGCTGCGTGTCGATGGGGTTCCGGTCGGCGAGGCGATCCCGATCGGCGACGTCCCGAGCCCGTACACCGGCACCGAGGACGACGACGATCGGGCGTCGCCGCCGCCGGGCTCCGGCTCGATCATCGTGATCGTCGCGACCGACGCGCCGCTCCTCCCGATCCAGTGCCGTCGCCTCGCCCAGCGGGCGGGTCTCGGGATCGCCCGGATGGGCGGGACCGGCGCCCACTCGAGCGGCGATCTGTTCCTGTGCTTCGCGACGGGTAATCGGACGCTGCCCCGGACCTCCTTCCGCTCGGATCCGCGGGTGACGGTCGACATCCAGGTCCTCAACGACTTCGCGATCGGACCCCTGTTCGACGGTGTCATCGAGGCGACCGAGGAGGCGATCCTCAACGCCCTCCTCGCCGCCGAGACGATGACCGGCCGCGATGGGATCACCGCGTATGCCCTGCCGCACGACCGGCTCATCGAGACGATGACCCGCTTCGGCCGCGGCCCGAACGCCCCCGGCTGACGTTCGCCACGTCCCGGCGGGCGCTGACGTCTCCGCCCGGGAATCGTGGAGCGCCAGGCTGGGGGAAGCCTGGCGCTCCGATCGGCGATGGAAGTCGAGGGGCGGCGCGCCGGCCGTCATCCATTTGGATGACGACGGGGCCTCGATGCGACGAAACGATCGCGCAGGGTCAGGCGGGAACCAGGGTCGGCTTCTCGATCGGCATGCCGACCATGCTGCCCCACTCGGTCCACGAGCCGTCGTAGTTGCGGACCCGCTTGTAGCCGAGCAGCTCGTGGAGGACGAACCACGAGTGGCTCGACCGCTCGCCGATCCGGCAGTAGGCGATGACGTCCTTGTCGGGCGTCACGCCCTTGGCCTCGTAGAGGTTCTCGAGCTCCTCGCGGCCCTTGAACGTGCCGTCCTCGCGGACGGTCTGCGCCCACGGGATCGACGACGCGCCGGGGATGTGGCCCGCCCGCTGGGCGGTCTCGGTCATCCCCGGAGGGGCGATGACCTCGCCGTTGAACTCTGCGGGAGACCGGACGTCGACCAGGGCGAAGTCGCCGGCGCCAAGCCGCGGCAGGATGTCGTCGCGGAACGCCCGGAGGGCGAAATCGGGCTCGGGCAAGGCGTAGCCGGAGGTGGCATACGACGGGATGTCCGTCGAGAGCGGCAGGCCGTTGTCGAGCCAGAACTTGCGACCGCCGTTGAGGATACGGACGTCGCGGTGGCCGAACAGCTTCAGCTGCCAGTAGGCCCAGGCGGCGAACCAGTTGTTGTTGTCGCCGTACAGGACGATCGTCGTGTCGGGGCCGATGCCGCTCTCGCTGACGAGCTTGCTGAACTCCTCGCGGCTGGCGATGTCGCGCCGGATCCCGTCGGCCAGCTGGCTGGTCCAGTTCCAGCCGATGGCGCCGGGGATGTGGCTCTGGTCGTAGGCGGTCGTGTCGACGTCGACCTCGACGAACCGGACGCTCGAGTCATCGAGATGGGCCTTCGCCCAGTCGGCGTCGACGAGAACGTCGTTGGCGTATCCGGGAACGGTCATCTGGGGAATCTCCTCGGGTTCGGCGCCGCGGCGCCGCTTGGCTGTTGAGCTTGATCGGAGGTGGGTCGCGGGCTCGGTCTGCGAGATCAGCGATCTCGCGCGGATCGGGCCCGCTCGGGACACGCGCACATCATCTGGCTACCCCTCCCCACTCGTTCGATCCAGGCGGCTGAATGCCTCGAGTCGCTCGCGACAGGCGGCGGCCTCGCGCTCGGCCTGGCGGATGATCCACGGGTCCACCCGGCTGCTGTCCTCGATCTCGATCGTGGGACCGTACGGCCCGTCGTCGAGCACGATCCCCGAGCTGTTGCGGTAGTCCGTCATCCAGTTCGCCTGGAGAGCGACGGCGACGTCCGCGACGACCGCCGGCGAGAAGATCCAGTCGAGGTGCGTCGCGTTCAGCCGATCGGCGACATCCGCGATCCGGAGCGGCCGGCCGCGCTCGACCCGGGCCAGCAGCCCGATGACCCGGAGCGCCGCGAACGGGTCGCCGGATTCGGCGATGACCGGCGGCGCGAGCGTCGGTTCGGGCAGCCCGATGGGCGCCGGACGGAGCGGCCCGAGACCGGGTGCGGCGGTCGAGAGGGCGGTGTCGGCGGGCACGGACGACATGGATCTCCGAGC
>Ga0207646_10007645_pt1 | contig 10941 bp, 9 predicted proteins | sample KBSK5502metaG_FD_184343 | JGI IMG/M metagenome (GOLD analysis project Ga0207646, IMG submission 184343) | Corn, switchgrass and miscanthus rhizosphere microbial communities from Kellogg Biological Station, Michigan, USA - KBS K5-50-2 metaG... | ecosystem: Host-associated > Plants > Roots >...
CACCGCGAGTCCCGTCGGCATCCCGTCGGAGCCGACAGGAACACCGTGCAGACGCCGGAGCCTGTCCTCGGCCCAGCGCCACGCCGCGCCCAGACACACGTCGGCCAGGCGGGACAGCTCCTCCGTCGTCACCGTCAGGTCGGCGTCGCCCAGGATGTCGCGGCAGCCGATCCGCAGGAGCTGGCGGTACTTGAAGCGCCGGAGCGCGTTGAGCCGCGCGTCGTGACTGGTGAAGGGTCTCAGGCTCGCGTCCAGGTCCTCTTCCAGGTCGTCGCCGTGCCACTGCCTCATCGTCCGCGGCTCGAGGAGCCACGGGAGCAGGGTGGGATGGCGGCGCAGGGTGTCGGCGAGGAACTGGCTGGTGCCGCCGAGGCGCGCCAGCAACGGCACCGCGCCGGGATGGGAAGCGAGGAGGCTCAGGAAGGCGGCGCGGTCCCCCTGCCCGGCGAGGCGCTCGAGATTGTTGAGAGCCATGTCGGGGTCGGGCGATGCCGCCAGCTCGGCGAGGAGCCGGGGCACGACCGGCGCCAGCAGCTCAGTGTCCCGCGGCGTCGGGGCGAGGGTGTGGAGGTTCTGGAGCGCGCCGGCAGGATCGGCGAAGCCTCGCCGCCCGAGGCCGGAGAGCGCGCGACGATCATCAGGCGCCGCCGTCAGCAGGTGGTCGAGCTCAGGCTTCTTCGAGGGGATTGCGGACATCGAGGAACTTGAACTTCCGGAAGTCGGAGTCGTTCGTGTAGAGGCTGCGGATGCCATGTTGGCGAAGGAGCGCGGCCAGATGAGCATCCGGCACGAGGTTCCCACGAGCCGGCACCGCTCGGGTGACCTCCCGATACAGCTCCCAGAAGCCCTCCTCCTCGGCCAGCAGGCGCACGTGTGGGAGGCGGAGCAGTGCATCGATGTTGCGCCCCGCTTCTTCGGGAGATAGAGGATCGCTGAAGATCGCGTGGTGGGTGGCGATCCGCAGGTACGTCATGACCGTGGCCCAGGCGAGACAGAACACCTCTCGGCCCGCCGCGCGGTCAGTCAGGAACTCAGCGGCGCGGCGCGAGTGGGGGCTGCCCGCGTCAGACGCGTACAGGAGGACATTGGCGTCGACGGCGAAGCTCACCGGCGCCGAGTGACCGATGGCCTGCCGCTTCCGTCCTGCTCGAGGAGAGCCCGCACCGCCTCCTTGTCGGCCAGGTCAACGCGGGCGCCCAACGGGCGTGACACCCAGCGGAACGCCGGGGGCGCCGGTTGCTTGTCCCGGTGCTGCCTGAGGGCCTGCGCCAGCAGGTCGGACATCAGGCGGCCGAGCGGCTTGCCCTCGCGCTTTTGCAGGCGCCGGAGATCCCTCAGGATGGGTGCGTCGATGTTCACGGTGGTGCGCGCCATGATGACTGATGATCCCGTGAAGAGCATCAGATGTCAAGCGGCGACACGCGCCGGCGCACTCACCGAATTCGCGGCGCGGCGGGATATCGAGCGCCGGGTCAAATCGCCGCCTCGCCCGTCTCCCCCGTGCGGATCCGGATCGCCTCGCCGATGGGCAGGACGAAGACCTTGCCATCGCCGATGGACCCCGTCTTGGCCGCCGAGCAGATCACCGACACGACCTTGTCCACCAGGTTGTCCGGCACCACCACCTCGACCTTGACCTTGGGCAGGAAGTCGATCGTGTACTCCGAGCCCCGGTAGAGCTCCGTGTGGCCCTTCTGGCGGCCGAAGCCGCGCACCTCGGTGACGGTCATGCCGACGACGCCCAGCTCGTTGAGCGCCTCCTTGACATCGTCGAGCTTGAACGGCTTGATCACGGCCTCGATCTTCTTCATCCGGTCCTCCGATCACGGGGGTGCTGGGTCAACGTGCTTCGCCATATCTTCCGAGCCATTTCACCGCTCGCCTCGCCTTCGCCTGCCGTAGGCCACGGCCACGTTCCTCGGTCGCCAGCGACGCTCACCGGACACCAATGCACGCCGGGCAAAGCGGGCTCGCTCGGGCCGGCGTCACACTGACCCCAGTGCCGGCTATGCCCCGCCCTTGACCTTGAGCGCCTTGCCGTAGAGCGTGACGTACTCGCGCGCCGAAGCCTCCCAGGAGAAGTCCTCGGCCATGGCGTTGCGGACAAGCGCCTTCCAGAGCGCGGGCTGGCGGTACGCGGACGCGGCGCGGCGCACGGCGTCGAGCAGGGCGTCGACGGCGAAGGCGTCGAGGGTGAAGCCGGTGCCGGCGCGGCGGGCCGGATCGAACTCGGTGACCGTGTCCGTGAGCCCGCCGGTGCGTCGCACCACCGGGACGGTCCCGTAGCGGAGCGCGATCAGCTGGCCGAGGCCGCAGGGCTCGAATCGCGAGGGCATCAGGAAGCAATCGGCGCCCGCGTAGATGCGGTGGGCCAGCTCGGCTTCGTACCCGATCCGGACCGCCACCCGCCCGGGGTGCTGGCGGGCCGATTCCAGGAAGGCCGCCTCCAGGTTCGCGTCCCCCGATCCGAGGAGCACGAGCTGGCAGCCTTCGGCCAGGATCCCGGGCAAGGCCTGCAGGACCAGGTCCATGCCCTTCTGCTCCACCAACCGCGTCACGATGCCGACCACGGGCCCGGGGACCGTCTCAAGGCCCAGCTCGGCGCGCAGGGCCCCGCGGCACGCCGCCTTCCCGCCGGGGTCGTCGGCCGAGTACGGCTGCGCGATGGCCGGGTCCTTGGCCGGGTTCCAGACCTCGTAGTCGATGCCGTTGACCACGCCATGCAGATCGTGACTACGCTCCTCCAGCACGCCTTCGAGCCCGCTGCCGAAGGCCGGGGTGCGGATCTCACGCGCATACGTGCGGCTCACCGTGTTCAGGAGATCGGAAAAGACCAGCCCCCCCTTGAGGAAATTGAGCTTGCCGTAGAACTCGATGCCGGCCGGGGTGAACAGGTCCCAGCCGAGCCCGGTCATGGGCATGTCGTAGTGCCAGAACACGCCCTGATACGCGAGGTTGTGGATCGTGAAGAGGGTCGCGATCCGACCGAGGCTCGGGTGGTCGCGGTAGAGCGTGCGGAGGTAGACGGGGACGAGGCCGGTCTGCCAGTCGTGGCAGTGAACGACGTGCGGTCGCCACGGCGCGCGGTCCGGCTCTCCCAGGGATAGGAGAGCCTCGAGGCCGCCGCGACAGAAGAAGATGAACCGCTCGCAGTTGTCCCAGTAGTCGCCGTCGGCGGTTCCGTAGAGGCCCTCGCGGTCATAGTAGTGATCCTGGCCGAGGAAGTACACCGGGACATCCGAGGACGTTCGCCCCTCGAAGAGCGCGCCCTCGACCGCGCGGTCACCGAGCGTGACCGTGAGCCGGGGCACCACGGTGCGCACCTCGCCGGCGAGCGCGTCGACGCCGCGGTACCTGGGCATCAGGATGCGGACATCGTGCCCGAGGGCGGCGAGGGCGGCGGGCAGTGCCCCCGCGACATCGGCGAGCCCGCCCGTCTTGGCGAAGGGCTCCACCTCGGAGGCCATGAACAGGACGCGAAGTCGACGCGGCATGCCTAGACTTCTTCGAGGATCGGAAAGACCAGCGCCGTCACGTGCGACGAGATCCGCTTCAGGTTGGTCAGCACGTCGAGGTGGATCTCGGAGGTCTCCAGCGACTCCGCGAGGCCACGGCGAAGCCGCATCAGGTGCGAGTCCCGCAGCTCGCGCTCGCGCTGGCGGACCACCGGGCGCTCGTCCAGCACCTCCTGGGCCAGGCTGCGGTCGTTGGCCGCGAAGCCCGCGATGGCGCGCTCGAGGTTCTTGGAGACGAGCGCGTGGAACTCGATCAGCTCGGCCTCGCCGGCCTCGGAGAAGCGCCGCCCCTGGTAGAGCTTCTTCCTCGCCAGCTCCATCAGGTTCTTGTCGATGATGTCGCCGATGTTCTCCAGGTTGCCGATGAAGGAGATGAGGCCGATCTCCTTCTGCGCGAGGTCCGGGCCCATGGTCTCGTGGCCGAGGCGGGCGAGGAACAGCTTGATCTCCCGCTCGAGATAGTCGAGCTGGTCGTCGCGCCGCTCCACGTCCTCGAGCAGCTCCTGGTTGTCCGTGCGCATCACCGTCATGGCGTCGCGCAGCATGGCCTGGGCCACGTCGCCCATGCGCAACGCCTCCCGCGTGGCCTGGCCGATGGCGAGCGCCGGCTGGTCGAGGTACCGGTCGTCCAGATACCGCGTCTTGAAGGGATTGTCCCCGCGCTCCTGCTCGGGCACCATCGCGGTGATCGCGCGCGCCGCCCAGGGCGCGAAGGGCAGGAAGAGGGCGCTGATGGCGACGTTGAAGAGCGTGTGCGCGTTGGCGATCTGCCGCGCCGTGTCGCTCGCGGTCTGGGCCACCAGCGCCGCCAGGGGGTAGATGAACGGGAAGACCAGCGCCACCCCCAGCACCTTGAAGGCGATGTGCGCCACCGCCACCCGGCGGGCGTCCGAATTCGACCGCAGGCTGGCGGCCAGCGCCGCGGCACAGGTCCCGATGTTGGCGCCCAGCACGACGGGTACGGCCCCCGCCAGGCTCAGGATGCCCTGGTGGGCGAGCGAGAGCGTGAGCCCGATGGTCGCCGCGGAGGAGGCCATGGTGGCGCTGAACGCCGCGCCCGCGAGGAGTCCGAAGAAGGGATTGACGGAGAGCGCGACCAGCACCTGGCGGGTGAGCTCATCGCCGGCGAGCGGGGCCAGGCCGTCGGTCATCACCTTCATGCCGAGGAAGATGAGCCCGAAGCCCAGGATCGCCACCCCCACGCTCTTGGCGGTGCCGCGGTGGGCGAAGAAGCTCACCGCGAACCCCGCTCCGACCAGCAGCAGCGAGAACTCCTGGATGTTGAAGGCCAGGAGCTGGACCGTCAGCGTGGTGCCGATGTCGGCGCCCAGGATGACGCCCAGGGACTGGCGGAACGTGAGCAGCCCCGCCGAGACGAAGCCGATGAGCATCAGGGTCGTGGCCGACGAGGACTGGATGATGGCCGTGACCAGCGCGCCCGAGGCGACGGCGGCCGGGCGGTTCCGGGTCATGCTGGTGAGCAGGTGGCGCAGATGGCCTCCGGCAGCGCGCTGCAGGCCCTCGCCGATGAGCTGCATGCCGTAGAGGAGGAGCGCCAGCCCTCCGAAGAGCGCGAGCAGGGTCACGGCAGTGCCTTCCCGATAGAAGTCAAAGCCTCACCCTCTCCAGGGCCGCCTCGGCCGCCCTGAGCCGCGCGAGGGTCTCGGCCTTGCCGAGAATGGACATCACCTGGAAGATGGGCGGGCTCGCCGCCTTGCCGGTGAGGGCGATGCGGGCGAGCTGGGCCAGGTCCACGAGCTTGACCTGGAGGTCGGCCGCCAGCCCCCGGAACAGCAGCTCGAGCGACTCCGGATCCATGGTCGGCTGGGCCTCGAGCCGCTTGATCAGGAGCGCGTAGCGGTCCTTTGCTCCTGGCGTCCAGAACTTGGCGGTGGCCCGCGGATCGTACGCTTGCGGCGCCTTGAGGTAGAAGCTCGCCTGCTCCGCCATCTCCTTGAGGGTCTTCGCGCGCTCCTTCAGCGTGTCGACCACCCGCGCCAGCCAGCCGAGATCGGCGGGGACGGGGAGTTGGAGGCGCTGGAGGAACGGGACGAGATCGGCCGCGAGCCGCTCGGACGACGCCGCCGTCAGCCAATGATGGGAGAGCCATTCGAGCTTGGCGTGGTCGAAGACGGCGCCGGCTCTGCCGACCTGGGCGAGGTCGAACTCACGGATCAGCTCCTCGCGGGAGAAGATCTCCTGATCGCCGTGCGACCATCCAAGCCGCGCCAGGTGATTGACCATCGCCTCGGGCAGGATGCCGGCCTCGCGGAAAGCCTGGACCGAGGTCGCGCCGTGGCGCTTGGAGAGCCGGCCCTTGTCGGCGCCGAGGATCATCGGGAGATGCGCGAAGACGGGCACCGGGTAGCCGAGGGCGAGATAGCACAGGAGCTGCTTCGGTGTGTTGGACAGATGGTCGTCGCCGCGGATGACGTGGCTGATCTTCATGCTCACGTCATCCACCACATTGGAGAAGTTGTAGGTCGGGGTGCCGTCGGTCCGCACGAGGATCCAGTCGTCGAGCTGCGCATTGTCGAAGGCCACGGCCCCGTGGATCATGTCCTCCACCACGGTCTGCCCCTCCCGGGGCGTCCGGAGACGGAGCGCGTGCGGCTCCGAGGCCGGCACGCCCGCGTCCCGGCAGGTGCCGGGATAGTGGAACGTCTCGCCGCGCTGCTGGGCGGTCCGGCGAAGCGCGTCGAGCATCTCCGCGGTGCACCGGCAGCGATAGGCTCGGCCCTCGGCGAGCAGGCGCTCGGCGTGCGCCCGGTAGATGTCCGCCCGCTCCGTCTGCCGGTACCCCGCCGTCGGCGGGCCCTCGTCCCAATCCAGGTCGAGCCACCGCATGGCGTCGAGGATGAGCTCGATGTACTCCTCCGTCGAGCGGGACCGATCCGTATCCTCGATCCGGAGGATGAAGACGCCGCCGTGGTGGCGGGCGAACAACCAGTTGAACAGGGCGGTCCGGGCGCCGCCGACGTGGAGCTGGCCGGTGGGGCTGGGGGCAAAGCGGACGCGTACCGGCTCGGGCATAGGCCCATATTCTACTCCGAGCCACCGCGCTTGCACGGTGGCCGCGCGAGGTCGTTTCGCCGCCTCGTGCCCGGGCCGCAGCGGGGCGGGGGCGCCCTCCTCACCCCAAACTACAAATGGGGTTCGGAGGGCATCCCCCGCCCCGCTGCGGCCCGGACGCGCGGCTCCGTTGGCGCCTGCGCGGCCCAACGGAGCGTCCATCGCCTACACACGGGTGGCCGAGCCGGTGATGCTCAGAATTTTAGGCGGCGCATGATCGAGCGGGGTAGCAGTCGGATGATCAGCATCACCCAGCGCCAGACGCCGGGCGCGTAGACCACGGGGCGGCCAGCGCTGATGGCGTCGAGGACGGTCCGGGCGACCGGCTCGGGCTCACCGGCGAAGGGGGGCACGGGCAAGCCGGCGGTCATCTCCGTCTTGACGAAGCCCGGCCGCGCGCAGACGACTCTCACCCCGCGCTCCGCATAGGCCTGGCCGAGCCCGTCGAGGAAGGCCGAGAGCCCGGCCTTCGAGGCGCCGTAGAGGTAGTTGCTCCGCCGCGGGCGATCTCCCGCGACCGAGCTGAAGGCGCAGATGGTGCCGCCCCCTCGCGCCGCCAGGCGCGCGGCCGCCATCTGGCAGAGCACCACGGTCCCTGTGAAGTTCACGTGGAGCAACCGCTCCAGCCGCAGGGGATCGGTGGCCAGCTCCTCCTGACGGGCAAAGAGCCCGCCGGTCACCACCAGCGTATCGAGCCCGCCGAGAACGTCATCCGCGATGTCCAGGGCGTGGGCGAAGCCCGCCGGGATCGCCAGATCCAGCACGGCCGTCCCCACCGTAACGGGGGCCCCACGGGCTTCGAGGTCGCGCGCGGAGGCGGCCAGCTCGGCCGGGTCGCGACCCAGAAGGAAGATGGCGGCCCCGCGTTCGGCCAGCAGCCGCGCGAGGGCTCGGCCCATGCCGCGCGTCGCGCCGACCAGCACCGCCTTCACGCGGGATCCCCGAGGAGGCGCACTGACTGAGCGGAGCGGAAGCGACGATGGGGATCCCACCGGTCGCGCACGGCCTTCCATTCGGCGAGCCGGGGCATCATGAGGGCGAAGTCCTCCGCCCTCGTCACGGCGTCCTTGGCCAGGTAGACGCGCCCGCCCGCCTGGATCACGGCGGCGTTCAGCTCGTGAACCAGCTCCTCGCTCGACCGGCCGCGGTACGGCAGATCCAGCGAGAGCGTGGTGCCCGCCAAGGGGAAAGACAGGTAAGCGTCCGAGCCGGGACCGAAGTCCTTGATGACGGCGAGAAACGACGCCGCTCCCCGGCCGGCCAGCTTCTCGAGCAGCCCGCGCACCGGCGCCGCGCCCGCCGCGAAGGGGAGCACGCACTGGTACTGGAGAAAGCCGCGACGCCCGTAGAGGCGGTTCCAGTCCAGGAGCGCGTCCAGCGGGTAGAAGAACCGCTCGTAGGAGACGAGCCGCTGCGCCCGCATGGCGCCGTGACGGGCATGATAGAGACGGTTGAAGAGACGCACGAACGCGGGATTCAGCAGCCACTCGGGGGCGTCCCCGGGCACCCGCAGGGTGCGCCGCCCACCCGGCGGTCGCGCCCCCGCCTCGTCCCGCGAGGCGTGGCGGCCGCGCATGAGCACGCCGCGGCCGAGCGCGCCGCCGCGCGCGAGACAGTCGATCCAGCCGACGGTGTAGGGCCAGTCCGGGGCGCTCGCCCGCAAGCCGTCCAGCATCTCGTCGAGTCCCCTCATGGCCTTCGCCTCGTGGACGACCCACGGGCTCTCGACGCGGCGCAGCCGGAACGTCACATCGACGATCAGTCCGGTGAGCCCCATGCCGCCCACCGTGGCCAGGAACAGCTCGCGCTCCTGGGATGGGCCGCAGACGACCAGGCTCCCGTCGGCGGCGCGCAGCCGCAATCCCTCCACGAACCCGCCGAAGGACCCGTCGCGGTGATGGTTCTTGCCGTGGACATCGCTCGCCACGCACCCGCCGACCGTGACGAACTTGGTGCCGGGCGTGACCGGAGGGAACCAGCCCCGCGGCAGGAACACCCGCAGGATCTCGGCCAGGCTCAGCCCCGCTTCGCAGGTCAGGAGCCCCGAGGCGGCATCGAAGTCGAGGATGCGGTCGGCGCGCGCGGTCTCGATCACCAGTCCGTCGGCCGAGGCCGGCACGGCGGCGTCGCCATAGGCGCGGCCGAGCCCGCGCGGCAGCAGCGGAGCGGCGCCCGCCGGGAGCGTGAGCCGCTCGGAGCGCACGACGCGGCCCGACCGCACGGGGCGGCGCCCCCATCCCCCGATCGCTTCCAGGGCGGGCGCGCCGGATCCGCCTTGCTCGGGGTCCGACGGCGTCACCAGGGAAGCCCCCACCCCGGCCCGTAGATGATGGCGATGAGCGTGGCCATCCACAGGAGGGTGTTCAGCAGGAGCGCCCGATCGCTGAGCAGGAGATCGGACGGATTGCCGCCAAGATCGCGGTGGTACAGCAGGTAGAGGTAGCGGAAGATGCCGTAGAGGACGAAGGGAAACGTCAGCGGCAAGAGGCGCGTGTGGAACTTGGCCACCGTCTCGGGCCACATCGTGTAGAGGGCATAGGCCATCGCCGTGGACGCGGTGACGACGGCGATCATCTGGTCGAGGAAGCCCTCGCTGTACTCGGCCAGGATGGGACGGTGGACCGCCGCCGCGCCCTGGAGGGACAGGTATTCGTGGCGTCGCTTGCCCACGGCCAGGAAGAGGGCGATGAGGATCGTGCAGATGATGAGCCAGCCGGAGATGTCCACGTCGACGGCCTCGGCGCCCGCCACGGCGCGGAGCACGAAGCCGACGGCCACCGTCAGCACGTCCAGGATCACCACGTACTTGAGCCAGAACGAGTAGGCGACGAGCAGCGCGCCGTAGGCGAGGGCCACCAGCCCGAACGGCCGGGCCAGGGCGAAGGCGGCCGCGAGGCTCGCCACGAGGAGCAGCGCCCCGAGCACGGCGGCGGTGGGCTTCGGCAAATCGCCGGAGGCGACCGGACGCAGGCGCTTGACCGGGTGCAGCCGGTCCCTCTCCATGTCGGCGACGTCGTTGATGAGGTACACGGCGCCCGAGAGGCCGCAGAAGATCACGAAGGCGGCGAGGGCGGGCCAGACGAGGGGGGTGAGCAGGTTCTGGGAGAAGATGACGGCGGCGAAGACGAAGAGGTTCTTGACCCACTGGCGCGGGCGCAGCGAGACGACGACCGCGGCCAGGCGACTCACTCGCGGGCGTTGTTCACGAGGGGATTTTCATTGCCCGACCTTCGTTCCGATCTGGCCGACCCCCAGGAGGCTGATCGAGAAGCGGACCTGGTTCTCGTTGTCGTGCCGGTTGACGTACTCCGCCGTGATGGCGAAGCACTGGAAGCGCCAGTCGATGCCGACGCGGTTCTCCACCGAGCTGCCTTTCCTCACATCGTAGCCGGCGGCGACGTGTCCGTCGAGGTTCGACAGGATCTTGGCGGACACCTGGGCCGTCACGTAGTTGGCCCCGGCGATCTCGTCGAAGCGCGATCCGACGGTGACCGCGACGTCCCGATAGGTGGCCGTGAGGTCCGTGTTCGCGGACCTGAGCCCGAGGCCGTACATGTTGTAGACGGCGTCGGCTCTGAACCGGAAGATGCTGGTGGGCTGGGGCTGGATGATGAGGTCCCCCGAGAGGTCCCTGAAGGGCTCGTTCCGGCTGATGGCCCGGCCGATCTCGAACGTCTGGCCCACGGTGAGACGCGCCATCTCCCAGCGGACCGGCTCCCCGCCGGGGCCGGAGACGGTCTTGGCATTCACCCGGTTGACGAGCGAGTAGGTGACCTCGTTGACCCGGCCGATCTTGTCGATGTCGGGGTCGTACTGGGGGTTGGCCTTCTGGTTGATGCCCCGGATCTCCAGCAGCGTCATGCGGGGCTCGATCACGTGCTGGAGCGCGGCCAGCCCGCCCGCGCCGTCCAGCAGGTAAACGCGCGAGGCGCGGGTCTCGGCCTCGATGCCGCCCTCGACCTGCAGCCGCGCGCGGTCCTCGTGGATCGTGTCCTCCACGGTGACCCCGTGGGTGAACGACAGCCCGACCGCCCGCTCGTTGTAGTAGGTGGTACGTCCGCCGGCAAAGGGCGTGAGGGTGAAGAGCCCACCGACCGGCACCGGCAGGAAAACCCGGGGATGGACGTCCAGCCGCACCCCTCCGTCGCCCACGACGCGCAGGAAGTTGGTGAAGGACGCCTGGGTCTCGTACTGCAGGTAGGGCATACCCGGAATGGGCTGCCGCAGCCCCTGCAGCTTGATCTCGGGCACGCGCTGGAGCTCGATGGCGGCCGGCGTCGTGAGGTCCTGGTACCAGAGCACATTGGCGACCAGGCTCCAGCTGTCCCAGCGCCGGGAGAGCGAGACGTTGGTG
>Ga0207646_10007648_pt1 | contig 10939 bp, 10 predicted proteins | sample KBSK5502metaG_FD_184343 | JGI IMG/M metagenome (GOLD analysis project Ga0207646, IMG submission 184343) | Corn, switchgrass and miscanthus rhizosphere microbial communities from Kellogg Biological Station, Michigan, USA - KBS K5-50-2 metaG... | ecosystem: Host-associated > Plants > Roots >...
TGCTGCCACTGCTGCCTGGCCCAGACTTATCCCGCCATCGTTGGGGGGCACCCGCCGATTTGTGTAGACCTGGAAAGCCATCTCTTCCAGGCGCGACACCAATTGCTCAAGCAAAAGCCGGTTCTGAAATACACCACCACCCAGGGCTACCGTTTTCAATCCGGTCTGTTGTTGTACTTCAAAACATGCTGCTGCTAGCATCTCAGCAATCGTCATGTGGAAGCGCCTGGCTATGCGTGGGACCGGCACAGACTGTTGTATATCCCTGACGATGTCGCGAATCAGTGGAACCACGTCTAATCGCCGTGTCCCCTGCTCCATGACAAAGGAATAGCTTGCAACGTGATCGCTACATCCCACTGCTTGCATCTCTAGCTCTATCGCCGCCTGGCCTTCATAAAGAGCGTGGCCTCGCAGCCCTAGCAATGCGGCCACTGCATCGAAGAGCCTCCCCAGGCTGGAGGTCTGCGGGCAATTAATGCCGTGTGCGATCATCTTTGATAGTGTGCGCCACATCTGCTCATCTAGTTGGCGCGTAAAAGGGATATCAAGGTCCAGAAAAGCATCCCCGTATACGCTGGCAAGATAGACGGCTCCCATACGCCAGGGCTGCCGTACAGCCTGTTCGCCACCAGGAAGTGGCACATACGCCAGGTGTGATAGCCGCTCAAATCCCAGCAGGTCCGCCACCATAATTTCGCAGCCCCATACCGTGCCATCCGTGCCATAGCCTGTGCCGTCAGCTGCAACTCCAATCACCGGATCAGTCAGCCCATGCTCCGCTATGACGCTTGCAATATGTGCATGGTGATGTTGGACGCCAATTTTCCACGTGATATCCGAGTCGAGCGCATATTTCGTCGCCAGGTATTCAGGATGCAAATCGTAAGCAATCGCTTCAGGATAAATATCAAACAGGCGCTCGAAGTGTTCGATCCCCTCTCGGAACGAGATCAGCGTTTCCAGGTTCTCCAGGTCGCCGATGTGATGACTGATAAAGGCGTTTCGCCCTTTACCCAGGCAGAAGGTGTTCTTGAGGTGGGCGCCGCATGCCAGCAGCGGCATAGGAAACTCCAACTCGAGCGGGATCGGCTCGGGAGCATTACCTCGCGAGCGCCGCAAAAACTGAGTACCACTCGCTGTGACCTGCACAACAGAATCATCGCACCGTACATGGATGTCGCGATTGTGCACGAGTGCCCCATCTGCGATGGCAGCAAGCCGGTCGGATGCGTCGTCATCACGGTAGGCAATTGGCTCATCGCTCAAGTTGCCACTGGTCATCACGAGCGCGACTTGCCGATCCTTCTTAAATACATCTGCACAGGCACGCAGCAAGAGATAATGCAATGGTGTGTAGGGCAACATGATGCCGAGTGTACTGTGTGACGGCGCGGCGCTGGGAGCCACTGGGCAGAATGCCCGCCTTTTCAGCAGGACGATCGGCCGCCGACGTGATTGCAGCAGCGCTGCCTCATCTGAGCTAACCTCGCAGAGCTGCATGGCCATCTCGATGTCGGGCACCATCAAAGCAAAGGGTTTGGCTTCCCGGTGCTTCCTCTTCCGCAGTCGCTCTACGGTCTCTGCACTCAGCGCATCACAAGCCAGGTGATATCCTCCCAAGCCCTTGACCGCCAGGATAGCGCCTGCTGCGAGTCGCTGAGTTGCCAGCACAATTGGATCTGCATTGCTTTCCCCTGTTGTCCAATCGATGAAGTGCAACCGGGGACCGCAAACAGGACAGGCATTGGGTTGCGCGTGAAAGCGGCGATTGAGCGGGTCGTCGTATTCGCGCTGGCAGTCGGGACACATTGGGAAGACGTGCATAGTGGTCTTGTCGCGATCATAGGGAACATCCCGGATGATCGTGAAGCGCGGCCCGCAGTTGGTGCAGTTGATAAACGGGTAGTGATAGCGCCGGTCAGCAGGATCGAATAGTTCGCGCAGGCAATCATCGCAGGTGGAAGTATCAGGCGAGATTAATGTGCGGCGCTCGCTACCTCCCTGGCTGTGAATAATCACGAAGTCTGTCTCACCATGCAACAGAAGGAGCTCAGCGATAACAGAATCGACACGAGCCAGGGGCGGAGCCTCTTCGCGGAGCGCTCGCGCGAAGCCGTCCAGCGCATTGAGCTTGCCTTCGACCTCAATCGTTACCCCCCTGCTGTCGTTCAGTACAAAGCCGGCCAGGCCCCAGCGCATCGCCTGGCTGTAGACAAATGGCCGGAATCCCACGCCCTGAACAATACCCTGTACGATAATACGTCGTCGCTCTAACGTTGAATCAAACTGTTTCAACATGACAGCGCCTTTCATTGGGTGGATACATAACATTCACGGGATAGTACGTGCATTTCCGGCAGCGTCTCCTCTGCCGCAATCGACCGTGTATTACCTGTATCCCCTGCATCGTCGAAGGCAACATCGATGGCGCTGACGTAACAGACATCTTTATGCTCGATCTCCAACGCCACTTCTCCACAAATGGGACAGGTAACTTGAGTAGCCGGTTCGCAACTCTCGAAACGATGCAGGCATGAAAAACACAGGAACTTCGCCGGAAGCCATTGAATCGTGAGAGACGCATCCTCAATAGGCGTACCTTTCGTAAGCGCCTCAAAATGCTGATATGCAGCGTCTGCCGTGAAATGTCCCGATGCACCCAAAACCAGTTGCACGTTTGTCACGCGAGACGCGCCGGCCTGCTGCATACATTCCAGGACGGTACGAACCATGCCCCGCATAGCTGCTACTTCGTGCATGACTTTTCTCCTTCTTCCATCGATCTTCATGCATCAAGAGTATCTGACAGAAGTATCTTTCCTATCACAACTTGTGACTGTTCTGTCACAACTGCATCACAAAAAGCAGGATTCAAGTGGCTACTGCTCTTGGCAGGTAGGGAGTGCCTCCACTTTTCCTCTTTCCCTCATTAGGGCAGGATGAAGGCCTTCAATGATTCTGGTGAGCATGACAAGGCATATTGACCAAGGGAGCTGCATTAGTGTGATTAGATTGTGATTTATAAACCCATTTCTATGATATGACTGTGATTTCAGTCCCCCATACTTGAATAGATGCCAGATTATTTCGTCAGAAAGCTTGCTAGTAGCGGTATATAGAAGAACAGGCGCGAGATGATAATACAGGGAAAAGATCAAGTGGTTTTGCAGTACGAGCATTTCCAGCAACTACTCGTTGTTCTGAACAGTAGGGGTTATCAGGTTGTAGGGCCGACTGTTCGTGACGGTGCTATTGTGTACGATACGCTGACTGAGGTCAGCGACCTGCCCGTTGGCTATACGGACGAGCAGGAAGGAGGCACCTATCGCCTCAAGAGGCGAGCTGACAATGCCTTGTTTGGCTATGCTGTCGGCCCGCATTCATGGAAGAAGTTTCTCCATCCTCCCGTACTCCGCTTATGGAGGGCCACGCGCGAGGAGCATGGATTTCAGGTGATCCCGGAAAATCAGGAGGCCCCTAAGCTGGCGTTTCTTGGTGTCCGCTCATGTGAGTTGCATGCGATGGCCATTCAGGATGCGGTGTTCATGCGGCCAGGCTATACGGACCCTACCTATCAGTTACGGCGGAACAACCTGTGTATTGTGGCCATCAATTGTGGGCAGGCCGGTGGGACATGCTTCTGTACCTCGATGCATACAGGGCCGAAGGCAACCGCCGGTTTTGACCTGGCACTGACTGAAGTGCTGGATGCGGATCGCCATTACTTCGTGGTAGAAGTTGGCACGGAGCTAGGGACAGAGATTCTCCAGGAGCTTCCACACACAGAAGCAAACAAGGACGACATACAGTTGGCCGAAGACATCGTAGCAAGCACTGCCGAACACATGGGCCGCAGCATGGATACAACTGGCATCAAAGATTTGCTCTACCGTAACCTGGAGCATCCGCGCTGGGAAGATGTCGCCTCGCGCTGCCTGACGTGCAGCAATTGCACGATGGTCTGTCCCACGTGTTTTTGTACGACTGTGGAAGATGTCACCGACCTGGCAGGCGAACACGCCGAACGCTGGCGCAAATGGGACTCATGCTTCACCATGGATTTCTCCTACATTTCCGGTGGGAGTATCCGTTCCTCGACAAAGTCACGCTATCGCCAGTGGATGACCCATAAACTGGGCACCTGGATTGACCAGTTTGGCACCTCGGGATGTGTGGGATGCGGACGGTGCATCACCTGGTGCCCGGTTGGCATTGACATTACCGAAGAGGTCCGTGCCATTCGCGAAAGCGATAACGCCCCGGCCACGAAGGCAAAGGAGCAGTAGCGATGCAGACACTTGAATCGATCCTGGTGGGGCACCCTTTCTTCAAAGAGCTAAAGCCTCAGTATCTACAGTTGATCACCGGCTGTGCCTCGAACGTTCGCTTTAATGCCGGAACATACATGCTCCGTGAAGGCGCAGAGGCGTCGCAATTTTATCTTATCCGCCACGGCAAGGTGGCGCTTGAGATACCAGCCGCACAGCGCGGGCACATTACTATCGAAACTATCGAAGCCGGCGAGGTACTGGGCTGGTCCTGGCTTTTCCCGCCGTACCGCTGGCATTTCAGCGCACGTGTCGTTGAGCCGGTACGGGCAATCGCTCTGGATGGTACGTGCCTGCGTGCTAAAGGCGAAGAGGACCATGATCTGGGCTACGAACTCATGAAGCGGGTTGCTCACATCATGATGGAGCGACTCCAGGCAACACGCATGCAACTGCTCGATGTGTATGGCGTTGGGGCTCGAGGTGGATTATGATAGCCAACGTACCCGATCCGATGTTGCCGCAACTCTTCCGGGTGCAGCGCGTGCGACGTGAGATACCGGATACCTTCACGCTGGAGCTTGAGCCAGAAGAAGGAGTCGAAATCCCCCCGTTTGCCTCGGGGCAGTTCAACATGCTCTACGTGTTCGGCGTAGGCGAAATCCCGATTTCGATTAGCGGCGACCCGGCCAGGCGCAGGCCCCTCGTGCATACCACACGGGCCGTGGGCACCGTGTCAAAGGCCATGCGCGCACTAAAGCCCGAAGACGTGATAGGGGTGCGCGGGCCGTTCGGCAGTCACTGGCCCATCGAGCGTGCCTTGGGCAAGGATGTCGTGATTGTCGCCGGTGGCATCGGACTTGCCCCTCTTCGTTCGGCCATGTACCAGATCATCTCCCACAGGGAAAAGTACGGCAAGGTTGTGCTCCTCTACGGTGCTCGTACACCGGAAGACATCCTCTACCGGCGTGAAGTCGAGCACTGGCCTGCGCACTTTGACCTTGAGGTGTATGTCACGGTAGATAATGCTACAGGCAAGTGGCGTGGTAGTGTCGGTGTCGTCACACGGCTCATCCCCAGGGCGCCGTTTGATCCGCTGAACACAGTGGCCATGATCTGTGGCCCCGAGATCATGATGCGCTTCACCGCAGCAGAGTTTGAGAAGCGTGGGGTAGCGACGGAGAGCATCTTTGTCTCAATGGAACGCAATATGAAATGTGCTATCGGCCAATGTGGACACTGCCAATATGGGCCTCACTTCGTCTGCAAGGACGGTCCGGTGTTCCAGTACAGCCATGTGCAAGATTTGCTCACAAAGTGGGAGATTTGATATGATTCGCACGCAGAAACCAAAACTGGCCGTCTGGAAATTCTCCTCCTGTGACGGTTGCCAGCTCAGCCTGCTGGACTGCGAAGATGAGCTACTGGCTGTGGCTGGCGAGGTCGAGATTGCCAATTTCCCCGAAGCTTCGCGGGCTGTGGTCAAGGGGCCATACGATCTCTCGCTCGTCGAGGGGTCCATCACCACACCCCATGATGCCGAGCGCATCCACCATGTGCGCCGCGCCTCGAAGTTCCTCGTGACCATTGGTGCCTGTGCCACAGCCGGCGGCATTCAAGCGCTGCGCAACTTTAAGGATGTCAAAGAATTCATCTCTATCGTCTATGCTACCCCAAAATACATTGAGACACTGAACAAGTCAACACCCATCACTGATCACGTGTTTGTTGACTTCGAGTTGCGTGGGTGCCCTATCAACAAACACCAGCTTGTCGAGGTCATCAGCGCTTTTCTGCACGGGCGCAAGCCGAACACTCCGCCGCACAGTGTCTGTGTGGAGTGCAAACTGCGCGGCACAGTCTGTGTCATGGTTGCGCACGGCACGCCGTGCCTTGGTCCAGTAACCCACGCCGGCTGCGGTGCTATCTGTCCAGCTTATACCCGCGGCTGTTATGGTTGCTTCGGTCCGAAAGAAACGCCCAATACTATCGCGTTGAGTGCCCGCTGGAGCCAGCTTGGCGCAAGTGAGCAGGAGATCATGCGCACGTTTCGTGGGTTCAATGCCTATGCCGAGGCATTCCGCAAGGAGAGTGAGTCACATGAAAGCTAAGACCATCAAGGTAGACTACCTGGCCCGTGTCGAAGGGGAAGGAGCGCTGTACGTGAAGATCAAGGGCGACAAGGTCACGGACGTGAAGCTGAAGATCTTCGAGCCACCACGTTTCTTTGAGGCGCTGCTGCGAGGTCGCATGTACAGTGAGGCCCCGGATATTACTGCTCGTATCTGCGGCATCTGTCCTGTTGCCTACCAGATGAGTGCCGTCCACGCAATGGAGCATGCCTTTGGTGCCGTCGTAGATGGGCAATTGCGCCAGCTGAGGCGATTACTCTACTGTGGTGAGTGGATCGAGAGCCACACACTGCATATCTATATGCTCCATGCACCGGACTTTCTGGGCTATCCCGATGCCATGCATATGGCACAGGATTACCCCGATATTGTGAAGCGTGGTCTGCACATGAAGAAGGCAGGCAATGCCATTGTGGCGTTCTTAGGTGGCAGGGAAGTCCACCCTGTCAACGTGCGTGTTGGCGGATTTTATAGGGCGCCTTCGAAGCAGGAACTTGGCCAGCTTGTAGAGCAACTGAAATGGGGGCGGGACGCTGCGCTAGAAACGGTACGCTGGACTGCGCAATTGCCATTTCCAGATTTCGAACAAAACTACGCGTTCGTTGCGCTGCGCCACCCTGCCGAATATCCCTTTAATGAGGGCCGGCTGGTTTCTGACCAAGGGCTGGACATCACTGCTCAAGGATACGATGATCACTTTGTTGAGGAACATGTGCCCTATTCCAATGCCCTGCACTCTACCATGAAGGAGCGGGGAGCCTACTTTGTTGGCCCATTGGCACGCTATAGCCTGAACTTCGATCAGCTTTCTCCCCTGGCCCAGGAAGCGGCGTGCACCGCTGGACTTGGGCCAGCATGTCGCAATCCCTTTCAAAGCATTATCGTGCGCAGTGTAGAAGTGCTCTATGCCTTCGACGAAGCGCTGCGCATCATCGAGGGATACGAACGGCCGGAGCAGCCAGCAGTCGAGCTTCATCCGCGCGCATCGGTCGGGTATGCCATCACGGAGGCCCCACGCGGCATCCTCTACCATCGTTACCGGCTGAACGACGAGGGGCTGATACTCGATGCGAAGATTGTGCCGCCAACATCACAGAACCAGAAAACCATCGAAAACGACCTCCGGCACTACGTTGCGCAAGCCATAGACGTACTGGAGGAGCAACTCACCTGGCAGTGCGAGCAGGCGATTCGCAACTACGATCCTTGCATCTCCTGTGCCACACACTTTCTCAAACTGCATATCGAGCGCGAGTGAGGAGAGGGAGTCTATGCAACCACAAATCCTTTTGATCGGTATCGGTAACGAGTACCGTAGTGACGACGGTGCTGGACTGGCAGCGATTCGGGCACTCAAGGCAAAGGGTCTTCCAGGTACGCACTTCAAAGAGTGTACCAGCGATGGTGCGGACTTGATAGAGATGTGGAGTAAGGCACAGATAGTCATCCTCATCGATGCTGTTTCTTCCGGAGCACACGCGGGCACTATTTATCGCTTCGATGCCCGTACGCGGTCAATTCCTGCATGCTTTTCCTTTCATTCTACCCATGCCTTCGGCCTGGCAGAGGCCATCGAACTCGCGTGTGAATTAAACCTGCTCCCTCCTATTCTGATCGTCTATGCTATCGAAGGCAAGAACTTCGCCACCGGTATGGGCCTTTCCCCGGAAGTTGAAAAAGCAGTACAGCAGGTTGTAGAACGGATCAGCCAATACCCCTCAACGCTGCACGATAGGCCAGCCTGAAAGCATACTCCGACCTTTTCCTTCACCGTCCCTTGTTGGAAGGCACCAGAACCGGTTGTGTTGCAAAAATAAAGCCTTCGGTCACGTAGCAGTGGGCAAGGTAAGCTCTGCAAGGCGCCTTTCGTTCGTCCTTACCCACTTCTTGTGGCCGAAGGCCTACATGCACAATTCAAAGAGATAACCGACGAGTTTAACCCCTTGGCAATGTCGGCAACTGGAACGGTGCTTTGGTAGCGGCCAGCAAACCCGCCAGAGCGGTGTACCAGGCCAGGAGCGCGGTAACGATGCCGAGCCAGCCACCGATCTGGATCCATGTGGTCCCGACAGATCCACTTGCAGTGACTATCCACCCGATGGTCAGGGCCAGGAAAGTCAGTAGCAGGAAGAAGAATACAGCCACGAGGGCCCCGCTGAGCCTGAATGTGCCAATGAACATCAGGAGGGTGAAGATCGTCCACCCCAGGAGGAAGACGCCAAGTGCTGGAGCGAGGGTTTTCGCCGTGACAAGCGCCGCAGCAATCCCAGTTGGGGGCAAAAGCACAAAAGCAAGAGCCATCCAGAAGCCGGCGTAGGAGCAGAAGGCGGTCGCGCCAAAGGTATTGCCTGTCCTGAACTCCTGTACGCCTGCAATGAGCTGGACGAGACCACCATAGAACAAGGCTAGACCGATAACGACATCGCCACCTGCTCCTACCGCTGGGAAGATGAAACCGGCATTGGAGGAGCTGAGGACGAATGTCGTAAGTGCGAAAGCGCTAAGGCCAAGCGGCGCGGGGTTTGCAACTGCTGGCGCTGCCGCTTCAGCGCGTTCTACTGCATATTGAGCCATGGAGATTCACACCTTTCATGAAAAGACTAACACTATCTGTACCATGCTGGTACATGAAGGGTAACCCCGAAGCTTCCGCTTCTGCTTTTCGCACGCGCCACGGCACGTGCTTTGTAGCCGACCACAAGATGAGTTGCGCAGATGAATCACACTGTTCTACAATAAAGTATTGATCTCACAGCGCCCTCACAGGATGGAGCTTCACTCACACAAAACCGTCACGATTTTACATGCCTCAAGCATTTGATCAGAGGTTTTCTCAGCAAGGTATCGGAACGTTGAGGATTCACATTATGATGGCGCATCTTCTTGGTCTGGATCGTGAGAGGCTTCGCGTTGACTCAGAGGATTCTAAATCGAGCGCCCTTTCGAATGTGATGATTCTGAGCTTTTGTGATGATTTAGTGATAGTAGTGCGATGGAGTGTGAGGTTATTGTGAGACCAATATGCTACATTTTCACATCATGTGGTGCTGATCACACGCTCTCATAGTTAAGAGAGATGGGAGCCTCAGAGAAGAAAAGCATGCACATCGGATCGTCTAGCCTTTGTACAGCGTTCCTTTATTGAAAATGGGGCATTTGCTGCAAGCAAAGCAGGATTTGATATCATATGGCGCAGCTTGCTGGCAGTCTCCCTATTTTCTGCGTTAGCCTATGTGTGGTGTTTACTCAGAACACAAGGAGAAACAAAGCATGAAAGCAGCAGTCGTACACGAGTTCACCTCCCCGCTTCGTCTTGAGGAGATAGCCAAACCAGAGCCAGGCCCAGGAGAGATTGTCGTCAAGATTGAAGCCTCGGGATTATGCCACACCGACATCCACGCCGCCCACGGCGATTGGCCGGTCAAGCCCAAACTCCCGTTCATTCCCGGTCATGAAGGTGTCGGCATTGTCGAAATGGTTGGGCCAGGGGTGACCGAAGTCAAAGAGGGTGACCGGGTAGCGATTCCCTGGCTTGGCTACGCCTGTGGCACGTGCGAGTACTGCGTCTCAGGATGGGAGACGCTGTGCGAGCAACAGCTCAACACTGGCTACTTCCTCGACGGGGCCTACGCTGAATACGCCAAGGCGTTTGCCAGGTATGTCGGGAAGGTGCCTGCAAGCGTGAAGCCGCTGGAGGCTGCTCCGCTGACCTGCGCGGGAGTTACGACCTACAAGGCTGTAAAGGTGAGCGGTGCCCGCCCCACGGACCTGGTGGCGATCTTCGGCATCGGTGGCCTGGGACATATGGCCTTGCAATATGCCAAGATTGCTGGCGCGACGGTGGTGGCCGTAGATCTGGTTGACGAGAAGCTGGAATTGGCAAAGCAGCTCGGCGCGGACTACACGGTCAACGGCAGAGCAGAAGACCCGGTTGAGGCCATCAAGAAGCTCGGCGGGGCAGACGCGGCCATCAGCCTGGCGGTCTCACCAAAGGCTTTCGAACAGGCATTCCGTTCGCTGCGGCGTGGTGGTACCCTGGTCTTTGTCGCATTACCGGCGGATAACTACATGCAGCTTCCGATCTTCGAGACCGTGCTCAATGGAATCAAGGTTGTCGGCTCGATCGTGGGGACGCGCCTGGACCTGGCGGAAGTCTTCGACTTACACGCGGCAGGCAAGACGCACGTGATTTATGAGACGCGTCACCTTGAGGACGTCAATCATGCCTTCGAGGAAGTTGAGCAGGCGCGCATTCCGGCACGACTGGTTTTCGATATGAGCTAAGCTGGGAGCTATCTGCATCTGCTAGTCTTGCACACAGGAGATGGCATGGTCAACCTCTCTCCTGGAGGTATTCGCCCAGTGGTCTTCCTGGTGGCGCTAGACGGTTCTTCCCAGGCAGAGGCGCGAGTCTATCTTCGCTCGATCGAGCAGCGTCTGCGCGAAGGGGATTTCGCCAGCCTGCATCTCTCAATCACCTCGTCAGTGGTCGCCAGTACGGATGTCGTCCATACCCTAACCAGGTTTGCGGAAAGC
>Ga0207646_10007650_pt1 | contig 10938 bp, 11 predicted proteins | sample KBSK5502metaG_FD_184343 | JGI IMG/M metagenome (GOLD analysis project Ga0207646, IMG submission 184343) | Corn, switchgrass and miscanthus rhizosphere microbial communities from Kellogg Biological Station, Michigan, USA - KBS K5-50-2 metaG... | ecosystem: Host-associated > Plants > Roots >...
GAGGAGTCGCTGATGCCCCCGCCACCGCCTCGGGTGATGTTGCCGAAGTACCACTCGTGCAGGACCATGCCGTTGTACTCGAAGCCCAGGCGGCGGGTCAGCTCCGCGTATGCCGGGGTCGCGTTCTTGCCCTCCTCGAGCAGGCTGACCAGCTGCTCCGTGAGCAGGTTGGTGTTCTTCACATACCCCCCGTACAGACCGAAATGGATCTCGAGGGTGTGGTCGGAGATGCCGTTGAGCCCGCTCAGGTCGAAGGTCTTCTGCCTGTAGGGGTTGAGGGTGAGCAGCGCCATCGTCGTCCTCTCACTTCTCCGCTGATGGAGAGGGCATTGTGGCGGCTGCGCACTGCCTTGCACCAGGCCTGAGAACGCCGGACAGGCACGCCGTCGCGGTCGCGGCCCCGGTCGCGGCTGGTGACGCCGCGCTCGCGGCAGCGTCACCCCAGGGGGACTCCGAGAGCCCGCTCCTATAATCGCCAGCGTCGTGAGCCAGGCCGTCGCCCCGCCTCCGCCCGCGACTACAGGGGCGGACGAGCCGCGACGCCGGCGCCGGCGCTTGAGCCATCGCCACCTGGTACGCGACATCATCGAGGTGCTCGCCCTCGCCGTCGCTCTGTACCTGGTCATCTACTTCGCCCTGCAGTCGGTGCGCGTCGAGGGCGACAGCATGGTGCCGACGCTCGACAACGGCGATCTGCTCATCGCCGACAAGCTCTCCTATCACCTGCATGCACCGGGTCGGGGCGACATCGTCATCCTCAAGCCCCCCACGCAGAGCTTCGGAGACGACAAGGACTTCATCAAGCGCATCGTCGCCGTCCCCGGTGACGTCATCAAAATCGATCGCGCCAGCGCGGATTCGCAGATGCTGTCCATCTTCGTCAAGCCCAACGGTCAGGGCGCCTTTCAGCGCGAGCAGGAGCCCTACCTTCCCGATCAGAGCAAGGACCCATGGCAGGCCCCTCAGGCGCTGTGCTGCAGCGACGACGGCCGGCAGTCCAATGAAGCGCATCCCGTCACCGTTCCTCAGGACATGTACCTGGTGTTCGGTGACAACCGCAATCACTCCCAGGACTCCCGCGTGTTCGGGTATGTGCCCCGCGACCATATCCTCGGCCGCGCCTGGCTGCGCCTTTATCCCTTCTCCCGCTTCGGTTTTCTCGGCTCCGGGCCCACGCTGGTCAGCGCCGCGCTGATCCTGCCCCTTCCCTTGCCGCTATGGCGACGCCGGCGTCGCCGTCGCCACGCGGCGCGTGCAGCCGGGCCGCCGCGCGCAGCTGGAGAGCCCGTCACTCCCTGAGCCACCGGTCCTCGGTGTGCTCCCAGCGGAGCAGCTCGTCGCCGGCGAAGAACAGCGCCACCTCCTCGGCGGCACGCGCCACCGAATCGCTGCCGTGCACGACGTTCATGCCGATCTCGACCGCAAGGTCGCCGCGGATCGTCCCTGGCGCGGCGACCGCGGGGTCGGTCGCCCCCATCATGCCGCGCACCATGGCCACGGCGCCCGGTCCCTGCCACACCATGGCGACCACAGGTGCCGAGGTGATGAAGCGCACCAGGCCGGCGAAGAAGGGTTTGCCCCGGTGCTCGGCGTAGTGCTGCTGCGCCAGCTCCTCGCTGACCTGCAGCAGCTTCATGGCGACGAGCTGCAGCCCGCGTCTCTCCAGCCGGCCGACGATCTCCCCGATCAGCCCACGCTGAACGCCATCGGGCTTGACCAACACCAGGGTGCGCTCGTCGCTCACCACGCGGAGCCTCGCCGTCTCAATGGGCACGTGTGCAGCATCACCGCCCTCTCAATTTCTTGACAGAGTTGTCAGGAACTTTCGGGCGTCGCGGAAGGGTCCAACGACGGCGCCGTGAAGCCCAGCCTCGAGACACTGCCGGGCAACACGCTGCAGGTCCGCGGCCTGCACTGCCTCGAGGCGGGCGACGACCTCCTCGGGCTCGAGGATCTCTCCGAGCAGCAGCGCCTGCTGGCCAAGGAAGCCGCCCAAGGCGCTGGTGCCCTCCAGGTGGATGAGCAGCCGCCCGGTGGCATAGGCGCGGGCCTTGCGCAGCTCCGCGTCGCCGACCGGCTCGGCGGCCAGACGCTCCAGCTCGCCCAGGGCGGCGCCGAGCGCCTCCACGGCGCGTCGCGGCTCGCACCCCAGGGAGATGCAGAGGGCGCCGCTGTCCCGCACCTTGAGGGTGAAGGCGTGCACGTCGTAGACGAGCGCGCGCTCCTCGCGCAGCTTCAGGAACAGGCGGCTGCTCATCCCCTCGCCGAGCACGGTGGTCAGGAGGTCTACAGCGAAACGGTCGGGATCCAGATAGGAGCCGACGCGGGCGCCGACGATCAGGTTCGCCTGCTCGGTGCGGCGCGAGACCAGGCGCAGCTGCGGCTGGGGTGGCGGCGGCTCCGCCGGCAGCGGCTGGGGACGGCCACCACGCCCCCAGCCGCCCACGGCGGCGGCGACGCGCTCGGTGGCCTCATCGATGTCCAGAGCACCGGCGACGCTGACGAGGACGGCGTCACCGTGGTAGTGCTGCCGCAGGAAGCGCAGCAGGTCGGTGCGCTGAAGAGCGCGCACCGACTCCTCGGTGCCGGCGGTGTCGCGCCCCAGCGGATGACCAGGCCACATCGCCTCGTCGAAGAGCGTGCCGACATGGTCCTGGGGGCTGTCCTGGTACATGTGCAGCTCCTCGATGACCACCTGCCGCTCCTTGTCGAGCTCGGTGGCGTCGAGACCGGCGTGGAAGACCATGTCGCTCAGCACCGCGACCGCGGTGTCCAGGTGCGCGGCAGGCACCTTCGCCCAGTAGGAGGTCAGCTCCTTGTCGGTCGCGGCGTTGAGCACCCCACCGACACCCTCGATCGCCTCGCTCAGCGCCTGCGCTGTCGGGTAGCGGCGCGAGCCCTTGAAGACCATGTGCTCGATGAGGTGGGCGACGCCGGCGTGAGCGCTGTCCTCGTATCGCGAACCGGCGGCGACCATGATGGACACCGAGACCGAGGCGCGCTGGCGCATCGGCACGGCGATCACGCGCACCCCCGAGGCCAGGGTGGTGAGCCGATAGGCGCCGTCGGCGTCCCTCACGATGGGCGACGAGTCTACGGAGGCAGCGCCGCCGCGCCGCAGCACGCGCCCGCAGGCGTCCCAGGACTCGCGCCGAGCCCGAGTGCGCGAATGCCGTCGGGGTCGGTCATGTCCCTTCGCGCGCGACCATGGGCGCGACGGTGTGCAGGGCGTCCTCGACCGGGGAGCCGGCGAGCCGCTCCCGGATCACCACCTGGTTGACCAGGTTGGCCCGGTGCCAGACGAGGAGCACCTGGACGGCGACCACCCCGTCCGGCGCCGTCGCCATGATCAAAGTGGCGTGGCCGCCCGCGCCGAGGGGGCCGGTCGACACCGGCTCCGCCCCAGGTGCAGCGTCGGCGCGGGCACTGAGCACGGCGAAGCCCTGGTCGGCACCTGTGACGTCGCCGAACCGGAGCACGGTGGCGATCACCTCGACCGGCCCGGTGTCGGTGTCCAGCGAGGGGACCTCGCGGAAGTAGTCGACGCGCGACGCTGCCAGCAGCCCCGCGTCGCGCAGCCGCTGCGCCGCCCCGGCGTCGTCCCCACCAAGTGTTGCCGCGTCGACATCGTGGGCGGGCTGCGCCGCCGTGAACCCAGGCAGCGGCAGCTCGTCGAGCCGGAGCAGGTAGGTCGACGGCGTCTCGCTGCGCAGCACCACGGTGGGCACCGGCGGGCCAGGCGGGCCGCTGCCGCAGGAGGCGGTGGCGAGCACGGTCAACGCCAGGCCCGCGGCGAGGGGCGCCGGCCGCCGGCCGCATCGCGGCTGACAGGGCACCGGCCGGGATCGCCTCAGGTCGGCCGCGGCCCGCGATATGGAGGGCGTGGCGGACGTCCCCCGCCGTATCCGCCGCGGCGGTCGAAGCCGGCTCGCATCGGTGGCCGCCCCCGGGGGATGCCGTGGAAGCTGGCCACCTCCTCGGGCCCGCCCTGGGCCGGGCCGGTGGGGTGGATGGTGACGCGCCGGCTGGGATCGAGCCCGGTGCTCTCCGTGCGCACTCCCTCGTCGTCCTGGAGGGTGACGTGGATCACGCGGCGCTCATACGCGTGCATGGGGTCGAGGGTGTAGCGCTGGCCGGTGCGTTTGACCCGGTGGGCCAGCCGAAGCGCCAGCTCGCGAACCTGGTCCTCGCGCCGCGCCCGGTAGCGCTCGACGTCGAGAACCAGCCGACGTCCCTCTGCCTCGTTGTCGCCGGTCATCAGGTTGACGACCGTCTGCAGGGCACGCAGGTTCTCCCCCCGCCAGCCGATCAACAACCCCAGGTCGTCACCGCTGATGTCGAGGATGACCGGCTCGCGCGCGGCATCCCCGCTGTGCCCCAGCATCGAGCGGCGCACCGTCACCCGGGCCGGGATCTCCATGCGCGCCAGCAACTCCTCGAGCAGGCCCCGGGCCTTGACGGCGTAGTCGTCCAGGGCGCGGACACGCACCCGGGCGCCGCCGCCGCCGCTGATCCGCTCTCCCGGCGCGGCGTGCACCCCCTCGGTGACCACCTCGACCTCCGCGTGATCTCGATCGATGCCCAGCTCAGCCAGGGCGCTGTTCACCGCCTCGTGGACGGTGGCGCCCGTCGCCTCGGCGACCTGCGTCTGACTCTGCGCAGGTGCGCCCACCTCGGTCTCGCTCACCTCGTCTCCGTTCACGTGAGTCCACCCCTGTCACCACGGCGTCGATGTTGTCTGCCCGGGGTCAGCGCCGTCCTCTGCGCCGGCTCCCGCCGGCCGTCTGCCTGGCTGGTCGACCCGGCTGGGGCCGCCGCCTCTGCCCCGAGCCCGATGTCCCGGAGGAGCGCTGCACCGCCTGACCGCCCGCCGCCTGTCGCGCCGCGCGCCCGTCCGATGGCCCGGCCCCGCCAGCGCGCTGCGGCCGCGCTGCGCCTCCCCGGTCGCGTCCGGGCGGCGCCCCCTTGCCGCCGCGCGCCGCAACCGGCGCAGGAGCGAAGGACAGCGGTGTCACCCGCCCTGCGCCTGGGAACCAGTCCGGCACGTGCAGCCCACCCCATCCCATGATGAACCACTCCTGGACGCACATGTACATGCTCTGCGTCATCCAGTAGAGACCCAGCCCCTGGGCGAAGAAGAGCCCGAAGAAGAAGACCATGAAGGGCGCCAGGAACACCATGTTCTTGCTCATCGTGTACATCTGGCGCTCCTGGTCCGACATGTTCGGCCGGGGCGGCTGCATCATGATCTTCGACTGCACGAAGGTCGCCAGCGCGGCGATCACCGGGATCAGCACCGCTCCGGGATGGGTGAACATCCCCGGAACGAGCTCGCCGCCCGCGGCGTCGCGCGGTGACTGGTTGAGATCTGCCACCCAGAGAAAGCCGACGTCATGCCCGTTGAGTGAGCCGGTGACGTTGCGGATGGCGAAGTAGAGACTGCCGAGAATCGGCAGCTGCACCAGGATTGGCAGGCAGCCGGCAAACTGGCCGAGGGGATTGATGCCGTGCTCCCGGTAGAGCTTCATCGTCTCTTCCTGGAGCTTCTGCGGCTGCCCCTTGAACTTCTTGCGCAGCTCCTGCATGCGCGGGGCGATGATGCGTTGCTCTCTCTGGATACGCCGCTGCGTCTTCAGCTGCCAGGCGAACAGCGGGAAGAGGAAGGTGCGGATGATCAGTGTCAGCGCGATCACCGACAGGCCGAAGGCGCCGATCGCCTTGGTGAGACCGAACCCGGAGAAGGCGCTGTGCAGATGCGTCAGCCCCCACTCGAAGGGGCGGGTCAACGCCGAGTAGACGTCGCCGAGCAGGGCGGCAGGGTTCACGTCGCGCTCCCCGGCGTTGCGCTGGCCGCCTTCTGCCGGCGGCGCTCACGCCGGCTCAGGTACTCGTCCGGCACCGGGTCGTAGCCATGGCCGCCCCAGGGATGGCAACGGCCGATGCGGCGCAGGGCCAGCAGCCAGCCGCGGCGCCAGCCGAAGCGGCGGATGGCGAGGACGCCGTACTCCGAGCAGGTCGGCTGGTAGCGACAGGTGCTGACCAGCCCGAACACCGGTCCGAGCGTCAGCCGGTAGAGGTGGATGAGGCCGAGGCTCAGGCGGGTCATCGTTCACCGGTGTCGCCGCCACCGGGCAGGGGCGCCTCGAGGTGCGTAGGTCGTCCCGAGCGGGGGCCGCGGTCTGCGGTCAATGCCGACCCATTCTCGCGCGCCTGCCGGGTGATGACATCACCGCCACGCCTGCGCACCGCCTCCAGGCATCGCTCCAGGGCAGCCCCCAGCGAGGCGGAATCGCCGCTGGCGGCGGTGGGCGCGGCGCTGACCAGGACGTCCCACCCCTGCAGCGCGGCGTGGTGCCGCTGCAGCGCGGCTCGCAGCCGGCGGCGCAGCCGGTTCCGGATCACGGCGCCGCCGGTGCTGCGCGGGATGCTGAATGCGATGCGCAGGCGCCCCACTCGATTCGGGGCGACGGCGATGCGGAGGCCGCCGGCCGAGCCCGCCAGGCGGCGCTCTCTCAGCGCCACGAACGCCCCTCGCCCGCGCAGGCGCAGGGGCCGGCTCACCGCACCGGCGCTGGGGTCAGCCGCTTGCGACCCTTGCGGCGACGCGCCTTGATCACCTGGCGCCCGCCCGGAGTGGACATGCGCACGCGGAAGCCGTGCGTGGTGCGCCGGTAGCGCTTCTTCGGCTGGTAGGTCCGCTTGATGGCAGTCGGCCTCGGCGTCGTCGGATATCGTCGGCTGCAGCCCTGTCGGCGCGGGCGCGCGCGGGCCGTCCAGTGCCGGGAGAGGACCGCCGGAGTATAGCGAATGCTCCTGGCTGCGGCGGCACGACACATGCGCTCACAAGCATTGCCGACGGCGCCCCCGGCGACTAGACTTCGCCGTTGCGCCAGCGGCGGGTGCTGTCGAGAGCCCTCCACACGCGTTCCACAGCCTCGAGACGAGCACGTCCCTTCGGTTGTCCACCACTGTGCAAAACCTGTGCACAGACATCGGAGGACACGCTGGAGCGGTCGTTTTCTGGCAGCAACCGGGTGACCGGTCCGCCACGCCGCGCGTCCAACGGGGGAGCACTGACAATGACAACGGAATTGCAGCCCCGCACAGGCAGCGCGGCAGCCTCAGCGCCGACACCGGCCGGTGCTGTCGACGTCCAGCAGATCTGGGCCGCGGCTCAGGAGGAGCTGCGTTTCCAGCTGACCCGTCCGGGCTACGAGACCTGGCTGCGCAACGCCGTCCTGCTCACCTGCGAGCGCGACTCCGAGTTCACCATCGGCGTGCCCACCCGCCTGGCACGTGACTGGCTCACCGAGCGCTACGTCCCACTGATTCGCGAGACGCTGAGCGAGCTGATGGGCCACGACTGCGCGGTGGTCATCACCGTCGACCCAGCGGCGATACCCCCGCTGGACGAGCCCGCGCCGCTCCCCGACGATCTTCCGCCCCTGTTCAGCGAGACCGCCGAGGTCACTGCACAGGGATCGAGCGTCGCCCGCCTCAATCCCAACTTCACCTTCTCCTGCTTCGTGGTCGGTAACTCCAGTCGCTTCGCGCACGCTGCCTGCCGCGCTGTCGCCGACTCCCCGGGCAAGGCGTACAACCCCCTCTTCGTCTACGGCGGCGTGGGCCTGGGCAAGACCCATCTGATGCACGCCGTGGGCCACGCCGTCCGCTCCGGCCACGTGCACCGGCCTCCCAAGGTGGCCTACGTGACCAGCGAGAAGTTCATGAATGAGATGATCGCCTCCATCCAGGAGAACCGGATGAACGACTTCCGGACTCGGTACCGGACTGTCGACGTCCTGCTCATCGACGACATCCAGTTCCTGGCAGGAAAGGACAGAACTCAAGAAGAGTTCTTTCACACCTTCAACGCGCTGCACGAGATCCAGAAGCAGATCGTGATCAGCAGTGATCGTCCTCCCAAGGACATCCCCACCCTCGAGGACCGGCTGCGCAGCCGGTTCGAGTGGGGGCTGATCGCCGACATCCAGCCCCCCGACTTCGAGACTCGCCTGGCGATCCTCAACAGCAAGCTGGGACCACACAGCCGCCTGGTGCCCGACGAGGTCTGCTCCTTCATCGCCCACAAGATCCACAAGAACATCCGCGAGCTCGAGGGCGCGCTCATCCGCGTCCTCGCCTACGCCTCCGTCAACGGTCAGGCGGTCACCATGGATACCGCCCAGCGCGTGCTGCGCGACATCATCCCCGTCGACGCTGCGGTGCCCCTGAGCATCCCGGTCATCCAGGAGACAGTGGCTGCCTACTACCAGATCGCCCTGGAGGAGATGAAGGGTCGGCGACGCGACAAGCACATCGTCTTCCCGCGCCAGGTGGCCATGTTCCTCATCCGCGAGGAGACCGCCTCGTCACTGCCCGCCATCGGCCAGGCCTTCGGGGGCAAGGACCACACCACCGTCCTGCACGCGTACGAGAAGATCGCCGAGCTCAGCCGGGAGGACACCCGCCTCCAGACCGACCTGCGCCAGCTGCGTGAGCAGCTCCATGCGCGCTGAGCCCCAACCCAGGGGAGGGCGTCCGGCCCGGCCATACCGGTGCGGCGATCTTCGGAGTGGGTCCCCCGCCAGGAGGATTCACCTGTGGATGGCGGCGGGAGCGAACGTGGAGACGCCGCCGGCACCGGCATCCTGTGGGAAGCCGGGGGCGTCAGCGGCAGCCTCTGCACAGCCTTTCCCGGCGGCGACAGGCCTCCTCGCAGCACAGCCGACCGGCTTGTCCCCAGTACCCACCGCGCCTACTACTAGTGACGAGTCGACTCATTCCCTGACTCTCGTACCCTCACCCTGGTGACAAACCCTCTCACCGACATCAGCCTTCACGCAAGGATGTTCTCCCGATGAAGTGCACCGTCTCTCCGGCAGCCCTGGGCGCCGCCTTGAGCCTCGTCGCTCGTGCCGTGTCGCCACGCTCCACTCTTCCCATCCTGGGCAACGTGCTGCTCGAGACCGCGGGTGACGGGCTTCGCCTGGTCGCCACCAACCTCGACCTCACCATCAGCGCCACCGTCGCGGGGGAGGTAGCCGATGAGGGGCGGACGACGGTGCCGGCGCGCCTGGTCAGCGACTACGTGGCCTCGCTTGCCGAGGCTCCCTGCACGCTCGAGCTGGACACCGCCTCGCAGGTCTTGCGGCTGAGCTGCGGCATCCACCGCAGCAACATCCACGGCATCGATGCCGTGGAGTTCCCCCCGCTGCCCGCCCGCGACGCCGAGGCCTCGCTGGAGGTTGACGCGGCCGCCCTCGAGGCTGCCATAGAGCAGACGGCCCTGGCCGCTTCGAGTGACGAGGCACGGCCGGTGCTCACCGGGGTGCTCCTGCAGCTGGCCGCTGAGCACCTGACCCTGGCGGCGACCGACGGCCACCGGCTGGCGGTGCGCAGCCTGGCAGTCACCGGTGGTCCGGAGGCGCCAGTGAGCGTCATCGTTCCGGCGCGGCACCTCAGCGAGGTGGCCCGGGCGGTCACGCCCCAGCGGCCCACGGTGCAGATCACCATCTCCCAGGCGCGCAACCAACTCTTCTTCACCATGCGTGACGTGGAGGTCTCCTCCCGTCTCATCGAGGGCACCTACCCGAACTACGCACAGGTCATTCCTGCTGACTCCTCGACGACCGTGACCCTGCCTGCGGCATCGCTGTTGCGTGAGACGCGCACCGCCTCGGTGCTCGCCAAGGATGCTGCCAACGTTGTCCGTTTCGCAGCCACCGAGGGGACGCTGACCCTGACCGCGCAGACTGCCGAGGTGGGTGATGACGAGGCGCCACTGCCGGCCCAGGTCTCTGGCGAGTCGGTGCAGATCGCCTTCAACGCCAAGTACGTCCTCGATGCTCTGGGCGTTCTCGACGCCGAAGCGGTGCAGCTCGGCTTCAACGGGCCGCTCAGCCCTGGTGTGATCCGCCCGGTGGGACGTGACGACTACACCTACATCGTCATGCCGGTGCGCGTGCCTATGTAGGTGGCTGCGCGCTGGTGATGTCAGCCGCGTGGGACGAAGCGCAGGCGGCGCACGGTGGCGGCGCCGACGCGCGCGTTGAGCGCAGCGATCAGTGCCGGGCTGTCCAGCTGCAGCTGCTGTGCCAGCGCGCCGTGCGCGGTGGCGATGCAGAGAATGCCGCGCTCCAGTGAGACCGTCTCGCACAGCGCGCTGAGCTGTGGGCCGACCACTACGGCGAAAGCAGCGCGCAGCTGGGCTTCGCGCACGCCGCGGCGGATGCCGAGGTGACGCAGCGCGGGCTCGCAGAGCTCGGAGACGCGCTGCTCTCTCACGCCGCCGTACCGCCTGCCGTGACTGCGGCCACGGCGCCGACCCGTCCGCCGACGACGGTGAAGCGATGCACATCCGCGGTGCTGGGCAGTCCGCTGGGCGCTTCCTCGGCGGTGGTGAGCAGCGCCTGGCATGCCGCACCGCCCAGGAGGCTGTCCAGAAGCTGGCGGCGGCGGGGAACGTCGAGCTCGCTGAGGACGTCGTCGAGGAGCAACACTGGAGTGGTGCCCGTCACCGTGGTGAGATGCCGCACCTCGGCGAGCTTGCAGGCGAGCACGGCGCTGCGCTGCTGCCCCTGTGACGCGGAGGCGCGCGCCGGGCGGCCGCCGACGAGGATCTCGACATCGTCACGGTGTGGACCGGCGAGGGTCAGCCCGCGTGCGGCCTCGTCGATCGCGGTGCGCGTCAGCTCGCCAGCGAAGGCCGCAGCCGCCTCGTCCTCGTTGTCTGCCACGGTGACCTCCCCGCCGGCACCCAGGTAGCGCAGCTCGAGCTGGTCGCCACCGCCGCTCAGCTCTCCAAGAGCGATCCCGGCCAGCGGACGCAGACGCTCGACCAGGCGCGCCCGGGCGACGCGAACGATGCTCCCACTGCGCACCAGCTCGCGGGTGAAGCCGGCCAGCGCATCGCCGGCGGCAGTGCCGGCGCGTCGC
>Ga0207646_10007651_pt1 | contig 10938 bp, 12 predicted proteins | sample KBSK5502metaG_FD_184343 | JGI IMG/M metagenome (GOLD analysis project Ga0207646, IMG submission 184343) | Corn, switchgrass and miscanthus rhizosphere microbial communities from Kellogg Biological Station, Michigan, USA - KBS K5-50-2 metaG... | ecosystem: Host-associated > Plants > Roots >...
GAGAAACTCGTTCTGCAGGCGTTCGCGCGCGATCCGGTCGATCGCCCCAAAGGGCTCGTCCATCAGCAAGATGGGAGGGTCGGCCCCCAGCGCGCGGGCGACGCCGACTCGCTGACGCTGGCCGCCCGATAGCTGATGCGGATATCGCCGGGCGAATTGTTTAGGATCGAGGCCGACCAGCTCGAGGAGCTCTGTAACCCGCTGCTGGATCCTTTTCTTGTCCCAGCCCAGCAGCCGGGGCACGGTCGCCACGTTGTCGGCAATGCTCAGGTGCGGAAACAGGCCGACGTTCTGAATCACGTAGCCCATCCGCAACCGCAAGGCAACCGGGTCGATGTGGGTGACGTCCTGGTCATCGTGAAAGATGCGCCCCTCGGTGGGCTCGATCAGCCGGTTGATCATCTTGAGGGTGGTCGTCTTGCCACAGCCGGAGGGTCCGACCAGCATGGTCAACTGGCCGGTGTGGAACTCGATCGTCAGCTCCCGTACCGCCAGCTGTCCGCCGGGATAGCGCTTGGTGACCCGTTCCAGTCGAATCATTAGAAACTTCTACTCTAAATTGATTGCCCCCGAAGGGCCCTGCTAGCATCGGGCAATGCTCGCCACCGGGGTCGTGGGAGCCGTCGAAGACCCATGGATCCGGTGGTCCTGGATATCGGGACATATACCGGTAATCCGCGACGCCCTGACTCAGCACATTGAGCTCACCGTTATTGCGGTCGGCATCGGCCTGCTGATCGCGATACCCCTTGGGCTGCTTGCCTGGCGCCTACGCCTGCTGCGCGGCCCCGTCTTCTCGGTTACCGGCATCCTTTACACGATCCCGTCGCTTGCCTTGTTCGCCATTCTGATCCCGTTCACCGGGCTCACGGTGTTGACGGCGGAGATCGGGCTGGTCAGCTACACGCTCTTGATCTTGATTCGCAACATCGTGGTGGGCATGGACGCCGTACCGCTGGACGTCCGGGAGGCGGCGCGGGGCATGGGATACCGGGCTCTCGCCGAGGTCCTCCGGGTCGACCTGCCACTCGCCCTGCCCGCCATCATGGCTGGCATCCGGATCGCCACGGTCACGACGATCGGCCTGGTAACGGTTACCGCCCTCATCGGGGAAGGTGGCCTCGGCAGCCTAATCCTCGACGGGCTAATCCGGGACTTCAAGACACCGCTCGTCGTCGGAACCCTTCTGTCAGTCGTTTTGGCGATCGTCGCCGATGTCAGCCTGTCCGGCGTGCAGCGGCTGCTGACCCCCTGGTCCCGCGGGAGATCGACGGCATGAGCTTCATCGGCCAGGTGCTGCAATGGTTTCTTGACGGCTCACACTGGCAGGGCGATTTCGGCATTCCGAACAGGCTGTTCGAGCATGTCTCGATGTCGGTGGAGTCGCTTGTGGCGGCCGCGTTGATCGCCCTACCCATCGGGGTCACCCTTGGGCACATCGGCCGCGGGGGCAACCTGGCGATCAACGTTTCCAATGTCGGGCGCGCCGTTCCCTCTTTCGCCCTGCTCGTGATCGCGGTTCAACTAGTGGGCATCGGTTTCTGGCCAGCGTTCATCGCCCTGGTTGCGCTCGGAATACCACCGATTGTCACCAACAGCTACATCGGGATGCGCGAGGTCGATGCCGATGTGCGCGAAGCTGCTAAGGGGATGGGCATGCGCGACCGGGCTGTCCTGTGGCAGGTCGAGCTGCCGATCGCCGCGCCGTTCCTCATGGCCGGCGTTCGCACTTCGGCGGTCAACATCGTGGCCACCGCCACGCTCGCCGCCCTGGTGGCGTGGGGCGGGCTTGGCCGATTCATCGTTGACGGCCTGGCACAGCGGGACACAGTGCAGCTCTTCGCGGGTGCACTGTTGGTGGCGCTGCTCTCGGTCGCTGTGGAGCTGAGCCTCACCGCCCTCCAACGAATCACAACCTCAAGAGGTCTGCGAAACGAAACAAGCATCCAGGAGGTTAGGTCAACTAGTCTTTCGGCGGCGTAAGAATCTGCGCAAATTCAGGAGGTGGCGAAGCAATGCGGATAAAGCGAATCTTTGTGCTCGGCGCGAGCATGGTCGCGCTGGGACTCGTGACGACGTCGTGCGGATCGACAGGTGGGACGTCAAGCTCGAGCCCGACTCAGATCGCGAGCCAGATGACTTTGGGCGGTCCGCCGGAGTGTCCGACGCGGCCGTTCTGCCAGGCCGGGCTGGTCAAGGTCTACAGCCTGCATTTCAAGGCCTTCAAGCCGCTCGATGCAGGTGGTCCTCTCACGAAAGCGGCGCTCGATCGTGGGGACATCGATATCGGTCTGATCTTCTCTAGCGATAGCGCTTACTCGACCGGCAAATACGTCCAACTGCAGGATGACAAACACCTGCAGAACGCGGACAACGTGGTGCCGTTGATCAAATCGGCTAAAGCAAGCGCCGACGTTACAGCGCTACTCAACGAGATCGATGGCAAACTCACTACCCAGGACCTGATCGCTCTTAACAAGAGTTCCGATGTCGACAAGCAGGATCCCGATGTGATCGCGAAGAAGTGGCTGACGGATCACGGTTACAGCACCTCGGCCTCGGGCTCGTCCAAGGGCACGATCACGGTTGGAGCGCTCAACTTCCCGGAGAGCGCGATTATTGCCCAGATCTACGGACAGGCCCTCAAAGGCGCGGGATACACCATCAACTTCAAGCTGAATCTCGGGAGCCGTGAGGTCGTTGAGCCGGCACTCGAGAAAGGCGATATCGACCTCTTCCCCGATTACGCGGCGACCGAGTTGGAGTTCCAGAACAAGGGGAAAGGCGAGGCAACCCCTGATGCGACCGCCACGGTCGCAAAGCTGAACACGTACCTTGACCCGAAGGGGCTCAAGGCTCTCGATGCGTCTCCCGCGGTCGACCAGAATGCCTTCGCCGTTCTCAAATCCGGTAAATACGGGAAGTACACGAAGCTTTCCGACCTGGCCGGATCCGCGTAACGCACGTTCGCTGGGAAGCCTCGTCCGGCGGCGAGGCTTCCCCGGCTACGTTTCTAAAATGTCAGCGTGCCCGAGACCTACCACTTGGTGACCGACTGGCGCTTTCGGGCGCCGCTCCCGAAGGTGTGGTCGGTGGTGCTCGACATCGAGCGCTATCCGGGCTGGTGGAAGAACTTCCGCCGGGTGCAGATCACGCGCGGTGACGGGAAGTCCGTCGGCTCGGTAATCGCGTGCGAGGTGCGCGGCTCGCTGCCCTACAGCCTCAACTACGAACTCGAGGTGCGGGAAGCGGACGAGTATCGCCGCATCCTTCTTCGCTCGACCGGCGACCTGGTCGGCACCGGGCGATGGGAATTCACCGAAGCTGAGCCCGGGACCGTCAGGGCCCTCTATTTCTGGGACGTGGCCACCACCAATCCCATCCTCAACCTGCTCGCACCGCTCGCGAAGAGCGCACTCGCGCGCAATCACGAGCAGGTGATGGCGAATGGCTACGCGGCCCTTCGACCGCACGTCGAGAGCGACCCAGGCGGCTAGGTCTTCCAGGTCAGCTTGATCAAGGTCCTGTCGCCTGTGTCCACGACGTAGAGGTTGCCGGCTGAATCGAAGGCGAGCCCATTTGGCCGGAAGTCTTTGCAAGTCCCAGGGCATCGCCAACCTGAGTTCATCATGCCGTCCAGGCTTGAACGGTCCGGGGCCAGACGAAACACCTGTCCCTGCCCACTATCTCCGATAAACAGGCTCTGGTCTGGTCCGACCGCCAGTGCCAGAATCTGTGAAAAGTGGAGGGCGGCCGCCGGAGCGCCAGCGTCGCTACTGGCCGTGACCGTTGCGATCGTGCCGTGGCTGTCCACTACCCGCAAGCTGGTCCCGCCCTGGTCGGCGATGAACAGGTCGCCGGCGGCGTTGACGGCAAGAGCTTCTGGGTACCACAGCTGCGCGGCGGTCGCGGGCCCTGCATCGCCCGCGCTGCCCCTGACGCCCGTGCCGGCTACTGTGCTGATGCGACCATCGGGCGTCACCTTGCGGACTCGATTGTTCCATTGGTCGGCAACGTAAAGAACCCCGTGCGCATCGATGGCCAGCGCGGCGGGTCGAGCCAGCAACGCACGGCTCGCTGGTCCGCCATCGCCGCCGAAGAGATCGTTGGCGGCGCCATCGTCCGTAACGGGACCGCTGCCGGCGACCGTCGAGACCCGGCCCTGACTGGTGATCTCGCGGATCCGGTCGTTGAACAGATCGGCAAGGAAGAGATTGCCAGCATGGTCCAGCACCATCCCGGATAGCATGTGGAACTTGGCGCGCGTGGCCGGGCCGCCATCGCCGCCGAAGCCGCAAGCAAGGCCCGCGATGGTGACCAGCTTGGCACCCTTCGTCAGCTTCAGAACCTCAGGCGGTTCCGACCCGTATCCACTATTGTCCGACCAGGTAAGGCAACCGCGCTGTTCGAGGTAGACAGTCCCGTCGGGCGCGACCGCAATCCCGCGGGCGCTGCGCGGCAGTTGCGTAACGATCGAGACGGTCGGCTCTGCACTCGCAGCCGGCCCGCTCAACTGACTCGTCGCCGGGCCAGCGCAGGCCGACGCCATCCCCACAACAGCGAATAGAGCGATGAGCCGGCTCCAGGGCGCCATTGCTGGATGGAACGTGGGTCGACCATCAAACCATCGGCAACCGCCCGCTTAACTGGTCTTCCGAGCCTTTCGGCGGGCAGCCTCAAAGGCGTCGAGCCGATCCTTCACCGTCTTTTCGTAGCCACGATCGGAGGGGTGGTAGTAGGTCCGGTCCTTGATCGCATCGGGCAGGTGCTGCTGCTCGACCTGGGCTTCCTCGTAGTCGTGGGCGTACCGGTAGCCCTTGCCGTAGCCGATCTTTCGCATCAGCGGCGTCGGCGCATTGCGCAGGTGGAGCGGCACCGGGTCGGCGCGGGTGCGCTCGACGTCCTCCTGAACCCTTGTGTACGCGCCGTACAACGCATTGCTCTTGGGCGCGGTCGCAAGGTAGACGACGGCTTGCGCGAGCGCCAGGTTCGCCTCGGGCATGCCGATGAAGTGGGCGGCCTGCTGCGCCGCCACCGCCTGGGTGAGCGCCTGTGGGTCGGCAAGACCAATGTCCTCTGAGGCAAAACGGATCAGGCGGCGCACCACGTAGAGCGGGTCCTCACCCGCCTCGAGCATCCGGCCCAGCCAGTAGAGCGAGGCATCCGGGTCGCTATCGCGCAGGCTCTTGTGCAGCGCCGAAATGATGTTGTAGTGCTCCTCGCCGGCGCGATCGTAGAGCAGGTTCTTGCGCTGTACCGCCTCCTCGACGAGTGCCGCCGTGACCAGTCGCCGGCCCTGCTTTGGACGGGCCAGCGCCGCCGCCGCTTCGAGGCCATTGAGGGCGATGCGCGCGTCGCCGTTGGCGACTCGGATCAGGGCGGCGCGAGCGTCGGCCTCGAGGTCGACGTGCCGATTGCCAAGTCCGCGCTCCGGGTCGGAGACGGCCCGGTCGACAATCGCCCCCACCTGGACGTCGTCAAGCGCGGCGAGCACGAACACGCGGGTGCGAGAGAGCAGCGCGGCGTTGACTTCGAACGAGGGATTCTCGGTGGTGGCGCCGATCAGCGTAATGACGCCCTCCTCGACGTAGGGCAGCACGGCGTCCTGCTGGCCCTTGTTGAAGCGATGAATCTCGTCGATGAAAAGGATGGTCCGCTGACCCGACTGGGCCCGCCGGAGACGAGCTTCCTCGATGTTGCGCCGCAGGTCGGCGACCCCGGCGCTGACCGCGCTGAGGGGAACGAAGTGGGATGCCGTAACCCGCGCGATCAGCCGGGCCAGCGTCGTCTTTCCGCTACCGGGCGGTCCCCAGAGGATCATCGACCCCACCCGGTCTTCCTCGATCGCCCGGCGCAGCTCGTGCTCGGGCCCAACCAGGTGCTCCTGCCCGACGAACTCGTCGAGCGTCCGCGGCCGCATGCGGGCCGCCAGCGGCTGGTCCTTCGGCGTCGAATCCTGGGGAGCGGGGAACAGCGTCTCCTGGGCCATCGACTGACTATAGATTGCTCGCCCTAAGATTCTTCCGATGGAGACGCTGAATACGGCGGTCCCCAAGACGACCCTGCCAGTTGAAGACCTGGTGCGCGCGCGGGCGTTCTACGCCGAGAAGCTGGGACTGCGGCCGAGCCGTGAGGTCGAGGGCGCATTGTTCTACGAAGGCGACGGCGCCACCGGGTTTCTTCTCTTCCTTAGTAGTGGACGCCCATCTGGGCAGCACACCCAGATGTCCTGGTTCGTGAAGGACATCGTCTACACCGTCGCCAAGCTCAAGAGTCGCGGCGTCCGCTTCGAGGAATACGACTTCCCCGGCCTCAAGACCAACCACGGCATCGCCGATCTCGGGTACGAAAGGGCAGCCTGGTTTCGCGATAGCGAGGGCAACCTTCTCGCGCTCGGCCAGCTTACCTAACGGCCGGCGTACGCCCCAACGGCTCTACCGGGTTTCGGAAGAGAGGCGGGTTCTTCCAAACAGCAGCAGGAAGGTCACACCGGCAAGCAGGTAGAAGAGGGCGCTCACCGAGAAGGCCAGCTGATAGCCGCCGCGCACCTGCAGCACACCGCTGACGAGGGGGCCAATCCCGCCCACCCCGATGCCACCGACGACGACCTGCGCGGTCGCGAGGCGGGCGCGTTCACGCGCATCGACATACTCCATACCGAAGACCTGGCCCAGCGGTCCCTGCAGGTTGAGCGCAAGCTGCCGCACCGTCATGACCAGAACCGCGACCGGCAGCACCATGATGAAGGCCAGTGCCAGGACGAGGGGCGCGCCGATGACCTGGGAGACGCCGACGGTGCGGGTGATGCCGAAGCGCCGGCCCGCCGCGGGCGCCGCGAGGGTGACGACCGCCGTCAGGGCCGCGCCGACGGCAAAGATGATGCCAATCGGGCCAGGTGTCAGGCCAAAGCGCTGCGCCAGGTAGAGCTGGGTGAAATTGAGGTACATGCCGGCCGCGATTCCAAGCACGAGGCTGGGCAGCAGGATGCGGCCGAAGCGCGCCACGTCGATCTTCAGCAGCTCACGCACTGGGAAGGCGGCGGCCGGCGTTACCCCGGCGGCCCGCGCCAGGCGCACGAGAAAGGGAAGGCTGAGCAACGTCAGGAGGGTCATCGCCACGAAGGACGAGCGAATGGCCGAGGCCGACGCGCTCGACGTGTGCATCACTCGGGCCGCAGCCTCAGGAATGACGCCGCCGAGGACATCGCCGGCGAGCGCAGCCGCCCAGGAAATCGACTGGTTGAGCGAGAAGAGGGCGACGCGTTCGGTCTCGCCACTCACCTGGGCGAGCAGCGGACTACCGAGCACCTGCAAGACGATGACCGCCAGCGCAAAGGTCCCGGCGGCGAGCACGGCGATCAGGCGAGATCCAACCAACGTGAGGACGAGTGAGGCCAGAACCGCCACGGCTCCGCCCCCAAGCAGAAAGATGCGATAGCCAATCCGGTCGGCCATGGCGGCAAAAGGAATTCCGACGAGGAGCAGCGCGACTGCAGGAAGCGAGTTGAAGAGCCCGATCACGTCGTTGGAAAACCCCAGCGCGGCCATGTAGAGGTTGAACACCAGGTTGAAGATCGCCCAGCCGATCCCAATCAGCAGGGCATAGGCCAGGAACTGGCGGGCCGCCGGACTGAACGCTGCGAAGCGGCCGAGCGCCCTGCGAACGGGTGCCGTTAGCGTTTGGGCGCGGCGTCGGGTGAGTGGATCGCCCGATAGATCTGCTGGCTGATCGCGGCCTGGATCGACAGGGGATCGTTCTTGCGGTAATCGAGCCAGTAGCGCACCTCGAGAGTCAGGCCGCCATCGACGCTGGGTTGGAACCCAACCTGGGGAGGTGGGTCCTTGGAGAGGTCCGGTCGGTTCTTCAGTTCCTCTCTCAGGCGCTCGACGAGGCCGTCGACAACGACCCCGTCGGGAACCTTCGCGGTCAGCGTAAACATCCGGGTCGGATAGCGCGTCCGATTGATGATGGTCCCCGTGTAGACCAGCGAGTTCGGGGTGATCACCTGCTCACCATCGCTGGTTCGCAGCGTCGTGGCGCGCATCTCGATGTTCTCGACGATGCCGGTGTGGTTGTCGACCGTGATTTCGTCGCCCAGCCGAAATGGGCGCTCCAGCAGCATGAAGATGCCGGCGATGAAATTCTTCAGGATGTCCTGGAAGGCCAGGCTGAAGGCGAGGGCCAGGAACCCAAAGCCGCCGAACACCAGCGTCGGGTTGCCGAACCAGCGGGTAAAGAAGGCGATAACGCCCAGCAGCACGATCGCCAGGAAAACGATCCTGGATATGAGGACGGCAACCTGCTGGTCGATGTGCGGCCGCTTGAGCTGGTTGCGCAGCGACCCTCGAACCAGGCTCGCGATGATAAAGCCGAGCAGGAGAAGGAGGATACCCTCGACGAATCTGGCCCACTGCTCGTCCCAGTGCTGGGTTATCCAGTCCCACATGGCGCCCATTGTAGGGACGCCTCGACGTCAGCTCTCGGCGGGGGCTTCGCCTTCGCCGGCGCCTTCCGCGGGAGCCTCGGTCTCGCCGACGGTCGGCACCTCGGCGGCAGCCGGCGCGGGCGCGACCTCTTCGACCTCTTCTCGGTGCGCCGCAACCTTCACGATCAGGTCTTCGGGCTCATCGAGGAACTCGCAACCCGGCGGAACCTTCAGGTCTTTGACCCGGATCTCGTCGTCGATCTCCTTCAAGGTGGACACATCGACGGTGATCACCGGCGGCAAGTCGGTGGGAAGGCATTCCACCTTGAGCGCGTGCAGGCCTCGCTGCAAGTCCGCCTCGCCTTTGGCGACAAGCTCGACCTCGCCTTCGATCTCGATTGGCACCTCTGACTCGATCTTTTCGGTGAGGTTGACCTGGTAGAAGTCGACGTGGAGTAGATCGCCGTCGCGCGGGCTGCGCTGCACCTCGCGGATCAGCGCCTTTCGAATCGGTTCGTCACCCAGCTGGAGGTCGACGAGCTGGTTGCCGCCGACCTTCTGGTAGGCCTTGATGAACTCACGCCCGTCCACCAACACCGTGACGGCGTCGACGTTGTGGCCGTACACGATCGCGGGAAGGCGACCCTGGCGACGCAGCGCCTGGAGGTGGCGGCCACGATCGGCGCGAGGCTCGAGTTTGAGTGTGACGGGAGTGGCGGTCGCCAGTTACAATCCTCCTTCAGCTCGAATTGGGCGGCGCCCATCTTAACACAGCGTTTGCTGCCCGCTGAACGAGCCTTCAACGGAACTTTTGCGCCCTTTGGACGTTACTGACTGTGCAAGATGGACCTAAAATCGGATGACAACGGTGCTGGTAGCAACTCTTAGACTCCTACGGCGGAACGCGCTACGCATCGGGGTGGTCCTCTCGACCTTCGCCCTGGTGGCCGCCTTGATCTTCGTGCAACAGGTTCGCGAGGCGTTTGCCGAGCAGGATTTCCAGGCAGCCCGGGCCCAGGTGCTCGCGGCCCAGAGCCATGCGCGAGACGTCGGCCTCGATGCCGCCGAATACTCGGATTTGCAGCGCCAGGAGCTGACGACCGCGAGCGCCGCCCCACCCGCTTCTTCAGCTCCGTTCAACCAGGACAGAATTGCGTTCTTCAGCCGGGCTGCCGCCCAGGAAGCGCAGATCAAGGACCAGCTGCAGACGCGGGTGCAGAAGTTGGTCAGCGAGACCCGTGATGCCGCCCAGGCGGCGGTAACACAACTCTCTGGCGAGATGCAGAAGGCCAAGGAGACCGGTGTCGACGACCAGTTCCTGGTCGAATTCGACGGCCTGCCGTCGAAGGCCCAGATCGAGGTCGACGTGGCGACCACCGTCCACGCCTATCGCGCGGTCAGCGCCGAGTTAAAGGCGCCGGTCTCGAAGCTCGCCTTGATCATCGCGGACCAGCAGGCGACCAACAAGATGATCGCCCAATATGTCGAACAAGCCGCTGCCCAGGACCACGGCGATCCGGCCGTCGCCCGGACGGGCGCCAACGCGGCGCTGGCGCAGGTTCAGGGAGACCTCCAGACCGCGCGGATCTTCTCGATGGACGTCTCGATCGTCGACCTCCACGTGCAGACGCTGGCCGGGAAGCTGAACACCGTCACCACCACCGCCGACCTGGAGCAGGTCAATGGGGGCCTTCAGGTGCAGCACAAGGTGCTGCAAGACGCCATGACCCGGACGCTACCCGACAAGGCGATCACGATCTCTCTCGGCGAGCAGGTGATTCGCGCCTACGAGCATGGTCAGCAGGTCTTCTGGAGCTACACGACGACCGGCCGGCCGGGCTTGGAGACCGACCCGGGCAGCTTCAAGGTCTACTGGAAGGTGTCGCCCTGGACGATGCATTCGCCCTGGCCGAAGGGCTCGCCCTACTGGTACCCCGACAGCAAGGTGCAGATGGTGATGTGGTTCAACGGTGGCGACGGGATCCATGATGCCTCCTGGCGCTCACGCTACGGTCCAGGGACGAATGGCCCACACTACGACCCGACCGGCGAAGACACGGGCACGCACGGTTGCGTCAACGTCCCGTACAACAACATGGTCTGGCTCTGGAACTGGACGCCGACCGGCACGCCAGTTATCGTTTACTAGCTAGCCGCGCAGTGGCGGCGGCGTAGCCGCCCTAGCCTCCGCCCTCGCGCTCTACGCGGTTTGCCGTAGTCATCACGTCCGAAGGACGCAGTGCCCTTTGGAGATCGCAGGCGTTACAGAAGGTGGAGCTCTTTCATGACCATTGCCCACCCAACCATGCACCAGGTCGCGCCGCATACCTGGACCTTCCAGCCCTCGGACGTCCCGGTGGCCCCGATGAAGGCACATTGCCGCGCCTGCCGCCAAGCGGTCGGCATCCTGCGTCCCTCGGCAATGGACCTGAAAACCGGGAACTACGTCGTCCGGGGCGAGTGCGAGCGCTGCGGTTCCGAAGTCTTGCTGATCGTCAGCTGACCGGTTCGAA
>Ga0207646_10007653_pt1 | contig 10937 bp, 14 predicted proteins | sample KBSK5502metaG_FD_184343 | JGI IMG/M metagenome (GOLD analysis project Ga0207646, IMG submission 184343) | Corn, switchgrass and miscanthus rhizosphere microbial communities from Kellogg Biological Station, Michigan, USA - KBS K5-50-2 metaG... | ecosystem: Host-associated > Plants > Roots >...
GTCCACCACACCCCGCACCCGAACCCGTCAGATCACATCAAAACGACACCGTCAACGACGGAAACACCTGCCCCCATGGCCACCCTCAACGGCGCGTGACACCTGGACGGGTGGGCGATCGTGGAGCGTCTGCTGAAGGACCTGGCCCCGCTGGACGACCGGATCTGGCTGGTGATCGATGACGTGCACGAGCTGGGGTCGGACGAGGCACGGCGGCAGCTGGAGCTGCTGGTGATGCGCGGCCCGCCCGGGCTGCGGATGGTGCTGGCCGCCCGGCATGACGTGCGGCTGGGCCTGCACCGGCTGCGGCTGGAGGGCGAGCTGACCGAGCTCCGCGCGGCCGACCTGCGGTTCACCGTGGCCGAGGCGCGGGAGCTGCTGGCGGCGGCGGGTGTGGACCTGCCCGGACCGGCGCTGGGGACATTGTATGAGCGGACCGAGGGGTGGGCGGCGGGTCTGCGGCTGGCGGCGCTGTCGCTGGCCGGGCACGAAGATCCGGAGCGGTTCGCGGCCGAGTTCTCCGGCAGCGAGCGGACGGTGGCGGAGTACCTGCTGGCCGAGGTGCTGGAGCGGCAAGGCGAGCAGGTGCGGCGGCTGCTGTTGCGCACCTCGGTACTGGAGCGGGTCAGCGGCGAGCTGGCCGACGCGCTGACGGGGGGTTCGGGCGGGGAGCGGATCTTGCAGGACTTGGAGGAGGCGAACGCGTTTGTGATGGCGCTGGACGCGGCGCGGTCCTGCTTCCGCTACCATCGGCTGTTCGCCGGCTTGCTGCAGCTGGAGCTGCGCCGCACGGCGTCGGATGAGGTCAGCGAGCTGCACCGTATGGCGGCCGGGTGGTACGCCGGCCATGGGTTCCCAGTGGAGGCTGTCCGCCACGCCCAGGGGGCGCAGGACTGGGGGCTGGCTTCCCGCCTGCTCGCCGATCACTGGCCCGGCATGTACCTGGGCGGGCAGGCCGCCACCGTCCACGAGCTGCTGGCCGGGTTCCCCGCCGAAGCGCGCGCGGCGGATGCGGAGCTCGCGGCGCTGGCCGCGGCCGATGAGCTGGCTCAGGGGTCGCTGGAGGAGGCGAAGCGGTACCTGACGCTCGCGGCACTGGGATCGGTGTCCGTACCAGCTGGCCGGCGCGGGCAGGTGCAGGTCCTGCTCGGGGTGGTCGGGCTGTTGCTGGCCCGGCAGCGCGGTAACCCGTCGGCGGTGGCCGAGGAGGCGCGGCGGCTGCAGGCCATGGCCGAGGCCCCGGATGCGGCGCGGCCCGGCCTGGGCGAGGACCTGCGCGCGCTGGCGCTGATCAACCTCGGCATCGCCGAGTACGGGACGGCCCGGTTCGAGGAGGCCGAGTCGCACCTGGAGCAAGGCGTCGCGCTGGCGCGCCGGATCGGGCGGCCCTATCTGGAGTTTACCGGCCTGGCGTATCAAGCGGCGATTGAGGTCTCGCGGTCGTTTACGCGGGCGGCGGAGTACAGCAGGCGGGCGGTCGAGCTTGCCGAATGGCACGGCTGGACCGACGAGCCGACCGCCGGCATCGCCTGCGTGATGCTCGGAGGCGCGCTGACCGGGCAAGGGCGGCTGGAGGAGGCAGAGCCCTGGGTCCAGCGCGCCGCGCGAACCGTCCGAGCCGACGCCGAGCCCGCCGTAGGGGTAGCGGTCCACTCCGTCCGCGGGGAGTCGCCGTCATGCGAACCGGTTGATATCGATCCGGCAATCAGGCCGGTGCCGGTATCAAGCGCAGACGCCGCTGGCGCAGCGTGCGCCCGGTGAGCATCGTGTACCCGACCGCTGCTGGCCGCGGCAGTTCTTCGCGGGCAGCAGGCGAGATCGCGTGTGCTAGGCCGATGCCGACGCTTTCCAGCCCCATCGTGCGGTCCGTGTCCGGCGACATAGGCGACCCCCGCGCCAATCACTCGGTTCGGCCGGCGGCGGATCACCCGGTTCGGGACGAACCTGTAAAGACGAGGCGTGCACTACTCGACGCGGCCGGCCGGGCTATGTCGTACTACCCGACGCCCTCGGCGCTCTAGCCAATCCAGGAACGAAAGGAACCATCGGCATGAATACCCGGCCCAACATCATCGCGCATAACCTGTCCGCCGTTCCTGCCGTCAGGGGGAACGAGCGGTGAGCGCCCAGTTGAGCCCTGAAGATGTCGTGCGCAAGTTCTTCGACTGCTATACCAACGGCCGGCCGGAGGATTTCGACGAGATCGTCGCGCCCGACTATCTCGACTATGGCCACACGCCGCCTGGGCGCGGTCCCGGCGGAGCGCGGGACGACTACGAGAACGCGGTAAAGCAGGTCGGCGCGGTGATCGGCTACACGATCGACGCGCTAGTCGCCGACGGGGAAATGGTGGCGGCCGTCTGGACCGGCACGCTGCCCGGCGGCGCCGAGATCGGCAAAGGGCTGAGCCTGTACCGCACCTCCGGCGGACTGCTCCGCTCGACCCGGCACGCCCTGATCGGGACCACGCCCTCGTGAGGATCCCTGTGGAGCGCCAAAGCCGCGCTCGCGGGCCTGTGATAGGAGGACAACCTTGAACCAATCCTGGACCGTACCGCTGAGCTCGTGTAACGACCTCAGCCGAAAGACCGCCGACACGCTGCTCGGTGCGATCGGTCGCGGACTCATCGCGGGCGCGGTGGGCAGCCTCGCGATGGACGTGTTGTGGTACGCGCGCTACCGGCGCGGCGGCGGCAAGCAGCACTTCTTCGCCTGGGAGTTCTCCTCCGGCCTGTCCAGCTGGGAAGAGGCGCCGGTGCCCGGGCAAGTCGGCAAGCGCCTGTTCGAAGGGCTCTTCCAGAAGAAGCTTCCGCCGCAACGGGCCGAACTGGTCAGCAACATCACGCACTGGGCCTACGGGATGCTCAACGGCGCGCTGTACGGAATTGCCGCAGAGTCTCTGGGCCAGCCGCGGACCTGGTACGGACTCCCGTTCGGCGCAGGCGTGTGGGCCGTCAGTTACGCGATCCTCCCGGCTGCCGGGCTGTACAAGCCGATCCGGGAGTACGACCGCGAAACCCTGGCCAAGGACCTCAGCGCCCACCTGGTCTACGGGGCCACCACCGCCGCCGCCGAGCGGCTCCTGTCACCCTTGACCAAGCATCCGTGTAACGGCTGAGTGCGTTGCGCGTCGACGCCGGTGTCAGCCCAGACCGCTGACAGTTCAGGCTGACCACCTCACCGAGCCGGCCCGGGCCGACTTCTATTCAGGGTCGACGTTAGCCCAGCAGTCCATCTCCCCCCGGACGGCGATAAAGCCGAAACTGCCCAACCCGTCCTCGGCGAACTCGATGAACGCGGGTGCCACGAGGCTCAGGGCGTCGCAGTCCCACAGCTCTGCCCCCGTGATCCGCCACCTGCCGGCGATGCGCATCCTCGTTCCTCCTGGTCTGCAGCCGTTGAACGGTCGACGCAGCTTGGCTGCGAGGAGGATTGCCGCACCGCACATCACGACAAGCCAGCCCGGGCAAGGCCCCCTCACGGGGGCGATGGTGCAATGCCCGGTAGCTCCGCCTGCGCCGGTGTAGGCGTGCCGGGCGGGCGCCAAGCGCGTACCGTCCTGTCAGTGTCCGACCGGGCGTGGCGCAGCGCCGCTCCCGGCCCGTCGAGCTCACACAGCCGGTCCAGAGCGGCCCTGCGGACCCGGGCGATTCCGCTGCGCAGCGCCCGGCTCACTAGCTGGCGGCACTGGCCCATACCCAGCCCGTCCGCGGCATCGAGCAGGCCATGCAGCAACGCGTCACGATGACGCGGCGCCATGCTATCGGCACACGCGAGCAGCTCCTCAAGCCGCGCAGGATCGTTTCGCAGCGCTCGGGCAGCGGCCCACCGACGCAGCGGCGGCTCCACCCGGCGCTCGTCGCGCGCCACCGCCTCATCACTGACCTGCACCGTCCGTGTCGTGCCATCAGCGGTGCCGAGCTCTAGCCACTGCCCGGATATCCAGGCGAGCGGGAACACGGCAATGACCTCGTCGCTTAGCAGCGACTCGGCCAACTCGTCAAGATCCGGGCCGCTCAGCACGCCGCATTCCTCGATCGCGGCGATCAGCTTGGCGGTGACCCGGTCCCACCGGCGGCAGGTGCACAGCAGCAGCGCGACCAGCGAGCCGGGGAGGGTGCCGCCGCGTAGCCCGCGGAGCAGGCTGACGGCCTCCCCGTGGCGGGTGCTCGATCCCCATCCCCATGGGGACTGGACCAGATGCGGGACAGCCAGCTGGTGAGTTCCTCGCGGCGGCGCTGGCCCCAGTTGCGGATCTCCGCCCACTTGGCCAGCTCTCCGAAGGTCACGAAGGTGATCAGCGGCTCGCGGCCGATCAGGCGGGTAGCAAGCGGCCGGGCGAGCGTGCCCCTGTGCAGCAGAGAGGCGACATCGGTGTCCAAGACGGCCGGGTCCACGGCGGAGGATCAGGCCAAGTCGCGGTGACGCTCGGCGTAGGTGAAGGCCAGGAACTCCTCCACTTCCTCGTCGGACTCGAAGGTATCCGCGGCAAGCTCATCGAGAGAGCGGATCGGCCGAGTACCCTTTGCGGCGAGCAACTGCGTGACCGACAGGCTCGGACGAGCCGCCGCCTTGCCCGCGTCACTGTCTGCGCTAGATGTGCTCACTGGTACCACTCTCCTATGCGCTGAATGCCTCTCATGTTAGGCGCATTAGGTGCGTCACACTCGACACGCATATCAAGGCGCGGCAAACCGCGTCGCCGTTCGCCACAGACGTAGGCCCCGACGCTCTTGACGATGTTACGCACAGTAGCAGGATGGGAGGATATGAGCGCCTTGGCCGTGGACCGGTTCATGGACCGGCACGCCAGTTAATTCCAGCGTGGCGAGTGCCATCAGGGCGGTCCGGTGGCGAGGCTGGCGAGGGGAACGTGGTGGTCAGCGCTGCGATGAGCACGGCGTCGGCCAGCGCAGTCCCGATCGAGGCGCCGACGTTGGTCACCGTGTTCTGGATTCCGCAGACTTGTTCTTCAGCTTGTCGGCTATGGCGCCACGATCCCGCAAGAGTCCATCCTTGCTTCAGGCACTGACAGCGAAGGCAAGAATAGCCATCATGAGCCTGGCCGAATACATCATCATGTTCGTGCTCGTCGCGATCTTGGGCGCGGGGCTACCGGGCCCGGGTGATGCGGCGCTCATCGCGGCGGGCACGCTGGCCGGTGATGGCAAGCTCAATGTATGGATCGTGCTGGCAGTGGCCTCGGCCGCCTGGATGCTTGGATCAGTAGCCGGATATAAGATTGGCGTCCGCGGGGGGCGCGGGCTGCTCGATCACCCGGGACGGCTGGAGAAATCGCGCCGGAAGCTGCTCGGCAAGGGCGACCGCGCGTTCGCCCGCTGGAATTTCCTGGCATCGGTGACGATGCCAGCGTTTGTTTCCGGGATTTTCCGCGTGCGGTTCCCCGTGTTCGTACTGGGAGCAGCAGTCGCTGGTATCGGCTGGATCGGGATGTACGTCGGGGTTTCATACTTCCTCGGCGCGGAAATCGCCAAGCGCATCGGAAACGCGGGCGTGAAAGCGGTGCTCGGCGTCGCCGTGATAGTCGCCGCAGGGCTGGCCATCCGTGCCGGAGTGGCGAAGTGGCGCGCCACCCGGCAAACACGATTGGCTCAGCAGGAAGATCCTGTCGATAACCAGGGCCCGCAGATGGAGCCGGACGCTCCAGACGCGCCCAGATAGGCCCGGACAGGGATGAGGTTCGCGCACCACGCGCACAACCTGGTCAGTGACCCGCACGCGTAGACGGCACAGCCGATGGCGAAGGCGCTTGCGGCCGGGAATCTGGCCGGGCTATTAGCCCCGTGACTGCGGCGTTTCATGACCTGGGCCTTGCGGGTATCCGGGCGGTCCAGCACGCCGAGCGCCGCGTCGGTGAGCAGCAGGTCCATCGGTGCCGCGACGGCGTCCGCCGCGGCCGATCCGATTGTTCCAGCGCCCATGGCCTCCTCCTTCGGCCGAGCCTTTTTCAGCGGGCTACTCAGCCCGTGAGGGCGATGGTCAGGTAGGCCAGGGTGAGGAGGAGGGCCAGCAAGGCGGGCGCCATCTCCTTGGAGCTGTCGGCTGCCTTCCGGTGGGCGATGATGGCGCCGAGCAGCAGCAGGGCCATCCCGGCGGCCGCGGCCAGGCCGAGGGGATTCCACCACAGGCCGATCAGGATGCCTGCGGCGGCGGCTAGTTCGGCTACGCCGATGAGCCGGTAGCGGGGCCAGGGGATGCCGAAGTGCGCGGCGGATTTCCGCATTCTGGGCTGGCCGGTGAGCTTGCCGGCCGCGGGGAGCAGGCAGGCCGCGGCTAGCAGCAGTGAGATGGTGACGAACATGGGAACTTCCTAGGGGTAGTCGTGACGGGAACGGCGGATTCGGGATGGGCGGCCGAGGGCGCCGTGGCCGGGCGCTCCGGCCCGGCGGCGGCCGGGATGTTCCAGGGCAGTCGCGGCCGCCGGGACCGGGTCCCTACCGCCGCCACGACGCGGTCCGGTCGGACGAGGACGGTCAGCGCCGGGTCGGCTGCCAGGGCGCGCAGGCCGGCGGGCGGTGCGTCGTCGGCCAGACGGACGTCGATCCAGCCGGCGTCCGGCTGGGCGCCCGGTCCCGGGGGTGTGCCAGTGCCGGATTCGCGGCTGATCCGCGCCAGGACGAGGCCGTGCCGGCGGCAGAAACCGGCCAGTCCGGCGTCGGGGCGTCGTGCGGTCAGCACGGCGGGGCGTCCGGCCAGGATGGCGTCCAGCCGGACCGGCGTGCCGTCGCCGGCGGACACCAGCGGGTTCGGGATCAGGCCGCCGACCCCGCAGCGCCGGGGGAATGCCGGACGGGAGGAAGCGCCGCCGCGGATGATCAGGTCCTTGGCCCGCCCGGTCAGGTACACCAAGCCGCCGTCGTCCACCTGGCCCAGGTCGCCGGTGTCCAGCCAGCCGTCTCGCACGATGCCGTCCCGGCTGACCCGGGGGACCGCCGAGAGCGGGGTCGGTGACGTACCCGGCGAACACCGCCGGCCCGCCGATGACCAGCACCCCGGTCTCGCCCGGGCCGCAGTCGGTCCAGGACCCGTCGGCGCCGATCGTGACGGCCTTGATCTGCTGCCCGGGCAGGACGCGGCCGACCGATCCGGGGCGTTCCTCGCCCGGCCTGGTCCAGGTGGTGGCGCAGGTGGCCTCGGTCAGTCCGTAGCCTTCCAGCAGACGCCGGCCGGTGTGCGCGGCGAAGTCCTCGCGCACCGAGGCGGGCAGCGGGGACGCGCCCACGATCGGCAGGCGCAGCGCGGCGATGTCGGCGTCGACCGGGACCTGGGCCAGGGCGCCGTAGACGGTGGGGACGGCCGACATCGCCGCGATCTGGTAGTGCTCGATGATCGTCCAGAACCGGGTGTACAGGGCCTTGTCGCGGTAGCCGGCCGGCCCGGGCCACACGACCCGGGCGCCGCTGAACATCGGGGCGATGCCGGTGACGATCAGGGCGTTGACGTGGAACAGCGGCAGCCCGCCCAGCATCGCCTCCCCGGGCGCCAGGCCGCTGCACTCGGCGATCCCCCGCCCGCAGGCGAGCTGGTTGGCGTGGGTGTGCGCGGCGACCTTCGGGGCGCCGGTGGTCCCCCCGGTGTCCACGAACGCGGCCAGATCGCCCGCCTTGGGCAGGTCCGCGCCGGCCAGGTGGCCGGATGGCTGCCCGGCGATCACCTCGTCCAGGTAGGCCACGGTCAGCGGGCGGCCGTCCGGGCCGCCGTCACTGGCCGGGTCGAGGGCGGGCGGGACGCCGCGGGCGCCGTCGGGCCGCAGGGCCAGGACGGCGGTCATGCCGGCCTGCCGGGCCGCCCCGAGCAGCCGCGCCCACAACTGCGCGTCCAGCTCCGGACCGGCCGCGACCAGGACCCGGGATCCAGTCCGGCGGATCAGCTCGGCGATCCGCTCGCTGGACAGTGCGGGGTTGACCGGAGCGGCGATCCCAGCGGCCTGCGCGGCCAGCGTAGCCGCGAACAGCATCGAGGTGCTGGCGCTGGACAGCGTCACGGCGTCGCCGCGCCGCACCCCCAGGGCGGTCAGCGCGTTGGCGATCCGCGTCACCGCGCCCGCCAGCTCGGCGTAGGTCCAGTCCAGGCAGTGGGTGTGGTCGGCCAGGTCCGGGATCCACTGGGTGGCGATGCCGTCCGGCCAGGCGCGGGCGGCATCAAGCAGCAGCTGGTAGGTCGAGGCCGGCAGCGGCAGGATTTGTTTCGTGGTCATGGCGTCTTCCCGATGACGGCGTTGTGCTGGGTGCCCAGGTCGAGCCGGCCGTCGGCGGAGGCGATCGTCGCGGTGATGACGTCGCCGTCGTGCAGGTAGCGGGGGCTGGCCGCCTGCCGCTTGAAGAACAGCTTCCACCGGGTGGCGGGCGGCAGCAGCCCGGCGGCCAGCCCGGCGATCTTGGGAGGTGCCTTCAGCGCGGTGCCGCCGGGCGTGCCGGTCAGCAGCAGGTCGCCCGGGACCATCGGCTGGAACCGGGACAGCAAGGTCAGCGCCTGCGCGGGCCGGACGATCATGTCCGCGGTGGTGCTGTCCTGGCGGACCTCGCCGTTCACCGACAGGGTCAGCCGCAGCGAGCCCAGCCGGGCCAGGTCGGCCGCGTCGACCAGGGTCAGCCACGGTCCGACCGGGGTGAAGGTGGGGTAGGACTTGGATTCGTAGAACTGGGTCTTGACCAGCTGGACCTGCCGGGCGCTGACGTCATCGGCGACCACCAGGGCCGCGACATAGCGGGCCAGGTTTTCCTCGGTCACCGTGGTGCCCACCGGCATGTCCGCGCCGAGGACCAGGCCGAGCTCGACCTCGTAGTCCAGGAACCCGACCCGTCGGGGCGGATGATGTCCCCGGCCGGCCCGGTGATGGAGTGCGAGGCCTCGCGGAAGAACGGCGCCGGGACCGTGTCCGGGTCGAATCCGGAGTCGGCCGCGTGGGACCGGTAGTTCACCGCCTGCGCGACCACCCGGGCCGGGGCGGTCACCGGGCTGAGCAGGTCCAGCGATCCCGCGGCAACCGCGTCCTGAGCGCCGGCGGCGTGCGCGGCCTCGATGGCGGCCGCCAGCGCCGCCGGGTCGGCCAGCAGCCCGGCCGTGGTGGTAGCGGGCAGGCCGAGCCCGACCAGCCCGGCCGGCGTCACGGCCCACGCCAGAGGCGGGCTCAGTCTGTGGCATGCAGCCGCACAGGGGCAAGTGGCGCTGACGGGAGCGGCTGTGGCTGCTTGGGTTAGCCGATCCAGTTCACCTGGATGATGACCACCCGTTCGCCGCGGACGTCGGTCAGGTAGACGAGCATCAACGGGCCTCGCTGGACGGTGCGCAGCCCCGGCGGCTCGCCTGTGAACTCCCGCCCGTCGAGGAAGATCATCGATTCGCGGACGGTCAGTTCCTCGGCTACCTGACGGACCGCTGCCAGGGCGGCAGGTGGCAGCTTGTCGAGCAGGTCATCGGTGACGGGTTCCCAAGTGCCAGTCAGCCACCCGCGGCCTCGCGGTAGGCCGCCTGGGCGATCTCGGCGGCTTCCCGAACTGCCTGGTCCCGGACAGCGGGGTCGGGGTCGGCGAGGGCTCGTTCGGCGGCGTGGAGCCGGGCGGCGACCGAGGGCCGCCGCTCGATGGCGATGGCGGCTCCCAGCGCTGGTAGAAGTGGCGGATGGGGAAGACACTGTCCTCGTCGCCAGCCTGGGTGAAGGCGTCCTGGATTTCCTGGAAGAACTCCGGCAGCCGGGCCGGCGCGACCGTGGCGACCGCCTGGCGCAGAGCGGGGAGCGACAGGGCGGGCATGGGAATCAACGGCTCGTCACCCTGTGGGTGCTCAGCAGTCATCCCAACCCGCCTCCTCTCACGTCTAGTAACAGAATAACCGTGCCAGGCCTCGAGGCAGGATCTGGCTACTCGAGCAGCGCACGCCCGTTAAGATCGCTGGCCTGTCACGCCCGCCTCACCGGCGCGCGATGACCACCGCGACCCGCCTGCCGGCACGCAAATATAGCGACGCAAGGTAATCGCGGCCGAGACGCCGCTTCTGCGAAAATGCTCACAGATCGCCGATTACGGACGGCTGACTACCCATGCCATCGTGCGAGGATGACGCACACAGATCAGCCGATTCTGGGCGTCCCTTATCATCCAACGCGTTCGATCGGCCTAGCGTCGGCGGAAGACCGGATAACGGACCGTTATCACGCTGCGAGCGTTTCCCGCTGTCCCATGTCCCATGGCTCGTAACATGGGGCATGCACCCGAGTGTCAACCAGGTCAAGGGGCGAATGCTTCAGGACAGCGATCTCACACCCCTGGAGCTAGCCCTGTGTTCGGCCGCAGCGGCCGGTTGGTTGCTCGATTGCCGCTGTCGGCGCTCTGATGAGGACGATCCCGCCCGAGGATGGGCCTGGGGCAAGAACCGGCAGATCCGGGCCCAGGTGCTGCGTCAGCTGCTGACCGGAGAGGGTTGCCTGGATCAGACCTTCGGACAGCCGCTGGCCGTACGGCTGCGCGGGGCCAGCGTGATCGGCCGACTCAACCTCGGCGGGCGCACCGTGCGTTGCCCGGTGGAATTGTACGGCTGTTACCTCGGCGGTCGGCTTGATCTGGCCAAGGCTGAAGCCTCAGACATCAGCTTGCGGGGCAGTCACCTTGCGCGGAGGCTATCCGCCCGCCTGCTGCGGCTGACGAACGGCCTCAACCTCACTGGCGGTTTCCGATGCCACGGCACAGTGGACCTCCGTTACGGGCACGTCGGCAGCGTCCTGGACTGCGAAGGGGCGACGTTGAGCAACCCCGGCGGCCGGGCGCTGACCGCCGACGGGATGACCGTCGACGGGGGCCTGTGCCTAAACGGCGCCGAGGTGGCAGGTGAGGTGTGGCTGCCCGGCGCCCGCATCGGCGGCCAGCTGGCCTGCAACGATGCGACGTTGAGCAACCCCGGCGGCCAGGCGCTGACCGCCG
>Ga0207646_10007655_pt1 | contig 10935 bp, 12 predicted proteins | sample KBSK5502metaG_FD_184343 | JGI IMG/M metagenome (GOLD analysis project Ga0207646, IMG submission 184343) | Corn, switchgrass and miscanthus rhizosphere microbial communities from Kellogg Biological Station, Michigan, USA - KBS K5-50-2 metaG... | ecosystem: Host-associated > Plants > Roots >...
GCTGGCCGAACTTCGCGGTCTCGGACGCGACGATCAGGTCGCAGGACATCGCGAGCTCGCAGCCGCCGCCGAGGCAGTAGCCGGACACAGCGGCGACGAGCGGCGTCCAGAGGTTGCGGATCGCATCCCACCGCTCGACGCGCCGCGCGTAGTACAGCTCGATCGCCGACGAGCGCGCCAGTTCGCCGATGTCGGCGCCGGCGGCGAATGCGCGCTCGTTGCCGCCGATCACGATACAGCGCGCCGTCTCGTCGGCATCGAGCTCCTGCAGCGCGGCTATCAACTGATCCATCAGCTCATCCGAGAGCGCGTTGAGCTGTTGCGGTCGGTTGAGGAGCACGACCGCGATCGGCCCGTCGCGCTCGACGAGGACAACTTTGCTCACGGGGCTGTGCCGAAACTGTGCCGTTTCACCCACAAGGGACAGTCCCTCGGGTTGTGACGAGACTGTGTCAAACGATCCACAGAGGACACGTCAATCCTTGCCTCGGCCGGAACGGTCCAGGAACGCCTTCACCGCCGCCTGCGCCTCATCGCCGAGCATCGAGAGGGCCAGCCAGTCGCGTGCATGGCCCACGGTCTCGTGCCACGAGATGTCGCGCCACCAGTTGAGCTGCTGCTTCGCGTAGCGCGTCGTCTGCGGGAGCCTCGTCGCAAGCTTCTCGACCACCGCGTCCACCTTGGCGTCCAGCTCCGCCGCGGGAACAACCCAGTTGACGAGCCCCCACTCCGCGGCACGCGCCGCCGGGATCTCCTCGCACATCAGGATGATCTCCCGCGCGCGCCGGTCGCCGACGAAGATCGGCAGCCACTGCGTCGCGCCGCCTGCGGGTACGGATCCGTGCTCGAGCCCGACGTGCCGGATGAACGCGTCGTCCACCATCACCGCCAGGTCGCACGCCATCTGCAGCTCGTTTCCGCCGCCGACCGCGATCCCGTTGATCCGGGCGAGCGTCGGCTTGCCGATCTCGCGGAGCCTGTCGTGCATGTCCTTGAACGCGCCGAACCACTTCCAGTACTCGCGCGGATTGCCGAGGTAGTCGACCGACCACGACTTGAGGTCGGCGCCGACACAGAACGCGCGGCCGGCGCCGGTCACGACCACGACGCGGATCTCGTCGTCCCACGACGCGTCCTCGCACGCGCGCCCGAGCTCTCGCAGCATGCGGAAGTCGAACGCGTTCAAGACCTCGGGGCGGTTTAGGGTGATGCTCGCGCGCGGCGGAGCCTTCGCGTACACGATCGATTCGAACCCGAGCTCGTCGGGCGGAACCGGACGAGGGTGTGTCGCTTCAGCCAAGGTCGGCGAACATGACCGTGACGCGGCCGCCCATCTCCATCGCGTCCTTCCCGGTCGCCATGAACTCCTCGCTGCGCGAGGCGGCCTTGAACGCGTCCATGTCGGGCCACTCCCATTCCGCGTAGTAGCGATACGCCGGCTCGCCCATGGGAGCGCCGAAGACGCGCCCGTGCCGGAACATCCCGCCCGGGACTTTCCGGCACAGCTCCACATGGCGCGCGTAGCGCGCTGCGTCCGGCTCTTCGTCGTACAGCACGATCGCGCGAACCATCTCGCTCTCCCCTTGGTCGTAGAGGCGTGAGCGTATAGCTTCGTCACGAAAAGGAGGCATCGATGGGTAAGAAGCTCGTGCACGTCGAATTCTCCGCGCAGGACGTGGATCGCGCGGAGCCCTTTTGGGAGGGCGCCGGCGGCTGGTCGATCGAGAATGCCGACAAGCCCGGGATCGACTACCGAATGTTCCAGAGCGACGGTTCGGTCGCGCCGCCCGGCGGCTCCGACGGCTCGTGACGGCGGTCGCCGTCGCGATCGCAGTCGCACGGGGCTCGCGGGCGCGATCCAGGCGGCGGTGATGGGAGTGCTCGGCGAGCGGGTGGGTGTCTTCCCCGCGCTCGCCTTCTCCGGCGTCGTGACCGCCGTACTCGGTCTTGTGCTGCTGATCGCCGTCCGGCAAAGCTTCGGCGGGATCGGCAAGGTGCTCCACGAGCCCGTGTGGCTGTGGACCGGCGGAGCACTGAGCCTCCTGATCATCCTTGCCATCACGGTCGGCTCGCCGCGCATCGGCATCACCGCGACGATCGGCGTGATCATTGCGGGCAACCTCGCCACCGCTACGGCCATCGACCGGTTCGGCCTCTTCGGTTTCGACCGGATCGCGGTCGGATGGCCGCGGGTCGCCGGGCTCCTGCTACTCGGCGCCGGAGCCGCCTTGTCGCTGCGCAAGGGCTAGGGAGCTCTAAGGCCGACGATCTCGTCCGGACGGACCGGGACTCGGGTGAGGTCGCGGCCGGTCGCGTTCCGTAGTGCGGCCACGATCGCCGCGGTCGACACGACCGTCGGCGGCTCGCCAACGCCTTTGACGCCGTAGGGCGCGTCCGGCTCGGGGTCCTCGACCAGCTCGGACACGACCGGAGGCATGTCCAGCGTCGTCGGGATCAGGTAGTCCGTGAAGCTCGCGTTCGTGATCAGCCCGTCCCGAGTCTGGATCTCCTCCATCAGGGCGAGACCCAGGCCCTGCGCGGTGCCGCCCTCGATCTGCCCCTGGACGGCGAGCGGATTGAGCGCGCGCCCGACGTCCTGCGCGGTCCCGATCCACACGACGCGCGTCAGACCGAGCTCGACGTCGACCTCGGCAACGACTCGCATCGCGGCGCACGCATAGGCCACGTGCGCGCGGTCGCCGGTGATCTGGCCGGTCTCGGGATCGAGCGGCGTCGTGCGGGGATGCCGGTACACCCGCTCGATGTCCACGTCCGAGCCCGTCCGCGCGTGCTCGGCGAGGGCGTCGCGGCACGCGAGCTGCACCGCGCCCGCAGCCATCCAGGTCATCCGAGACGCGGACGCCGAGCCGGCCGAGCCGACGGCGGCGGTCGTCGCCGGTGCGAGCACGACGTTCTCCGTCTCGAGCTCGGTCCGCGCCGTCTGGAGGATGACGTTCGCGACGCCCTGTCCGACCTCGGCCGCCGCACAGTGCACCTCCGCCGCGAGCTCGCCGTCAGCGTGCCGGAAGAGACGAATGCGTGCCGCCGTGAAGTCGTCGAAGCCCTCGGAGTAGCCGATGTTCTTGAACCCGACCGCAAATCCGACGCCGCGCCGGATCCCCTGTCCCCGCGTCGTGTTTCCGGAGCCGCCCGGCAGCCGCAGTGGGTCGCGCGGCAGCTCCTCCGGCTCCGGCAAGGGCAGCTCGGCGCAGCGGCGGATCACCTCCGCCACCGGCAGCGTGCCGGTGATCGTCTGCCCAGTCGGCAGCGAGTCGCCCGGCTTGAGCGCGTTGAGCAGCCGCAGCTCGATCGGGTGGATGTCGAGCGCTTCCCCAAGCTTGTCCATCTGCGCCTCGTGCGCAAAGCAGCTCTGGACGGCACCGAAGCCGCGCATGGCACCGCAAGGCGGATTGTTCGTGTAGACCGACGTGGATTCGATCAGCGCGTTCTCGACGGCGTACGGCCCGCACGCGAACGAGGCGGCGTTGGAGGTCACCGCCGTCGAGCTCGATGCATAGGCGCCGCCGTCGAGCAGGATCCGAGTGCGAATACAGACGAGCTTTCCGTCACGCGTCGCGCGGTGCTCCGCCCAGATCTTCGCCGGATGGCGGTGGATGTGGCCGACGAACGACTCCTCCCGCGAGTACACGGTCTTGACCGGCCGATTCGTGTGGAGCGCCAGCATCGCGCCGTGGATCTGCATCGACAGGTCCTCGCGTCCTCCGAACGCGCCGCCCACCCCGGCGAGGTGGATCCGCACCTGCTCCGGCTCGAGCGCGAGACACGGCGCGACCTGGTCGCGGTCGACGTGCAGCCACTGCGTCGCCACGTACACGTCGACGCCCCCTTCGCCGTCCGGGACCGCGAGTCCCGACTCGGGACCGAGAAACGCCTGGTCCTGCATCCCGACTTCGTACACGCCCGAAACGGAGACATCGCCTTGCGCGTCCGGATCGCCGTGTTGGATGAGGAGCGAGCGGACGACGTTCGGCCGCGGGTCGTCTCGGTAACCGTGGCCCATCGTCGGCCGCTCCGGGTGGAGCGGCTCGTGCTCGGTCGCGCGCTCGGCGTCGACGATCGGGGGCAGCAGCTCGTACTTGATCTCCACCTGCTCGGCCGCCCGGCGCGCCTGTTCCGGATGCTCGGCGGCAACGACCGCGACCGGCTCGCCGAAGTAGCGAGCCCTGTCGATCGCCAGCACGGGCTGATCGCGAAACTCGAGCCCGTAGCACTTCTCGCCGGGGACGTCGTCGTGTGTCAGCACCGCATGTACGCCCGGCATCCGCACGGCACGCGACACGTCGACCGACGCGATCCGCGCATGCGCATGCGGGCTTCGCACGGTATGGCCCCAGAGCATCCCCGCCGCGTGCAGGTCGCTCGAGTAGGCGAACTCACCCGCGACCTTCGGAATCGCGTCGTCGCGCTGCACGCTCTCGCCGATGCGGCCGAGCACGACCTTCTCGGTCGACGTGCTCATCTCGACGCCGCCAGTCTCACCGCGTCGAGGATCTTCGTGTAGCCGGTGCAGCGGCAGAGGTTGCCGGAGAGCGCCTCGCGGATCTCGTCGTCGCCCGGATCCGGATTCCGTTCGAGCAGGTCCGCCGTGGCGACGACGAAGCCCGGCGTGCAGAAGCCGCACTGCACGGCGCCGCTCTCGGCGAACGCCTCCTGCACGCGGTGCAACGTCCCCTCCTCCGCCAGACCTTCGACGGTGACGACGTCGTGACCGTCCACCTGCGCCGCGAGGACGAGACACGAGCAGACGAGCTGCCCATCGAGGAGCACGGAGCAGGAGCCGCACTCGCCTTGCTCGCACGAGTTCTTCGAGCCCGAAAGCCCGAGTCCCTCACGAAGCGCGAACAGCAAGCTCTCTCCCTCCCAGACCTCGACGTCTCGCGGCTCCCCGTTGACCCGAAGCTCGACCTTCATATGAGACAGCGGTCGAGCGCACGCTGAGTCAGGATCCTCAGCGCGTGGCGCCGGTACCTCGCGGTCCCCCGCACGTCGTCGATGGGACTCGCGGCCGCGGCGACGCGCTCGGGGAAGGAGTCCACCTCGTCGAGCTTCCCCCGGACCAGTGTCGGAACGGGGCCGGCGGAGCCGAATGCCGCGCGCAGCTCCTCGTCCACACGCACGGCGAGCGAGACGACCGAGATCACCATCGCGTTCCGCGGCCCGACCTTCATGAACGTCTCGCGGCCGTCCCCGACCTCGAGCGAGACGCCGGCAATCAGTTCGTCGCTGGCGAGGACGGTCCGCTTCGGGCCGACGAGGAACTCTTGCAGAGGGACGACTCGCTCGCCCCGGACGCTGACGAGCTTCACGCTCGCTCCGGCCACCAGCAACGGTGGAATCGCGTCGCCGGCCGGCGATGCCGTGCCGAGATTCCCGCCGATCGTCCCGCGGTTGCGGATCTGCGGACCGCCGACCGTCCGCGAGGCCTCGGCGAGTGCGGCCGAGAGCTCCGAGAGCGGCGACTGCATCGCCTCCACGTAGGTGAGCCCCGCACCAAGCGAGAGCGTCCCGTTCTCCTTCGACCAGCCGCGCAGCTCCGCCACCTCGTTCAGGTTCAGCAGCGCGACCGGCCGCATGCGGTCGAAGTTGAGCTCGACCATCAGGTCGGTTCCGCCCTGGATCGGCACGGCCTCGGGCCGTTCTGCCTTCAGGTGCAGCGCTTCGGCCAGCGTGCGGGGCGTCAGCACGTCCACGGCGACAAGCGTACTCGGCTGCCGTGAGAGGATTCGACACGGCGCATGGCCGTCGATCTCGCCCGACGTCTCGCAGTTGCCCGCGGCGACGAGCCGGCGGATGTCGTCGTGGGCGGAGGGCGAGTGCTGTCCGCCTTTACCCGCGAGTGGCTCGACGCGGATGTCGCGATCGTCGACGGATGGATCGCCGGAGTCGGGGAGTACGCAGGCCGCGAGACCCTCGACGCAACAGACAGGTACGTCGTCCCCGGCTTCATCGACGCCCACGTGCACCTCGAGTCGTCGAAGCTCCTTCCGGACGAGTTCGCGCGACTCGTCCTGCCGCTCGGGACGACGGCCGTCGTCGCGGATCCGCACGAGATCGCCAATGTCCTCGGCACGGACGGCGTTCACTGGCTGCTCGACGCGTCGGCGAGCATTCCACTCGACGTGTACTTCATGGCGTCGTCCTGTGTTCCCGCGTCGAGCTACGAGTCGCCGCGCCGCGCCCTCAGCGAGGGCGATCTCGAAGGCCTCCTCCGGCGGCGTCGCGTGATCGGCCTCGCGGAGATGATGAACTTTCCCGGCGTCGTGTCGGGTGATGCGCGCGAGCTGGCGAAGCTCGCACTTGCTACGCACGTCGACGGACACGCTCCGGGCGTGCTCGGCCGCGATCTGCAGGCGTACGCAGCGGCCGGGATCCGTTCCGACCACGAGGCCTTCACCGCAGAGGAGGGACGCGAGCGGCTGCGGGCGGGCATGTGGCTGCTGATCCGCGAGGCATCGGCGGCGCGAAACCTCGGGGCGCTCCTGCCGCTGGTGCAGGAGTACGGTCCCAACCGCATCGCCTTCTGCACGGACGACCGCGAGCCGGAGCACATCGCCAGCGACGGGCACATCAACTCCATGGTGCGCGACGCCGTCACCTTCGGGATCTCACCGGAGGACGCCCTCGTGCTGGCATCGCTCAATCCGGCCCTCTACCACCGGCTCGACCACCTCGGCGCGGTCTCGCCGGGGCGGCAGGCCGATCTCGTGCTGCTCGCCGACCTCGAGCGCTTCATTCCGGAGCTCGTCCTGAAGCGTGGACAGCCGGTCGCGGAGATCCCGACCGCGACGGTGCCCGAGTGGGTGAAGCACACGGTCCGGATCGGCGCCCTCGGCCCGGAGTTCTTCCGCATCCCCTGGGACGGCGGCCCAGCGCGCGTCATCGGCCTCGTCCCCGGGCAGATCATCACGGAGTCGCTCGTGGACGAGCCGTCGCAGCGCAGCGGCGAGGCGATCGCCGATCCGGAGCGCGACTTGGCCAAGATCGGCGTGATCGAGCGTCACCTCGGCACGGGCCGGATCGGCCTCGGCTTCGTTCGCGGCTTCGGGCTGCGGCGAGGGGCGCTCGCGACGACGCTCTCGCACGACGCACACAACGCGGTGGTCGTCGGGATTGACGACACCTCGATGGCGTTCGCCGTGCGCCGGCTGGCGAACCTCGGCGGCGGCATCGTCGTCGTCGACGGGGCGCGGGCGCTCGCAGAGCTGCCGCTGCCCGTCGCCGGCATCCTCTCCGACGCGCCGCTCGACGAGGTCGTCGCAGGCAGCCACTCGGTCGTGGCCGCCGCTGCCGAGCTCGGCTGCACGATCGAGGCGCCGTTCCAGCTGCTCGCGTTCCTCGCGCTGTCCGTGATCCCGAGCCTGAAGATCACGGACCGCGGGCTCGTCGACGTCGACCGCTTCGAGCTCGTACCTCTCCGCGCGTGACGATGCTGCTCGCCAACGCGCACGTCGTCACGATGGAGGACGACGGCACCGAGCACGAGCAGGGCTGGATCCTCGTCGAGGACGGCCTCGTGCGGGACGTCGGCAGCGGTCAGCGGCCGGACGCCGCCGACGTCGAGGACCTCGGCGGCTCAGTCGTGACACCCGGGCTCGTGAACACACACCATCACCTGTGGCAGAACCTCACTCGCGCTCGCGCGCAGGAAGAGAACCTCTTCGGCTGGCTCAGGGCGCTCTACCCGGTGTGGGCCGCGATCGACGACGAGGCGGAGTACGCGGCTGCGCGCACCGGCCTCGCGGAGCTCGCGCTCTCGGGGTGTACGACCGTGTTCGACCACCACTACCTCTTCCCGCCGGGAGCGCGCGGATTGCTCGAGGCGGAGATCCGGGCGGCGCGCGAGCTCGGCGTGCGCATCGTGGCGGCCCGGGGCTCGATGGACCTCGGCGAGTCCGACGGGGGCCTTCCTCCGGACGCGATCGTGGAGCGCCGCGACGACGTGCTCGCGGCGACCGAGCAGGCAGCCGGGCTCGCGGACGGCGTGCATGTGGAGATCGCGGTCGCCCCCTGCTCGCCGTTCTCGGTCACGCGCGAGCTGATGGCGGAGTCGGCCGAGCTCGCGCGGCGGCTCGGGCTGAGGCTGCACACGCATCTCGCGGAGACGGCCGAGGAGGAGGCGTACTGCCGCGAGCTCTACGGCTGTACGCCGGTGGAGTACCTGGAGAAGCTGGGCTGGCTCGCGGAAGACGTCTGGTGCGCGCACTGCGTCCATCTCTCGGAGGAGGACGTGGTCACGTTCGGCGAGCGCGACGTCGGCGTCGCCCACTGTCCGAGCTCGAACATGCGCCTCGGCGCGGGCCTCGCCCCGGTGCGCGAGCTGCTCGATGCCGGTGTCCGCGTGGGACTCGGCGTCGACGGGTCCGCGTCGAACGAGCGCGGCGATCTCTTCCTCGAGGTGAAGCAGGCGCTGCTCGCCGCGCGGGCGCGCGGCGGGCCGGCCGCACTCACGGCACGGGACGCGCTCAGGCTCGGCACGCGGGGCGCGGCGGCCGTCCTCGGCCGCGACGACATCGGGCGGCTCGCTCCCGGACAACGCGCCGATCTCGCCGTCTGGCGAACGGACGGGCTGGAGCTCGGCGGCGCCGCCGATCCCGTCGGGGGCCTCGTCCTCTCGGGGCCGCACCGAGTCGACCGGCTGTACGTCGGCGGGGAGCCCGTCGTGCGCGACGGCCACCTCGTCCGCGCCGACGAGGAGGAGATCGCGCGGGAACATCGGCGCCAGGCGCGAAGATTCGCCCCGTGAGCGCTTCTCTGTCCACGCACGTCCTCGACGTCGAGCGTGGGCGGCCCGCAACGGGTGTGCCCGTCGAGCTCTACCGCGGCGACCAGCGCGTCGGAGGCGGGGCGACCGACGCCGACGGCCGGATCGCCGAGCTCGCGGCCGAGCTCGATCCCGGCGTCTACCGGCTCGTCTTCGCGCCGGATTCGCCGTTCTTCCGTCGCGTCGAGCTGGCCCTGGCGCTCGAGGACGGTCACTACCACGTCCCGCTGCTCGTCTCCTCCTTCGCGTGCACGACCTACCGCGGCAGCTGACCGTGGAGCAGCTCGCGGACCTCTTCGAGGGCCGGACGACGCTCGTCGAGCGGCTAGCGGGGCACGAGAACCCGCTCGGCTCAGCCGCCGAGGTGATCGCCCGGCTGACCGAGGACGAGAAGCTGGAAGCGTTGAACGCTCACCCGGCGATCGGCGCCCGCCGGTTGTCCGCGCGCTCGGCGGCCGAGCAGGGAGCCGATGACGATCCCGACACGCTCGCCGAGCTCGAGCGGTTGAACCGGGCCTACGAGCAGCGGTTCGGCTTCCGCTTCGTCGTCTTCGTCAACCGGCGGCCGAAGTCGGAGATCATCTCGATCCTGCATGAGCGCTTCGGACGCACGCGCGAGCAGGAGCTCGAGGCCGCGCTCGAGGAGCTGGTCGCAATCGCACGCGACCGCTGGCAGCGGCGCTAGCGGATGCTGGCGATCGACGCATACGCGAACGGCTGGCTCGATCTGCTCATCCGTTGGCTGCACGTGATCGCCGGCATCGCGTGGATCGGCTCCTCGTTCTACTTCATCGCGCTCGACAATCACCTGCGGCCGCCGAAGGACGAGCGGGACACCGCGGAGGGCGTCGGCGGCGAGGCGTGGGAGATCCACGGCGGCGGCTTCTACCACGTGCTCAAGTACCGAGTCGCTCCGCCGACGCTTCCCGAGCCGCTGCACTGGTTCAAGTGGGAGGCGTACACCACCTGGCTCAGCGGTTTCGCGCTGCTGGTCGTCCTCTACTACGTCAACGCGGACACGTATCTGATCGACAAGGGCGTCGCCGACCTGACGCAGTGGGAGGCGATCGCGATCAGCATCGGCCTGCTCGTCGTCGCGTGGCTCGTCTACGAGGGCCTCTGTCGGGTGCTCGGCGGGCGCGAGCTCCTGCTCGCCGCCGCGTTGCTCGCGTTCGTCACGGTCAGCGCGTGGGGAGCAGGTCAGCTGTTCAGCGGGCGAGGGGCCTACATCCAGGTCGGCGCGATGGTCGGGACGATGATGGCCGGCAACGTGTTCTTCGTGATCATCCCCGCGCACTGGGAGCTGATCCGAGCGAAGCAGTCGGGACGCGAGCCGGACCCGGCGGCGGGACTGCGCGGCAAGCAGCGCTCCGTGCACAACAACTACCTGACGCTGCCGGTCGTGTTCACGATGATCAGCAACCACTTCCCGTTCACGTACGGGCATGCGCACGCCTGGCTGATCCTGGTCGCGTTGATGGTGATCGGCGCGTGGGTGCAGCACTTCTTCAACCTCCGTCACACCGGGCGTACGGCGTGGGCGATTCCCGTCAGCGCCGCGCTCGCGATCGCGGGCGTCGCGGTCGCGATCCGGCCGCATACGCACGAGGCGAGCACGAGCGGTCCGACGGTCGTCTTCGCTCGGGTGTGGCCGATCGTCGCGCAGCGTTGTGCGGTCTGCCACTCGATCCATCCGAGCTTCTCCGGCATCGACGTCGCACCAAAGGGCGTCGTGCTGGACACGCCTGCGGAGATCAAGACGCAGGCAGCCCGCGTCGAGCAGCAGGCCGTCGCGTCGAACGCGATGCCGCTCGGGAACGTGACGAAGATGACGCGGGCCGAGCGCGACCTCCTTGGGCGCTGGATCGCCCAGGGAGCGAAGATCCCGTAAGTGCTCCAGATCGTGTCCGGGGACCTCCGCTTCGCCGCCCGCCTCGAGGACGAGGCGGCGCCGCAGACCGTCGCCGCCTTCCGGCGGCTGCTGCCGCTCGAGAGCAAGCTCATCCAGGCGCCTGGAGCGGCCAGGCGGCGTGGATCCCGTTCGGCAAGCTCGACGTCGGCATCGGGTCGGAGAACGCGACGAGCTATCCGTCACCGGCGAGCTCCTGCTCTACCCGGGCGGCGTCAGCGAGACCGAGTTGCTCTTCCCCTAC
>Ga0207646_10007657_pt1 | contig 10934 bp, 13 predicted proteins | sample KBSK5502metaG_FD_184343 | JGI IMG/M metagenome (GOLD analysis project Ga0207646, IMG submission 184343) | Corn, switchgrass and miscanthus rhizosphere microbial communities from Kellogg Biological Station, Michigan, USA - KBS K5-50-2 metaG... | ecosystem: Host-associated > Plants > Roots >...
ATGTTCTCTTGATATCGCGTTAACAATTGTGGCGGGTAACTCAATAGATTGGAAAAGATGTAGAATAATCCAGAGGTAGTTAGCACATAGATTGTTTCTCTACCCAGCAATGATTTCCTTTTATCTTGCACCTCAACCAAATTAAATTCTCGGAGTCTCTTTATAGCATCTTGCTCATCTTTATTATACGGTTCACGATGGCGTCTCAATCTAAAATACGAAGCTGGCTGAAATGTGTTCATGATTTTAAAGAAAGATGACCTTTCTATCTCGCGAAGTTTTTCTACCCTTTCATATGTCGATATTTCTGCTAAATATCCCGAGTAGTTCAATATTGCAATATATCTCATATTTTCATCAATAAGTATTCTTGCATGAGTTCTTAGATGTTGAAAATTTTACCATGCTTAGTTAGTTAGAAATTACATTGCGGCTGCAGACCGGAGTTTTTATTCTCCAAATATTTTTGACGCACTTTCTCCTTGCGTTGTAATAATAACTTTGCTGATACAAGTAGTATGACACGGAACAAGCCTAAAAATATAAATCGCCAATACTTGAGGACCAGAATTACTACGATGAGAATTATGAGGAATCAGATTAGTATGTGTTCTCTAACCTGTAAACTTGTCAATTTTGACGTTCGTAATCGAGAGGTTATCTTGATAAAAGCAGAGAGCAGCAATATGCGTAACTTTGGAAGATGCTGACTACATTTTACTCCCTCTATTCCCCATGCACTTAATACATAAATACTAAACGAATGTGTGTTCAAGAATGAACCTAAGTCAGATAAAAGTAGAAAAGTAGAGTATGTAATTTCATTTAGCGATGCTCTTTTTGCATTTTCTATCACTTTTATGGCTTTATCACTTCAGCTGCCAAATTTTCCTAGCAACATTGTAGAGTCTGAGCTAACGATAAGATTATCTCAAACACTGATACCTAGCATAATTCATTACATAATCAGCTTCATGGTAGTCGGAACGTATTGGATTAGTTACCATAGAATTTTTGAACATATAAGGTATGCTGACATTACCTTGGTATGGTTAAACTTGTTGTTCTTACTCTTTATCTCACTAACAGCATATTTTACTGGTCTTCTTACTACGTATAGTACTCACGAAATAGTTGTAATAACCTTTGCTGGTATTATGGCCGCCACTGGCTTTATGTTATGTATAATATGGTGGTATGCTACACACAATAGATATTTGGTAGATAGAGATATACATCCAGCTCTGGTAAAGTATTTTCTTTTAAGGAGTCTTGCTTCTCCTGTGATTTTCCTCATCTCAATTGGAATTTCATTTATTAATATCCAACTAGCCCAATTTTTCTGGGCTTTAATATTGCCTGTCGGTATTATAATATACATGAAACATATTCCTCATCTTTCCAAATTATAGCTGTAAAATTATGTACAATCAAATCAAAGTTTCAAACTCAAGAATATGTGGAACAAAAGCGTAAAGTAGACCTCACATATCCACAGTTTTTACATGGAATTCCTTTTATGACAAAGGAATTAGGAGTAAATCTCCAAACAGAGCACTCTGGTGAGACAATCAATGTGCCATGGGAAGAGATAAAGGTAGTTAATCCAGGATTTACAGTTGCAGCCGATTATGATCATGGGATTGCACGTTCAAACAAATGTTCATTCGATGACTATGGAATCAAATCGGAGAATTCAGACAAGTATGGATTCTATTCCAAATTTAGTTACACCCCATAAGAATTGCAGATTAGGTTCAGCTATAGGAGCAAATACAAGTTCATTGAATACAAACACGACTTATCGATCAAGTTCTTCAAGTAAAGGATGATCTTAAAGAAAATCCAGAGGCAACCAAAATAACGAATGGGGTTTAAACGACTTCAGAAGCGGTAACAAATTTTGCTATACTAGGATAAGATCAAGGTATACCAGCTACTTCTATACCAAAAGAAAAAGACACAATCTTCAAGGCGGATTTACACACATCTTGCCTATTGCATCAGTACAGCCTTGGTGAGTATGACCACCGTCAATTGTTACACTCCGTACCTTTCTGTTTCCATTAGCATTACCTGGAGTAATCCAGACGTCTTGTATTACGACTGTCTCTTATAGTAAAGGGTTGTAGATTTACCCTTCAAAAAGTTTCGGCGTGTGTTACTAGTATTACTTTCCAGGCTGGTTGAAACACTGATGACCTATTGCCACATTACAACCTGGATGAGTGTCACCACCGTTCAACGCAACTCCTCCTCCATTAGTGTCACCACCGTTCAACGCAAGTCCTCCTCCGTTGGCCTGACTACCTGGTCCTATTGCGAAACCACCCTTATGTCCATTTGCACCGTTGGCATGACTACCTGGTCCTATTGCCAAACCGCCATTTCCTGCATTACCATTACCACCACTAGTACTACCAAATGCACGGAGCCATCGTATGCGAGTATTTTTCTGGTTGGAAAATCACTTTCTTGCTCATATCTCAAATATATCAGGACCGCCTTTGCCTGTAGTAGCCTCTCTTTTGGGATTTACATCATCTATCTTTTTTGATAGATCACCTACTTTCGGATGACTCAATAGACGGCTAACTTCATCCAATTCTGAAGCAGACCTTATTACCACTCCTCTCTTCTTTGTTATAGAACCATAGGTGTCAACTGGATTTATCTCGATCGCTAAAGATGCAGGTCTTCCTTTAGATGCGGGTAGTCTGAAGAGAAATACACCGGGTATATTAGTAGCCTTCCTTTCCCAATTTCTTCCTTCATTGAGGAATTGTCTCAGTCTTTCATTTGCTTCTTCTGTCATGCTATGTTACTAAGGTAGAGGATGTTATTTTGTATTTGACAGTATCGTTTCAGTATTAATAGGTCGTTGGCCTCCAGCCGGAAATTCACGGAGTGGAGAAATTATGTTAGAAGCAAGAACTTTTAATGTAAGTTGTTAGGGACTAGTTGAGTTTTGTATTATTTTGCTCGTGCTAGTGGAGTTAGATGAATGGCAATTGTTGTTGATACACACAACTGTATGGCAAGTATCTCCATTACAGGTAGTAGAGCTCTTTTTCATGTGAAGTTCCACAGTCGCCAAACTTCTATGTGCTCCCACAGCACTAATCAAAACAAAAACCAGCGCGACAGTTGTTAAAGCCAGAATTTTGTTATTTATTTTCATCTAAATAGCAACACTTTTTGTATTTTATTTGATTTATGTGACTAACTTCTAGATATAAATCCTTAATAATTTCATCTAAATAGGTTATCAATCACTATGTGTTAGCTTAAGAAATACTTATTTTTCTTCCTTTAACGTTTCTTAATATTTTCAGGACAGGTTTGTCTCTTTGCATACCGTTCAACCCATAATTTCGACTATAAGGGGCCAGATGGTAGAGACTACAACTTTAAATTCTCCGGTCCTCCTTGGTATGGACGGTCTCGTTTCTACAAAGAGCCCAGATGGTACCACGGTAACCAAGTGGCCGGATGGTACCACGGTAACCACTAAGCCTGACGGTACAAAAACCACCGAAAACAAGGATGGCAGTTGGTACATCACCTTTCCAGAGAATGGCACAACTATTACTAAATACCTGATATTGATATTTCAGCTGACGAAATCCCTCTGTTGAAGATAAAAATGGTGAATTCAGAAAATACATTTACTTATCCACCGAGCATGTGTTTCTTTGCTGGTGGTGATTTTATCCCAGCCGGTGTGCAGAAATTTATTGAAAGTAAAAAATCAACGCTCAAGACAAGGATGGATGAAGTCACGGCTAAAGCAATTCAAGATCTGAGGATTGGTGATTTAAGCCTAGGATCTGGAGCTGCTATTACAGTGCAGAAAACGGACATTCAGGCTCAGCTATTGGAGGAAACAAGACAAAAGCTATTTGGCAGAGATGTGTCAGCGCGCGGCTCGATTATATCTGTTCATGATGAGCTGTGGTTCTTTCCTACTTAAATACAATTTTCATAGTAGAGGCACTGATTGTAAATGCAACATATTCAGCCGTCACTCATGCAGCATTCTTCTTCTCCATCCCTCATCGTATTCTAATCCCGTTATTAAACGACAATCCACATCAGCCGCTCTCACACAGGCTCACGGTTGGGCACAATAGCTCACGGTTAAACCATTGATCTATTTCTGTTCATTCAATGTCAAGACTACGGCCCGAATTTGAGATCGCTAAGGAAGAGTCTGTTAGCGAGGCCCAGGAACAAGATCTATCTATTGAACAAGAAATTGAATGTCCTCGCTGCCATGATATTATGACATTAGGTTCTGAATTTGATAGGCTAGGATACTATTGTGAGGAATGTAGCTTTTCGCTTCATCTGAGCCATTGAAAATGTGATAAACCGGCCCAAGGAAACGATGTCCCTTGAGCCGAAATTGGTCAACATAACCAAGCGATTAAGCGTCTTGATTTTTTCGCCGATTCTTTGCTTTTCTTCCTGATTGTTGTACGATCAGGCCCATTCGGATTCAAATGGGGTTGATTCAGATTTTGATAATTCGGAGTCTTGGAATACAAATGGGGATTAACCATGCCTTGCTAAATTCCCGATATTGCCACATAGCCTGGTTAAATGATATACAACCTATCTGCACATTCTTTGTGATAGTATTTCTTATTGGCGCGTCCTCTACTCACTATTATGTCTGTCCTAACGAATCCCTCTTTGCAATAACGACATAGACCGCGCTGTTTTTGAATGACAAATCTCTCAACATCAAAATAATTCGTCAAAGTGTATGCCGTACGATTTTTCCCCCGATTAAGCAAATGTTACTAACAATTATCCTATTTAAGGAATTTGCTCATAAGATCAGCGTAATAATCTGTCTGTATTTTTATGTTCAATTTCGTTGTTACGTGTTCATTCAGAAAGTATAGGCGGTACGTGTGGTATACTTTTTGTAATCTTAGGAAATGTTTTTCTCTCTACTATCATCCTGATATCTTTTTCGAAAATCTCCTAAATTATGTCGAGGGCCTGTGGATGCATCGGTACCAGTATAATCGCCCATTATTTCTAAAACCTGTTCAAAATCATTTAATTTTTTGAGAATTTCAGGGGTCAACCTCATATGTGTTACATAATGAGTACCTTTGTCATATATAGCGGGTGCCATACCTGTCGTGTTCAGTATATGCCTCCTCGATGCCTCCGAGTCTGTCCCCTCTTTGGTAAATACCTCCACGGTATACATGGGTCCAATATCCTTATACTCTGGATCTTCTTGCATACGCAAATACAAATCGTGTACTAGAAATTGATCGACTTTAGGAAAAATTTGTCGATATGCTTCCTCTATTTTATCCTTCTGTATTCTTAAGCCTGACAGCTCACTCAATTCCTTACTCATTTCTGATTTATCCTTTTGAGCGTTATCGTGAGTCATGTCACATTTCAAAAGAACATAGGTAACATCGACTGTATAAGTTTGCCTCACTTAAAGGGAGTCCTATAAGGGAGTTATCGATGAGTGGTTTACAATAGATTTAAAAACCACAAATTGGAAGCATAAAATGAAATGCCAAAGTTTCTTGATGTTCACAGTTTGAAAGGCTTTGATGAGCGCACGCGCTAAATCCAGTGACAGAGAAATATGTCGAAGATGGAATATTGTCTGAAAATATAAGTAGGGTTCATGGAAATGACATTATGAATGTATATGATTGTGTCTGGAGTCGACCAATACAAAATCCGTCATCATTCGATTCGAATATGTAGACTGCTAATCTAATCATTATATCTTCATTAAACGAAGGGCAGACATAATCATTTTAATGATGTGCTTCGGATGTGTATATTCTTTTTAATGTTTTATGGTTGTTCAGAGTTTGTAGTTAGTTGTCTCAAATAGACAAGCATAAATCACGTGACAATGATTGTTCTGCTAGAGACACTGTAATTGATCCTTCGAACAGTTGGGAAGACATCTGAAAGATGGTTGAGTTACATAAGGGAAATCGAGGTGTGACTAAGAGGAAGGCAAAAAGCTCGTGATAAATGTTAGAGCTAATTGGGAAAAAAGTGAGGTAGAGGTATAATATGGCGACTAACGAAGATGAATATTCTGGCCAAATAAAAAAATGCACGCATTGTAGCACCTCTGGTTACTTGTAGACAAAGTGTAACGTCCCGATAACCCCGGGAAAATAAAGGTACCATCCAGGGAACATTGTAGCAGGCCTACTTTTTTTGAACTTGTTTCTATAAGTTGTCTAACATTATGGAATTGCATCTATTTTGAGCTAAATCCCTTCGGATCATGCATTCTTTCGTACGTTTTTAGCTAATGCTTCTGTTAGTCGCTTTAAGGCCTGTGATCCATCAAGAGGATCCAAACGTACATCTAGTATACACAATTCTTTAGAATATTTTCTTTCAACTTCGGAGAGAACTTGTTCAAATTGTTTTTCTGTCTCAATAACAAATCCTTTACCGCGACCGATTAGTTGAGCAATTTGACTATAATGCCAACGTAATATGTCATTAAATGGACCATCTAGCATGGGACGCTCAGTGCCGTAACCACCATTATTTAGTACAATGATAACTGGATTTAAGTTAAACCTCGCAATGGTCGATATTTCCATACCGGTCATTTGAAAAGCACCATCTTCCTACTATTACGACTGGGCGAAGTCGTGGGTTAGCTAACTGGGTGCCTATACTCGCAGGTACAGCAAAACCCATTGAACAATAATAGGCGGGAGATAAAAATTCTGTTTGGCCATGGATCTTCAAATCGAGAGCGCCAAATAAAGAATCACCAACGTCAGCTATGACTATCGAACGAACAACGAAAGGGATTTTTGTTTTGTCGATTAGCTGAAGCAATTTTTCTTGTAATCCAAAACGATGTATTTCGATGCCGACAACGATAACTGGTTTGTCAGAGGAATTTATCATTGCCGTGGCTTCTGATAGAGCTTCGTGCAGAGAAGTCAAATCAGATATGGACCCAATCTCCATCATGGTTTCATTTAGAGACATGAATCTGCTTGTTGTTGTTGTTGTAGTTGCTTTTTTTGATGCTGCTGTTTCTGCGGAGTGAATATAGGTACCGAGACCATGTCTCTAGGCAATTCAATATAGGCAGGTCTCTTATATCGCAAGACTGATGAAAGAACTCTATCTATGCCTTGGACGGCTGTAGTAGTATCATTTATAAGAATAGAATCAACTGTGATTTGTTTAAAGATCTCCAGCTGTGTATCATAGTTACGAACTTTGTGATGTAGAAGTGCATTTTTCTTACGTTCTTTTATTCCTGGTGCACCAGAAATTACGACTAGGGGAGATTTTTCAGCGAACGCCTGGGCAGTAGGATTAACAACTTTGAAACCTCCTACACAATAAGTGATACACACGGCACCGAGTCCATTAACACGAGCGTACGCATCTGCTGCAAAGCCTGCACCCTGCTCATCACATGTATCAATAATCTTCAGTTTATTAGACTGATTTAATATGTGATAAAATCCGAGCACATAATCGCCGGGAACGCCGAAGATATGACGAGCTCCACGACTATAGAGTGCTTGGATCAGATACTCTCCTATAGTCTGCTGAGTTTCGGACATCTCAGATAGAAGAACTATGGAAGTGTTAAATAAGAGTTAGCTCTGCAGGTTATATACAAGGAAAAATATTGTTCTTGGAAAATAGCATGTAATGATTGAAATGAAGTTACAAAGAAAGGATGAAAATACTTTTCCACTTGAGATTAAAGATAAAAAACCTATACGAAAGAACCTGACCAAAAGTTTCAAGCTGAGTACAAGCTGGCAAAACACAGACGTGACGTACGAAAGGTTTGAATCGACTGAAGAAGATATATTTATGACAGATAATTAGTTCTGTATATTATCTGGCTATGAAAAAGACCTAGGACGTAGACCTACCAGTCGTATATATTATTCACTTCTGCATCACAGGTGTAGCAGAAATTACATCTATCGTACCTGCATTTCCATTGGTTAAGAAAATCGTACGTGCTGAATTTACTTCAATATCTACTCCTCTAACCAAGTACAACCGTACTACGTAGGCAAGCTAAAGAAGAAGTACATTGGCAAATATCATCCTCCAATAGATAAATCATGTGAGAAGGATTGTTCTGCTAGTGACACTGTAATCGAGGCATGGTGTATTCTTTTACGTACGGTGTATCAATATGGGTGGAATTATTGAGAAAGACTTGACGTATGATTGGATTAATTGGATTGTTATACACCTTTGTGTTATGTATTGATGATAGTGGTTTGAACTCATGATTGGTATTAGGTTTTTCGTTATTACCCGCTGACAAACCTGGTCGCGACGAAAAAGAAAATCCTACTCCCACCACTACAATTATTACAAATATAGTTACAAGATATTTCACAGAAAGCATATCGTCGCTTCACTCTTCTCTCTAACTTCCAGTAATCGTCATGTCATTCGACCTTATCCTGAGAAAAAGTACCATCATATAGTACCAACTATCTCAGATATTTTAATTAAATAGCAAAGTAAATTAGGACTTAAGGGAATATCAATTTGATAGGCACTCCTTCGCTGGACTTTTATAGGCTAACACTTACACTATCGACTATGACCTATCCACACAATAGCTTCTCTAGTTTCCTTTTCGAATAACGGTTGTGTTTGCTCTGTCTAGGTCCTCTGAATCTGACTCGACGACCTGACATTAATCGAGTAGTATTAGTACTTCATGATATTTAGCATGATATTTAGCTTTATGTCTTCCTCCTTTCTTGGTTTGCGTTTGTTATTAATTTCCTGGAATCCCTACAGACCAGCACCTTCAACTAGATTTATCAATTGACTATATTGTTTGGTGAACTCCCTGCCTTTACTAGTTATTGTTATCAGTCCACCGCTCTGTCGACATATCATTCCCATTCTTTCTAACTCACCAAAATAATTCAACATCTTATCGTATGAAAGTCTAGAATAGCGCTGTATATGAGTGGGTCTTGCAGAAGCACTATTAATCATATCGTCTTCAACGGCACAAATTATATCATAAAACAGTTGAAGTTTATGTCTTTTCTCTTGCCTCATCTTTTATCATTCCGCTAACCTCATTGTGGAGTGCTTAAGCACTTGACATATGCTTAAGGAGATTTTACAACTGATTAATTCAGCTATCGAACTGGAACTGAAGTTTTCATTAATGTTGACATTGCATGACATATGAGATAATATTAATAGAAAATCTACTTAACCAGGACGTTTGCTTTGTATCACATTGTAAACATTGTTTTGCCAATATTCTATGATTCCGCCGGGAAAATCAAAGATATTATGTTTTCGGATATCTTAATTTCTACTTTTTTGCCCAAAATATCCTCAGAAAGTTCTGATACCAGAGTTTTCACGTAGAGTGACCATTTGATTCCCATGTCATGTTGAATATTGAATAGATACGACTGATTTCTGTATACTATGTTATGCTGCATCCAGGATACTGTCAGCCAAGTTCGTAGGACCTCCACAAAATCTCGAACATTGTGGCTTTCTTTCATGATTGTTAATATATTTTTGAAATATTCCTTCTCAATCTTTTGAGCCAAATTTGTTATTTGTTCATTTGTAAGCTGGTTTATGACTTCCCTTAAGAAAGGTTTTGTCATTGGTAGGAGTCCTACCTTTCTTTCATATCTTTCCTATTGTATATGATTAGAGAAAATTTTTGTAACAAATGCATTCAGGCTTGCTTTCTCCAATTCTGCATCTCTTCTTAATTCATCTATAAGTGCAGACGATAATCGAAAGGCAATAGTCTCAGTCTTTGTTTTCTTGGGAGCAGTAGATGTTTCACTAGCGTTGGCACCATTAGTCATCTAATATTTGGATCATTGCTTGCAATTAAAACATTGTTGTGATTGTGTCATTGTGATCCTTTGATGCATTGCTTTTAAAGGATGTTTTATACATTACTTGAAATTCATAGTTATATTCGTTGAGTACGTGAACACTGCTGCTCTAATATGAGCATTGAAGGATTAAAGACATGATGAATCAACGCAATACATTGCAATACATCGAAAACCTACTAGTCATATGATATCATTATCTTTTAAATATTTGAGGTAAATTGGCTCTTGAATTGCTAGACGGCATCCATCATTACTTGTTATGGATAATATTCAGCTTTCTCATCGGCGTGGCACTAGCAGTTGACGCTGGAATGATATACACAATAAAACGTTTACTTAAAGTAGAAAATATAGGGTGGGGTAGACGCGATCACAGGTCAGTTTCTTCAGAATTACAAGGGCCGCCGCAACCATTTAGGCAGGCTATGATCTGGACGACTGTTTGGATATCCTTAGCAGGGGTATTTGCTCTAATGATTTTTCTCAGTATGGGATACAATAAAACCTTGGAATTCATTTCGGTATATATCATTGAGAAAGGACTTAGTGTCGATAACATGTTTGTATTTTTGCTCATATTCTCTTCACTCGGAATCCCGCACAATTCTCAGCATAAGATCCTCATGACTGGGATTCTTGGCGCCATTGGTATGAGAATAGCTCTAATTCTAGCTGGAGTATCACTGCTTGAAAGCTTTCATTGGATGATATACATCTTTGGTGGACTGCTTGTATTCACCGGGCTAAAGATGCTCCTACAAAGGAAAGAAAAAGTGATAGAGGTGGAAAAAAACATTGCCTTCAAGATAATGAAGAAATTCGTCCCTATTTCTTTTGTATTGAACGGTAGCAGATTATTCTCGAGTATAGATGGAGTTTTGTATGCTACACCTATGCTTATCTCACTTATAATTATCGAAATGACCGACCTTGTTTTCGCGTTAGATTCAATCCCCGCAGTACTATCAATAACCACTAATTCATTTATAGTAATAACTTCCAATATTTTTGCGATAT
>Ga0207646_10007658_pt1 | contig 10932 bp, 10 predicted proteins | sample KBSK5502metaG_FD_184343 | JGI IMG/M metagenome (GOLD analysis project Ga0207646, IMG submission 184343) | Corn, switchgrass and miscanthus rhizosphere microbial communities from Kellogg Biological Station, Michigan, USA - KBS K5-50-2 metaG... | ecosystem: Host-associated > Plants > Roots >...
GGAACAAGCCAAAGCCACAGGCTTGGCTCAAGGCTGAATAGCGATCAAGGTGATGAAGGAGGAAAAAGTAGTAAAAAGAGGCTGACACCGGAGGTGTATGGCCTATCGAATTATGCGACACGGCCTACTTAGGTATTCTCTTGAGGGCAATGCATTACATTTAATGTCTAACTTTAGGTATTGGATGATCAGGAATAGTTTAGTCTGTTTTAGCAAGGGCTTTATTTAAGTTCTTCACGTGAAGATGGAACTAATTCCTTCTGGGGATTCGAGAAATACAATTGCAGGAAGGGGGCTCAGAAAATCCTCGATCTGACTTTAGGAGTTGGTAGTAATCTTCAGTCAGACCTATTATGATTGGCTCTTTTCCACCTTTTCATCTTTCGTCAGTCTCAGGGTCTGCCCCTATCCTCTTTGATTTCGTGACTGTCTACAGAAGATATGGTAGACTGCCGCTATTGCATTATCTTTAGGCTGCTCGTTGAGCCCTTGGTGGGTTAGAGCTTTTGGGTGGTAACCATTGCGGGTCTTGAGCAATGGCTGCTTGCGGGTGGAACTTTTCTCCTTAGAAAGCCATGCTAAAGTTCCTCAATATTGCTAATTTGGCGGTCATTAACCGGCTTCAGATTGAATTCCGCCCGGGTCTGAATATTTTGAGCGGAGAGACCGGTTCAGGTAAGTCAATCATCATTGATGCGCTAGGACTCTTGTTAGGGGAGAGAGCTTCTCAGGACATGATTCGAACGGGGGAGACCCGCGCCTACGTGGAAGGTATTTTCGGGGTGGAGGGCAATCTCCCGTTGCAGGAGTTGCTCGTCACTTCGGGCATTGAGATCGAGGGTGATGAGATCGTGATCAAACGCGAGATGGCGGCTAATGGGCGCGGTCGAATCTTTGTCAACAACCAGTCAGCCACTCTGGCTCTGCTCAAGGCGATTCAGCCCCATCTGATTGATATTCATGGTCAGGGTGATCAGCAAAGCCTGCTCTCAGCTGATGCCCACCTGGACTTGCTTGATGCTTATGCTGGGGCGGACCAGTGGCGTCGCAAGACGGGGCTGGTCTACGAGCGGTTATTGAAATTAGCCCAAGCGCTGGAGGCTTCTCAGCGGACCGAATCCGAGCGGTTGCAAATGCTCGATTTGATCGAGTATCAGATCTTAGAGATTGAGCGCGCTCGGCTCAGCCCTCATGAGGATGTTGAGGGTGAGGCCGAGCGTAAGATTCTGGCCAACGCGGAGAAGCTGGCCACTCTCTGCGGCGAGGCTTATAGTCTGATTTATGAAGATGAATGCTCTGTGCTTTCTCAGATGGGGTTAGCGCAGCGGCGATTAAATGAACTGGCGGAGGTCGATGCCCGTTTTGCCGCCACCTTAGAGCAGTTCACGGCGGCCAAATACACGCTTGAAGATACGGCCTTTTTGGTCCGAGATTATGCCGAGAATATCAATTTTTCCCCCACACGGCTGAAGGAGTTGGAGGACCGTCTGGCTGAAATCAACCGACTCAAGCGGAAATACGGCGGGGCCATCGAGGTGGTCTTGGGCGGCTTGGAAAGGTTGAAAGCTCGTCGAGAGGAGCTGCAGCAGAGCGAGGAGCGTGAGCGTGGGCTAAAATCGGAATTGCGGTCGATGCTGGAGGAGTACCAGGGTGTCGCTGAGCAGCTCGGTCGTTTGCGGCGCACGAGCGCCCAATCCTTTGAGCGCATAGTGGTGAAGGAACTGGCTGAAGTTGCGCTGGAACACTCTCGCTTCTCAATTCATTTTAGAGAGCCAGTGCGAGGTGCATTGGCAGAAAGGCTAAGTGCTTGGCTCGGTGAGGAGGGGACAAAGATAGCCCTGGGTCGTGCCGGTAGGGAAGAGATCGAATTCTATTTTTCGGCTAACGCTGGGGAGGAGGTGAAGCCGCTCAGCGGGGTCGCTTCGGGTGGAGAGCTGTCTCGTTTAATGTTGGTGCTGAAGACGGTGACTGCCCCCACCCTGTTCCCTAGAACTCTGATCTTTGATGAGATTGATGCTGGCATTGGTGGGCGAGTCTCCGAGGCGGTTGGCCAGCGGTTAACTCGCCTGGCTGAGACCAATCAGGTGCTGTGCGTGACGCATCAGGCCCAGATTGCCCGCCATGCTCAGGCTCATTTTCAAGTCACCAAAGAAGTGGACCGCGAGCGCACGGCGACAATTGTGGTAGAACTCACCGAGGGGGGCCGGATTGAGGAGTTGGCGAGGATGATAGGGGGAAGGGAGATCACGACCCTGGCCAGGAGACATGCGAAGGAGTTGCTTAAGGCGCGGGGCTAGTTGGCGGCGGTGTAGAACCAGGTGTGCGGACCCGGGGAGAAAGAGGTTGCGCTCGGGCGATCAGATGATGAAGATAGACTATGAAGAAGGTATATATTGAGACATACGGCTGTCAGATGAACGTTCACGACAGCGAAAAGGCTTCATTCGTTTTGGCCAAGGCGGGGTATGAGCCGGCCTCCAATCCCTCCGAGGCCGATTTAATTCTTCTCAATACTTGTATGGTCCGTGAGAAGGCGGCGCAAAAGGTTTTCACACGTGTTGGCGAACTCAAGGCGCAGCACTTTAAATCCTCAAAACGGGTGCCGGTCTTTGGCGTCATGGGGTGTGTCGCCCAGGCTGAGGCCGACCGTATTTTTGAGCGCAGCCGGGATGTGAGGCTGGTCCTAGGGACGCAAGCCATAGGCAAGTTGCCTGATTTGCTCTCCCAGTTAAATCAGGGGTTCAGCCATGCGATCGATGTCCGTCTCACCAGGGATGCGGATTTCCTGGAGCTGGAGGCGGTGGCGCGTCGGACACCTTACATCGCCTATATTTCAATCATTGAAGGCTGCAATAAATTCTGCTCTTTTTGTATCGTTCCCCTAACCCGTGGGCGGGAGCGGAGTCGGCCGGCTGACCGGATTTTGGCCGAAGCTCAGGACTTGGCAGCGCACGGCTATCAAGAGGTCCATCTGCTCGGGCAGAATGTCAACAGCTATGGCTTAAGTGGCCGGTATCGGGGCAATCTGGGAAAGGGGGCGCGAGAGGCGAGAGGCGGAGAGATCACCTTTGCCCAGTTGCTGGATCTGCTGGGGCGTGAGAGTGGCATCCCCCGCATCAAGTTTACGACCTCACATCCTCGTGACTTCGATCAGGAAGTGGTCAGAGTAATTGATGAGCGCGATCGATTGTGTGAGTGGGTTCATTTGCCAGTGCAGTCAGGCAGCGACCGTATTCTCCGTGCGATGAGGCGTGGCTACTCCCGCCGGGATTATCTTAGCAAGATGGCAATGATCAAAGGTGCTAAGAAGGATCTTTCGATTACTGGTGATGTGATTGTCGGGTTTCCCGGGGAGACGGAGGCTGACTTCCAAGAGACGCTCAGTTTAGTGGCCGAAGTTGAGTATGATGGGCTATATATCTTCAAGTATTCCCCAAGACCGAATACCCCCGCCGCCACTTATGTCGATTCCATTCCGGAAGAAGTCAAGACAGAGCGGTTTCTGAGGCTTCAAGCGCTACAAGACCGGGTCCAGAAGCTTAGATATCTGCGTTATCTCGGGCGTGAAGTTGAAGTTTTGGTTGAAGGATTGAGCGCCCGCTCGATCACCGATTGTACCGGGCATACGCGATGCAGTAAGGTGGTAAATTTCCCATGTGATATAAGCTATTTAGGGCGATTGGTTAAAGTAAGAATTACGCAGGCCAGGCCCCATAGTTTATATGGGGCGATAGTTCATGCTTAAGTTTAGCTATTGGTAGCTATTTCGCAGAAAAGGTGATTTATGGAGAGAGAAATGAAAATTCGTGGGCTCCTGATGGATCCCACAACTAATTCTCCGATTGTCATTCTTAAAGACATAGATAGTGAGGTGATGCTCCCTATCTGGGTCGGCCCGTATGAAGCTAACTCGATTGCTTCGGAGATCGAGAAGGTGGCGCCTCAACGGCCGATGACGCATGACCTATTGCGCAATATGATCCATCAGTTTGGGGCGAGCGTGAAGAGAGTGGTGGTCACAGAGCTGCGCGATAACACTTTCTATGCCGTCATTGAAATTATCTTCGGTGACCGCTCCATTTTGATTGATTCGCGTCCAAGCGATGCCATTGCCCTGGCTCTCCGCGCCGACTGCCCTATCTTTGTCCGCGAGGATGTGGTTGAATCTTCACGTAGTCCTGAACTGAGCCGACTTGATACCGAGGAGCCAGGGGACGAAGAGGTGGAATGGCCCGAGGAGATCGATGACCTGAGCGATTATAAGATGTGACGGTGGGATCCCGCGGTGTCGTTGACAAGCTGTTTATCCTGACATAGGATGCGCCTGGTCGGATTCCGATCATGGTTAGGGCATCGGTCAAGATTTGAGGAGGCTCCGTTGCAGGGGATAGCGATTGCAATCGCCAATCAGAAGGGGGGGGTTGGCAAGACTACGACGGCAATCAATCTCGCAGCTGCGCTTGCCAAAAAGGGTAAGCGCGTCTTGCTCGCTGACCTGGATCCGCAGGCTAATAGCACGATTTCCTTTGTCGATTTACAAGAAGTTGGGCTGTCCGTTTACGACCTCCTCACCAATGGCGACGTGGACTGGGCATCCATAGTCAAACAGACCAAGGTTGAGAATCTGGAGATTCTGCCCTCAAGGATCAGCCTGGCGAAGCTTGAGGGGCGGCTCGTCGGTGAGTTGGATGCCCCGTTTCGCCTCAAAGATCGGCTGGATCCGGCCCGCCGCGTCTACGACGTCATCATCATCGACACGCCCCCCACGCTCGGATTGATTACGGTCAATGCCCTGGTCGCTGCGACTCATCTCATCATTCCCATTCAGTCTTCTTATTTTGCCCTTGAGGGGACCGACGACCTGCTTGAGACCATTGAGCGAATTAAGGCGCGACCCAATCCCCAGCTGGAGGTCATGGGAGTCCTCGTGACGCTCCACGATCGCCGGACGACGCTGGCCCGCGATATTCATGAACAGATCTGCCAAGTCTTCGGCAATAAAGTCTTCGAAACCACCATCTCGAAATCTGTGCGTTTGGAAGAGAGTCCCGCGTACCGCGAATCAATTTTTACCTTCGCCCCGTCTTCGAGCGGGGCGACTGAATACGCCAACCTGTGTGATGAGGTGATGCGACGTGTCTACTAAAAGAGGCTTACCCACGACCCTTAAAATGCGCCACGACCGCCACTACGTGGAGGAATTAGCCTCGCGGAGCGGCGCTCCGATTGGGCGTATGATCTCGATCGAGCGGCTTGAGCCAAACCCGCAGCAACCGCGGATTGAGATTGGAGATCTCACCGACTTGATCGCCTCGATCAAGGAGAAAGGCGTCCTTGAGCCGCTTTTAGTGCGTCCATCTGAGGTTGGCGGCCGGTTTATGATCATTTCAGGGGAGCGGCGCTATCGGGCGGCGCGTGAGGCTGGGCTCCGCGAGTTGCCTTGCATAGAGATGGAGGTTGATGATCGGGCCGTCGCTGAAATTGCGTTGATTGAGAACCTCCAGCGCAAGGATCTGACTCCGTTTGAGGAGGCGGAGGGCTTGATGGTATTGGTCGAGCGTTTCGGTTACACCCATGAAGAGGTGGCGCGTAAGATTGGCAAGTCTCGCTCTTCGGTGACCGAGGCGTTGACGATTGCGACTCTGCCGGTCGAGATAAAGGAGCAATGTCGGCACGCCGACATTTGCTCTAAGTCATTACTGTTGCAGATTGTCAGACAGCCTGATCAGGAGGCCATGCAGGTGTTTGTTAAGCGGATTGCCGAGCGTGGGATGACGCGGGATGAGGCGCGGCGGGCGCGTAGCAAGAAGCAGGCGCGACAGCAGCCCTACACCTTTCGACATCAAGCGCCGAACCGGGAGTATACCCTAGAGATCAAATTTCGGCGTTCGAAAGTGAGCCAAGATGAGATTGTGCGCGTTTTAGAATCGGCCCTTGATGGTCTTCGTAGCTCAGATATCTAAATCAGGAGTTCAGGGTGTTACTATTTGTGGCCGGGAACAGGAGCGTGATGTGTCGTGACTTTCAGTCGATGCTTGATCGGGCGCTCGACTCTGACTTGAGACTTCACCGCCGAGCCATAAGTGGGTCCGGACGTAGATGGCGAAGGCCAACCAGACAATAGCACACTGGGGCTTAACCTGGATCTCATTGCCCTGGACTTCGCCCCGACCAAAAAACCAATCAGTATCTTCAATCGCTTTAGCGTCGTTTCTGTTCTGCCTCGTATCGTGTCCTTAATTTTCGAGCCCACCGGTCTAGGTAAGGGCGTAGAGGCTTAAAGAAACGCGCCCGAAAGCCTCCTTGTTTGTCCCGCCATAACTCATGGTATTTTTCCATATAAGAGCGAATTGCGCCTTCGTACTGGTGCTTCTTAATGCCATGTGAGAGCGTCAGATAGTAGTGTTGTGCTTGAAGCGAAAAGATTATGCCAGCTAGGTTAGCCTTGTAGTTTAGACGTGCAGCGAAGCGTTTGAAGAATCCTTGGGAGGGGAGTAGAACCCCTAAGGCGATCTCGCACCAGGGCTGATCGCTGCCGATCCGAGGGTGATAGAGACCGGGTAATTCTGAATCAGATGGGACGGTAAGACGGCTGTCGGGGATGATGCGATCTACTAGCACTACTCGGCTAAGACCCCTTAGATGTTCTCGGGGCACGGTGTCGAAGGCCGTATGGATAATGTTATCTGTATTTTTAGGGTATTTGATAGTGGCTCTGTTTTCGACTTTGATGGGCATTCAGTTAATCTCCGTAATGGATTACCGAGGGGGTTGACTCTCAAGTTCATCTAGTCTATTTCTTAAATTCCGGATTTCTTTCTGTAGCTTAGGCAGTTGTGCGAAGAGCGCAGCAGCCTTGAGCCAATCGCGGTTATTGATTGCGGGATAACCTGATATGGTTCGGTCCGACTCAACTGAGTGGGGAATCCCTGTTTGGGCGGTGGCGACCACCCGGTCTCCAATGGTCAAGTGGCCTGCCGCTCCGACTTGGCCTCCTAGGATAACCTCATTGCCTACTCTGGTACTTCCAGCCAGTCCTACCTGGGCGCAGAGCAGGGAATTTTCGCCCACAGCCGAGCCATGCCCGATCTGCACTTGATTATCAATTTTTGTCCCCCGTCCGATTCTTGTTGTGCCTAACGTGGCACGGTCGATGGTCGTGCCAGCCCCAATTTCGACCTCGTCTTCGATGATGACCATACCGGTCTGAGGGATTTTGTGCCAGGACCGGTCGGGGCGCTGGGCATAGCCGAAGCCATCGCTGCCAATTATCACCCCATTTTGGAGGATAACGCGGGAGCCTAAATGGCATCCCTCTCTGATAACGCAGTGTGAATGGATAAAAGAGTGGTCGCCGATCTCTGCTTCAGGATAGATCGCGCAATGGGATAAAATTGTAACATGATCGCCGATACGCACGCCGTCGCCGATAGTTGAGAAGGGGCCGATTGACACGCCTTTACCAATATTGGCGGAGGGAGAGATAGTCGTTAAAGGGTGTATCTCTCGGTCTAGGGTAGTTGGGGAGAAGAATAGGTTGAGAGCTTGGGCGAATGCTAGATATGGGTGAGGAGAGATGAGAATCGAGATGCTGGGCGGCCACGCCTCCGATTCATTCATCTTGTCTGTGATAATAGCAGATGCCTTGGTCGTTGATAAGTAGCGGTGGTACTTCTTATTCGTGAGGAAAGTGAGTTGACTGGGCCTTGCATCCTCGATCGATGAAAGTCCGGTTATTTCAACCTCGGGATTCCCGATTAATCTACACCCTAGTTGATCGGCGATATCTCCTAATCTCATTGCTGGCTCCAATGGTGACGGAACGACAGCCCGTTTTTCTGTTTGTTGCTCTGTTTGTTGCGTCTGATAACATTCCCTCTTGCTTATACCTTATGTTCAAATACACAATGTAGTAGACGATCTTAGGTTGGGTCAAGGGGATGAAGGGCATCGCAAAGGTTGATAAGCTTGGCACCTTTTTGATCCTGCTGGATGAGCGGGCCACTAATTATTTGGTGTTGGTAGTGCCTAAAAAGCTTGACACTATGAAGATAGGTATGTAATCCTTGCGGGCTTTCAATGGCTGGGACTAATGAACTTACTTGGTCTCAGAAATTGCAGCGATAAGCTGACTCACGAGCAATTTTTTATTCCTTCTTAAGGAGTTAAATATGAGACAACATGGAAGCTTTTTGTTTACATCGGAGTCTGTGACGGAAGGTCATCCGGATAAGATTGCCGATCAAATTTCCGATGCTATTCTTGATGAAGTGTTGCAGCAAGACCCTGCTGGCCGGGTGGCCTGTGAGACAATGGTAACCACTGGTCTTATTTTGGTTGGCGGGGAAATTACCACCAAGGGACAGGTGGATTTCGCAAGGGTGGCACGTGAAACAGTTAAAGAAATAGGTTATACGAGGGCGAAATTTGGTTTTGATAGTGAGACTTGCGCTGTTGTCTCAGCAATTGATGCCCAATCGTCTGATATTGCTATGGGAGTTGATACAGGTGGGGCTGGTGATCAAGGATTAATGTTTGGATATGCCTGTAGTGAGACGAAAGAGTACATGCCTTTACCTATTCAACTTGCCCATCGTTTGGTACGGCGACTTAGTCAATTGCGCCGGAATGGCACGTTGGGATATTTAAGGCCTGATGGGAAGTCACAGGTGACGGTCCAGTATGAGCAGGGGGCGCCTGTACGGGTTGACGCTATTGTTATTTCCACTCAACATGGCCCTGATGTGAGGTCCGAGCAGATTCGGGAAGATGTGATTGATGAGGTTATTCGGCCGACAATTCCTGAGCATTTATTGGACCGCAATACAAAATATTATGTAAATCCTACTGGGCGTTTTGTGATTGGCGGGCCTCAAGGCGATACAGGTTTAACGGGGCGGAAGATTATTGTTGATACATATGGTGGGGCAGCTCCTCATGGGGGGGGGGCGTTTTCCGGCAAGGATCCGACAAAGGTTGACCGGTCCGCCTGCTATATGGCCCGTTACATTGCGAAGAATGTCGTCGCTGCAGGGATAGCTGAGCGGTGCCAAGTGCAGTTAGCATATGCAATAGGGGTTGCGGAGCCTGTTTCCGTATATCTCGATTGTTTTGGGACTGCGAAGGTTAGTGAGGATCAGCTTTCCGAAATTGTTCGCGCTAACTTCCAGTTAACCCCCCGTGGGATTATTGAATCCTTGGATTTGAGGCGGCCAGTTTATAAGCAGACTGCGGCCTTTGGGCACTTTGGTCGTGAGGAGAGTGGATTTACATGGGAACTGATAAACCGTGCTGAGCGATTGCGCGTAGATTGCGGCCTTTAGTTGAGCTGGCGGGCAACTTGAGTCCGATAACATGGCATGGTAAACAGCACGACCAAAACTGTGTCCCGTTTGATAACAATCGGGTCGGCGGAAAATCTCCGGCTGTTTCTGCGGCACGGCGGGTGCCGAGGCTTTCCGCCGGATTTGCTCTTATATCTCGACGGTTGAAGGGGTCTGTACGGAAAATCCCTTCATGCCTACGGTTCAGGCTGAATGGTTACTTCAATTTTTTGTTTTTTGGGGGGCTTGTGGGAGAAGATAAAAAGCTGAGGTTCGATATTAGTGATCTTAAACTGGCTGAGGAAGGTAGAAAAAGGATTGAGTGGGCTGAACGAGAGATGCCTGTGCTGAGGCTCATTCGAGAGCGCTTCGAGGCGGAAAAGCCACTGGTGGGGTTTAGGCTTGTGACCTGTGCCCATATCACCACAGAAACAGCCAACTTGGCCCGGACCCTCAAGGCGGCAGGGTTAGACGCGGTGTTGGTTGCTTCAAACCCGCTCAGCACGCAGGATGATGTTGCTGCTGCTCTCGTAGATGTCTACGGGATCTCGGTTTTTGCCATTAAGGGTGAAAGTACTGAGACCTATAACAAACATGTCAGGATGGCCCTTGACCATCAGCCACGTCTTATTATTGATGATGGCTCTGATGTGGTTGCTACCCTCGTACAAGAGCGGCCGGACCAGGTTCAGGATCTGATTGGGACTACTGAAGAGACGACCACTGGTATCCAGCGTCTGAGGGCGATGTCGCGGGCTGGGAAGCTGAGCTTTCCGGCGATTGCTGTGAATGATGCCCAGACGAAGCATCTCTTTGACAACCGGTATGGCACTGGGCAGAGCACGCTGGATGGGATTGTTCGCGCCACGAACGTCCTGTTGGCGGGAAGGACGCTTGTGGTTGTGGGTTATGGGTGGTGTGGTAAAGGGGTAGCGATGCGGGGCCGTGGGATGGGGGCTAGTGTGATCGTCGCGGAGGTTAACCCGATACGGGGGGTGGAAGCCCTTATGGATGGGTTCCGTGTCATGACCATGTCGGAGGCTGCGGCCCTCGGGGACATCTTTGTCACTGTTACTGGGAACCGCCACGTCATTGATACTCCACATTTCGGTTTGATGAAGGATGGGGCAATGGTTTGTAATTCGGGACATTTTGATCTGGAGATCAACCTTGTTGGGTTGGCGGAGTTGGCCGAGGATAGGCGCCGGGTCAGGCCATTTGTGGAGGAGTATCGGCTGCCTAATGGGAGAAGCATAATTGTGCTTGGGGAGGGGCGCTTGATTAACTTAGCTGCTGCCGAGGGGCACCCAGCGAGCGTTATGGACATGAGCTTTGCTAACCAGGCGCTTTCCGTGGAGTATCTAGTGAAGAATCAGGGAAAATTGGCCCCTGGCATCCACATCCTTCCTAGAGAAGTAGATCTGGAGATTGCGCGTCTGAAGCTTGAGGCCATGAATGTTAAGATAGATGATTTAACCCCTGAACAAGTAGAGTATATCAATAGTTGGCAGATCGGCACTTAGAGCGTGTTTTAAAAGGTCTCGGTCGGTTCTGGTAGCATGTGGGTATGAGCAATCAACTCTACCCGAGCGACCTGACCGACCGAGAA
>Ga0207646_10007660_pt1 | contig 10932 bp, 15 predicted proteins | sample KBSK5502metaG_FD_184343 | JGI IMG/M metagenome (GOLD analysis project Ga0207646, IMG submission 184343) | Corn, switchgrass and miscanthus rhizosphere microbial communities from Kellogg Biological Station, Michigan, USA - KBS K5-50-2 metaG... | ecosystem: Host-associated > Plants > Roots >...
CGCGGCCCTCGTGGTTCTCGCCCTCACCGCGTCGTCTTCGGTCACACCGGCGGCGGCGCAAGGAGCACCCGGCAAGATGAGCGAACTTCCCAGCGGCCTCAAATACACCGACGGCAAGGTCGGTGACGGGGCCACCGCGACCGCCGGCCACAAGGTCGACGTCCATTACACCGGCTGGCTCTACAACAATGGCCAGAAGGGCGCGAAATTCGACAGCTCGCTCGATCGCGGTCAACCCTTCACCTTTACGCTCGGCAAGCAACAGGTGATCAAGGGCTGGGACGAGGGGGTCGCTGGCATGAGGGTCGGCGGAAAACGCACCCTGGTGATCCCGCCCGAACTCGGCTATGGCGCACGGGGCGCCGGCGGCGTCATCCCCGCGAACGCGACCCTGATGTTCGATGTCGAATTGCTGAAGGTCGACTGAGCGGCAGCGGCGCAAATTCCCTGCGAACAGGGTAAATTTCCACATTTAGCAGGGAATTTTTCGGCCGCCCCGTTGCGGCCTTGCGACTTGGTCTCCGCCTGCGCCTTGTGCAGTCTGCCGGATCAGACACCATTCGATCTGGATTGTCAATATAATAATTGTAACAAAATAATGGATCAGCCATGCCGTGTGTCGGCGTCGGCACCCGGGGTCGATGGCGCCGCGCCGGCGAAGGCCTGATGGTCGAAGGCGATGCTCTTGATCACCGCATAAACCTCACGGCCGGGGACGAGGCCGAGGGCTTCGACGGAGCGCTTTGTCAGGCGCGCGATCAGCGCCTCGCCGCCGCAATCGAGCCGCATCTCGACGCTCGCCCCTTCGGCGTCGCTGATTTCGGCGACCGTGCCGGGCAGGATGTTGAGCGCGCTCAGCCCTCGCGGCCGCTCCAGTGCGATCATCACGTCGCGGGCGCGGATGCGCACCCGCAACTGCGCGCCGAGCCGCATGTCGATATAGGGCACGCGCAGATCGCCGGCCGCACTGCGCAGGGTGGTCAGCCCGAAGCGGACGTCGTGCTCGGCGACGCGGGTGTTGAGGATCGCGCCGGCCTCGGCCCGCCCGGTCAGCGGAAACAGGTCGATCCGGCCCATGATCTCGGCCGTCGAACCGATTGCGGCGACCCGCCCCTCCGACATGACGACGATCGTCGTGGCGAGACGCGTCACCTCGGCGATGGCGTGGCTGACATAGACGATCGGGATGGCGAATTCGTCGCGCAGCCGCTCGATATAGGGGAGGATCTCGGTCTTGCGCTCTTCGTCGAGCGAGGCCAGCGGTTCGTCCATAACCAGAAGGCGCGGCTGCGCCAACAGCGCCCGGCCGATCGCGACGCGCTGCTTCTCGCCGCCCGACAGGTTCGCCGGCCGCCGCCCGAGCAACTCGCCAATGCCGAGCAATTCGATGACATGCTCGACCTCGCCCGCGCGACCGCGCCGCGCGGCGAACCAATGGCCGTACAGCAAATTCTGCCGCACCGTCAGATGCGGGAACAGCCGGCCCTCCTGAAACACATAACCGACATGGCGCCGCCGCGCCGGCACGAACACGCCGCGGGCGGTGTCGGTCAGCACCTCGCCATCGACGGCGATACGGCCGCGCTCCGGCCGGATCAGCCCGGCGATCGCATTGACCAGCGAGGTTTTGCCCGAGCCCGAGCGGCCGAACAGCGCGGTCAGCCCGCCGCCGCTCTCGAAGGCGGCGGCGAGCCGGAACTCGCCGAGGCGATGTGCGACCGCGACGCTCAGCATGTCATACCCGCTACAGCCCCTGAACGCGCCGCGTGGCGCGCTCGATCAACGCCTCGGAGACAAACAGCGCCAGCATCGAGATCGCGATCGACACCAGGGTCAGCCGCAAGGCCGCGAGATCGCCGCCCGGCACCTGGATCAGCATATAGATCGCGGTCGGCAGGGTCTGGGTTTCGCCCGGGATGTTCGAGACAAAGGTGATCGTCGCGCCGAATTCGCCGAGCGCCCGGGCGAAGGACAGGATCATGCCGGCGACGATCCCCGGCAGGATCAGCGGCAGGGTGATCGTCAGAAAGATCCACAGCGTATTGGCGCCGAGCGTCCCGGCGGCGTCTTCGAGGCGGCGGTCGACCGCGTCGAGCGACAGCCGGATCGAGCGCAACAGGAGCGGGAATCCCATGACCGCGCAGGCGAGCGCCGCGCCGGTCCAACGAAACGCGAAGACGATGCCGAGCGTCTCGGCGAGAAACTGGCCGACCGGCCCTTTGCGGCCGAACAGCAATAGCAGCAGGTAGCCGGTGACGACCGGCGGCATGATCAACGGCAGATGCACCAGCACATTGAGCAGCGACTTGCCCCAGAATTGCCCGCGCGACAGCAGCAATGCGATCGCCACGCCAATCGGCAGGCTGCCGAGCATCGCCCAGAATGCGACCCACAATGACAGCCGGATCGCCGTCAGCTCTTCCGGCGAGAAGGCGAACAGCCAGCTCACCGCGCTTCGTCGAGCACCGTGAACCCAGCAATCGGGTAGACGATCGACGGGTGGCCATCCCGGGGAAAAGTGTCGACGATCCCGACGCCGGGCTCGACCGCCGCGCCGGCGCCGTCGACCACGGCGAAGACGAGCAGCAGCGCTGCCGCCCGGATGGCGCCCGTCTTGCCTGCGATCGCCATCGCGGCCGCGATGCCGAGGATCTGTGTTCGACGCATTGGCCGGATATAGGCGAGATTACAGCCGCAGGAAATGCTGCACGCGCGCCGCCGGGCGACATGCCCTCGATCGCCGCGCCAGCTTTGTCGGCCGCCCCGCGCGCCGGGCTAAAACGGAACACCCCAGGGACCCGAGGCGTTTCGCGACAAGCAAGATAATCGTGGGAGGTGGTTGTTATGGCTAGGAATGTTGTCGCGGCTGCGCTGATCGCGGCGGTTGTGATCGGCGCCGGGATGACGGCGCCGGCCTTTGCCAAGCATGGCAACGGGAATGACGGCGGCCGTGACGGCGGCTGGAATCGCGGTTCCAACCCGCCGGGCTGGAGCCACGGCAACAAGACGGGTTGGGGCGGCCGCAACATGCCGCCGGGGCTCTACAAAAAGTACCATTCCAACTCTGACCGCGGATATTCCGGCCGCTATCGCAGCTACTACGACCGCTCCGGCACCTATTCCGGCCGCTATTCCTACCCCTATAGCGGGTCTTCGAATTATTACGGGAACTACTGGAACTATTACGGCTACTAGCCTGAGCTAGGGGGCTTGACGTCCGGAGCCCGGCCCCGCGGCCGGGCTCTCCGTTTTTCGGGCGGGTTGCCGATCCCGTTTGGGTTCAGCAGTATCGGGGCCGTGTTCGCGGAGCGCAGGAGATCCCGATGAGCCTGTTCGATCTTTCCGGCCGGGTCGCGATCGTGACCGGCGGCAATGGCGGGATCGGGCTGGGCATGGCCAAGGGGCTCGCGACGGCCGGCGCCGCAATCGTCGTCGCGGCGCGCAACCGCGACAAATCCGAAGCCGCCGTCGCGGAACTGACCGAACTCGACGCACGCAGCGCCTTCATCCCGCTCGATGTCGCCGATCCCGCATCTTGCCGCGCGATGGTCGCTGCCGCGGTCGAGCGCTTTGGCCGTCTCGACATCCTTGTCAACAATGCCGGCATGTCGATCCGCAAGCCGCCCGAGAGCTACGCCGTCGAGGAGTGGCAGCGGGTGCTCGACACCAATTTGACCGGCGCCCTCGTCTGCTGCCAGGCCGCCTACCCGCACATGCAGCGGCAGGGCGGCGGCAAGATCATCAGCATCGGCTCGATGATGTCGATCTTCGGCGCCGCCTATGCGGCGGCCTATTCGGCGAGCAAGGGCGCCATCGTGCAGCTGACGAAATCGCTCGCCAGCGCCTGGGCCAAGGACAACATCCAGGTCAACGCGGTGCTGCCGGGGTGGATCGACACCGAGCTGACGCGCGACGCCCGCCGGCAGGTGCCGGGGCTCAACGAGCGCATCCTGAACCGCACGCCGGCCGGCCGCTGGGGCACGCCCGCGGACCTCGCCGGCATCGCGGTGTTCCTGGGCGGGCCGGCCTCGGATTTCGTGACCGGCGCCGCCATCCCGGTGGATGGCGGCTATTCCGCCGAGTTCTAGTCGCTGCCGGTTATACGGCAGCAGTAGCGCGGGTCAGATCAGGCGCTGCACGCCGAGGACCAGGATCCCGATCGCCGAAATCACGATCGAGATATCGATCAGCGACATCCCCTGCCAAACCGTCCGTGAGGCTGCCATGCAGTCGGTCCGCGGCGACGACATGTCGGTCGGCGTTTCGCGCGACACGCCCATCAGCAGCAGCAGCACGAGGCACGCCACGACCGGGCAGATGACCGACCACCACGGGCCGGTGGCAATCGCCACGGCGATCAGCACCGCGTTGAAGGTCAAGAGACCGCCGGCCTTGCCCATCTCGCGGGCGAGGATCTTGTCGAGATAGGACCACGACCGCTCGTAATCGGGCGTCCCGTCGGAGGATTTGTAGCGATCGACGACCGCGTCCTGATACGTGGAAAGAGGAGCCATCGGCATTGTTGTTGCCTCATCGGTTACAGTACCGACGATCAAAAACGCCGTCGCGGTTAGTAAAGGGTTAAAGCGCCGTGCCGATTAGACGGGACTGTAGCAATGCCGTCACAGGCCCAGATAGAACTTCCGGACCAATTCGTTGTTGTTGAGCTCGTCGGCGTTGCGGCCTTCGAAGGCGATCTGGCCGTGCACGATGACATAGCCGCGATCGGCGATGCGCACCGCCTGATTGAAGTTCTGTTCGGCCATCAGCACGGTCAGCTCGAAGCGCTCCTTCAGCTCCTGGATCTTGTCGATCGTGCGGCTGACGAGGATCGGCGCCAACCCGACCGAGGGCTCGTCGATCAACAGGATACGCGGCGCCGACATCAGGGCGCGGGCCAGCGCCAGCATCTGCTGCTCGCCGCCCGACAGGCTGCCGGCGAGCTGTGACCGCCGTTCGAGCAGCCGCGGGAAGGTCTCGTAGGAGGAGTCGAGATTGCGCCCGATCGCACTGCGCGCGGTCGGCCGGAACGCGCCCAGCAGCAGGTTTTCCTCGACCGTCAGCTTGGGAAACAGGCGGCGCCCTTCCGGGACCAGGGTGATGCCGAGATCGACGATCTCCTCGGTCGAGCGGCCGACCAAATCGTATCGCATGCCGTCTATTTCGGCGGTGATGCTGCCGCTCACCGGCCGCAGCATGCCCATGACGCATTTCATCAGCGTGCTCTTGCCGTTGCCGTTGGTGCCGAGCAGCACCACGGTCTCGGCGTGCGACACCGACAGCGAGATATCCTCGAGCACCCGCACCGAGGCATAGCCGGCGTTGAGGCCGCTGATCGCCAGGCTGTTTTTCGAGGCCGCGCTATTCGCCAAGATAGGCCTTCTCGACTTCGGGGTTGCGGACCACCTCCTGCGGGTTGCCGTCGGCGATCTTCTGGCCAGCGACCAGCACGACGAGCCGGGTCGAAAAGCTCATCACCGCGCGCATGATGTGCTCGATCAGGACGATCGTGATGCCCTGCTCGTTGAGCCGCAGCAGCACGGCGATGATTTCCTCGACCTCGGACGGCGACAGCCCGGCCATCGCCTCGTCGGCGAACAGCAGGCGCGGCTGCGTCGCGACGGCGCGGGCCAGTTCCAGCTTGCGCATCTCGACCTGGGTCAGGTCGCGCGGCAGCCGGCGCGCCTTGTCGGCCAGCGCCACATCGTGCAGCAGCTCGCGGCAGCGCGCCTCGACCTGCGCGTCCGACAGGTGATGCCCCGGCCGCGCGTTGACCGTGTAGAGCAGCGGCACGCGGATGTTGTCGATGAGGTTCAGCGAATGGAACGGCTTCGGCAGCTGAAAGCTGCGCGCCAGCCCGAGCCGGGTTCGCTCATGCGCGATCAGGCCGTCGAGCGGCCGTCCGTCGAACGCGACCGTGCCGGTCTCGTTGTGCAACGTGCCGCACAGGCAATTGACCAGCGTGCTCTTGCCCGAGCCGTTCGGCCCGATCAGCCCGACCCGCTCGCCGGTGGCGATCGTCAGGTCGATGTTTTCCAGCGCGACAAACCCGCCGAAGCGCTTGCCGAGGCCGCTGACCGCGAGCAGCGTGCCGTTGCCGCTATCCGCGGCGCTCATGCCGCCGCCCTCTGCTCGGCGCGCGCCTCGACCGCCGCGGCGCGGCGCCGCCGCCGCGCCTGCACAAGCCCGACGATGCCGTTGGGTGCGATGATCACAAACGCGATCAGCAGCAATCCGACGATCAGCAGGTTGAGCGCCGAGGAGATCGTCACGGTCGCGAGCTGCTGGATCGTGCCGAGCAGGATCGCGCCGAGGATCGGCCCGACCCAGCTGGTCATGCCGCCGATCACCGGCATCGCGACGCTGTTGACCGCGTAGGCCAGGTTGAAGGTCGAAGCCGGTTCGAGATAGGTCACGTAATAGGGCAGGGGCGCGCCGGCCATGCCCATCAGGGCGCCGGACAGCGTTGTCGCGATCAGCTTCAGCCGCAAAGTCGGCACGCCGCCCGCCTCGGCGGCCAGCTCGTCGTCGCGGATCGCGGCAAAGCCGAGACCGAGGCGCGACCGCTCGATCCAGCGCGCGATGCCGACCGAGATGACGCAGAGGATCATCATCAGCGTGTAGAGATACTGGATGTAGCTGCCGCCGAGCAGCGCCTTGGGCGGACGGATCATGTAGATGCCGCGCGAGCCGCCGACAAAATCCCAATTGACGATCAGCGTCTGCACGACGACCGCCAGCGCCAAGGTCGCGATCGCGAAAAACACGCCGCGCAGCCGCAGGGTCAGATAACCGGTGCCGAGCCCGACAAATCCCGACACGATGCCGCCAACCAGGATCATGACCGGCAGCGGGATGGCCGGGATCATGAGGTCGAAGGTCTTCAGCAATGCCGGCAGTTTGTGCAGCACGACCGAGCTGTAGGCGCCGATCGCGAAGAACGCGCCGGTGCCGAAATTGATGTAGCCGGTATAGCCGCCGAGAATGTTCCACGCCGTCGACAGCACGATGTATTGCAGCACGACATAGGCAGCGAAAAAGAAATACTCGTTGGTGAAAAACAGGCGGGTCAGCACCACCACAGCGAGCCCGACCGCCGCCGCCACGAGCCAGAACATCCCGATTTTCATTATTCCGGCTCCGCGGTCCGGAGCGTGTACCCTCTCCCGCATTGCGGGAGAGGGAGGGACCCACGCCGGAGGCGTGGGAGGGTGAGGGCTTCCCGAGCCTGCAATTCTGTCAGAATGCTCGCGGCAACCCCTTCGGCGTTGCTCAGAACCTCATTGTCCCAGAACCGGAGCACGCCCCATCCTCTGCCCTGGAGCCAAGCTGAGCGGCGCGCATCTTTTTGGTTCTCAAAGTGCTGACCGCCATCCGCTTCCACGATCAGCAGGTATTTGGTGCAGGCAAAATCGGCGATGAAAGGCCCGATGGGGAGCTGCCGGCGGAATTTGTAACCGCGTAACCGGCGGCTCCGCAGCACAGCCCAAAGACGGCGTTCCGCGTCGGTCGAATTGCGACGGAGCGCGCGAGCATTTCGGGTCAGTCCCGGCAAAGGGCCTGCCGGACGCGACTGTTTGCCCTCACCCACCTCGCCGCGGTGCGGCTGGGCACCCTCTCCCGCAGTGCGGGAGAGGGATAAGTTGGACCGGCGCAACGAAGGCATCGCTAGCGGCCTGCCAGCCCGGCCGGGCGCACGGCCAGGGTCACCAATAGGAAGCCGAACGCCACCGCCGGCGCCCAGGAGGGGCCGTAAAAGGTCGCGGTAATGCTCTCGACGATGCCGATCAGCATCGACGCGACGACCATGCCGGGAAAGCTCGTCATGCCGCCGAGCACGCAGATCGCGAAGATGCGGCCGATATAGTCGCGCCCGATCGACGGCTCGATCGGCGGATGATGATCAGGAAGGTGCCAGCCAAGGAGCAGGTCGCCACGGAGATGCCGAAGGCGATCTGCTTGATCCGGACCGGGCTCGCCGCCATCAGCTGCAAAGCCAGCCCGTCCTGCGACACCGCGAGGATCGCGCGCCCGATAAAGCTGCGGCTCAGATAGAGCTGCAGCAGCGCGATCATGATCAGCGAAAAGATGAACGGGATCAGCATGCGGAACGGCAGGTTCAACATGCCGAAATGCAGGCTGCCCTCGGTGTAGGGCGCCTCGACAAAGCGGTAATCGACGCCGAAGATCAGGATCAGCGACACTTCGGCGACAAACAGCAGACCGAAAAAGAACGCCAGGCCCTGGATCGCCTGCTCGCCGCGCAATTCGAACGAGTAGTAATAGAGCCGGTAAACCGCCATCCCGATCACATAGAACACCGGCAGCATGACGATGCCGATCAGGATCGGGTCGAGCCCCAAATACGAATTGAACATGTAGGCGGCATAGGAGCCGAGCAGGATGAAGGCCGGCTGCGCGATATTGGCGATGTCGAGCATGCCGAACGAAATCGTGATGCCGACGCTGACCGCGGCGTAGAAGCCGCCGAGCAGGATGCCGGCGACGATCGCGTTGATCAGCAGATCGAGCGAGACGGCCATCGGCTTCTAACCGCGGCCGGGCGGCAGCGGCACGGCACGCCAACCGTCCCAGCGGGGCGCAGGCATCGGCAACATCGGCGTTCCCCCTCGGCTATTCTCTGTTGCACGGCGCGCGCCGTGATAGCCGATTGCATTAGACCAGCATCGGCGGGTGCTGTTAAGCGCGCTAAGCGTCGCTACTCAGGTGCCGCGCTCAGCGGCGCTTGAGCGGCAGCGGTCGCGGTGCGATCCTCGGCGGGGATGTCGCTACAACCCTCGCTCAAAGGTGCACCGAGATGAGCGCGCTGACCCTGGATCAGGCCTCGATCGTCGTCGACAAGGCGCTCGAAAAGGGCCGCGAACTGAAACTCCAGCCGCTGACCGTCGTGGTGCTCGACGCCGGCGGCCAACTGAAGGCGATGAAGCGAGAGGACCGCTCCAGCCTGCTGCGGCCCGAGATCGCGATGGGCAAGGCGTGGGGCACGCTCGGCATGGGCTTTGGCGGCCGCGAATTCGCCCGCCGCGCCGCCGCCAACCCGGTGTTCCTGCAGGCGCTGATGGCGGCCTCGGGCGGTCGTATCGTGCCGGTACCGGGCGGCGTCCTGATCCGCGACAGCGCGGGCGATATCATCGGCTCGGTCGGGATCAGCGGCGACACCTCGGATAAGGACGAGGCCTGCGCGGTGCACGGCATCAAGAGCGCCGGCCTTACCCCCGACACCGGCGACCCGGCCTGACCATGGAACGCAGGCGTCCCGCCCGCATGTTTGCGAGCGAGACGCCCCCGGTCCCGGTTTAGTTTCGATATTCGTTGAAATATCGATTGACAGCACGCGATCGGTTCGATATTTCTCGTTCTGTCGAACTGACCAAGCACGGGTGATAATCGCTCACCCGTTAGGAGGCGGTCATGTGGTCATGGTGGGATTGCATGCAGTGGTGGAACAGCGCAACAGACGGGACAGTGCCCTGGGCGATGTTTCTGCCGATGATGCTGTGGCCGATCGCGGTAATCGGGGGCATCGTTGCTTTGGTGTTGTTGCTGATGCGCAGTGGTCGAGCCGAAGCATCGCGGGATTGGCGACGCGATGGCGGCCGCGAGCGGCCTTTCGAGATTCTCCGAGAGCGTCTTGCACGCGGCGAGATTGATCGAGACGAATACGAGGAGCGTAAGGGCCTCCTCTCACAATCGTAAAAAAAGAACGGGCCGTCATAATCAACCTGACCCTCGAACTAGGCAGATGGATCAGAGCCACGCGATTGCGGCACTCGGGGCGCTCGCCCAGGATACCAGGCTGGCCTTGTTCCGGCTCCTGGTGACGGCCGGTCCCGCCGGGTTGTCGGCCGGCACGATCGCCGAGCGGCTCGGCGTCGCGCCCTCCTCGCTGTCCTTTCATCTGCAGCAGCTGCTGCATGCCGGGCTCGTCACCCAGCGGCGCTTGAGCCGGCAGCTGATCTACGCCGCCGAATACGGCGCGATGACCGAGCTCATCGCGTATCTGACCGAGAATTGCTGCGGGCGCGGCATTTCCTGCGCCCCGGCCTGCAACCCCGCCGAAGCCTTTGCCGAAGGAGAGCACGATGAAGCGCTTTCACGTTCACGTCACGGTTGACGATCTGGCGCAGTCCGTCCGGTTCTATTCGACGCTGTTCGCGACCGAGCCGACGGTTCTGAAGCCCGATTACGCGAAATGGATGCTCGAGGACCCGCGGGTCAATTTCGCGATCAGCACCGGCGCAAGCCATGGCGCCGGCATCTCGCATCTCGGCATCCAGGCCGAGGATGAAGGCGAGCTCGCCGAGATCTACGACCGGCTCGCCGCGGCCGAGCGCCCGGTGCTCGAGGAGAAGGCGACGACCTGCTGCTACGCGCAATCCGACAAGCAGTGGATCGCCGACCCGCAGGGCGTGCCATGGGAAACCTTCTACACCTATGGCGAGTCGACGGTTTACGGCAAAAGCGGCGTGCTGAACGAGCTTGCCGAGGTCAGCGGCGGCATTTCCACCTGCGGCTGCGGCCCTTCCGAAATTACGAAGCTCCACCCGGAACCCGCGACGACCGGCGCCTGCTGCGGCGATTAGCGGCCGTCTTAGAACTGCAACAATTCCGCAGTATTCGATGCGGAACATCGCCGATTGCGAGGATGAGGCGGCAACGCCTCCCCGGATCGGCAAGGGGAGCGTGCGATCTACAACGTCCTGTTTCTCTGCACCGGGAACTCGGCGAGGAGCATCCTCGCCGAGGCGCTGCTCAACCATTGGGGCCGTGGGCAGTTCAAGGGATACAGCGCCGGCAGCTTTCCGAAAGGCGCGGTGCACCCGCTGACATTGGAGCTGCTTGAGCGGCTTCGCCTGCCCACGCACGGTCTGCGCAGCAAGAGCTGGGATGAATTCGCCCGGCCCGGTGCGC
>Ga0207646_10007663_pt1 | contig 10932 bp, 14 predicted proteins | sample KBSK5502metaG_FD_184343 | JGI IMG/M metagenome (GOLD analysis project Ga0207646, IMG submission 184343) | Corn, switchgrass and miscanthus rhizosphere microbial communities from Kellogg Biological Station, Michigan, USA - KBS K5-50-2 metaG... | ecosystem: Host-associated > Plants > Roots >...
TCGTCCAGGGCACCATCTGGAACATCAACTCCTTCGACCAGTGGGGCGTAGAACTCGGCAAAGTGCTGGCCAACCGCATCATCCCCGAGCTTGAGAGCACGGCTGAGCCTGAGCTTGCGCATGACAGTTCGACCGACACCCTTATCCGCCTCTACCGGAAATTCAAAGCAGCCTCTTCATAATTATTCAGGGCCAGGGTACCCGCAAGGAGTACCTCTACTATACGACGGGCGGGCCTGCCGAGCCGTCGTAGAGTAGGGACAGGGCTTGCCCCCTGTCCTGGCTGTGACGCCGCTTCGCCTCGGAATCGCATTCGCCAGCAGAGTCCTGCGGTGGCGTGAAAATCGGGCCGTTACTGACCGCAGCCATGTATAGCACAGGAGCGGGAAGATGATAACAACCAATTTGCTGTAGCGAAAAGCTCTCTCGAAATCGACGTGGAAAACGCACGAGATGGCTCTAGTCATTCCGCAACCGGGACACTTTACACCGAGCAAGTTGCGGATTAATTAGAGCTTCAGCCACTCCCCATGACGAAGCTCATGACGCTTTCATGACGCTTCCTCCTTATCATAGTACTAGCAAGGACGAGGTGCATCACCTGAGTGGTGGCCCGCAATCCTGCAGGGTGGGCCTTTGCGTGAGGAAATGCCCTCAATAAATAAAAAGCCATAGGATCGAAAACTATCACGTTGACGTTAACGGTAATTATCGGATATACTATTTATTGTAAGCACCTGTGTGAGGAGTAAGTACCTCCTGTATGAGCACACGTTGAGAGCAGTAAGAACTTTTGCCGGTTATTCCTCCTGACCACAAATAAACTGGGACATCTAATATCTTTTTTCTATTGATAGGGAGATCTTATGCAAGAAAGTAGTATCAAACGAGAAGCAACAACCACCACAACTCAGAACGCTTCACGGACCCATAAACCGTTGGGTCCCCACTATAAATGGATCGCCCTCTCAAACACAACCCTTGGCGTACTGATGGCCACGATCAATGGCAGCATTGTCTTGATTTCCTTGCCGGCCATCTTCAGCGGCATCGGCATCAACCCGCTGGCACCCGGTGAAACCAACTATTTCCTCTGGTTGCTGCTGGGTTACATGGTCGTTACTGCGACCCTGCTGGTAACTTTTGGACGCATCTCAGACATGTTTGGGCGCGTCCGGCTCTATAATCTCGGTTTCGCGGTCTTCACCCTGGGCAGCATCCTGCTCTTTGTGACCCCGGGCTCGGGCAATACGGCCGCTCTCGAACTCATCATTTTCCGCCTGGTGCAAGCGGTCGGGGCAGGGTTCCTCTTCGCGAACAGTACTGCCATCCTCACCGATGCTTTCCCCGCACATGAGCGTGGTATGGCCATGGGCATCAACCAGATCGCTGCCATCCTCGGATCGATTATTGGCTTGATTCTAGGCGGCGTCCTTGCCGTGATCAACTGGCGGGTGATTTTCCTCGTCAGTGTGCCGATTGGACTCTTCGGCACCGTCTGGGCCTATCTGATGCTGCGCGAGACGGCCACCATCCGTGCGCACCAGGGGATCGACTGGGCGGGCAATATCACCTTTGCCGGTGGGTTGACCATCCTGCTCGTGGGCATCACCTATGGCATTCAACCCTACGGGACCTCGAGCATGGGATGGACCAACCCCTTAGTGCTTGGCGCCATCGGGCTTGGCATCCTTTTGCTGGCGCTCTTCGTGTGGATCGAACTGCGTGTCAGCGATCCCATGTTCCACCTGGGCCTCTTTAAGATCCGCATGTTTACTGCCGGCAACATCAGCGGCTTTCTGGCTGCCGTGGCGCGCGGCGGCCTGCAATTCATGCTGATCATCTGGCTGCAGGGCATCTGGCTGCCGCTGCATGGCTACAGCTTTGAAGTAACCCCGCTCTGGTCGGGCATCTACATGCTGCCGTTTTTAACGGTAGTCATCGATACGCATACCCTCAAGAGATTGCATGACCTCGTTACAGCATGACCAACCAACACCGATTAACAGGGCAATGGCAAGCAAGGACCGGCATAGAAATGTGCTGGCTCCTTTTTTATGTCTGCAACTTTTCTATACCCTCTGCTCGTATATAAGATGAGTTCGCAACGAGGGACACGGGTATCTCGCTGGTATCGGTGTCCTTTTATTTGCCTGCGTGGTATTGGTTAAATCACAGGCGAAAATATGTTATGCTTAATAGGGTGGTAAAAAGCTATGGCGCGAGGATATCAGTAGTTTTTTGCTCCTTCTTCTCTCTCCTTCTTTGCAAGGATAGTTGATCGGTCAAAGTAGTCCTTGCCTGTCTGGTGTATGTGTTCCTATTCATAGATTGCCAGGCAGGTTATTTCTTGACACACTGCTTGCCCATGTGACTATAATGGTAACGGATAGTCATTAAACCCTCTGCAACGGCCATGAGCAACGCGCAACTAGCTTGTGGCCGCTTATTTTTTCCCTATGTTTCTTATGTTCGACTAACAGACTCAGGAGGTGACTACGTGACTCAAAACTTGGTAGACTTGGACCAATACGTTACCGTTGCTGAAATGGCAAAGGAAAAGGACGTGTCAACAGAAGCGGCTCGTAAATGGGTTAAGCTACATCCAACACAAGTCCATACTCGCAAGGTAGGATGGACGTTACTTGTAAGGCGTGCTGATATAGAGAAGTATATTCCACAAGGTAGGTAGCACATGCGCGTGTGCAAAGAAAGCAGAGGATTGAATAATGACAGAAGCGAACGTGGCAAGTGGGGCGGAGGTCTCACAGTCTAATGGTAACCATAGTGAGTCAGAAGCAAGGCAAGCAGTACACTGGCCCACTATGCCTGATGGAGCTAATGAGAGATCGTTTAATGAGCATTGCGGGGCAGACGGTAAGCAGTGCATTCTACTTGGGGACCTGCCCTTACGCACACTGACCGATAGGGTGCTGGCTATTCTCCACAAGGCAAACCAAATAGAGCGTTTCATATTCCAGCGATCCGGTAAACTTGTGACGATCCGCACAGTGAAAAGGGAACGCGATAGGGACGGTCAAATCGTGCAAGAGAAGATCATTGCGGAGATCGACATAGACACATTAAGGAGTATGCTAACTGAGCGTATCAACTTTGTGCAAGTCAGAGCGAACGGGCAGAGTGTGCATGTCGATCCGCCCCTTAATTTACTGAAAAACATACTAGTGTTGGGGGACTGGCCTTTTCCTGTATTGGCTGGCATCACTGAAGTACCTGTACTGAGAAAAGACGGGAGTGTGCTCCTCGATCCGGGGTATGATAGGATCACCCAACTATTGTATGTCCCCTCCAATACCGTCGAAATGCCCAAGCCACCGGATCACCCAACACAACAGGATGCTAGTGAGGCTGTGAGGGTGCTAATGGAGGCAATAGGGGACTTTCCATTTGACAGCCCGGCAAGTGAAGCGAACGCTATAGCATCATTGATCACACCCATTGTCAGGCCAGCGATAGAGGGACATATACCATTTGAATTGATCGACGCTACAAGGGCTGGTACTGGCAAGTCAAAGCTCGCTGACATCAAAGCATACACAGCCACGGGGCGAAAAGCAGCATTCAAGACACCACCGGAAAGCCCTGGCGAGTGGCGTAAGATCATAACCACTACGTTGATGGAGGGCACTACGGTAAACATCATTGACAATGTGCGGGCAAAGATTGACTCCGCTGCTCTTGATGCATTGATCACTGCACATAGTTGGTCGGATCGTTTGTTGGGGGGCAATGAGAATGTCACGCTACCCAACAAAGGAGTATGGGCTGCTACAGGCAATAACATAACGATTGGTGGGGACTTGCCTAGACGCTGCTATATCATTCGCCTTGATGCTGGTGTAGCTAAGCCTTGGAAACGAACGGGCAGCCCCCCTATATTCGATGAGAACGATGATACTGGCGAGCCTTACGAGGTAGAAAATTCTGCCCATACGTTTATTGATCTTGATGCATGGCTGCCTGAAAACAGGGGGCGGATCATTGCGGCTATACTGACGATTGCGCGTGCTTGGTATGAGGCTGGCAAACCACAAGGCAATGATCTACCCACCTTCGGATCATTTGAGGAGTGGACACGGGTAATCGGTGGAATGCTGGCGTATGCTGGCGTATATGGCTTTCTGGCAAACCTCGACAGCTTTCAGGATGAGGCAGACTATGAGACACAGCAATGGGCAAGATTTCTGCAAGCACTACGAGATCAATACGGAGATGAGGCATTCACTACTGCTGATATTGCGACATTGGTACTATACGATCCAAGCCCCGGAGTGACAGCAATTGCCGAAAACCCTTTAGCTGACACTCTGCCTGACTACGTGACATCGAACCGTGTAAAGTCTAGTCAGGATTTTAAGCACAGTCTTGGCATAGCATTCACCAAGCGCAAGGGAACGGTATACGACGATGATACCAAGTTATGCCTGACGCGCCACGAAAACACGCATACCCATACAACCAAATGGAGTGTAGGGGTTAAGCGTCCAGTGAAGACTCGCCGGTAACTTTGCGGGGGTTATAAAAGTGGGCTGGCGTCAACGGAGAGAACGGCTCACGGCATTTTTGCGGGGGATGCGGGTACTTTTTTAGCTGACTGTACTATTGATGCTACCATTTTTCCAGCAGCACAAAACAACCCCCTAAACCCCCGCAACCCCCGCAGAGATCGTGTGGAGGTAGGCTGCATCTGGGTTTAGCAGACCAAGTACCCCACGCCTCCCACCAAGCCCCCACTGACACCGTATAACGAGGCGGCTTTGGGGCGGCGTGGCTGTGGGGCGGCCTGTAGAGCTCGTTCATGCTGGTTGCTTGCTATAGACCAGCCTCCTAAGCGGTGTCGAGGTGGGTCGAGGGGGGTCAATGGGGGGTATTCAATGGGTACCAGTCTACTACCTATAAATCGATGGTTGCCTGTATACCCGTCACCAGAGCATACCCTATAAAGCGCCTCCCATCCTTGCCCGCCCGCCGTTGCCTGCGTGTAGCCACTCCCCCTCCCCTCCCTGGGCATACCCTGTTAGACGGTGCCAAACAGCTAGTCCTAGCCAGTCAGTCAGTCCGTTCCCATCATACCTACCACCATAAGGAGATACATTATTGATAAGCGCATTAATACTGTTTACTTGGTTGTCTATCCTGGCAATCAAGCTAATAAGGAGCATTCATGAATAGACGAACCTGGTGGATGCATAAAACTATTGTCACCGAAATTAAACCCGATAAACAACCAAGCAGTAAAGCGCGGTCTGTAGCAATCGGTCATGAGTTGCATAAAGACCTATTGGATGGTGACGTAGTGTTATTGTCCGATACTGTTACCAAGATAGAGAAAGAAGATAAGCATGAAGCATAAGTGTGATCTATGCGATAAGTACATCAGAGACAAAGACCAAGAGGCTACAATACCATTCGATGTAAGGGATATCCTGGTTCATAAATCGTGTGCAATGCAATTATGGTTAGGCGCATATGACGAACTGTCTTATAGGAGTGGAAACAATATACCCCTAAATGCGCCATATACGGATGCGCACATCTATGACGCTGAACATGATAAATGGACAACGACCAGGGATGCGCCATTGTATGCCAGTGACCTCATTGGTGCAAGGTATCTACACAAGGCGGAGTCCAACCAAGAGGCAAAGGTTGCGGCCAACCAAGTTATATTGAAGGCGTTATTATTCGACAAGGAGCACGAAAACTAATGTCAATCGAAGAGTATATCCGTCCTAACCATTTAGGCGTATACCACGGTATGAAGTCTCTGCACTGCCGTCTAAACTTGGCAAGCAAGCAAGCAGTGAGCAATGCCGTAGTGAAGTATGGGTTAGCAGGGCCAATATACAGCGGAGACCAATTTACTGTTGAGTTTAGTTATCCTGGTCATGATGCATTGGCGCTAGTCAATTTACTGCGTGGCCTGGGTGTCTTTATAAAGGAGAATGAAGAATAATGGGTTTTCCAAACGATGACTTACACGATGGAGAAATAGCAATCGGTTACTTGTTAGGCGATGAGCATGGCGCGGGTAACGTTTTAGGTAGTCAAGTCCCACATTTACCAGAGCAAGTGTTACCGGGTAGCGACGGAGACCAGAACATGGGCGCTTTATCGGGAAACGTGCCACTAACCGCAGACCATGACGCGATCTATTCCAGCAATGCCAGCCCTGACTTTTCGGTAATGGATAGAGAGCATTCAAGTGGACCGGATAACCAACAAGGGTTCGATAGTATGCGAGGGTTGGCGCTTCCTAAGCCAGTGATAAACCAACCAGAGCAGGAAAAGGTATACGGTTATCCTGATGTGCCATTCCCTGACATTTACAGTGATGCCCATAGCGCGGTGCCAGAGCAGCAAGCAGACGGGGCCTATGACGAATGAGGGTAGTTGAGCTAGACCTAGACGGCAGCGATGAGAAATTCGATGAGGCATTAGACCGGTGTATCAAGGCGCTTTCTATTGGCGGTCCGGTTGATATCCGTGTGTTTGGAGACTCACTGGAACAAATGGAGGTATTGCAGGACTTGATACTCTCACTTGGTAGCCAGCCAACACAAGACTAGGTGAGGAGCGGAGAGAGGGGCAAGCAACCAAGCGGCGATAGTACCAAGCGAGCGGCGGTTTTTTGCGAGAATGCTGAATACCTTTAGGGGGCGAGTACACCCGACACCGTCTGCTTGCTTATGTTGGTAAAATCGAGTTGGCCTTAGAACGAAGTACCTCCAGCCTCTCACCGCCCAATTCCTGGGGTTGCCCGCCCGTGCCGCCTCCAGCCTGGCCTCGTGGTACTCTAGTAGAATTTTACACTAGAGCCGATAAGCTGCGCCATTTGTTGAGCATTCCACTAGAACGTATTGCAACCGCTGTAGCCTGGCACGAGGGTACTTTATAACGAGGTGTTATATCGATACATCGTATTGAATAAATAGCAAATTGCTATATCGGTATAACCTCTGCTATAGCCAGTATCCATTCCTATACAATGCCTTGCCACTGCCATCCCTCAACCATCCGTCGGTTAGGGGAATGCTATAGGCCGCCCATCCATCTATGCCGGTTAAACACAGCAATGCCATCCAGCTTATATCCATCGTTTAATGGGTGCCACTAAGTTTTAGTAAGAGCTAATACAATAAGTGTATCGGCACTTGGTCCCGTCTCGGTACGAGCACCATCATATCTCACCTGTACTTTTCATCGCCTTTTGTTTGGGACCCGTTGCCTATATGATGCCATGCGAGTAGTTGCCTGGCTCGTTGCGACGGTTGGCATTGTTTATGGCTATACGTTAGACAGAGCCAAATGCAATCCGCACGTACCACCCACAGCAATAGAGGCAAACAATACCAGCAATATTCTCCGCAGTAACCAGGGAGATACTATACGTAAATGCCTGGTTAATTGTCTGTCTGATATGACACCGTTTAACATGGGCTGGCTTATAATGCGGGCTTGGTACTGCTGAGCTTATCTAGTAGAACCCATGTACTATATCGCTTGGGGGTAGTAGTATGGCTGTCCGGGGTTGTTTGTTAGTTGGCGCATAAATTTGTGGAGCCAGCGCGTCCGGTTGCAAAGAAAGAAGCAAAGTACTTATGCGCTTTACATTTACATTTACATATCGTGGACAGCTTGTTATCAGGATACGTGATAAGGAGCAACTGTACACCATTAAGCTATCATTAGCAGACACACAAACATTAAGAGACATGCTACACCCTATACAACTTGCACCAATGAATAAACGTCCTGATTGTCAATGAGAGACACGTAGCAAGGTTTATATGCCGCAGGTGTATTATTTATCATCCTGGTATCATTTGGCCTATGTGTTGCCTTGCTAGTAAAGAGTAGACATGCCTAGCTATCGTTACCCTTGTCTATCTCAGTACGCTTTCTAATAAACTCGTTAAGGTCCGAACGCGCAATAAGATACCTGCGTCGTATATCATAACCTGCGTACTTTAATTGACCGCTCTTTATCCAACGCCTTACTGTACGCTCGTCTACATCCAACTCTCTGCTTACATCCTTTATTGTCAGTTTACTTTCCTTGCTCATTATGTACATCCTTTTTAGCACATAATATAACACGAACTGGTAACGTATACAAGCGCTTGTCATGCCGTTCGATGCCTATTAACTATTAGCAGTGACTAGACAATGCTGTACATGTCATGCTACACTACTAACGAGTGTATTGTTTGTTAGTAAAGTAAAGAGAGAGAGAGGTAACAAGTGGAAAAGTTAATTGACGTTCTTGTAGCATTGTCACCGTATGTATCACTATGGCTCATCTGGCTTGTATGCGCATGGCTGGATAGTAGTCATATCGATAGGTTTGTAGATAACTTGTACTGTCTATTTACTGGGGAGTAAACATGCAACCATTAACACAAACCATCGATGAGGAATTAGGGTATGCTTGCGGTGTTTATGCGTATCGTAGTTATCCTTACATGACTACTATCGAACTACGTAGAGAAGCAAGAAGAGCATACGAGCGTGCATGTGCTTCGATGATACTTGTAGAGAGTGACTTTGTAGATAGTTACGTACATGGTTGGAATGACATGAGAGAGGGGCGAGTTTAATATGAGAGAACAAACAGCAAGCGCGATTGTTATTCCTTGTGAGGATGACATAGTACACACAGAAGAGAATGAGTACACCTGTTCAGACCTGTTATGTCCTTGCAATGAACTGGCGTATGCAGAAGACGATGTAGTAGTGTTAAGCATCGGCAATAATCACTACCTGGCAATTAGCCCGGAGAACGCTAGTAGATTGCTTGATACTTTATTGCGTCTAGCACCGTCAACATTCCACAAGTGACACACTGAGCAGGAATAAGTATGCATCGGGTGGTATACTTTGCCTGGTGCATACAACACCGTTTAACAAAGAGAGGGTACAACAATGGCGCTAAGAAGTAAGATTGAGATTGAGCAAGAGAACAAACCTTACGTTGTCACACTAGATACCACCAAGTTGTTACTGATCTACGCGAGACAAAGCTCCTCACGCCAATTTGTCCATAACATTTACAGTGCTATGGAACAAAGGGATGGATTGATCGAACGGGCACACGAGTTAGGTTGGTTACGAGACGATCAATACATTCTGTACGTTGAGAACCAGTTAGCTAAGAAGACACAAATATCTGGCTCCTTGCGTATCGATCAAAGGCCAGGTTTACAGTCATTAACTGAAGTGATCGAAAGTGGCAAGGCAAGCGCGGTTCTTATTGTTTCTGTTGATCGTTTGACAAGAGACCCAGACCTCATAACGCCAACACAGTTCGCTGACCTTTGCAAGAAGCACCACGTTGTTATCATAGTGACAGAAGATGAGCGTACCTATGATTTCAATAACCCAAGCAGTGACGACATAGGCGATTTTATGAAGGCGGCTATTTCTGCGAAGGAGTACATCCGTAAACAGATTAAAGGCAAGGCTCTCAAAGGTCGTACACGGAAAGTAAACATGGGCAGAGTTGGGAATGGGACCGCGCCAATAGGCTTGCAATTAGATGAAAGCAGAAATAACCTCATTCCATCTGTACATCGCTATAAGGTAAATGACCTCTATAAGCGATACCGTGACCTCAACGCTAACCTAAATGCACTGTACCATGAGATAGTCAAAAAAGCGCAATTAGGAGAACCGCTTTTCTTTCCTGATCCTAGCATCGATGAGAAGACTATATACGCTAGCAGGATGGAAGATAGCAAGGGCAAGCTCATTGGATGGACGATCAAGAGTCGCACAGCCCTTAAGCACCTGTTGTCTAATCCAATGTACTGTGGTCATCTGTCATGGAACGGTAAGATCACCAAGTACAATGCGCATGAGGCAATAGTTGATCAAGATACGTGGCTGTACTGTTTCGAGCATATCAGCAAGTACGATCTGGAGAACAATCCTATTGAGCGGCCAGTCATAGCAGTCAAGCGCAATAAGGACGGCCAGGTAATTGCTAAGGTCACCAGAACAGCCAGGTACACTAACAAAAAGAACAGCCACGAGAATACCGCATTGTTAGCAGGCACACGAGATAACGGAAGGCCCGTGATCGACGGTATCAATGGTAGTCATGTGTATGTACAGCCCGCCAACTCTGGAACAACCATAGTCTATACCTTGCGCAATCTACACAAGCACACTACGGATGGATATGAGACCTCTATAGCCGCTAGTATTCTTGATCGTATCATTGCTGGCCGTTTGCTATTCTGGTTACGCTTTTCACGAGAGGTCAAAGGCAAGATTAAAGGTAAGTCACTGTATACCGTTACAGAAGCAATATCCCCACAAACAGCTTTATCAACCACAAGCGCCATTGACGGTGACCTTGTGCTAACCATTAGAGACCTAACCAGTGTGCAGCGTGTCTTGAGGTATCCTGACCTCCTAAGCGATGAGAGATTAGCGGAGAGCCTAGCCAGTGAGAAACGTCTAATCAAGAGGAAAGCAGAGTTAGAGAATGCAAAGGCTAATGAGGAACGTATAGCCAGGCAACGCGCACAAGCAACTAAAGACCTTGCTGATTGTCCTGATATGTGGTCATGTTGGGATATCGAGAAGAAAAGGCAATTTATCAGCATGGCAACGGAGAGTATCACGCTAGAAAAATTGGATGATAACACACTAAGGGTAGCATTCACGTGGTCACCTCTTATCGGGTTCCCTAGTGGTGATACACGCTTAAGACTTACTGAGATTGCAACAATACAAAGGAAACCAGAAAAGGTGACATGGCGGCAAGAAACCAGTACGCGTAACGATGTACACGGGTCTTGATCGGCTTCATTATCATGGGGCCACTCAGTGGCTATCTCTCAGATCGCTTCGGTGCGCGTCTGTTCTCGACGCTGGGCATGGTCATCCAGGCCGTGGCTTTCT
>Ga0207646_10007664_pt1 | contig 10930 bp, 14 predicted proteins | sample KBSK5502metaG_FD_184343 | JGI IMG/M metagenome (GOLD analysis project Ga0207646, IMG submission 184343) | Corn, switchgrass and miscanthus rhizosphere microbial communities from Kellogg Biological Station, Michigan, USA - KBS K5-50-2 metaG... | ecosystem: Host-associated > Plants > Roots >...
AACAGCGGTGATGGCAAGCTCCGGCAGGTGGATATCCACCTGAACAAGCGCTTCATCACTCAGTGGCTTGAAGACTAGTCCAGCCGAAAGCTTCCTTACCGACTGCCTGTTCCAACTCCGCCAGGTCCAAGAGCACGTGCTGGACGATCTGGTAAGCAGGTCGCTTGTGGCGGACAGGAAGAGGATCAGGGGTGCGCCAATAGAGAGACGGTTCATTGAAGAGAGCGGGAGACGGGGCTCGAACCTGCGACAGCCTGCTTGGAAGGCAGGGTGTCACGACTTCGCCGCTCGCTTCCTGTACATTGGCTTAGGAGGCGACTTCAACGCCCACATCTACATTTCATACAGCCGTGGCATAGGATGTTACGCACTCGTGTAGGCAGGAACTCACGGCCTGTTGTTCCTCTTCCAGCACTATACTACAATCCAAGGGCAAAGGCAAGTGCGCATATGATGTCCTTCAGAAGGAAGAATGGCGAACGGCTTCTTCTCAAACAGTGATCTGTGAAGAAAAGCCGTTCGCTCGCTAACATGGCCGCGTGACTAGTCCTGTGCGGGTTTGCGGGCGCGGATGAAGGCGCTGACGAACTTGCCATCTACCTGGGACCGTTCGGCCTCACCAAGTGCGGTGAGCGAAGCGCTCGCCCCGCCCTCCGCTATGTCTTGCAAGGTATAGCGGCGCGTCACCTCCACCTCGATGTCTGAGAACCCCACTGCATGAAGCAGGTTACGATAGGTCTCCTCCTCCAGGGCACCCGCGATACACCCGGCCCAGGATTCCATATCTAGACGGAGCGCCTGTGGGAGTCGGCCCTGGAAGACGATGTCCGAGACGGCAAAGCGCCCGCCGGGGGCCAACACGCGGTAGGCTTCGCGCAGCACCCTGCCCTTATCAGCCGAGAGGTTGATGACGCAGTTAGAGATCACAGCATCCACGCTCTCAGAGGGGAGCGGGATGTCCTCGATGATGCCTTTGAGGAAACGCACGTTCTCCAGTCCCGCCTCGGCCCGGTTGCGCTCCGCCAGTTCGAGCATAGCGTCGGTCATGTCAAGACCGTAGGCAAAGCCGGTGGGTCCGACGCGCCGCGCCGAGAGGAGCACATCGATGCCCCCTCCGCTGCCCAGGTCGAGCACACGCTCCCCAGGTTTGAGTTCCGCCAGGGCCGTAGGATTCCCACAGCCGAGCGACGCCAGGGCGGCTGCCACCGGGATCGTCCCCAGTTCCGCCTGGGTATAGAGGTCCGAGGTGATGACACTAGCATCACGAGTGTCGGTGGAGCAGCAGCTCGGCCCGCAACACCCCGCCGTTTGCTCTACCTCGACGACCGGCAAGGCTTTCCCATTCTCGACAGGGAGAGCGACAGCCGCAGTGGGCGTACAACAGGTAGGGCCGCAGCAGGGGTCAGTAGCGGCTGATTGTTCGGTTCCAAGGACCTGTAGGGCGGTCCTGGCATAGCGGGCGCTGACCTCAGCTCGTAACTGCTCGTCATTGGTTGGGACAATGCTCATCTCTCTTCTTCCTTTCGATCTGTCTGCCTGCGGCGAGGAACCCTGGATTCACTCGCCGCTCTCTCGGTTCTCTTCATAGAGACGGGGCAGTTCCAAAAAGGACGCACCCCTGCGACTCCGTGTTGGCATAATGAGTTCTTCAGCGCAACAGGCCGCTGTGACGCAACACTGGCAACGCGGTTGATAATCGATGATGTGGCCTCTCCTGTCCAGCTCAAAGTGGCAGCACTTCAGCAACTGTTGTTTGAGTTTTTCCCGCGCCCGCTGCACGCGCGATTTCGCGCCAGAAAAGGACAGGCCCATCCGCTTGGCCAGTTCCCGTTGGGTCAGCCCCTGATATTCGGTGAGGATCAGCGCCTGCCGGTCCAGCTCTGGCAGGCTCATCACCATTGCACGCACACTCGGCAAGAGTTCGCTCACGAGATCACCATCGGGCAGCTCTTCGGGAAGATCAAGCAACTCTGCCGCTTCGAGTGTAGTCTCATGCCTCCTACTACGGTAGACATCGATGATAGCGTTGCGCGTAATCTGATAGATCCAACCCTCCAGCTTCCTCACATCTTTGAGCGCGTCCATATGCTGGTGGATTTTGAGAAACACGTCCTGCAGGATATCCTCGGCGGTGTCCTCGTCGGAGACGCGCCGCCGGATGAACTGCTGCAAGGGAGTATGAAACTCCTCCCAGACCCGCTCGGTCGTCATGTTAGGCATATGCTGCACCCTTTCTCGGTCGCGGGCGTTGCTCGTCCAACCTGTTGCAAGGCACATCCCCAGCATAGCAACGCGCCTCCAACCCACCAGATGAAGCGCTGGAAGGCTGTTTCCGTGACGCCGTTGTCGGGCGTTCGTCTCACCGCCCGCAGGAGCCGGGCTTGCTCAGCCTCGCGCAGCATCTCCTGGTGGCGCTGTTGTTGAAGAAAGAACCTGATATCAGGTGGCATCATCGTATGTCCTCCTCTCGTGTTGATGCTTTGTACATAGAGAGACGGCGTTTTCGCCAAAAGGACGCGATATCCTTCATCTGGGATATCGATGGCGTGTCTCAGCTCGTGTTTGGCTGCTCCCCTGCCTGCAGGCTGAGAACCATCGCTTGCGCCGAGGCCGGACAGGCGCTCGTCCACTCCACCGAGCGGTGAACGGCTGGTGAGGCAGCGGCCCGTTCGATGCGGTGGAAGCCGAAGCGTGGAAAGTAATCAGCAGCAGTCTCCGTGAGCAGGTAGACTTCGTGAATACCCATCTGCCGTGCCATGGATAGAGCCGCCTGCACGAGCCGACTCCCCAGACCGTGGGAACGCCTGAGCGGGTCAACCGCTACGGAACGCAGCAAGGCCGTCGTTCCGTACCTCTCCAGAGCGCTACAGCCGACCACTTGCCCGGCTTGGCGCGCCACGACCGTTGTGGTCAGTACCTCTTCCAGCCCGGCCTGTGGCAGACCGCAGCGCTCCAGTAAGGCGATGATGACCGCAAGGTCCGCGGGGGACGCGCGCTCGATGACGCTCATAGACTGGTGCTACTTTCATCGGTGCATGCTTCCTCTTCTGCCTGCAGCGCCGCAAGGAGCAAGGTGAGAGCGCGCTGGACTCCCTCATGCTCCGGCAACGGGATGCGCTCCATCACACGCTCAGACAGACCGCCCAACGTTTGATTAAGGTCGCGCAAGCGCTGTTCGCCCACAGGCGTCAGCGAGAGACGCACCATCCGATGATCGCTCTGACTGGGCACTTTCTCGATCAGGCCCTCCTGCACCAGGTGCTCGACGGCTCGGCTCGTCCAGCTCTTGTCGAAGCCGACGCGCCGACTGAGTTCTGCCAGGGGAACCGGCCCGCTACGCCCCAGTTCGGTGAGCATGGTACACTGCGTCACGGTCGTTCCTGCACAGCAGGCTACGTTGGTGCGCTGTAAATGGGTATGCAGGCGGGCCACTTCCCGCAGGAGCGCGCCCGTCGTCACGCGCTGTTCCATCTTTCTGCTCCTCTCCCAATCGTTGCTACTCGCAACGATCTCTCTTCAAGCATACAGCAGGAGCAGTTCGTTGTCAATAGCAACGAATAAGAGACTTGCTCAACAAGACACGTTCCGGTCACCGAGTTCCTGTCAAACAACTTTAGAGCGAAGGAGGTTGAAGGGGAGAGTGTGTTTGATACCTGAAAATATGCGATCCACTTACTCAAAAAATACCCTCACGAGCGATATCTCCCAACGACCGCTGGGAGATACCCGTGCCAATCTGGGACTTCGCCTGAGAAGTAGAATGTCGCTGCAAACACTGTAGTTGGAAAGCGGTCTCCACGACGATGATCACGTCGCAGCCCGGATCGCATTCCCAGGCTCGTAGGCGCGCGCGGAACCCGAATCGCTGCCGCAGATGATCAGCAGCCTCTTCGTCGTCATTCCGTGTTCTCATCCTACTCCTGCCGGATAAATATCTCGATGCGCGCCGCAATCGCATCGCGCACCCGGCGGAAGATCGCCAGCCGTTCCTCCTCGCTCCCAGAGGCTTTGCTTGGGTCGGGGAAGCTCCAGTGCTCCTGGCGGCGGGCGCGCGGAAAGTACAGACACTCCTCGGCGGCCTCGTCACAGACCGTCACCACCAGGTCCATCGGCGGGGCATCGTTAAAGGCCTCGATTCCTTTCGCCCGGTGCCCGGCCCCCTCGCTGATGTCAATGCCCAGTTCCGCCATGGCCCTGATCGCCAAGGGATGCACGGCGCTGAACACCTGGTAGCGCGTCCCGCCACGCGCCCGCAGCAGTCCCTCAGCCATTTGTGAGCGCGACGAGTTGTGCGTGCAGAGAAACAGGACGCGATAAGGACTGGATGCAGTTGCTTCTGTCATTACAGTACTCCTTCAGCCGCCCGTGCGAGCCTGCTTTCATGACTCACGGGAGTTGTGCTTTCGTTGGAGGAGAGTCAACAAAAAACGGATGCGCGCGGTCAATTGTAGCGAGGTCTGTTCAAATGCTCGTAGCTGCTCGGCCTCAGACCCTTGCACCGTTGCCGGGTCGAGGAAACTCCAGTGAATGCGCTCCAGGTCGTCAGGGAAGGTGGGACATGTCTCCAGCACGCGGTCGCAGACGGTGATAACCGCGTCGAAGCGCTGGCCGCGGAAGACCTCGAAATGCTTGGGAACCGCGCGGCTCATATCGATGCCCAGGCGTTCCATGCAGCGCCGGGCCAGGGGATGCAACTCCTCGGCTGGCCGGCTTCCGGCGCTGAAAGCCTCCACGGTACCCCGGCTGAGATGGCGAAGCAGAGCCTCGGCCATTTGCGAGCGCGCACTGTTTTCCGTGCAGAGAAAGAGCACACGCAAGGGTGCCCGGTTGCCCGGCAGGCCTTGCGCCAGCGGCGCGGTCAGAGCAGCCGTTACCGCCGGGTGCAGCGTCTCTCCCGCCGCCAGGTAAAGCGCCTGAAAGCGCTCCAAGTCCAGGTGGTAGAAGACCGCGCGCTCGTCGGCAGCGCTGCGGCGTTCCGTCACCAGCTGTCCTTCGCGCAGTTGCCGCAGGTGATACGAGACCAGATTCTGGGGGAGAGAGAGCTGCTCGACCAGGTCCTGCACACGGTAGTCCGAGCGCGCAAGCGCGGTGAGCACATTCCACCGCACAGCATGTCCCGCCAGCTTCAAGACCTCTGGCGGCTGAACCAGCGTCTGTTCCATACTTTCCTCAAATCTATCAAATCAATTTGCATCAATTTACTTTGATATAAATATACCGGGGAGAGTAGAAGAATGCAAGAGGAGGAAGACATCCATGACATTTGTCATACCCAAATCCCGAGGAATTTCACTTCCGCGCTGTCTGTTCCACCGCTATACTTTTCAGTAGATGCAGATGGCACCAGAGGAATGCAATCTTATTCTTGATAAGTGATGAACATACCGGCTTGAGCGCTGGGCCTGGTTTCCCATGGCCCCTTATCACAGGGGTACAGCGGTCTGAAAGGAACACCCGTATGATCGATGGATTTCGTCTCTCGTTCTTCCTCCCCCTCGTGGTACATGCGCTGGCGGGACTCACGACGGGCGTGACCGGGGTGGTGGCTTTCCGCGCGCCCAAAAGGCGTGGGGGCCATCATCGCTGGGGGACGTATTATCTATGGACCTATATGGTCGTGTTTGTCACCGCGATCATCCTCTCGGTCCAGCACTGGCAGGCCGATGCCTATCTTTTTGCCCTGGCTACGCTCGGCTATGGATTGGCTCTGAGTGGATATGCCGCGCGGCGCTTTCGCCGGGAACCCCGGCTGATGCGCTGGTTGGGCAAGCAGTGGGCGGTGGCTCACATTGTCGGGATGATTGGGTCGTACATCGTCCTGTGGACGGCCTTTTATGTGGATAACGCCCACCTGATTCCAGGCTTGAACCAGCTCCCGCTACTCGCGTTCTGGGTACTTCCCACCGTGATTGGAATCCCGTTCATCATCGTGTCCATCTCACGCTTTGTTCCGAACAGGGGCTCGCCATCTTCCCAGTTCCATGCGGGAAGGAACACGGCGCCCATGGAGGCGGGAGATGGCCGCCCATCTCGTGAGGAGGAAAGGGTATGAATCTGTCACATCACGGGCAACAGCAGGAGCCTGAGAGCACATCGAGTGACGCGCCTCTCGTTGTTCCTCTGGACAGGCTTGATCGGACGTCGCTCCCGGTCGCCGGTGGAAAGGCCGCCAACCTGGGTGAACTGATCCAGGCGGGTTTCGTCGTGCCGGCGGGCTTCTGCGTGACCACTGCCGCCTATGAGCGCCTCTCAACTCTTGCCGGGCTCGACACCTATCTTGCGGGACGAGAGGCCGCCGACCGCTCGGACAGCGCGCGCCAGATCGAGCTGGCAACAGCTAACCGCACCGCCTTGATTCAGACAGCGATGCCGCCAGAGGTCATCGAAGCCATCACAAGAGCCTACCAATCCCTCTCTGCGGGCTCGCCTGTCCCGGTCTCCGTCCGTTCCTCTGCAACTGCAGAAGACCTGCCAGAAGCCTCCTTTGCCGGCCAGCAGGAGACCCTGCTCAATGTCATCGGCATCGAAGCGGTGCTTGCTGCCGTCCAGCGCTGCTTCGCGTCGCTATGGACGGACCGCGCAACGCAGTACCGCAGCAGTTTGGGCATTGCCCCTGGGAGCGTGCGCCTGGCGGTGGTGGTACAGCGGATGGTCGAGGCCGAGGTGGCCGGCGTCCTCTTCACGGCCAATCCCCTGACCGGGAAACGTCGTCAAGCGGTGATCGACGCCAATCCCGGCCTGGGTGAGGCCGTCGTGTCCGGCGCAACCAACCCGGATCACTTTGTGGTGCAGACCGCCACGGGCGAGATTGTTGAGCGCCACCTGGGCGACAAGCAGATCATCATTCGGGCCGCAGCGGGAGGGGGAACCGAGAGAATCGAGGCAGGCGCATCCCGAGCGCGAGCCTGTCTCTCCGATGAGCAGCTTCACACACTCGCGGCACTTGGGGCGCGGGTGGAAACGCTATATGGAACTCCCCAGGATATCGAGTGGGCCATCGATGCCTACGGCCAGGTGTTCTTGCTCCAGGCACGACCAATTACGACCCTGTTTCCCCTGCCCGAGAGCGCTCCGTCCACGGATGAGGACCTGCGCGTCTACCTCGCTTTCGGCGTGCAACAGGGCACCTATCGTCCTTTCACGCCCATGGGACTTTCCGCGCTCCGGCTCCTCGCCTCCGGATTCCTGGCGCTCATTGGCTCCCCACTGCGCAATCCGCTGATTGGTCCTCGCTTCGTCGTGGAGGCTGCCAGTCGTCCGTTCTTCGATGTCACTGCTGCCTTACGCAGCCCGTTTGGGCGTCGCTTCCTTCTCGAAGCCATGCGCGAGGCGGAGGTCCACGCGGCCGCCAGCTTCGAGCAACTTGTGAACGACCCTCGGCTCTCGCTCCGTACTATGTCTCGACGCGCGTTTGGACGTGCGCTCGTGCTCCTGCTTGCACGCACCAACTTGCTCTGGTATCTGCTGCAGGCCTTCTTCGCACCGCAAGCGGCAAATCGGCGGGTGCAGCGCTTCGTAGAACATCTCCACAAGGCCTCCCAGGTCGATGCGCGAGATGATGCCGCGGCTCGCCTTGCCGAAGCGGAGCGTCTCCTGCTGCGCTGCCTGCACCTGGCCTTTCGCGTCTCACCCGTGATGCTGGCGGGTATGCAGAGTTTTGCCCTGGCCCGGCGGTTGCTCGGTGAACTCGCCACAGAGAGTGAGTGCCTGATCATCCTGGGCGGTTCGCCGACCAATCCCACCACTCAGATGAACCTGGCCTTGTGGAGTTTTTCTCAGAAGATCAGGGAACACGCGTCGAGCAGGCAACTGCTCCAGAGCTTGCCTCCTGAGCGGCTCGCCCAGGACTATCAGCAAGGACGCCTGCCCGCTCCCCTGCAACAGGGCCTCGCGCGCTTCCTGCAGGAGTATGGCCACCAGAGTGTCTGTGAACTCGACCTGGGTGTACCGCGCTGGTCAGAGGATCCCAGCTACGTGCTTGCGCTCCTCACCGGCTACCTGGACGTGGAAGAGGGCACAGCCGCGCCGGATCTCCAACTACAACGCGCCAGGCGCGCGGCACACGAGATGATCGCAACGCTTGCGGATCGCGCCAGGCAAAAATACCGGATCCGCTGGCGGCTGGTACGCTTTCTTCTCTGGCGCGCCCATACGCTGGCAGGCTTCCGCGAGATGACCCGCTTTTTCGCGGGGCTCTTGCTGGCGCAGGCGCGCCAACTCCTCCGGTTAGTTGGAGAGGAGTTGGCGCGCGCCGGGAGGCTGAACGAAGCCGCGGATATCTTCTTCCTCACGCTTTCCGAAGTACACGCGGCCCTTTCCGGGGCGGATCTGCGGGAGCGTGTGCGCGATCTACAAGCGACGTTCGCACGGGAACTCAGGCGCCGTTATGTGCCACTCGTCCTGCTCTCGGATGGCACCGAACCTCTGACTCAGATGCAGAAAGGCCAGAGCGCTGTCCGGGAAGCCGGGACATTGCAGGGAACTCCTGCGTCCCCAGGGCGGGTGACGGCGATCGCGCGGGTCGTCCTTGATCCTCACGATGCCCATCTGGAGCCGGGCGAGATCCTGGTTGCTCCCTCGACCGATCCGGGTTGGACACCCCTGTTTCTCAAGGCATCGGGACTGGTGATGGAAGTGGGTGGAGCGATGGCGCACGGGGCGATTGTGGCCCGCGAGTATGGCCTTCCCGCTGTGGTTGGCGTGGCGGGTGCAACCGAGCGGATTGCGACTGGCAGCCGCCTGACGCTTGATGGCACCACTGGGGCGGTCCTGATCGAGTCGAACGCTTGAGACAGGGCTGCCGTGACGAAGCGGTGCTACAATGAGGTCGTGAAAAACGTTCGTTTTGCCACCGGCAAAAAGGAGGCACCAGGATGCAGATCAGCCAGGGCCACAGGACACGAACAAAGGAATCGGAAGCTGTCCGCCCAGGTGGCAGGCACTGTCGATGATCACCCTCAAGAGCGAACTGGCAAAGCAGCTGGTCACGGAGGAACCCGACCGCTGCGCACAAGAACTCGCGGAGATTGAGCGCGTGGCGCGCCAAACGCTGCGTGAGGTGCGCGAGGCGGTGGCCGGCTACCGACAGCCGCATCTCTCAAGCGAACTGGAGGGAGCGCGGCAGCTCCTCTCCGCTGCCGGGATCGAGGGAGAGGTCGACTCCATCCAGCAGGTACTTCCACCGGCCGTAGACGCGGCGCTCGCCTGGACGGTGCGCGAAGGGGTGACCAACGTGATCCGGCACAGCCGCGCCCGGCGCTGTCACATTCGCGTGACCCACAAGCATGGCATGATCGAAGCTGAGGTGCTGAGCGATGGAGTCCGACGGGAACTGGGAGGAAGCACGGCTCGTCCCGGTCTGGGACTGGCCGGCCTGCGGGAGCGGGTGAGCGCGTTGGGTGGGCGGATGGAAGCAGGCCTGCTCACCTTGCAGGGCCAAGAACGCTTTCGCGTCCGTGTGGAGCTGCCCATCGAGCGAGGGAGGAAGTTCCCGACCATGCGGGAGGAACACGCATGATCCGAGTCCTGTTAGCGGAAGACCAGGCCATGGTGCGCGGCGCGCTTTTGGCACTGCTCTCGCGGGAGCGGGATATCGAGGTCGTGTCCGAGGTGGCGCGAGGCGATGAGGTCGTGCCAGCCGCGCTGGCGACTCAGCCGGATATCGCGCTGCTCGATATTGAAATGCCGGGTGGCGATGGGCTCACGACCGCACAAGCACTGCACAAGGCGCTCCCGACCTGCCGATGCGTGATCCTGACGACCTTTGGGCGCAGCGGCTATCTGCGGCGGGCCATGGAGAGCGGAGCCGTGGGGTTTCTGCTCAAGGATGACCCGGCCTCTGAATTGGCTATCGCCCTGCGACGCGTGATGGCAGGCGAGCGGGTGGTCGACCCTGAGCTGGCTCTCTCCGCCCTCTCAGAAGGCAGCAATCCCCTCACTCCCCGCGAACGTGACGTGCTTTCGGCATCGCTCTTTGGGGCCAGCCTGGCAGAGATCGCCGCACGGCTGCTGCTCTCAGAGGGAACGGTCCGCAATCACCTCTCGACGGCCATGCAGAAACTGGGCGCCCAGAATCGCATGGAAGCGGCGCGATTGGCTGAGCAAAAGGGATGGTTATGAGCTGGCGAGATGATGGTGGGAACGTGGCAGCTTCGCAGGATTGATGCTCCCAGAAAAGAGCTGAAAAGAAGGCTGAGATCCTGGCCACCCTCCCTCTGAACATCGTTTTATTCCCCTGGCCACTCCCGCCACTCCTGTATCGCCCTGGCGTGCAGGGCGTAATGGCTGTAGGTATCGAGCCGCAGACGATGCCGGAAGGGCGTCTCCTTGGTGAAGTGCTCTTCGGGCACACTTTGGAGATAGTCGAGGAGCCGGCGGTGCGTTTCCTCCAATTGTCTCAGGACCTCGGAGAGCGCCATGTCTCGTTTCTGTTCCGCTATCTGCGCATTGAAGGCATCGATGCCGCCGAACTTGGTGTATCGCGGTGGTCTGCCTCCGGTGAGGATGAGCGGCAAATACTTCAAGGCCTCCTCCTCCCAGGTGGTCACATGCGCCAGGATATCTTTGACCGACCACTCGCCCATGACGCCAGGCTCTGTGAGCTGTGCCTCGGACAAGGCGACGTAGGACTCCTTGAACGCCGTCCAGGCCTGCTCCAGTTTCTGAAACAACAGTTGTTTCTTCATGATTCAGCTTGTGCCTCCTTCCGAGTGATAGTGGGTGGCGAGCGTAGTATCATTCCGCCGGTCGCTCTTCTCCGGTTCGTAAGGCCTGTCTCTGTCTGCCCGCAGGGACCGGCCTGCTCCCCGATCCGTCGGCTTGCTGTGCTTTCCAGCGTGCATACGCCAGTGGGAGGCAGACGGCGCAGGGACGGTACCCGGCGGCCCGCGCGTGCTCTTCGGTGAGGAAGAAGACCCGGTGGGTGACATAG
>Ga0207646_10007666_pt1 | contig 10927 bp, 9 predicted proteins | sample KBSK5502metaG_FD_184343 | JGI IMG/M metagenome (GOLD analysis project Ga0207646, IMG submission 184343) | Corn, switchgrass and miscanthus rhizosphere microbial communities from Kellogg Biological Station, Michigan, USA - KBS K5-50-2 metaG... | ecosystem: Host-associated > Plants > Roots >...
CGCCATGCAAAGTGCGCAACGACCCCGAGAGCCAGGGACTAAAGCTGATCGCAGAACTTCCACTTTAGTTCGGTTCAACATGAACTGAAAAAGAAACGAAAGAGAGGATCATCACAGGTCGACCAACTTGACCGCTTTGCTACAAGAGCTCAGGGCGATGGCGCGGCCAATGCCGCTCCCTGCACCAGTAATGACAGCTGTCTTTCCGTCGGGACGGAATTCGCCTTGCGCGCTCAAAGGGAGACACCTCGTTTCCAGGGAATGAAATCCTCCTGCGACTTCAACTCAGCTTTGGTGCGAGTTTCGCCGCTGGCAACGGAAATCACAAGATCGAGAACGCGTTCGCCCATCTGTTCGATTGTCGATTCGCCGGAAATAATGGAGCCGGTATCAATGTCAATGATGTCGGGCATGCGCGAGGCCAGGGTTGAGTTCGTGGAGAGCTTAATGACTGGCGTGATGGGGTTGCCGGTCGGCGTGCCGAGGCCGGTGGTGAATAGAACGACCGAAGCGCCAGCTCCGACCTGCGCAGTCACGCATTCGACATCGTTGCCGGGAGTGCATTGAAGGTTGAGGCCGGGTTGCGTGGAATAATCGGGATAGTCAATGGCCGCTGTGACGGGCGACGTGCCGCCTTTCTTGGCTGCGCCTGCGGATTTCATAGCGTCGGTGAGCAGCCCATCGCGAATGTTGCCGGGACTGGGATTAAGCGCAAAGCTCGCTCTCACGGCGTTAGCTCGCTTTTCGTATTCGCGCAAGAGGTAGATAAAACTGTCCGCGACTTCGCGCGAAACGGCACGATCAATCAGTTCCTGCTCGACACCGCAGAGTTCGGGTAATTCGGAAAGAATGGTGCGCGCACCCAGCGCGACAAGCAGGTCAGATGTGTGACCGATTGCCGGGTTGGCCGAAAGACCGGAAAAACCGTCGGAGCCGCCGCACTTGAGACCGACACACAAATGCGAAAGATCGGCGGGAGTGCGGCGGGCTTTGTCGGCTTCGATAAGGCCGAGGAAGGTCTGCTCGATTGCGTCTGAAAGCATGGCGAACTCTGATCCGCTTTTTTGCTGCTCGAGAATGACAAGAGGCTTGTTGAAACTGGGGTCGCGACGTTCGATCTGCTTGCGAAGAATGTCAATCTGAGCGTGCTGGCAGCCGAGGCTGAGCACGGTCGCCCCGGCAACGTTAGGATTGTGCAGATATCCGGCGATCAGCCCGCAAAGGTTGTTCGAGTCCTCGCGCGTGCCGCCGCATCCGCCTTCATGCAAAAGGAATTTAGTGCCATCAACATTGGGAAAGACGCGCGAGGCGGAGGAGGCGTCGCTTCTTTCTGACAGAGAACCTCTTGCCGGTCGGCCTTCGCGGTGCGCTTTGACCAGTTCGGCGACTTGGCGGCGATAGAGTTGCGGCGGAGCAAAGCCGAGTTCCTCTTCGAAGGCCTGCCTCAGGTTCAAGATATTGCGGTTTTCGCAGAACACAAGCGGCGCGACCAGCCAATAATTGCGCGTGCCGACCTGGCCATCGGAACGCGGATAGCCCATGAACTTCCGTTGCTTCCAGCGGGAAACATCGGGTGCCCGCCAGTGGAATTCGTGCTGTTTGTCACGATACTCGTCCGATTGATGATGCAAATTGGCGGTAGTCAGCAATTCTCCGCGGCGAACGGGCTGCGACGTCTTGCCAACCAGAACGCCGTACATTGTGACTCGGGCGCCAGCCGGCAAATCTTCGGTCACGAACTTCTGCTTGGCAGAAACGCTCGAGATCAGCGTGAATTTGTCGCCATTGTGTTCGACGGTTTCGCCCTGGCCCAGATCGGTCAGGGCAATGAGCACGTTGTCGCGCGAATCCAGCTGAAGCACGAAAATGTGCTGGGCGGTGATGTGGGCCATTGAATTGATCGGCTTGACCATTTCCTCAAGTATTAATATTCCCGCCGCCCACCTGATTTTGTCCGAACCAGGATCTGCAAGACAAACGCTATTTCAATCATATATCATGAGCGTTATTGATTTTGCAATCATTATATGCGATTCTAGCGTACGTGAGCGGAGTGCCTCTGGACCGAATCAATGACAATTCTCACACGCCGCCGTGCAATACATAGACTTGGCGACCTGCGCGCCAATTCGCAGGGCCCACCAATTGCAGTCCAAAGGCCGCTCATTCGAGTTCGACACAGCTGCTTTGCCCCAGCTTCATTCGAATTGGAATAGATTCGCATGTGCTGTTGTTGTCTCCCTGTGCACTGACGGAAATGGAAGACTTGACGAATGTCGCCTAGATCAAACTACGACAAATACCCCTGTACTCCCGTGAGCACCAGCGCGGCGTATTGCTGGGTGGGGTGGCGGAACATCATTGATCGATTGAAGCCTTGTTCGGCAGAGAGCCGATGCACTCTCGCTGTTGAATGCTACCCCGGTACTTTTGAAGGATCGATCAAAGACGCGCTGGTCGAGGGTTTGGGTCCTACTGAAGTTGTTTATACCCCGGACTTGCTGAAAGCGCCGAACTGTGTGGACAAGATGTTGGCCCCGGTTCTGGGCGATGACCCAGTCTTCGGACACATGAACGACATCGGTCTCGAAGCATTTTTCGAGGAGGCAAAGCTCGGTAAGGCACGGCAGAAAGTCGCAAGCTGGCAGCAAGGATTACTGCTCGTGGTCGGCGTCGGCGCGTCGATCGTTTCGCTACAGCCGGATGTCCTTATTTACGCCGACTTGGCGCGCTGGGAGATACAAGGCCGGCAGCGCCGAAATGAGATCTCAAATTTGGGCACAGACAATATCGAGGAAAGTCCGAGTCTGAAATATAAAAGAGCCTTCTTTGTTGACTGGCGCGCCGCCGATCGCCTCAAAAGGGAACTCCTGCCGAAAGCCCATTTCTTCTTAGACACAAACAGTTCCACGCCAAAGCTCGTGGCTGGCGATTGCGTGCGAGCGGGCATCAAGACAGTCGCGAGTCGGCCCTTCCGCGTGGTGCCTTACTTCGACCCCGGCCCGTGGGGCGGGCATTGGATGGAAGAGGTATGCAACTTGCCGAAGGACGCACCGAATCATGCTTGGTGTTTCGATTGCGTTCCCGAAGAAAACAGCTTGCTTCTTGGCTTTGGCGATCTGCAAATTGAGTTGCCTGCGATTGACCTGATCTTTCTTCATCCCCGTGAATTACTCGGAGAGTATATTTACAGCCGATTTGGCGCAGAGTTTCCGATCCGTTTTGATTTCCTGGACACGATGGGCGGCGGAAACCTTTCCCTGCAGGTCCATCCGCGTATGGAATACATTCGCAAGCAGTTCGGAATGGATTACACGCAAGATGAAAGTTACTACTTGTTGGACGCTGGCGAGGATGGCTCCGTTTATCTCGGCCTGAAGAAGGGAATCGATCGAGAGGCAATGGTCGGCGAACTGCGGCTCGCACACGACGGTGGGCCGTCGTTTGGTGCAGAAACTTATGTGAATAAGTTTCCTGCCAAGAAGCACGATCACTTCCTGATTCCAGCTGGAACGATTCACTGTTCGGGAAGAAACAGCATGGTGCTCGAAATCAGCGCGACCCCGTATATCTTCACGTTCAAGCTTTGGGATTGGGGGCGGTCCGGCCTAAATGGCTTGCCGCGGCCGATTCATCTTAACCATGGAATCGCAAACATCGCCTGGGACCGGCAAACGGACTGGGTGCAGCGGAACCTGATCAACCGAATCGAGTTTTTGGGTAAAGGCGCAGGTTGGACCGAGGAGCGAACGGGGCTGCACGAGCTGGAATTTATTGAGACACGCCGGAATTGGTTTACAGGTAAGACGCCGCTCGATACACAAGGCACGGTAAATGTCCTGAATCTTGTGGAGGGCAGGGAAGCAATCGTAGAAAGTCCGAAGCGCGCATTTGATCCATTTGTAGTTCACTACGCAGAAACCTTCATCGTGCCTGCGGCGGTGGGCGCGTACACGATTCGTCCCGGCAGAGAATCCGAGGGATCTAAGTGCGGAACAATCAAAGCCTTCGTACGATCGGGACAGATGTGATCTCTTAAGTGCGACTCCACAATCGTCGGAACAGAGTTCAGCGCGATGTCAAGTACAAGGTTTGTAGGAGGAAGTATGCGCGTAGCGGCCGCAACTGAGAACGCTGATGTTGGGCAAGCAAAGGCGCAGTCGCTCAGCTACGTCGTATTCCTGGCTGCGACCGCTGCCATTTCAGGATTTCTCTTTGGCTTCGACACTGCGGTTATCAACGGAGTCCTGCTTCTCCTCCGCCTCCAATTTACGCTCTCGAACCTGCAAACTGAAATCGCGGCAAGTTCGCTCCTGCTGGGTTGTCTGCTCGGCGCTGCCGGCGCAAGTATGATCGGCGACCGCTACGGGCGTCGCAAATCGCTGATTGCTTCGGCTCTGTTATTTGCGCTTTCTTCGGTCGGTGCGGCGCTAGCGACCACAGTCACGCTCTTTTCTGTGGCTCGCCTGTTCGGAGGTCTCGCGATCGGCCTAGCCTCCGTGCTCACGCCTGTCTATATTGCGGAGATTTCGCCTTCAAGAAATCGAGGAACGCTCGTCTCGCTGAATCAATTGGCGATAGTCGTTGGCATCCTTTCAGCGTATCTGGTCAATTGGCAGATCGCTCGCCTCGGAGCGAGCTCCTGGCGGTGGATGTTGGCTGTCGCAGCGATTCCATCACTCGCGTTTCTGTTTGGACTGCTTCTGATTCCTGAGAGCCCGCGCTGGCTGGTCACCAGAGGCCGCCACGATGAAGGTGAACGCGTTCTGTCCCGAATCTTCGGCGAGCAGGCCGCGAAGGAACAGATCGAGGCTGTCGAACAAGCTGTAGCGGGCGAGGAGGGGTCATGGCATGAGGTGCTTTCGCCGAACATGCGCAAGCGTCTTGCAGTGGGAATGTTGCTCGCGCTTTTTTCGCAGATTACCGGAATCAACACCGTGCTCTACTACGGCGCAATCATCGTTAGCGAGCACTTCCCCGGACAGTCGACGAGCATGGCACTGATCGCAAACGTGATTATCGGAACCGTCAATTTCTTGCTGACCATTGTCGCCATGGTCTTTCTCGACCGCTGGGGGCGGCGGGCGATTTTGATGATCGCGAGCGGCGGGATGGGAGTCGCGCTCGCATATCTCGTGATTGGCTTGAATGTTCCCGGATTCTCGCCCTTACTGATGCTGGCCGGCATTCTGCTTTATGTCGCCTTTTTCGCCCTTGGCATGGGTCCGGGTCCCTGGCTGATCATCTCCGAAATCTTCCCCACAAAGGTACGAGGTCGTGCCGCCTCCATCGCGACGTCAATTCTCTGGTCGGGCACACTGCTGGTCACGCTTACATTTCTCGGCTTGGTGAAGGTTCTCAACCTCTGGGGAACATTTGCGATCTACGGCGCGCTTTCCTTTGTTTGTCTTATCTTCGTTTGGAAGATGGTTCCTGAAACGAAAGGTCGCACGCTCGAGCAGATTCAACAGGCGTGGAGCAAGTAGAACTGGGTTCTTTTCAAACTGGAATACTTCGAGGAGTCATCTTCAGGTGAAAGCCTTAGCCATTGATTTTGGGGGAACACACGCAACGTGCGGTTTGGTCGAAGACCGTGTCGTTCTTGCGCATGAGACGATTGATACAGATTGTGCGAAGAGCCTTCACGCAGTGCTGCCGCGGATTCGTGATGCGTGCCGCGGACTCATGCAAGGGAGAGAACTTTCACCCGGTGACATTGCGGGCATAGCAATCGGATTTGCCGCACTTGTTGATTCCCGCGTGAACCGAGTCCTCTCAACCGACGGCAAGTATGAGGACGTCAAAGACATCGATCTTGCGAAATGGATCCACGAAAATGTTGGCTTGCCAGCACGAATTGAGAACGATGCGCGCATGGCCCTGTTGGGAGAATCCTACGCTGGCGCGGCGCGTGGCTTTACTGATGTCGTAATGATGACGTTAGGCACTGGCATTGGCGGCGTGGCAATGATCGAGGGGAAGTTGCTTCACGGAAAGCATGCGCAAGCAGGTTGTTTGGGCGGGCACATTCCGGCAGTATTCAATGGACGGCCATGCGCTTGTGGGGCGGTCGGCTGCGCAGAAGCTGAAGCGAGTGGCTGGTCACTTCCCTTGATAGTAAGGGATTGGCCCGGAGCTACAGATAGCGCTTTGTCGAGATATTCGAACGTCGGGTTCAAAGAGCTTTTTGAAGAAGCTGCAAGTGGCGACAAGGTGGCCGTTGCGATCCGCGACCGCTGTTTGAACATCTGGGCGGCCACTGCCGTCGGGCTGGTTCATGCGTACGATCCGGAGATGATTGTGATCGGCGGCGGTGTAATGAAGAGCGCAGACGTTATCATTCCTTACCTCGAATCCTACGTGCACAAGTATGCGTGGACACCCTGGGGCAAGGTTCAAGTCTGCGCCGCCGAACTGGGAAACAATGCCGTGCTTATGGGAGCAGTTCCGCTTTTGTCACAAGACATCGCAGCCAATGAATAAACGTCTTGAAGTTTTTGAGGTTTACGTTGATGCCGACTGGAGATCTCATGAGACGCGTGATGAACTTGTTGCTGCTTACTGTTTCTTTGCTCGTACCTCTCAACGCGCAAACTTACGAACCAACCTGGGGCTCGGTCGATAAGCGCCCCATACCTGCCTGGTTCAGCGACGCGAAGTTCGGAATTTTCATTCACTGTGGCCGCCAGTCAACTTGTGCTGCGGTCGCCATCGGGCGGTGCTGGTTGCAATAACAACCGTTTCGCGCGGCGGGTCTTGTTAGCTCTTCCTTCTGGCTCATTGAGGAGGGGTTTTTCAAGCTCTCTAGCCACTCTCCGCGTGGAAACTCTGCCTCGTTGTTCCACCAGTTCTAAAAGTTCTTAATAACCACTCTAAATTCGTTAGGAAGAGGAAGACAGCAATCTGGTGTTGTCGGCACTTGTCGGGCAGGATCATTCCTGCACGGGTACCCGTCGAAAGGACTGGCCGCCGTCCTTGGATTCCCACAGGATTGGACCGGAACGATCCATCGTTGTAGCCAGGACACGAGAACCAGACTCATTCGCAAGTGCCACCGATGAGACTGTGTAAATCACATCAGAGCCGAAGGTTGCCAAACACCAGTTCTTCCCCTTGTCATCCGTGATGAAGAGACCGCTGTTGGTGACAAGGAAGACTGAGTGGGGATCGCTTTGCGGAAACTCAATCTGATAGAGTTCCAGCTTCTTCTGCCGTCGATCAACTGGTTCGTCTTAAGCGTCCCGGAGTGGCAACGAGGTTGGAAGTTTCTGCGTAATCTCGGCGGCGGACCATGTGCGCCCATTGTCGCTAGATTCGACGACTCCAGCTGTGGTCACGCCAAGAACCAGTCCCTCATGTTCAGCTACCGTCGTTCCAACAATTAGGTCGGTGGAGAACAGTTGCCAGTTATCGCTGCCGTCGTGGGAAACATAAACTCCTGGCCACGGTGTGTCCTGGGAATCGAATGCTCTAGCTCGGGCGTACAGTCTCAAGCCGTTTGTGCTGCGCACGTTTTGTCCGAGGAAATCAAAGCCGTACTCCACGTGCGTAATGACGGTCTTCTTCGGAGAGAGTTCAAGACCTCGTTCTTGCAGAAAATGCTCGACCAGGGGCTTGATTTCTCCTTCCAGTAATTCTTTCGATTTGCTGGTGATGACGAAGTCATCCGCGTAACGGACGAGATTGACACAAGGCTTCTCACCTCCAAGGGACTTGAGACGTTTTCCTGCGGGATATTTTTCCCGCAAGAGTCGTTCAAGGGCGTCCAGCGCGCAGTTAGCGAGCGCAGGAGAGATAATTCCACCCTGGGGAGTCCCGTCCGTTGTTTCGTGAAGGACGTGTTTTTCCATGTACCCAGATTTCAGCCACTTTTGGAGAATGACTCGGTCGATCGGGACGTGAGCCAAAAGCCAATGGTGTGAAATCTTGTCGAAACAGGACTTGATGTCGCCCTCCAGAATCCACTGCAATGGGTCGATGACCTGGCGCTTTTGATACCGAGTGTCCCGTTCAAAATAAAGGAGTTTGCCTATTTTGGTTTTGGCATTACTCTGCATTCTCTGCCAATCCGGGCACAAAGAAGCACATTTATATCTCACACCTGGGAGACATTTTCGAGACCATGGGAGGTTGATACAAAACTCACTTTTTCGAAGCTCGCGCCGAACTGAACTCCACGTATCCTCGCGCCTCCGCCAGCCGTATTAGCAGGTGAAAGCAGTTCTTCTATGGACGAAGAATTGACAAGCTTGCAGGAGGAAGAAATGAACTTCAAAGGACAGACTGCCCTCGTAGTAGGTGGAAGCCGCGAGTTTGGTCGAGTCATCGTTGAAAGCTTGGTCGCAAGTGGAATGACTGTCACCGCCGTAGCTCGGAATCGAAAAAGTCTTGAAGATCTGGCACAAGACACCTCGGCAACGATCGTCGTTGCTGATGCCACTGACGAGGAAGCAAAGCGAATCCTCTCGGAGACTAAACCGAATCTGCTCGTCTTAAGCGGAGGTACGATGTTGGACCTTCGGCCACTGCAAGCAGACAGTCTGAGTTGCAGAGAAATCCGGCTGCATTATCCGTGAAAATCGCAAGAAATTGCCGCAATTAGGCGACTCTTGCACGCGAACCGGACCGAAGAAAGTGTCGCGCAGAACTCTGCTGACAACCTTTGCAGCGTTTTTCTCTGGATGGCAGACGTTCAGTCCGGTTTTCAACCACTCCATCCGGCGAATCGCATGCGATCACAAACCAATTCCAGGTGGGCAGCAGGTTGTGAACGAGTATTGCCCGTAATCCAGCTGGATAACAGACTTCGCCGCAATATGTCGAAGCACCTCCGACTCGCCGTTCCGGTCAACTCTTCGCAGTCGATGCACAATAAGTAGGCTTTTACCTCAGCCTCGACGATGCCAGTACCACTGCGCTGACGTAATAGAGCTTCTGCTTCTTCGCCCTCCCCGAACGCATCTAACAACCAGAGGCATTCATATGAAGCGATTTTCTCTTGTGGCGATCAGCTTGATTGTGCTGGCAGCGATTTCTGCCACCGCTTCGCCCAATCCGAGTTCCGCGAAGGTGCCAGCGTTTCCGGGTACTCTGGCGAGTGCGCGCTATGTCTACGTTGCCTCCTATGACGGAGATCAGTTCGATCGAAACCTGCTTCCCGAAGATCGGGAGGCGATAAGCGCTGTGCAGGACTCCATTCAGAAGTGGGGCAAGCTGACACTCGTGTACCGGCCCTCCGACGCCGACATCATCATCCTAGTGACGAGCCGACCCTCCGAAGATCTGATGGCCGTGTATGATGCACATCACTCGAGTGGCAATTTTCTCTGGCGCGTCATGGGACGCGACGGTCTCCAGTCCGGCGAAACTCCGCTGGTCACGCAATTTGAGAAGGGATTCGAGAGCGTGCAGGAGAACAAGTAAGTGCCGCTTCGTGTGGTATTCGACTAGTTCTTTGGGCGTCAGGCAATTGAATTCCTTCAGGGAGTTTCCATAAACAATTGCATCATCACTGTCGTCAATGGACAAAACAACGCTACTGTCGGGGCTTGTGCAAACCAAATAGCGATGGCCGTAAACAGGTACCAGGGCCGCCGTAGGCTGAAGAGCGAAACCTTCTTGCGCCAAAGTGTCCGTTAACCCTATACGGTCTTTGCTCACATCTTCAATCAGCCGCCTGACGATCCCCAGGTCTCGTTGATATGAATAGACCCCTACCCATTGACGCGCGGGCTCACCGCAATTGGCATACACATTCAGAGTCGGGAGATCAGTTCCATTCATCGCACGGAGAAGGACGCGGAAATCCTGGGGGAACTGTGTTCCGAGAAGACCCTGGAACTCCGCGATTTTGTCATCAGATAGACCCAAATTCCAACGAGTTCATGGTTGGAACTGGAACCCGCGATATGTGAGGATTGACCGGTCAATCTGCCCTGCCGCAGGGAAGACCTGCATCAGCCGGCCAGATCGAACTTCGGAAGTATGAAGCGACGCATCCTTTGGACGTGCCGCCCCAGCCACCTCCGGCGCACCGAATCGATGCGGTTCAGCTTCAGCGTGAAGCCGACGAACTGTTTAGCTTGGCTCAGTCGATTCCAACCGACATCAATTCCGTTGCGAAAGGAATTCTGCCTAAAGATGTTTTGGAAGAGCTCAAGCGAATTGAAAAGCTCTCGAAGCGTTTGCGGGGAGAGATTGGGCCGTAAACCCTAAACGCGGCTGGACAAGAAAACAGGCCACCGTCCAAGCCCGGTAGCCTGCCAAATCCGATCAGCTTACAGACCGCTAGAACTTAAGCTTCAACTGGAACTCGATCGCGCGCGGCGCACCGAGCGCGTTCACGCCCGAGCCCAGCCCGAGACGGAGGCTGTTGCCCAGGCCACGGTGCTCAATCGAGCCGGTCGTGCCGTTCGGGGAGCCCGGGGTCCCGTCTAGAATGCTGCTGAAGGGAACTGCCGCTCCGTCGAAGTTGGAGAAGTTGAACAGATTGAAAAAGGAAATGCCTGGCCGTATCTCGACCCTTTCCTTGATCTTGTAGCCCCAGCTCAAGCTCAGATCGAAGACCCTCAGCCAGGCCTGTCCGATCGCGCCCGGCGGAGCAAGAGTCAATGGCCCGAATGGCGCCGTGGCAGTCGGTGTACTCCCGCCCATTACGCCACCCAAAGACTGCAGCTGGGCTAGCGTGAATAGCCCGTTATTAATGAGCACTTGGCCAGCCGGTGTAGCCTGACCCACCATGGTGTTATTGAAATTAGCGATTCTCTGGTTGAGACCGTTAGGACCGAAATCACGGCCAAAAGAGCCAACGCCGCTGCCGGGCAGAAGATCACCAGTACCGCCGTTGGAAACGGCGTTTCCATCCCCAGTACCGTCTCCGGTGACGTCGGTTTGAAAAATGCCACCGGCGAGTCCGGTCACGGGCAGC
>Ga0207646_10007667_pt1 | contig 10927 bp, 12 predicted proteins | sample KBSK5502metaG_FD_184343 | JGI IMG/M metagenome (GOLD analysis project Ga0207646, IMG submission 184343) | Corn, switchgrass and miscanthus rhizosphere microbial communities from Kellogg Biological Station, Michigan, USA - KBS K5-50-2 metaG... | ecosystem: Host-associated > Plants > Roots >...
CCGGGCCGGCCGTCTCACCCGCATCGGCGGTCGCCACGTCCTGCGCCTCTCCCGCAATCCCGCGACCGAGGCCCTCTATGCGTCCATCAACCACCGCCTGGTCGCCTAATCTATTTTCGGATTGGGGTTAGAAGAGAGCGCTGGTCTTCGGTGAGTTTCCGCTTGAGATCCACGAATTCAGGCATGCCCTACTCCGCCCCAATCATGTTGTTCCAGAAGGCATGAGGCATCCTAGGTCTCGGTCTGACCAATCCGTCTATCTGGTCTTGACGCCTAGAATGCTCCCGAATGCGCTGGAATGCGCCTGAGTTGGGCACAAATCTAGGCACAAATTCATCTCGAAGGAGAATCCCTGATGGGCAACTGTCTGAAATGAATGGTGGGCTGGGACGGGATTGAACCGCCGACACCAGGATTTTCAGACCCGCCTCCATCTCCCGGCTCGGACGAGTGATCTGTTGGTATCCGTTGTGATCCGCAGCCTTCGGCACATCGACCGGCACTCGTGCGATCGGATCAGGACGGATAGCTACGGATGATTCGGTCCGAGTAGAGTTCGAGTCGACTGGGATCACCTGGGGCGGCATCAGCGCGAACCAGGTCCCAACTCGGACCGGGCTCAACTCTGGTCAGCGGGAAACCACCTGGAAAGAGTGCCCGAGAGTGTGGCAAAAGCCGGGTCACTACAGCGTTGAAGGCTCACCCGTCGCGCGATGCACTTGTAGAGAGCTGATGAGCGAGGCCGGCCGAGATGTCGCAAGATTCGATCCAGCGTCCCGCGCGGATCCCCGGGTTTCTGCTGGCCATCAGGCCACAGATTCTGCTTTCTGGCCCAACCCCTTAGGCTACCTCGGCCTTGGTTCCAGCCAAGGCAACCCTCGACGTGCGGTGAAGGACTAAACACCCAAACCTCAAGCTCCGGGTCCAGCAGAATCACCTCGGCTCGGTTGCCCCAACCAGCCGCAGCCAAGCGCCCTCTGACCTCCCCACGGAGCACATCCGGAGATTGAGCTTCACGTCCACTTCCGTGTCGATCGAACATGACCAGGGCATGTTCGTAGTCGTTGGCAAATGGCCGTAGCAGATCGTGTGCTCCGTGAACACAGCCGGGATCTCGACGGGGGTGAACCAGGATCTCGGCGTCAATCTCTTTCACTCTTAAAGCCTTAGGCCTACTAAGCAAGCCGCGCACTCCAAACTCCATGTTCTTGTCGGCCACGAGGACAACAAGATCTCTCAAAGTCCACCGCTCAGCCGAGCACCCCACTCGCAAAAAGAGTCCCGAGATCAACTTCGCCCTTCCAGTCCCTAAGTCGTGGGTGCTCTGAGCCTCTTACGATGTCTGTCTCTCCACCGGACGCCTTCGCAAAGCACAGCACCTGCTCTGGCTTTGCAATCCCAAGGACCACGGGTGAGTGCGTCGCTAGCAACACTTGGGCGTTATAGACAGATGACAGCGACTGAAACACCGTCTCCACCGCGCGTGGATGTATCCCATTTTCCGGCTCTTCAACGAGAAACAACCCGTTTGCCTCGGGGAGATAGGCAAGAAGCGTCAGAACCAACAACCTTAGGGTACCGTCGGAAACGAGCCATGAGGGGACCTTAAGCCCGTTTTCATAGTCCAATATCAGGTAGCGATGTCGATCTTCGGGTCGTTCTATTACTCTAATGGTTCGCAAGTCAGGAAGCGCCGTCCTAACATGAGCCAACCATTCTGCGAACCGCGAGCGGTGCCGTCTCGCGAGAGTATCGATTACCCAGGGAAGGTTTGATCCATCGGCCAAGAATACCTTCGGCGCACCAGGAGCGCTAGGTTGCTGCATTCGCTGGCTGTTCAGTACGAGGCGTTGAACTCCGATTCTTAGAAACTCCTTGAACCAGGTTGCGACCGGGAACTTTGTTTCATCCTCAGGCAGGTTTGCGAGCGCCGACTTCTGAGGTCCCAAGCGGAACGGATTGTTCCAGCCAGAGGTTTCTGACGAGAAATAGTCGTTACCAGATTCAGCTACCTTGGTGACGACTCTCTTCCATCCGCGACGTGCAGGCCTTCCCGCAGCGTGGACGATTGCTGCCGGAGCGCTCGGAGGGGCCGGAAAGAGAGAGCGCTGGACTGGACTTTCAGAGCTTGCTTCCCCCCGTGGTTAGCCAGAAGGCCTCAGAGAGGATCGCAAGCTGCTCCGTCTCGTGAGTAAGCCCCACCGCGAGCTCATACCTCGCGCCGCCATAGTTGTGCTGCTTTAGACGCTGCCGCCGATCTATAGGCACCACAACATCAACGGCAAGCTCAAACCAGTCGCCACTTCTCATCCACACGAGATCCCGCGCGTCCGGCGCTCTTCTCGATACGGCCTCCCAAGGTCCGAAGTACACAACATCCGACATGAAATCAAACACATCTAGAAACGTACTCTTTCCGCTGGCATTGGGACCTACGAGCACGTGAAATGGCAGCAGATCTTGCCTGACGTACTTGAGGCAGCGATAGTTCAACGCCTCAACTCGAGCGATCATACCTGCCCCTGACAGAGGGTAGAGCTAGTCCGAACTGCGGTGAATGGCTTGGTCAATCCCCCACCTATTTCATCGCCGGCCGTACCGACGACGTTAAGCACGGCGCGGACAAGCACCAATCAGACGACAGGGTAAACGACTTCCTATCCGCGAATCCAGTAGAGGTTTCTAGGCCGCGAGAGGGTTAGGGGTCACCGGAGGGGAAGGGGCGGACCACTGAGGGACCATCCGGCCTCGCACGCTGCGAACGGCCTCCTGCCGCGCCGATTCAAACGGCACCTTGCTGGTTCGAACTCCCTCGGGGTCTAAAAGGCGTCCGCTTGGTTCAGTGGGTTAGCCGAGGACTTCCAATCCTGGACGGGGTCCGGTCTCACAGTTGCGCACTAGACGACAAGGCGCGGCGGCCGAATTCGGCCGCCGTGCCCCCATGTCGCTGGAGTTGTCGCCCTATCTTCCGTCGGCACGGCGACTCAACTTCCTCCCGCTCCCACGTACCCTACAACGATGTAGTTACTCGTTGTCTGGTTGTCGCTGTCCGTCAACGTGACGGGTATGACCACGGCTTTCTCGACGGACACCAGCGTACCCCCGATACTCCATTCGAAGGGTTCCGCCCACTCAGGAGTCGCGTCAGGCTGCTTGGTGGCGTCGGGTTGTATGTCCGCGGTGTGGTATTCCGAAGGTGCGTACTGAACGATGAGGTCCTGGATGGTGGCCATTGGACATTCCTTTCTGGTTCAGGGCGTGTTTGGGCCATGGGCGATTGAGACAAGGGCCGAATCACCTCCCTTCAAGAGGTTGTCAGAGCGGAAAGAGCTGCTCCTACTGTCACGGGTCCGTCGAGTGTTCCAAGCTCACTGAAGAGCGCCAAGCTTCTTTCGAGGAGGCTTCGTGCTTCGGTACCGTCGCCGGTAATCCGTCGGAGCTCGGCCTTCGCCGCCAGAGTGGTCGCGAAATCGTTGCGCCCGCCGACTTGCTCGAAGATTGCCAGGGCGCGGTCGAGGTATTCGGCGGCGGACGCGGCCTCGGTCGACCCGAGCAGCTCGCCGAGAAGACGGAAGGCGATGCCCTCATGGTAGCGATACCCGATCTCTTGACTGCTGGCCAAGATCCGCTGGAGAAGTGCCTGGGCCCGTGGGCGCTCGCCCTGCCGGAGGTATCCCTCGGCCAAGCGCAGGCCGTAGAGCGACCAGTTGTAGCGCACTCCAGTGGCTTCGAACCACGCGACCGCTTCCTCTAGGTCTGACACTCCGGCGGCCAACTCCCCCGCCTTGACTCGTCCGTAGCCTTGCACGGCCTTAACCGAGGCGAGGTCAAACGGGCCCGGAGACAGCGCTAGCGCCGAACCACAACATTCCAGACCGGCGGTGACATCCCCTCGCGCAATGTGGACACTCCCGGTACGCCACCAGCCGTTCACAGTCAACCTGACGTCGCGGGCGTTCCGCCCAGCCTCGAGCGCGCGGCGACCGTAGGCTAGGCTACGAAGCCACTCCCCGCGGACATTCGCCGCGCAGATCAAGATCCACAACGTTCGGCACATCCACCACGCGTTCCGCTGGGCCTCGAAGATGCCGAGGGCGTGCTCAGCCAGATCCAGTGCGGCCTGCGCGTCGCCCGCCACCGTGTAGGCTTGAGCGAGGCACGACTCCGCGCATGCCAGGATCTCGTCGAAGCCTTCTGCCGTGGCTATCTGGACCGCGACACGGCACTCGACGATGGCGGCCGTCGGGTGTGTGCCGGTCAGACTGTGCAGGAAGCCGAGCCAGAAATGCCACGAGGCCTGGCGGAGGCTGTCGGTTGTGGCGACAAGCTCTCGAATCCCCTCTAGTGCTGCGATGTGCTCCGCATGCCGCCCGAGAGCGAACTTCACCTCCGCCTGCTTGACGACCGCGTCGACCCGACGCCTCGTATTGGCATCGCTCCGCGGCATCCCATCGAGCTGGCACAACGCCGACTCGAAATACGCGAGCGCCTCTCTATGGGCCCATCGGCGCTGAGCATTCTCGGCGGCGAGCAGGCAATAGTCGACGGCCTTCTCCTTCTCATTGCTCAGTCCGAAATGATGGGCTAGCAGCTCCGGCATCCTTCCCGTCTGTCCGTCCTGCCGCCGTTCGAGACTGGCGCCTATCGCCCCGTGATAGGCTCGGCGCCGTGCCTCGAGGAGTGACGCGTAGACGACCTCCTGCGTCAGCGCGTGCTTGAAGACGTACGCGGGCCCCTCGCTGCTCGCTCGTTCGTACAGGAACTCGGACCGGGTCAGCTCGCGCAGATGCACCTCGGTCTCCCCAGACCCGTCCCAGATCGTCTTGAGCAGGCTCAGTGGCACCTCACGGCCGATGACCGAGGCGGCTTGCAGCAAGCGTTTGGATTGATCGGGCAGCCGGTCGATGCGTGCCGAGACCACGGCGTGAATCGTATCGGGCACCGATGATGTGGCGTCTCCGCTCTCGCGTTCAGCCACGGCCTGCGCAAGCTCTTCCAGGAAGAACGGATTGCCTTCCGCCTTTTCGACGACGATCTGAGCGACAGAGGGCGCGAGGGGCCGCTCGATCGATCCGACGATCGCAAGAGCTTCGGCGGCCGCCAGGGGTTGAAGAGCCAGCTGGCTGGCGTACGATCGACCGATCCACGGTGGGGAATAGCCCGGACGATACGTCGACACCATGAGTATGGGTGCTCCGGGAATACTCTCAGCCAGGAGGGTGAAGAATTCCTCTGACGCTTTGTCACTCCAGTGGAGATCCTCCAGCGCGAAGATGAGCGGTCGCCGCTGACTACCCCGGAGGCTGAGCTCGCGCAAGACCCCGAACGTGTGCGCCTTGAAGGCATCGGCACTCGCCCAACGGTGCAATGCACTCTCATCCTTGATTCCGAGGATACGAAGGAGGCACGGACTGTTCTCCTCGGCATCCATGCCTGCTTCCGCAAGACCGAAGCGTACCTTCTGGATTGTCGCTTCTGGCGTGTCCGTCTCGAGGATCCCGCAGTTACTGCGCAGAATATCGAGCAGGAGCGCGTACGGCACCGCGCTGCCGTACGATGCGCACCGCGCCTCCAGAAACGTGAATCGCCGCGCTTGGATGGCACGCCGAAGTTCGAGGAGGAGTCGCGACTTGCCCATTCCTGGCTCGCCCACGATGCCCACGGCGGCCCCGTGTCCGCGCTCGACGCGTCCGAGCAATTCGTTGAACGTGGCGAGCTCGCGCTCACGGCCCACGAACGGGCTGAGTCGGCGCCTCGCGAGACCCTCGGACGCGGACCGGCGGGGCCCAAGCCCAAGGAGCCGATGCGCCGCGACGAGATTGGATTTCCCCTTGACCTGCAGTGAGCCCAGCCGGTCCGTCCGGACGTATTCCGCAACCCGCTGGCGTGTATTCTCACCGATGAGAATCGACCCGGGCTCGGCGAGCTGCTGCAGACGGAAGGCGGTGTTCGTGGTGTCGCCAACCGCCGTGTAATCCATGCGAAGGTTGTCGCCGATCTTTCCGACGGTCACGAGGCCGGTATTGATGCCCATCCGGGCACTGAGTTCGGGAAGCCCACTCCCACCGATCGCCCGCTGCTCCCCAAGGGCGCGCTGGAGGCCCACCGCGGCCAGAACCGCTCGGCGGGCGTGATCCTCGTGAGCCAGCGGAGCACCGAAGAGTGCCATGAAGCCGTCGCCGAGGAACTGGTTGATCGTTCCTTCGTACGTGTGCACCTGGCCAAGGGCGATGTCGAAGAACCCGTTTAGCAGATCATGCATCCCCTCATGGCCTACCCGTTCCGCAATGGTCGTCGAGTTCGCGAGATCGCAGAAGAGCACCGTGACCTGCTTGTTCTCCCCCTCGATCGCGCTGCGCGTCGTCAGAATCCTTTCAGCGAGATGTTTGGGCGTGTAGCTCTCTGGCGAGCCGAACTTCGATGGTTCCCCGTTCTGCAGGACCGGGGTGCCGCAGTGCCCGCAGAAGTTCTGTCCGGATGGATTAGGGCTGCTGCAGAACGTGCAGAGACGCGTTAGGCGTACGCCGCACTGCCCGCAGAACCGCTGGCCCGCCGGATTCTGGGCTTGGCACCGGGGGCAGATGATCTTTACTTCGACGGGCGGTTCGGCTACGTCACGAGCGAAACCTCGAGCCGCAGCGTAGCTCGGGTCGACGGGGGTCAAGTGGCACACCGGACACGGTCCGAACTCATGGCTCAAATCAGGTTCCCGACCCATGGCCTTCTCCTTCCAGGGGCTCAGGTGCCACACGACGGTCCTGACCCGACTCGCACGCATGGCTGATGCCAACCGCCAAACTCTTTGATCGTCGAACTTCTTGCGCTCCGACCATCGGGTCGAGTGGGCACTTTGGCAGGTATCCAGGCGAAGCGCCCGATGAGAGGCCGTGCCGCGCGGTGTCCTGTCCTTACACGGCATGCGTCCGGGACGCACGAAGGGGCGCCGGGACGGGCTTCAGGCGGAGTTGGACTAAGGTCGACGCTGTGGTGCGCTATGCAGACGCCATCGCCACGGCGGGCCAGCTCGCCGCTATCCTCGCCGCCATGCAGGAGCGGGTCCCGCCGGACACACTCCTGAAGGTCCAACTGCTGAAGCTCTGGCGCCGGGGCCGATATCGTCTCGCTCGATGCTCAGCGCCGGCCTACGCCGTAGCGTTGAGGCTAAAGGGCCCTACCTAGCCTCGCCTGGGCCAGCCCTGCCCGGCTGGTAACCTCCTCACCGGCTGGGTCTCGACGGTCCTAGGCCGCTTCGAATAACTCACGGCAGAGGGATGAGGACTTCCAATCCCGGATCCCGTCTTTCGCTGCTCCAGCGTAGGTACCGTGGACGGATAACACCTCAGCGATCATCCTGGTCAGTGCGATATCGGTGGTTGCATGGGCTGGATTTGAACCAACGACCTTTGGGTTATCAGTCGCCTTGAGGCAATGTCGGCAACTCTCTGACCTCGCGAAGAACAGCAGAAACACAGGCAGGCGATGCTCCTCCCGTCGTGCTGCTTCGTACCCGATACTTCAGGGGGTTTCGGGGTGTGGGAGCAGACTGGGAGCAGATGACCTCTGGGTTTTACCTAAGCCCCTTCCCCTGCAGATCACTCCGGCAACCCCGCCTTGAGCAGGCCGTCTTGCAATATGGCCAAGCGCCCGGGGTCCGCGAAGGGAGTGGCCCGGGCGAATTGCGCTATCGTGACGCCCGGCGAAAGCGAGAGCAGCCTGCCGACGGCCTCGCGAGTCGCGTCGACGCGGCCCAATTCCGCGTTCGCCGTGGCCAACACCCAATACGAGGTGTCCCAGCTCGGATAGATCGCGGCCGACTTCAAGGCCAACTCGGCTGCCTGCACATATCGACCGGACAGCAGATGGGCCATCGCCTGCCCCGTGAGGAAGAGGAAGAGTCCAGGATCGGATGGGCTGAGGCGCTGCGCGCGTTCGAAGTGTCCTAGCGCCTCGTCTAAGTCACCCCCGAAATTGTTGGCCCAGCCCGCGAACAATGAGACGTTCACATTATTCGGGTTCAGAGCGACGGCACGCCGGACGGCTGCCAGCCCAGTATCGAAATCCCGGCCGACCATTACGAGCACGAACCCCGCGGCAGCGATTGCCGCGGCATCGTCACTCTCGGTGGCGATCGCGCTGCGCGCGAGCCGGATCGCGTTCGCGGCGTCATCCTGCTGCACCGTCGACCACCCCCGCGTCAGCCGCTGCTCGTAGCACCACGCAGCGGTGGCCAGTCCAGCCGCGAAGGCCGGGTCGAGCGAGATCGCCCGCCCGAGCAGCTCGAGCGCGGCGCTGTTGTCCTCGGGGCGCATCGCGTACGCGTGGGGCAGTGCGCGCAGGTAGAGGTCGTAGGCGTCGAGATTCTCGGGTCGCTTGCGCCTCGACCGCTCGATCTCGGCCCGGCGGATCTGGGGCTCGATTGCCCCGACCAGGCCCTCGGTGATCCGATCCTGCAGGTCGAAGATGTCCTCGAGGTTGCCGTCAAAGCGCTCTGCCCACAGGTGGGCGCCGGTGATCGCGTCGATCAGCTGGCCGGTGATCCGTACCCGGTGGCCCGCCCTGCGGACACTGCCCTCGAGGACGTAGCGCACGCCCAATTCCTTGGCAACGTGCCGCACGTCCACCGCGCGGCCTTTGTACGTGAAGGTTGAATTTCGCGCGATCACGAAGAGCTGCCTGAACCGGGAGAGCGCGGTGATGATATCTTCTACCATCCCGTCGGCGAAGTACTCCTGCTCGGGGTCGCCGGACATGTTGGCAAACGGCAGCACCGCAATCGAGGGCTTGTCCGGAAGCGCAAACTCGGGCTTGACGGCGGTGCCGCTCGGCCTGGAAACGGCAGCGTTCGGCCCCCGGACACGGAAAGCTCGTACCGGGTGCGAGATGTTCTTCACTTGCTGCTCGCCCTGATCCTCGAACGTGGCCGCCACACGATTGCGTAGTGCGACCTGCACGCCCTCGGAGACGGTAATGCCTCCGGGCTCGGCGAGCCCTTCCAAGCGCGCGGCGATGTTGACTCCATCGCCGTATACCGTGCCATCAGCCTTCTCGATCACGTCGCCCAGGTGCACCCCGATGCGAAAGCGCATGCGCCGGTCCTTCGGCACTGCACCCTCCGTGGCCGCCAGCGTCTCCTGGATCGCCAGCGCGGCCGCGACCGCTCCGGTCGCCGTCTCGAACACGGCCAGCACAGAGTCCCCTGCCATGTCGATGACGCGCCCCTGGTGGGACTCGATCTGGGCCTTGAAGACGCGCCGCGCCGCATCGAGCGCCACCACCGTAGCGCGCTCGTCGACGGCCATGAGGCGCGAGTAGCCCGCCACATCCGCAGCCAGAATCGCCACGAGCCGCTGCCTGACGCCGGAGCTGGTCAGTGTGTCCTCCATGTCCGTGGGGCAATAGTAACCCCCGTTCCGCATCACCGAAACAACTGGCAACGCCGCATTCGGGAGCCGTGTGGGGACGCCCTGTCCGCCCCAGCAGCGCTAGCGCGCGCAAGCTGCCCTCGGGTGCATCGTGTAGGCGCGTTGGACCGGGAGATTGGTGAGCCGGTGCCCCCTGCGCTGATGGCGGTCGGGCTGATCCAGGCCATCGAGGACAACGACAGGAACCGGAAGCTTGTCCGGGGCGTGCCGACGTTCAAGGGCTCTGTCGTCACCAAGGCCGAGACAGGAGAAGCCGGCATCCGCCAGGCCAACGGACCGATTCCTGGGTGAAGTCTGGATAAAGGAACGGGGTTAGCGGTTACTGCGTCCGCGAACCCCTCGTCGTCAATGCTGCGGGGGCCCGCAATCACCGAAATCGACTCGCCTTGCCTTCAAGGTGGATATCGTCTGATCGCCGCGCTTTATCTCCAGTGAACCCATCGCATGGGAATTGGGTGGGAATGGACTCAATTTCCTGGGGAAATCAGCATCGGCCCGGATTCTCCCCGCCCGCACAACTCGGACAATTCCTCCGTGAGCCGGCCGCCGTCGAGACTCAACCGGCCAGGCCGTCCAGTATCTGCCGGACGGCCGTCCGGAACCTCGAACGGGCGGGCGTGCCCCGGTCCACGGCCATGAAGATGGTCGGGCACAAGACGAAGAGCATCTACCGGCGCTACGCGATCGTAGACGAGGCGATGCGGAAGGAGGGCGCGGCAAAGCTCCAAACGCTCCACGAGACCCAGGCGCCCGCAGCGCCCGTCATTCCCCTGACAAAGGCCACCCGAACGAAGCACGTCAATTCGAGTACCGTCCGAGTCAACAGGGCGCGGCGCGCGCGACGAGTCCGAGCAGCGCGGGCTAAGTCGTTGCCGGCGGGTGAGAAAACAATGGTGGGCTGGGACGGGATTGAACCGCCGACACCAGGATTTTCAGACCTAGGCCTTGGTCTCTGTAAGTGTGCGTAAATATTTGATGCCGAAAGCAGAGGTCCAGTGGAGTGCCCTGGAGTGATCAGGAATGAGCCTGAGTCGGTCACAAATCTGGCACAAACCCTGGGTCGCAGGAGCGACGGCGGGATCGTCAGGCCTCGGGTCAGCTGGGGCGAAGGGCAGACAATCACGCAGGGGGAAAGGCTGCTTTCCGGCTCGAAAGGAGCATTCGAAGTTCTGGCGCGCACCTTAGGCCGCAGCCACCGCCGTGGTAGTTGCTGTTGTCTCCAGTACCGGCGCCTTCATCTTGCGCAGAACGAAGAAGGCCAGCACCGCCGCGAAGTGCTCGTCGTCCATCCGGATGGCGGCCTGGTCGGTAATGAGAATCAACTGCGAGCGCCCAGTAATCGGGACCGTGGCGCGAGCGGCTTGACAGGTGCCCGGGGACGGGTTTCTACTGTGGCCGCGATGAGGCAGGGATGGCTCATCGTGGCGCGTGCACCATGGAGGTAGGGATGGACACTCCACCGGACCACCTAGCTGCGTCATCGGCGAGGTAACAGGCCGCCCGTG
>Ga0207646_10007668_pt1 | contig 10927 bp, 11 predicted proteins | sample KBSK5502metaG_FD_184343 | JGI IMG/M metagenome (GOLD analysis project Ga0207646, IMG submission 184343) | Corn, switchgrass and miscanthus rhizosphere microbial communities from Kellogg Biological Station, Michigan, USA - KBS K5-50-2 metaG... | ecosystem: Host-associated > Plants > Roots >...
CGCCGACCCTTGATCGTCCTCTCATCGTTGCGCTGCTGGTGAAATATCGTCGGCAGCACGCCGAGACGAGTGGCGAGAAACTGCAGCTGCAGCGCCAGGCCGACAGATACCGTCGTCGCCTCGTACGTGCCGTTGTTCTTCCAGCCGTCGGCATCGTAGTACCCACGAAAGAACTCCTTGATGATTTTGGGCTGCGCACCCATTACCTCTGGCGGCACTCGCTTGCTAGGGGCTCCGGCGCCGAATCTCTTCCGGAAGTCTCGGGCTACTTGTGTTCGCCCGAACTGTAGGTGGATGACCGAACCTCGGTCAACGACGCGGACCTCGCCATAGCGTGGGGCTACCTCGCGCAGTTGTTCGAGCGCGGCCTTCTCGTGGACACCAAACGCGATGCTGCTATGGCCGCGCTGATTCTTTCCCTCTTGATAGAGAGTCGTACAGCCGTCACCGACGAAGCGGCCATAGAAGTACGCGAGCACTGGGCTCTCAAGCGGCGCGTCGGCGTCGGCGGATATCTTGGGCACAACGAGCCAGTCGCCGGGGCGAATCTCCGCCGCGGACTTCCACTCCATATCCTGAATGACTCGCCGCATCGGTCGACAGCTCAAGTACGTCACTCTCGCCGTGAGGACGCGGTGGTTCGGCGTACAGGTGAGCGGGAGCATCTTCCGAGCGGTGATCTTGATGATGTCTCCGGAGAACGGGCGGCTCGTCAACGTCCTTACCGGTTGCAAGGCGCCACCTTCGTCATAGACCCGGTCAGACAAACAGAGGCGCTCGATCGGCACCGCGCCACGTTCCGTCATGACGAGAGCGCCTGGCGGGAAGCACACACGCCAGATCGGATCGACCAGCTCGAATTCGCTGATGATCGGCACATGGTTCGTCTCGATCAGGAAACGCTCATAGCCCTCCAGGAACGGCTTGACCTCCGGACGGATGGCGCCCCGGTCGAGGAATCCATAGTGATGGGCCTCGAACAGCTCGTGCCCGGATCCGCCACGCGCCGCCGCTGCCTCCAGCGTCTGCTCGTCGACGTGCGAGTAATCGACCCCGAGCCCGCAGGCTTGCAGGATCTCCGTGACGCTCGGGATTTTGCCCAGCGTCGGATGAACGATCCCCGGCATCAGACCGCCTTGGTCTTCAGGTCCTGAATGATCCCATCGAACCTGGCCGCCGGGATCTGCGCCACGGCCTGCTCCATCGGCAGGACGGCGTCGGCGGCGAGCGCCCCGTGCTTGACCAGGAGCTGGCCGATGGCCGCGTCGTCGAGGTTCGCGCCGCGGGCGATCGCCCAGAACTTCCGGGTCTGCGCCTCCGTGATCGTCCCCGAGTCCGCGTCGGTCTCCCAGCCCGCGTCGACGTCGGCCAGCCCCGTGAGATTCTTGTGCTGGCCGTTCTCCACGATCGTCGGGATCACGAAGACGCCCGCGTCCTTCGCGGCCTGGGCCGCCTTCGCCAGTACCTCGTCGAACGTGCCGACCTGCCGGCCGTCATCGAACATCACGGTGTACTTCGTCCACGGCCGCCCGGCGGCGCTCGTGCCAGACTTGCTCTCGATGCCGACGACGATCGCCGAGCCGTCCTCACGGGGCTGCACGGCGTGCCCGTTGCTCGACACCTCGCCGCGGTGCCCGGTCATCTCTTCGGCCGGCGTCGCCTTGAACCCGGCCAGGACGACCACGTAGCGGAAGATGTTGGCGAGCACCTTGGCCTGGGCCCGGGTCTGGGCCATGGACTTCAGCTGGAAGAGCGGCACCCGGTCGTCACCGACGCGCACGCGCTCCTTCTTCGGCCGGTTCTTGCCGTCGATCTGCTCCCAGATCAACTCGGCCGGCCCCGGATCCTCGGCGACCAGCTTGCCGTCGGACTTCCGGACGTAGTGCCACTCGTACTTCGGCTTCGAGCTCCACTTGTCCTCGTCGTTCAGACACATCGACTCCGCGCTCGACAGCACGTGCCCGGTGGCCACGTCGATCGCATCCGCCGACGCCGTGAATCCCAGGACGTCGCCGAACGTGACGTACTCGGTGCCCGTGACCTTCGAGGTCACGCCGTAAAAGTGGGCGATCAGCTGCCAGTCCTCGAATTCGATGTACTGCTCGTTGTTGAAGATCACCGGCTTGGGCTTGGCCTGAATGACCTCTTTCAGGGCCACCGCCGCCTCGCGGGCCTTGGCCAGCTTCTCGGCCGGGGTCCGCACCACCGCGAGTTCGCCCATCCCGATCGGCACCATCTCGTCGCCCATACCTCACCTCACCTGTAGGTCGTTACGCGAATCGTAGACGACCACACCACACCGTCAAGAGGGAATCGGCTCGTGCTTCTGCATGAGCCCGAGCAAGACCGACCGGCGGAACTTCTTGACGGGCCGGCCCACCGTGCGCGTCTCGTAGGCGATCTGCCGGGTCTCCGCCAGATACTGGAGCTGGCGCCAGCTCAGCCCCGTGAACGCCGCGGCCTTCGAGAGTGTCAACAGGTCATCGCGGGCGATCAGATGCCGTCCCATCAGCGTGGCCGTGAATCTACGATTATCGTGGTAGAAGTCAAGCCCATTCTCGTAGTTGCAATCCCTGCGCCGCCCGTGCTAGCGTCCAGCCCTTATGATCGTCCAGGGATTCCTCAAGTGGCTGACGGAGCCGGGCCGGAGGAACGCGCCCAACCAGTCCGAGGTCGCCCGCAAGTCCCGCATCAGCCAGTCCTGGATCAACAAAGCGATTCTGGGCGGATTTACCAGGTTCCCCGACGCCGAGGTATGCCACAAGCTGTTCTCGGCCTACCCGGACGAATGGACGGCCTATCTCCGTTCGCATCCCGCCGCCGCGAAGGAGGTCCGGGCCGTCTTCGACTGGGCGCTGGTCACGACTCAGCCCGCCCGGCCTGCCGGCGTCAGCCCGGAGCTCGAGCAAGCCCTCGCCTACCTGCAAACCATCTTCACGGCCCCGGGCGTCGCCAACGTGATCATGCTCCAGCTCAAGGCGCAGGCCGATCACGTCGCCGGTTTCTCGGCCGAACCCCCGGCCAGTCTCGTGGCACCGAAACGCCGGCGCCCTGCCAGCCGCTCGACCGCGCGCCGGGCCGCCCGCTAGCGCATGAGCCCGCGTGACCAGCACCACCGCTCCCGGCTGTGTCTGGCGCCCCTCCAGCCCGAGCGCCACGACTCGCCGCGCGCCAACGTCCGCTTCATCGACTTCCGCGGCGTCTTCGAGACCCTCCGGCCCCTGCAGGACGCGATCAGCGCGATCGCGCACGAGGCCGACGTCCTGATCTGGACGACGAGCCGCAGCGGCGCCTGCCGTGTGGTCAGCCAGGGGCTGTCCGCCTTCACCGGCCGGCCGACCCATCGGCTCTACGGCTTCGACTGGCTCCAGGCCCTGCATCCCGACGAACGCCCGCTCGTCTTTGGCTGCCTCTGGGATGCCGCGCAGGCCAAGCGCGCCTTCGCCTCGACCGTGCGACTGCAGCGTGACGACGGTCAGTATCGTTGGCTGCTGGCGACGTTCACGCCGGTCGTCTCGACGCAAGGCCGCCACCTCGGTCACGTCGCCATCGCCGCCGAACTGGCGTCCGGACGCCAGGTGGACGATCGGCTGGTCGCCGAGCTCGTCCCGCGCCTGCTGGCCGGCCCATGACGATCTACTGGAAGCCACGCAAGAACGGCCGGACCTACTACTACGACTTCTGGCTGGACGGCCGACGGCATCACGCCCGGGTCGGGCCATCCAAGACCGACGCCGAGAACGCCGAACGCGTCGAACGTGGTCGGGCGCTCGAACATCGCCTCGAGGTCGAGTGGAACATCCGGAAAGCCCGGCGAACATCCCCGACCGTCCGCGTCTTCTTCGGGCTCTGGGTCACCGACTGTCAGACGACCTACCCGACGACCTGGAAGAACGCCCGCTCGGCCCTCAAACCCTTCGTCGCCCTGCATGGCGACCGGCGTCTGACCGAGCTGACGTCGAAAGAAGTGGAAGCCTACAAAACCGCCCGCCAAGGGGCTGTGAACCCCAACAGCGTGCGTAACAACCTGGCGTGGGTCCGGAGATTCTTCGATCTCGCCGTGCGCCAACACCTCCTGTCGGTCAACCCGGCCCGGCAGGTTCGCTCCCCCAAGGCTCAGCGTCGGCACTATCACATCCCGGACGCCGTCGAGAAGGCGCGGCTCTTGTCCAAAATTGCCCACCCCACCATGCGCGACATGGTCGAGCTGACGATGCTGCTGGGCCTGCGCCGGGGCGAGGTGCTGACGCTGCTCCGCTCGGACGTCAACTTCGACACCGGCATCCTGGCCGTCCTGCAGCCGAAGACGCGAACATACAAGTACCTGGCTCTGACCGAGCCCGTCCTGGCCATCCTTCAGAGGCACGTCACAACGAGCACGCCCGGGGATCGGCCCGTCTTCGTCAGCCAGCACGGCCGCGCCTACGCCTGGTCGACCTTCTGGGGCTACTACCGAGCGGCACGCATCGCCGCCGGATTGCCCCGTGTGCGGCCCCACGACCTCCGCCACGCCTTCGGGACTGACCTGGCCAACGACGGCGCCACCCTGGCGGACATCGGGGCCCTGATGGGCCACGCCCCGCCCTACACGACGACCCTGATCTACGTCAGCCACACGAACGCCGGCCGGACCCGGAAAGCCCTTGAGCGCCTGCACGGACGCGACCTCCCGAAATAATCCCGACGCCAGATCCACGTTAGTCATAACCAGCAGGCACTTACGACGCACTCAGCGAGACTGAATGGTAACATGCGGCGCATGACCGACCCGGGCGAGTGGCGATGCGAGATGGACGCGCTGCCGCCCGGCGGCACGGTCAAGTTCCGTCTCGTGTGCGACGGCCGGCCGGTCGACGGCTTCGCCCTGAATCACGAGGGGCGGGTCCACGCCTACGTGAACCGCTGCGCTCACGTGGGGACGCCGCTCGATCTGTGGCCGAACGAGTTCCTGGCCGAGGACGGGCGCACGATCGTGTGCGCGACCCACGGCGCCCTCTATGCGCCCGACACCGGTCTCTGCACCGCGGGCCCCTGCGTGGGTGACCGGCTCACGCCCCTGCCCGTCCGTGTCGAGGGACGCGTCGTCGTCGTGCGCTGCGCCGGGCGATGAGCGCGGACGACCTCGCCGGCGTCGAGGAGGCGAACTCGCGCTTCTACCGGGCCTTCGAGCGGCTCGATCTGGCGGAGATGGACGGGATCTGGGCGCACACGGAGCACGTGCAGTGCATCCACCCGGGCTGGCCGCTGATCGTCGGCTGGCCATCCGTCCGCACGTCGTGGGAGAACATCTTCGCCAACACCACCGAGATGCGCTTCACGATCGGCGACGTGCGCGCCGGCGGCGGGCCCGACGTCGCCTGGCTCACGTGCACCGAGAACATCCTCTCCCAGATCGGCGGGCGCGTCTCCGTGACGTCGCTGCTGGCCACGAATGTCTTCGAGCGCGCGCGGGACGGATGGAAGATGGTCCTCCATCACGCCTCCCACATCCTCGCCGCCGCGGAACACGAATCGTAGGGCGGGGGCTCGTCCCCCCGCCGTTTCGTCTGCCCCACAGCTCGTCGACGCCGTCGGCGGACGAGCCCCCGCCCTACGGCTCAGCGTCGCCGCCAGAGCACCCACGGCCCGTCGCGCGCGACTTCTGCGAACCGCTCCGGCGGGATCAACGCCGCCACGCTCGCTCGCTCCAGCACGTACTCCGCCTCGCCGAGGCCGCGCGGGAACATCCAGACGTCTCGTCGCGTCGCCAGATGGGGAACGAGCCGCTCGTAGGCGGATACCGCCGCATCGGCGGGGACGCGGGCCATGAGCGCGTAGGCCGCGTGCTGCGATGGCCCCAGACGCCAGAACGTGACGCCGAGATCGTTCACGATGCGAGAGGTGAGCATCGCGCTCAGCACGAAGGCGACACCGAGCGCGCTCGCCGCGCCGTGCCGACCGAAGAGCCGGCGAGGGCCGACGATCTCCTGGAGCCGCGCGTACCCGTCCACGGCGGCCAGCATCAGGAACGGCAGCACGAACGCTTGGTACTGCCCCTGATAGTGAATGAGCTTGGGGTCGAGGCTCAGGAGATTCATGGCGAGCCCCGGCAAGGCCGCGGCGAGCACGCGAGGCGCCAGCAGCGGAAGGAACGCGAGCGGTGCCAGGAGCGCGCCGAGATAGGCGAGCTTCGCCGGCGTCAGGACGATGCCGATCCATCGCCACGGGCGCACCGCGATCGACACGAGGATCTGGCCGAGGGAGTCCCCGAGGTGCCGGTACCGGTTGAGGTGATCGTACGTTCCACCGAGAAAGCGCGGCATGAGCCAGACGATGTCGACGGCCAGGATCGCGGTGGCCGCGACGGCCAGCGCCGTGCCGGCGAGCCAGCGGCCACGGGCCAGCACGAGCCACGCGGCGAACCCCACGACGCCGATGGCGGCGTCCTCCCGGCAGGCGAGCGTGCCCACGAGCGCCATCGCGCACCACCCGTAGCGGCCACGATCGAAGGCGAGCGCCGCGGCGAGCACGAGCGGGATGGCGAACGCGGCGGGGTGGATGTCCCGGATGTTGATCCCGTGCAACGACGGGTTGGCCAGGTACAGCACGGCGAAGGCCGCCGCGGCGTCGCGGCCCACACGGGGCCAGGCGATCTGGAAGAGCGCGACCGCTCCGGCCGCGAGCGCGGCCGTCTGGGCCAGGAGCAGCGACACGGCCCCGGGGGCGAGCCACTGGAGCGGGGCCAGCGCGTAGAAGATGGGCGAGAAGTGGTCACCCCACGCGTGCATACGATCGGCGGCGACGTACGTGGGCACGAGGGTCGAGGCCGGGCCGTGGCCGTGGGCGATGCTCCAGATGATCTGAAGATATTGTCCGAGATCGAAGGCGTGCGTGCGGAGGGCGAGATGTCGCGTGACGACGATGAAGCCAAGCGCCGCGACGTAGATGGCCACCGCCACGCCCATGGCGCGGGCGGCGACGACGCGGGGCAGCGCGAGCGGCGTCATCAGCGCGCGGAGCCCCACCAGCGCGGCGGTGGCCAGCACGAAGTCTTCCGGGCGCGTCAGGGCCAGGCGGCCCACGCGCAGGCCGCCCGTCAGGATCACGGCGAGCGTCGCGGCCGCCGACGCCAGCGCGGCGGCGTCGAGCGCGCGGCCGCCCGTCATCGCGGGTCGGGCTGGCTCGAGTAGAGCCGGCGGCCGCCGCGGTCGACGAGCAGATGCACGCGGTCCGGCGGGAACGCGCGCACGACGCTCCGCTCGGGCGACACGATCGAGGTCAGGAAGTGTCGGCCCGGCTTCGCCCATGCCTGGCGCGCCCGCAGCGCGTCCCAGAAGATGTCGCGCGCCTCCGCGAAGGTGGCGCCATACGCGAGGTTCGACTGCAGCCCGTCGACGACGTGGATCGGCACGGTGAGCCGGAGCAGGACGGACCCGCTGTTCTCCAGCGCACCCTCGTGCATGACCAGATCGCCGGGCGTGACCCGGGCGACCAGCGCCTCCGCGATCGGCCGGGCGGAGCGGATGCGGGCGAACTCGGCGGCCCCGTTGCCCGCGATGGGCAGGAACCCGAGCACCGTGGCCAGCGCGACAGCGATGCCGACGGTCGCCGCGCGGCGCCAGAGCGCCCCGGCCAGCGCGATGGTCCCCACCAGGAACACGAGCAGGGCGGCGCGAATGGCGCCCACGAAGGCGGTCACCGACCCCTCGGCGACCGCCTGACCGCGCGCGGCGAGGTTCCGTGCGGTCACGTCGACGGCGGTCATCGCGCCTCGCGGCGTCGGCAGCAGGCCCGCCCACGCCGCCGCGAGGGCTGCGGTCACGAGCACGAACACCACGAGCACGGGGCCGAGCAACGCTCGTGGTCGCACCGCGCCCGGAGCCGCGCTGATGCTGTCGTCCCACGCGCGCGCGGCGATGAGGGCCAGCGCGGGAAATGCCGGCAGTCCGTAGTGCGGCAGCTTGAACGGCGCCAGCGCGAAGAATCCGATGACGACCCCGGCCCAGATCGCGAAGAGCAGCCATAGCCGCTCGGTCGCGCTGGCGCGCGACGCACGGGCGATACGGACGACGCCCGCGGGCACGGCGAGGATCCAGGGCAGGAAGGCAATCGTCGTCACCATCAGGAACTCGAGTCCCCCCAGCGGCACGTCCTCGTCGGGAAACGCGCGTTGGCGCACGAGGTTCAGCACGTGGTTGTCGACGATCGTGTACCAGAGGAAGCCGCGATTGTGCCACTCGACGAAGGCGTACCACGGCAGCGCGACGGCGCAGAAGATCGCCACGCCCCACCACGGCACCCACGGTCGCAGCGGGCGCTCACGAGTCAGCCAGAAGAACACCCCGATGGTCACGACGGGCCCCAGCGCCCCGAGAACGTCCTTGGCCACCGTGGCCAGCCCCAGCGACGCATAGAAGAGGGCGAGCGGCCAGCGGCCGCGCCCGAGATAGGCCAGGACGAACCCGGCATAAGCCAGCACGATGCAGAAGATGAACGCGAGATCGGGCTTCACGAAGCGCCCGAAGAGAAAGATCCCCATGTTGGCGGCGGACATGAGCCCGGCGAGCAGTCCCACGCGCGGGCCGCCGAGGAGCATGCCCACGTAAGCGGTGAGGCCGGCCACGCCCACCGCGGCCAGGGCCGACCACATCCGCGCCGCGAACGGCGTCGGCCCCGCCACCGCGGAGGACAGCGAGATCAGCCAGTAGAGGAGCGGCGGCTTGTCGAAGTAACGGACGGCGTTGAGCCGCGGGGTCACGAAGTCGCCCCGCGCCAGCATCTCGCGCGCGATCTCGGTGTGAAACCCCTCCGGCGGGTCGACGAACGGGCCCGCCCCGAGACCCGACAGGAAGAGGGCCGCCGCGACCACGGCGACGCCGAGCGGAACCAGGCGCACCGTGCGCCCGCTACCCGGAACTGCTCACGTGACCTTGACGACCGCGTCGACCGGAAGGTGCGCCAGAAACCGCGCGAGCGCCCCTTCGAGATAGGCTTCGTCGCGGGACTCCAGCGTCACCTTCACGCGATATTCGGGATTGGAGAACTCGGGATAGGACCCGAGCATCAAGGCGGGGAAATCGGCGAGCAGGCGGTTGAGATGCGCGGCCAGCGTCGCCTCGCCGATGCGCACGAAGACGCACTTGAGGTGGAACGGCTCGTCGCGGAAGCGCTCGCGCAGGGCCTCGAACTTCTGCCGGAAGATCTCCGGCACGCCGGGGAGCACGTAGACGTTGCCCATCAGGATCGTGGGAAAGCGTAGCGACTGGCCGACCAGCTCGGCCCCCTCCGGCACCTCGGCCATGCGCAGGCTCGCCTCCGTCACCGAGCCACCGTAATACCGCTCGAGGAGGACGACCAGGGTCGGATGACGCACGACCGGGACCCCCATCGCCCGCGCCACGCCCTCGATGGTGACGTCGTCGTGGGTGGGGCCGACCCCGCCCGACGTGAATACGATGTCGAACTGGCCGCTGAAGGCGCGGACCTCGTCCGCGATGACAGCCACGTCGTCCGGGATCACGCTGATTCGGCGCACGTCGACCCCGAGGTCGCGGAGCTCGCGGCAGAGGTACGCGGCGTTGGCGTCGACGACCTTGCCCGAGAGGATCTCGTTGCCGACGAGGATGATTCCGGCGGTTTTCGGCATCGTCGCCTGAGATTTTACGATGCTAGAATTCGGCGGGGCAGGAAATCATCGATTGACCTACACACAAGCACTCGTGCTCGGTATCGTGCAGGGAGTCACGGAGTTCCTTCCCGTGTCGTCGTCGGGCCATCTGATCCTGGTTCCCCACGTCTTCGGCTGGGCCGACCAGGGCCTGGCCTTCGACGCGGCCATGCATCTCGGCACGCTGGCCGCGCTGCTCGCCTACTTCCGGGTCGAGCTCACGGAGCTCGTGACCGGCGTCCTGACCCGGCGGCTGGCGATCTTGCTGCTCGCGGCGTCCGTGCCCGCCCTGGCCGTCGGCTGGCTCGCCAACAAATGGATCGAGACGCACCTCCGCTCGCCCCTGATCATCGCGGTGGCGACCGCCTTCTGGGCGCTGGTGATGTGGTGGGCAGATCGCCGCGCGATCGAGCCGCGCAACGAGCGCGGCGACCCGCTCGCGCGCGTCGGCTGGGGGCCGGGGCTCGCCGTCGGGTGTGCGCAGACCCTGGCCCTCATTCCCGGCACGTCGCGCTCGGGGATCACGATCACGACGGGTCTGTTCGCGGGCCTGGACCGGGCGACGGCGGCGCGCTATTCGTTCATGCTCGGCATCCCGGTGACGGCCGCGGCCGGTGCCTACAAGACCTTGCACCTCCTGCGCGGCGGGCTGCTCGCGGGCGAGGGCGGGCCGCTGGTGCTTGCGGTGCTCGCCGCCTTCGTCAGCGGCTGGTTCGCGGTGTGGTTCCTCGTGAGCTATCTCAAGCGGCGCTCGCTGCTGCCGTTCGTCGTGTATCGCCTGGTGCTGGCCGCGGCGATTTTCGTCCTCATCGCCCGCGGCTGAATCCGCGGGGGGCACGCCGCGCGTCGACTTGAACCCCAGCGCGAGTTATCATCCGGGCATGGTCAGCCGACGCGTCCTCCGATCGTACGAAGCGCGATACAGCATGGGCGCCAACAAGGCCAGCATGTACGACCTCACGGACGCGATCGACGTCCACGCGCACGCTCGCGGCCACGACGAGGAGGAGCCGCTGCACGCCGCCCAGCAGGCGACGCGGGCGGGCATGAAGGCGATCCTCTTCAAGAGCATCTCACCGGGTCGGCCGTGGGAGGTCGCGCGTCAGCTCCAGGAGGACGTCGACCGCTGGGCCGAGAAGGAAGGCCTCCGGCCCGTGCGATGCCTGTCCGCCTGGGTCGTCGGCATCCCGCTCAAGCCCATCGACTTCGCCGAGATCAAGGCGGCCGTGGAGGGCGGGATCAGCGGGATGTGGATGCCACCGGTGACGTCGGCCTGGAGCA